>Ga0207671_10003037_pt1 | contig 17182 bp, 11 predicted proteins | sample KBSC24metaG_FD_184352 | JGI IMG/M metagenome (GOLD analysis project Ga0207671, IMG submission 184352) | Corn rhizosphere microbial communities from Kellogg Biological Station, Michigan, USA - KBS C2-4 metaG (SPAdes) (version 2) | ecosystem: Host-associated > Plants > Roots > Rhizosphere > Soil... | reverse complement strand
CGTGGGCGCACCTACGAGATCGAGCTGAGCGCCGAACCCCTGCGGCGCGCCGGCGACTGGATCGGTTCCTACCGGAAGTTTTGGGAATCGAGTCTCGATTCGCTCGCTCGCTTTCTCGAATCCGGCACTCCCTCGCCGGCCCCCAAACGTCCACCGAAAACCAAGCAACGAACCACCAAACGCCCATGAGCACCTCCAAACCATCCAGCAGTTTAAAAATGAAGCGATTCATCCAATCTCCACCCGCCCGTGTCTTCGCGGCGTGGACCACACCCGAGCAGATCAAGCAGTGGTTCGGACCGAGCGGATGCCAGGTACTCGAGGCGAAGATCGACCTGCGGGTCGGCGGCGCTTATCGCTTTCGTGTGAACAGCGATCTCCACGGCGAATTGGTCGTGGGCGGCAAATACCGCGAGATCAGCGAGCCAGCGAAGCTGGTCTTCACGTGGCAGTGGGAGGACGATTCCGATTGGGAAAACGTGACCAGCGTCGTCACCGTCGATCTCGTGGGGAAGGATGGTGGGACCGAGGTCAACATCACTCACGACGGGTTGCCGAGCGACGAACATGCGGGACGTCATGAGCACGGCTGGAATGGCTGTCTCGACAAGTTGTCCGCACTGGCAGCCGCGATGATGGCCCTGAACGGTCCAGGTCAGTTCAGTTGGAACGAATTGATTACCGAGGACACCGCGGGAGCCGCCGCGTTCTACACTCACTTGTTCGGATGGCAGGCCGCGGCCATGCCCGGCGGGATGCCCTACACCCTTTTCATGAAAGATGGGCTGCACGCCGGCGGAATGATGAAGCCGATGCATGCCGGTACGCCTCCGATGTGGCTCGCCTATGTCACCGTCGAAAGTGCGGATGCCTCCGCAGCCCGGATCGCGGAACTCGGCGGGAAAATCTGCGCGCCGCCATTTGATATTCCGAACGTGGGCCGCATCGCGGTGGCGCAGGATCCGCAGGGAGCGATGTTTGGGATCTTTCAGCAGGCGATGAAGTAGGCAATCCACAGCTTCAATCCCGCTGCGGGTTCGCCCCCTATGAATACGAAGAGGCGCACCAAATGGTGCGCCTCTTTCGTGTTTGCGGATACCCAGCCCGGAGGGCTGCGGAGAGATTAGCCTGCTCGCCCGAAAGGCTAATTTCTCTCATCCCTCCGGGATGGGCGTTGCGCCACCTCATCCACGCACCAAGAATTACGCCTCCGTTTTTTGGCCCTCAGGATGACAAAATTCGGGAGCGGCGCTCGCGCTCGAAATCACGCCGCCCATTTCGCGGTCCGTGCAATCAATTCGACGACCCGTTCGTTCCTTCATCAACAACGCAATGCCCCAGCCGGGACTGCCGTGACTCTCTACGCGCGGCCCCGACGGCGGCAGCGCTAATCACCGAATGATGTCCCATGACCAAACGCACCTTCCTCACCACCGTGCTTGGGAGCACCGGGCTCCTTGCACTGGCAAGTCAGCTTAAATCCCATAGGATTTCCTCATCTATGAATACTGAGATCTCGCCCGTCACTGTCCGACTGATCGACGAAACCGGCGCGCTGACGGCGTCGATTTCCGTACCGAAGGTGGTCAAATCCGATGCCGCGTGGCGCGCCCAACTCACGGAGGAGCAGTACCGCGTGGCACGCGAGGAAGCCACGGAGCGCTCGTTTTGCGGTATCTTTCACGACAATCACAAGACCGGGCTCTACACGTGCGTGTGTTGCGGGCTGCCGCTCTATCGCTCGGATGCGAAGTTCGAATCCGGCACTGGCTGGCCGAGTTTCTTTCAGCCGGTGGCGAACGTGAATATTGGCAGCACGGTGGACAGGAGCTTCGGGATGGTTCGCACGGAGATCCATTGCGTGCGGTGCGATTCGCACCTTGGCCATGTCTTCGAGGACGGACCGAAGCCGACGGGCATGCGTCATTGCATCAACTCCGCATCGCTCAAATTCCTCGAGACCGGGGTCCAGGCGGCTCGCGACAAGGTGCTCTTCGGCGCCGGCTGTTTTTGGGGAGTTGAGGCGACGTTCGCGGCGGTGAAAGGCGTGACGAAGACCAGGGTGGGCTATTCGGGCGGCGTGACCAGGAATCCAACCTATGAGGATGTGTGTTCGCACACCACCGGGCACGCCGAGGTGGTGGAGGTGGAATACGATCCGGCGCAGATCTCTTTTGCGAAACTTCTCGATGTATTTTGGGAGAATCACGATCCCACAACTGGTCACCGGCAAGGTCCGGATGTCGGCAGCCAGTATCGCTCGGCCATTTTCTTCACGACACCCGGGCAGGAGGCCACGGCCCGCGCTTCGGCGACGCGACTACAGGAGAGCGGTAAGCTCTCCGGTCCAATTACGACGGAGATCCTGCTCGCCTCGCCGTTCTACGCGGCAGAGGAGTATCACCAGAGATACTACGCGAAGCACGGAGGCGGGAGTTGCCGGATTCCTTGATCCTGCGGTCTACGACTTCGTCTGCGGCACGGCGAGGGAGGCGGCTTTCGTTCCCCCACTCTTCAGCGTCTCGTAATCGGCGCGGCGCTTTTCGGCTTCGGCCTTGGCGGCCTCCACATCCTTGGCGGCGGCAACGGCGGCTTGCTCGGCCTGTGTCTTCTGCGTCTCGGCGTTCTTGACGATCGAGGGCATATCCTTTTGCAGGCGGGCGGCGGTCTGGGTGGCCGTCTCCACATCCTTCTTGATTTGCACGATGGCCTTCTCGGCGGCGGCGGCGTCTTTCACGGCGCCTTTGAGAGCCAGTTTCGCGGCGTCGAGCGCTTCCTGGGCCTTGGCGAATTCCGCCTGCGCCGTCTTGATGGACGGCGCTTCGAGGTTCTTCACGCTGGCGGCGGTGAGGTCGGCCTGGGTCTTCGCGATCTCAAGTTTGAAGTCCTGGTACTTCTTATTGGCTTCGGCGTATTCCGGCGATCCCTGCGGGTTCGCATTGCGGGCATCCCGCAGCTTCACGAGTTGCGCGTTTTGATCCTCCATCTTCTTGGTGATCCCGGCGACATCGCCCATCGTCGGCGCGGCGTCCACGGCAGCCTTGGCCGCCTTTTCCTTTTCCGGTACACCAGCCTCCGCTTCAGCCAGCGCTTTTTTGGCGGCTTCCACGGCCTCACGGCTCCTGGCGAACGCGGCTTCCTTTTCCTTGATTTTTCCGGGGCCTTCCTTGGAAAGCTTCTCGGCGGCCGCGAGATCGTTTTTCGCGTTCTCAACGGCTTGCGGGGCGTCCTTGGCGGTCTGAACGTACTCTTCGTGTTTGGCCTGCTTTTCCGCGAGAGAGCGGCGGGCATCGAATACAGCCTGGAGGACCTTGGCGACTCTCCAGCGTTCGGCGTCGGCCTTGGCCGAGGCGAGCTGGGCATTGGCCTCGTCGACAGCCGTCTTCACTTTCGCCAGTTCCTGCTCGGCAGCGGTCACGGCGGCGACAGGCTGGGCGGGCTTCTGCGCTTCGGCGAGTTGGGCGCCGGCTTGTTGCAGCGCTTTCTCGCCGGCGGTGATCTTCGCAGGCTGTTCAGCGCGCAGTTTGTTCACGTCCGTCTCTGCCTGGGCGATTTGTGCCTTGTGCGCTTCGAGTTGCTTTTGTGCTTCGTCACGAGCGGCAGCTTTCGTGGCCGCCTCACGCTGGAGCGGTTCGACTTCCGACGCCGCGGCGTTCGTGGATTGCTTTTCCGTGGCGGCTTTCTGCGCGGCGTCAGCAGCCGCTTTGGCGGCATCGCGGGCCTGGGCCAAGGCGGGGAGTTTGTCACGCAATCCGGCGAGGCGCTTCTCGGCTTGCGGCTGGGCGGCCTTAAGGGCGTCCATGGCCTTTTGGGCCTCGGCAACCCGGGCCTGCGCGGCGGCCTGGGCGTTCTTATAGCTCGTTTCCGCGGCGGTTTGCTCGGTCTTGAGTTTCGCTTCAGCGGCGGTGGCCTGCTGTTGCAGTGCGGGCAAGGCCGCCTGGTTGTCAGCCAGCTGTTTCGCAGTGGCGGCGATGCGGTCGGCCAGCGTGGGCGGATTGGCGGTCAGTTCGCCAAGCACTTTGCCTTCGAGATTGGTCACGCGAATCTGGCCATTCCAGTCGCCCGCGATGACGCGATCGTTGCTGAGCACGCTGCGCAGCGCGATGTCGCTCATCGGCTCGGTCTTGCCGATCTGTTTGCCGTTCTGGTCCCACACCTTGGCGATCTTGTCGCGGCCACATGAGACGAGGCGTCCGTCCGGAGTGAAATCGACCCACTCGGCGCCGCCGGCGTGCGCGGTCCAATTGCGGATTTCTTTCCCCTCCTTGGCGTCCCACAGGATGATCTTGCCGTCCTCGCTCGAGGAGGCGAGGACGCCGGGCATAAATGCGAGGCCGGTGACCATGGCCTTGTGGCCAGGGAGCGCATTGAATTCCTTGCCGGTCGCGCCTTCCCAAATCTCGATTCCGCCGCTGCGATCCGCGCTGGCGAGGTATTTGCCATCGGGCGAGAAGGCGATCGCGGTCACCCAATCGGTATGTTTCTTGATTGATTGGACGAGCTTGCCGTCCTTGGTTGCGTAGATTTTGAGGAGCTTGGTCGGTCCGCCGAGAGCGACGAACTGCTGGTCGGCGCTGAGATCCGCGGCGAGCACCTGGTCGAATTCGTTGCCGAGCGTGGCGATGCGTTCTCCGGTTTTGATGTCCCAGAGGACCACCTTGCCCGACTTGCCGCCAAGGCCACCGCCGGTCAGCAGGAGCTGGCCATTGCGGCTGAAGTGGATGATGGTCGGAAAACCTTCCGGGAAAGGCAGCACCCCGAGCGGGGCCAGCGTCTCGGTGTTGTAGAGCAATACCTGCTTCTGTCCGCCCACGGCCACAAGCGGCGCCCATGGGCTGACGGCGAGCGCGGTAAGCGCGTTGACGGTTTTCGTCCGGACGTAGGGCTCCAACGGCAGATCGCCCGGCATGGGAGGCGGACCTGAGGGCTTCTCCAGCGAAACAACGGCCACCTGGACGTTGTTATTGGCCATGGCGATGGCCTTGCCGCTGGCGTTTTCGAGCAATTGGCCGGCGATCCATTTCTCGATGAGCGCGATCTCCGCGTCGCCGAGCTTGTCGCCTTTCGGCGGCATCTTCGGATCCTCCGTCTGCTTGATGCACTTCAGGAGAAGGCTGTTCCCCGGGTTGCCGGATTGCAGCACTTTGCCATTCTCGCTGCCTTGCAACGCAGCCTGATAGGTCGAGAGATCGAGGCCGGCCTTTTTCTTGTCGGGGTTATGACAGTTCAGGCAGGCGTTGCGAAAGATCGGCAGGACCTGATCGTCATACGTGATCTTGTCCGCGCCCTGGGCGCTGAGGGCGGCTGCGATCGTGGCGGAGAGAATGGCGTATTTCTTCACGAACAATATCAGTGGTTGAACATGAACTCCTTGGCGTTGAGCAGCGCCCAGAAGATGTCGGTGTAAGCTTTGGGTTGTTCCTCGGTGACGCCCCAGTACTTCTCGAGCTTCACCAGCTCATCCTCGGTCGGGAAGCGGCCGAAGCAACGGAGGTAGAGTTCGCTGGCGATTTCACGCGGGGTACGGTTCGAGGTCATAAGCTTCTGCACGACACCGCCCTGCTGGATCTTGTCTTCGATGGTGGTGCCGTTGAGGAGATGCAGGGCCTGGCTGAGCGTCGGGCCGACTTCTTCACGGCTGCACACGACCTCGCGGTCGCGGCGGCCGAAGGTGGTGAGGAAGTAGTTCGTGACTTTGCCGTCGGCGATCTGCACCGAACCGGAGCCGGCGGGCAAGCCGCGGAACTTTTCCTTGGCCTTGGTGTCGGTCACCTGGCTGATGCAATCGAGCAGGACCTCGGCGCGCATGCGGCGGATCGTGGCCTTGGCGAAATTGCTGTTGTCCAGCTCGTTGGTCTCGTTTGGACGGGTCGCGGTCTGGTAGCTGCGGGAATTGCAGATATCGCGGACGATGCGGCGCAGGTCGTAGTTATACTCCACGATCTTCTTTCCAAGCTCGTCGAGCAATTCTGGGTTCGATGGCGGATTGGAGATGCGCACGTCATCGACCGGCTCGACGATGCCGCGGCCCATGTATTGCGCCCAGACCAGATTGGCGATGTGCTTTGGAAACCACGGATTATCCGGAGCAGCGACCCAGTCCGCGAGGAGCTGGCGGCGGTCCTTTCCTTTGGCGTCGGGAGCGTCACCACCGAGGAACTTCGGCGGGATAATCCGGTCACCTACGGGGTGTTTCGATTCCCCACCGCCGCTGTTGAAGATGATCTTCTCGCGCGAGTCTTCACCCACCTTCCGCCCGATTTGGGTGAAGAAGGCGACGAAGCCGCGGTAGTCTTCCATCGTCCAGCGGTCGAACGGATGGTTGTGGCACTGCGCGCACTGGATGCGGATGCCGAAGAAAGCCTGCGCGGTGTTTTCCGCAAGCTTCAGCGGATCGGTTTCCAACTGGTAATAATTGACCGCGGGATCCTCGAAGTTGGAGCCGCTCGCGGAGATGAGCTGGCGGGCCACTTCGTTCATCGGCACGTTCTGTTCGAACTGGGTGCGCAGCCAGGTGTAGTAGGAGAGCACGGCCTTGTAGCTGGCGCCGTTGTTCTGCTCGGTGCGGATCTGGAGCAACTCGCTCCACTTCAGCGCCCAGATGTCCACGAACTCACTGCGGGAGAGCAGTTCGTCGATCTTGGCGGTGCGCTTTTTCGGGTCCTTATCGCCGAGGAATTTGTTGATCTCGTCGCTCGTCGGGAGCGTGCCGGTGATATCGATATAGGCGCGGCGGAGGAAGGTTTCGTCGTTGCAGAGACCGCTCGGGGTGATGCGGAGGTTGCGCAGCTTCTCGTCCACGAGCTGATCGATGAAGTTCTTCTCTTCGACTTTCGGCCATTCGTACTTCAGGCCTTTCGGGATGACAATGACCTGGGAGACAACGGTGAAGGTCGCATAGCGCGCCATGACGAATGCTTCGCCCGGGGTGCCGGTGGTGACGACGCCTTCCTTGATCTTCGCCGCGCCGTCATTGCTGGTGAGGAAGAGCGCGAGGTTGGTCACGTCGCGATCAGTGCCATCGGAATAATGGGCGCGCACGGTGACGTGAAAGTTCTGGCCGGGGCTCTCGAGGACGAGTTTCTTCGGGAGAATTTCCAGGCTCGTGGGAGTCGCCACGTCGGCCGCATCGTTCGGTGCACCGGCCGCCAGCCAGCGGATGAAAGTTTTGGCGCTCTCGCTGTCCTTCTCGAACATCTTACCGCCGGTGTGAGGAGCGGCGCCGGTGGCCTTGGTGACCATCATCGATTCCTCGGGAATTGCGAGATTGATGCGGCGGCCCGAAAGTTCCCGGGTGATGCGGTAGTGATCGCCATCCGGATCGAAGCCCCAAAGGGAGAGGCGGAAGCCGTCCTGGCCGCGGGCGGCGCCGTGGCAGCGGTTGCACTCGTACTTCATGAACACCGGCATGACATCGAGGCGGAAGCTGATGGGCTGATCGGCCGTGGCTTTCTCGACTTTGACCGGCACTTCCAGCGACTTGCCCTGGTACTCCACCTTCAGCTTGGTGTCGCCATCGGCCACCGGATAGACGATGCCCTTCTCCACTTTCGCCTTTGACGGGTCGACGATGGAGAACTTGGAGTCGGCAGTCACATCACGATGGACGCCATTTGGCTCAGTGATGCGAACGACCAGCGACTGCTTGTCGCGCTGGTAGGTCAGGTTCACGTCCGAGGGGAAGACTTCGAAGGTGGCCGAGGGTTCGATGGCCGCATGGCCCAGGCTGGCAGTGGCGAGCAGGACGGCGGTGAGGAAATATGGAAGTTTCATCGGGCTCATAGTGTGTTGATCAGGAGAGAGAATTTACTTCTTGGGTTCGTCGTTTTTGGCCACGGACCCCTTGTCGATGCGGAGGATGCCCCCCTGCCCGAAGGCCGAGGTCATGACGTCGCCGTCTTTCTCAAGGGAGAATTGGACGAAGAGCTGCTTGTGCTGGCCGGCGGGAGCGGCCTTGTCCGCCTTGACGTTGAATTTTACTTCGGTGGTGTCCTTGGTGATTTCCTGTTCGTCCGCGGTGGTGCTGGGCGGGAGACCGAGCAATTGTAGCTTGGCCTTGCCCTCGAACGGCGTTTTCTGGTCGAGCTTCACGGTGATGACCGTGCTCTCGCCCTGGTCGACGAAGGTCCGGACGATCTGTCCGCCCACCAGCGGTGCGGCGACTTCGATCTCCTGCAATTGCGTGCTGAAATAGACCGGTCCTTTGCCGAAATCGGCGCTGCCGACGACGCACAGTTTCCATTTCTGGAGCCCGGCATTGCCATTGGCGCTGATGTTGATCGTGCCTTCGGTTTCACCCTCCTTGATGGTTTGGATGCCGGCGTTGCCGATGCCCGGCGGTGAGTAGAGCAGCGAAAGATTAATCGGGCCCTTGAAGTCGCCCTTGCGCTCGGCGACGACTTTGAGGTTAAGCGAGCCATTTTGCAGGAGCGGCGCTTTGGGTGCGACGAGATTGATCTTCACCGGCAGTTCGTCAGTCACGGCGATGGCCAGGGAATTCTCGTGGATGGTGTAGTAGGGGCGCTGGTTGCCGCTCTCGACGATGTCCACGATATGATCGACCGAACTCGTCACTTTCGCACCGTTGGCGGGCGCTTCCACGAGATTGGTCTTCATCGTAAAAGCCTTGGCCACGGGTGCGGCATCCGGCGTCGCCTCGAACACCATCGGCACGGTGTCCACCGCTTTGTCCACATTGGGCTCCGTGGCGGTCACCCCGGACGGAAGGTCAGCGGGTTCCACCTTCACTTCACCAGCGATGTCCGCGCGCTTGATGCGGACGAGCGTCGCGTAGCGGTTGCCCTTCGGCACGGAAACAGCCCGGCGGTCCTGGTTCTGGTTGATCGTCATTTCCGGCAGCCAGGCGGTGAGCTTGGGTTCCACCGGCGTGATTTCCACGCGATAGAAGAAAGTCGGCCCGCCACGCATGAGCTGGTCCTTGATCTGGATGACGAATTCGCCGTCCGAGGGGGCGGTCCAGCGCAGGTAGCTGTCGGGTCCACCAGAGTCGTCGTTTGTCGCAAGCTGGCCGCCTTTGTCATTGAAGATCGTGAGCACGGAATCGAGCGGCGAACGCAGGGAGCGTGCGAAGACGCGCACGTCGTAGGCGGTGCCCTTTTTGGCCTTGATCTTGAAATTATCGGTTTCGCTCTTTTTCGAGATGATGCCATTCAGAGCGAGCGGCAGTTCCTCCGTAACCTTCTGGGCATTGAGCGGATCGCCATCTGGCTCCTGCTCGAGGACGTTCGGAAACGGCGAGACGCGGATGAAATTGGGTTGCGGGGTCGGTTCATCGGCGCCTTGGAAGGCGACGTCGAAATGGTCGGTCGGGCTCATGGGGAGCTTGACCTTCTGCTCCAGCACGCCGGTGGAGTCGCCAATCAGCTTCACGGTCAATTCTTCTCCGGCGGGTCCACCGGCGGGATAGACGGCCAGGGGGCGGGCGAAGGTGCCGATGTTCAGCAGGTACTGACACTGACCCGGGCCGGCGTTGGTGCTGTCGCGGATCGTGATCTCGTATTTGCCGTCCTCAGGGGCCACAATACTGGCCACGGGGTCCTGCCGCGAAAACGCGGAGTCATCGGTCTCGGCCATGATCTGGCCATCGGCCTTCGTGATGGTGAGATACGGATCGTAGAGGGTCTGCGTGTGCAGGCGAACGCCGATGACCTCGACGGCCAGCCGTTGCCCTTTCTTCAACTCCACTTCATACCGGTCCTGATCGTCATCAGGTGTGCTGCCGTAGACCGTGGTCCCGAGCGCCACAGGTTGAGGCGTGGGGGGCATCTTCCTATCTTCAGGGGCTTCCTTCACCATCGGGAAGGGCGTCACGTAAATGAGACGCACATCCGATACCCCGGAATTGGTGATCACACGCACCGTGTGTTCGCCGACACGCGCATCCGGCGCCGCCTTGATCTTGGCGGTGAGTTTGCCGCCTTCCTGTCCCGTGATCGTCCCTTCCAGACCAGGCTCGTCAAAGAGGAATCCGCGCGCGTCGGTCAGATTCGTGCCGCTGAACGTGATCTCCATCTCCGAACCGCGCGTGCAGCCAGGAGGCGTGAGGTACGAGAGCCGTGGTGAACCAGCGAGAGCGGTGGAGGCCAGGGCGCACACCGCGAGGCTGGCGGTGACAATGTTGCGGCGGAGCGAACGCCGGGAAATTTCAGGGAGGAGCATAGGCTATTTCTACGGGCTTCTTTTCTTTTCTTTGAGCTATGGACGCGAAACGCGGCGGCGGGGCTTGTAACCGCGCCGCCGCGTGTAAACGCCTTGCGGAAGGCTAATCTGAACCGAACCGGGCTTAAGCCAGCAAATCGGTGACGACAGTGCCGTCCTTGACGATGGCCTGCGGACGCCCACCGGGGGACATCAGCTTCTTCTCGCCATTGATGCCGAGTTGGTTGAAGACCGTGGCGGCCATGTTCTCGACCGTGAGCGGATCCGTGTCGGGTTCCGCGCCAGTCGGGTCGGACGAGCCATGGATATAACCACGCTTGAACCCGCCGCCCGCGAAGGCGATGGAGAACACGCGCGGCCAGTGATCGCGGCCGGCATCCTTGTTGATCTTCGGCGTGCGACCAAACTCGGACGAGACCATGATGAGGGTCTTGTCGAGCATGCCACGGCGATCGAGATCGGTGACGAGGGCAGCGTAGGCTTGGTCGAATTTCGGGAGTTGGTTCTCCATGTTGCGGGCGATGTTCTGATGCATGTCCCAGCCACCGAAGGTGACGGACACGAACCGGACACCGGCCTCGACGAGGCGGCGAGCCATGAGGAAGCGCTGGCCGGCATCATGCTGGCCGTACTCGGCGCGGATCTTCTCGGGTTCCGCCGAGAGATTGAAGGCTTCGCGAGCGGAGGCCGAGGAGACGAGGGAGTAGGCCGATTGATAGAAGCTATCCATCGCCGTGAGGGCGTCGCTTTTCTCCATCGTGCGGAAATGCTCATCGACCGTCGAGAGGATGTTCCGGCGCTGGTCGAACCGCTCCGTGGTGATGCCGTCGTGCATGCTCAGGTCGCGGACCTTGAACCCGCGATTGCCGGGATCGCCACCGAGACTGAACGGACCGTAGCTCGTGGAAAGGTAGCCCGTGGAGGCAAACTCATTCGGCACGCTCGGGATGCAAACGTAGGGAGGCAGGCTGTTGCGGGAACCCAGTTCGTGGGAGACCACCGAACCCATCGAGGGATAGTGAATCGCCGGGGACGGCCGGTAGCCAGTGAACATGTTGTGGGTGCCGCGCTCGTGCGCCGCTTCACCGTGGGTCATGGAGCGAACGACCGAGATCTTGTCGGCGATCTTCGCGGTGTTCTGCATGTACTGCGAGAACTTCACGCCCGGGATCTTGGTATCGACCGTGGTCAGCGGACCGCGGTATTCGATGGGGGCAAAGGGTTTCGGATCCCACATTTCCTGATGGGCGGCGCCACCGGGGAGATAGATGTGGATCAGCGAGTCCGCCTTGGCCACGAGGCCATCGGTCAGCGCCGCTTCTTCCGCACGGAGTTTGAAGTACTCGCCCATGGTGAGGCCGAGGCCACCGACAAGACCGGCGAACAAGAATTCGCGGCGGGAAGTTTTCTGAAAGTGAGCCGGATCATCGTACCAGGTCACGGGTTTCGTTTCGCTCATAGTGTTCTGTTGTGTTTGGTTGGCGGGGGCCGTCGCGCATCCGCACTGGGCGGTGCCTTTGGAGTGCACCTTTCGATGCGGACCAAGCACCTTACGGTGCAAGCGGCTGAAATCAAACCCGTTAGCTTGTCGGAGTATTTCGTCCGATTCGCTACTGGGCCAGCCGGCGCGGCGCTCGGTGTGGATACCCAGTAGCGGGGGCAAACTTAGAATTATTTGTGCAGTGTTAAGAAATTTTTGCAAAAGCGATGATGGCGGGGAAATTGCTCAAACCGAGGCACAAAACGGGTCCCACCCGCCGTTTCTTGAATGATCCCAAGATTTTTCCGACTAATTCGTCATCTTTGAAGTATATCCCCCGCTAGTTTTTCATGGACATTTACATCCTACGCGAAGGTCAGGAGAGTGGCCCCTTTAGCCAGCAAGTTGCCGAGGAACTGCTCAAGCAGGGGGAGGTGGCGGCGACTGATTTCGCGTGCCGGTCGGGAATGGACCGCTGGGTGCCGCTGAGTGAATTGCTCGACATGGAGTCTCCGACGGCGAAACCGGAGCCGGAGCGGGCTCCAGTTCCAGCTCCTGAAACGACGCCTCCTGAGGAAAAGATCGAGCTGGCGACCGAGAAACAGAAGGCCCTCCTCACGTACTTGGCCATCACCCTGCCGGCGGGCCTGACGCGGGATCAGGCTGCCCGGCTGGTGAACGACGCCATGGAGAATCCGGCCCATGCCGAGCGCATGGCAATGTGGAATGAGGAGCGCTTGCGGCTCCATCCCGAGCTTTTCGCCAGCGAGGTCCAGGCGAAAAAAGAAAACCGGGCCAGTCATTTCTTCGAGGTGTGCCAGACGGCGGGCTCGGTCTACTTCAACGGGGTGACCAAGGCGCATTGCCAGGTGCTGGTCGGGTTCCTGGACGTGAAATTTCCCCACTGGAACGCCCGCGAGAGCGACGCCGCCGAGCACTATTTCTTCCCGGCTGTGGCCGAGAAATTTCCGCAGCTCGTCCACAAGCAATGGCGAGGCCGGCTACACTACGCGGAAGGCATCCGGAAGCTTTCCACAGAGTTGAACCGCAAATCGCCGACTTCCCAACTCCGGCAAACTGCGACTTCTCCGGCCGTGGCCGTGGTCCGGGGTGTCTTTCTCGGGCTGTTTGTCCTGGCGATCCTGTACCTCGGGTATCGGACCATGCACCACGACGTGACCGTGCCGCCGCCCGCGGACAGTTCCGCAGCCGCTGGAGGCAAATCCGGCGAAGCTGCAACGATGGCGGTCGACGAGAAGCCCGTGGCTCCCGCCCCGGCTGCACCCAGCGGGAGAACGGCCGTGGAGAAACTGCCAATGGTTGAGCCGTTGGCACCCGTGGTCTCGACCGAGCCCGCCCCCGCGGCGCCAGGCCCAGCCCCTGTCGCCTCGGCCATCCCCGCGGCGGCAACGCCGGACGCCGTCCCCGCTGTTCCCGCCCCAATCGTAGCCGCGGCACCAGCGGCGGATCTGGGCAGGAGCCCTGCGCCGATCGCCTCTGTAACGCCTCCGCCCCCGTCCATGGCGGGTACGCTTGCCGATGCTCCCACCTCCCCGGCAGTTGCCGGGACTCCCGCAATCCCGGCGATCCCAGCGAATCCAACCGTGGCCGGGATGACTCCTCCTGCGACGTCACCGTTGGCCACGCTCCCTGGCGGCGAGCCCCCGGTGCCCGTTCCACCCCCACCGGCCACGTTGCCACTGGCTGGCACGCTGCCCAATTCCCCGCCTCCTCCGCCTGCCATTCCCGCCACGCCCCCCGCCCCGGGGTTAGTCATGCCGCCGATCGGTCCGGAGCCGCCACCCGCCACCAGCGGAGGCAAAACGAATCTGGTCCTGACCAAGGCCGTCGAAGTCCAGCTTCAGTATGGAAAACTGGTCATCCCCGCCGGCACCCCGGTGAAGCTGGTCTCACGTCAGGGCGCGACCCTCACCGTGAGCAGCCGGAATGGAGTGATCAACGTGCCTGTGACTTCGACGGATTTGGAGTAGATCCTCCACCTTCACCGCTACCGCTCCACCTTCCAGCGCGTCTCCGGCTGAAGGTTGATGTCTTCCTTGGTCACCTCGAACCCGCACGCCTTCAGCAAATACGCGATGCCGTCCCGGCTGCCCATGGTCTGCTTGAGGCTGTGCGCGAAAAGTTCGATGTACTCCTTGTAGCTATCGAGCGCGAGGCTGCCTTCGCCCACATACCGGGCCAGCTCCTGGTCGTGGCTTTCGATCAGGTCGAAGAGCGCCTTTCGCAGCCGGATGCGCATGGCCGGATCCACGACCAGCTTGAACGGATTCGCGCCGGGGTCGGAGGGGATCGGTTCCTTGGAAATATCGAAATCGACTGGCGTGAGAGATTGGGAGCGCAGGGGTTCGTTCATGGGAATGAAATTGAAATGGATGGGATGATGCGGCGGGGTGGGCGGTTTCCGCAATCGGAAGCGTGAAGGAAGCGCGAATGAGGGAAAGAAGGTCGCGTTGCACTCTCCCTCTTCATCTTCATCTCCCTCTTGTCGTTCAGACGAGGGAGATGAAGAGGGAGAGGTCTCGTGGCGGGAACGCTCTGGAGTAGCGGTGCATGGTGGCGTCGCAGGAACGAACCCAGCCTTGCTGGCTGGCTAGCGGGTCCGCGGAGCAGTGGTCCGGGGGCGCACGACCGCCTGTGGACGCGCGATGAGCACTCCGTTGGCATCGTAATCCTCCACCCGCGCGGTTGGGCCGGAATCGAAAATAAATCGCCGCTTTCCCAGATAACGCCCGTCGGCGCTCGTAAAGACGGCCTCGACCGTGCGCCCCTGGCCATCCTGTTGGTAGCTGGCCTTGTAAAGGATGTTGCCTTTGCCGTCGGCAAAGATCGCCCCCACCGCCAGGTCGCGGTCGTCGAGGACGTAGGTCGTCTTGCGCTGCACCTTCCCGCTGGCATCGGTCACGGTCTCCTCCCAGGTGTGTTTCTCGGGATCCTTCACCGTCGTCACCGAAGAATTATCGGGACGCAGCTTGGTCGTGGATTTGATCGTGCCGAAGGATTCCTGCGCCTGGGCGCAGACCACGGCGCAAAGCGAAGCGATGAGGAAGACGGGGGTTTTCACGGAGTCCCTATTCTATACTGTTCCGGCGAGTTCCGCCAGTGGCACGTCTTCGCCCGGATGACGGTTGAATTGCAGGTCGTAGAGCCGGCGATAATAGCCGCTCTGCGCGAAGAGCGTGGCATGCGTACCCACTTCCTTGACCACGCCATTTTCCAGAACCACGATCTGGTCGGCATTCGTGATCGTGGAAAGCCGGTGCGCGATGGCCAGCACGGTGCGACCCTTGGCCAGCGTATCGAGCGAATCCTGGATCAGCTTCTCGGTCTCGGAATCGAGCGCGCTCATGGCTTCGTCGAGCAGGATGATCGGGGCGTTTTTGAGCAGCGCACGGGCGATGCACAGGCGCTGCTGTTGGCCGCCGGAAAGCATGCAGCCCTTGTCGCCGATCACGGTGTCGTAACCCTGCGGCTGCGCGATGATGAATTCGTGGGCGTGGGCGCGCTTGGCGGCGTTTTCGATGTCGGCGGGCGTGGCGTCGAGTTTTCCGTAGCGGATATTCGCACCGATCGTGTCGTGGAATAGGAATGAGTCCTGATTGACCATCGCGATGTGCTCGCGCAGGGAACCCTGTGTCACGTCGCGGATGTTGAGCCCGTCGATCTTGATCGATCCGGAATCGGGCTCGTAGAGCCGCTGGAGCAGCCAGAATAGCGTGCTCTTGCCGGCGCCCGTCGCGCCGACCAGCGCGCAGGTCGTTCCGGCCGGCACGGTCAGATTGACTCCGCGTACGGCTGGGATTTCCTTGCCCGAGTAGGTGAACGTCAGTTCCTCCAGGCGCACCTCTCCGCGGACGACACTCAGTTTCTTCGCCTGCGGCGCGTCCTGAATCGCCGGCACGCGGTCGAGGAGTTCGAAGACCTTGGTCGTCGCCGCGAGGCATTTCTGCATCAGGATATTGATTTTCCCCAGCGATTTCGCCGGGTCGTAAAGCAGCACCAGGCCCGCTTGCAACGCGAAGAATTTGCCGACGCCGAGGTGATAGTACCACGCGTAGATGAGCGCGCCCACGATGCCGAGCGAAGAGACGGTTTCCACGGCGGGCGTCACGATTTCCTGCGCTTTTTTCCAGCGCATGGCGAAGCGCAGCATCTTCTGATTGGCGTCATTGAAGCGGCCGGCTTCGTAATCCTCCCGGGCATGAGTCTTGACCACACGCACACCGGCAAAGGCTTCCTGCATCACCACCATGAGCTGCCCCGCCTCGTCTTCTTCGCGGGCCCCGGCCTTGCGCACTTTCTTTCCTACGATGAGGACCGGCAGCAGGCAGAGCGGGAAGACCGTGAAGGCGAGGATCGTGAACCGGGCATCGGTGGTGAGCAGTGCGACCAGCGCGGAGAGCAGGGCGATGGGCTGCTTGACGATATCTCCCGCGATCTGCGTCAGGGCGGCCTGCGCGACGCGGGTCTGGTTGAACACGGTTTGGACGAGTTCACCGGTCTTGGAGCGGTTGAAGAACTCGAGCGATTGCCGCAGCAAATGGCGGAAGAGCGATTGCCGGATGTCATCGAGCACGCGCTGGCTGACCCAAAGTAGGTAATACGCGTTCAGATACGAGAAAAGTCCGCGGATGGCCATGAGCGCCGGGATGGTCGCGCAGATGAGCACCACCTCCCAGAGCGTGGCATTGTGGGGATGGATCTCGGGCAGCGAGAACGGAATCCACTTCGGCACCTTCACCGCCTGGGCCTTGCCATCAGGGAAGACGATCGGCACCACCCAGCGGATCAGCAGGACGAGCGCCCCATTGGCCACGCCAAACAGCGCCCCGAAGATGACGCCCATGACAAATCGCATCCGGTACGGCTTCAAATAGCCGAGGAGCCTCTTGTACGGTTCCATGCCGGCGCGCAGGAGCTGGAGGGCCGACATCTTGGCGGCATCTTTGCGGGTGATTTTTTTGGAGGCCATTCGTCTTGCGCGGCTTATGAACCATATACTCTGGAGTTCGCAACCGGATATGCCTAGGGCATTTTCCCCGGCCCGAGTGGCATTCGACGTGGCGCAGGGGCAGTTTGGCCGGGAAAAATGCCAAAAGGACCCAGTTCACACCTTCTTCCGATCAATCCATTTCCGGCCGGCGGCCAGCGCCCGCAAGGTCTGCTCCAGCCGCTGCTCGCGCGTCTCTTCCCGTTTCGCCGTCGACAACCACACGCGATACTCGCGCTGATACGTCGGCGCGAGGGATTCATAGAAACTCGCCGCCTTCCTGTTCGTCTTCAGGGCTTTGGCGAAGAATTCCGGCATGGGCCAGGGCGCGCGCTTCCCCTTCGGCGGCGGTGGCATGTCGCGCTGCGCATCCTGGTCCACCGCTGAGAGTAGCAACTCGGCGAGCGCCCGGCGATTAACCCGACTTCCGCTATTCGACTGAGAAAACGACTATTTTCGGTGGTTGGGAGGCGTTGCCTTCAGAGTGACGGTGTGGGCCAACGATGGCAAAAGCT
>Ga0207671_10003029_pt1 | contig 17218 bp, 13 predicted proteins | sample KBSC24metaG_FD_184352 | JGI IMG/M metagenome (GOLD analysis project Ga0207671, IMG submission 184352) | Corn rhizosphere microbial communities from Kellogg Biological Station, Michigan, USA - KBS C2-4 metaG (SPAdes) (version 2) | ecosystem: Host-associated > Plants > Roots > Rhizosphere > Soil... | reverse complement strand
GACCCGATGCTCAGCAACCACTTTTTATATACCGAAAACATAAACTCGGGTTATATAAATTACCAGGATAAATTCGGAAAATTGAACGTTGATGTGGGGCTGCGCGCTGATCAGACCTCGGCCGATGGCAATTCAATAACTATGAATTCAAAAATAGACCGGGATTTTTTTGATTTATTTCCGCATGTGGCGCTAACCTGGTCAAAGAATGATAAAAATGAATATACGCTAAGCTATAACCGCGGCAGCACCAGGCCTGCTTATGAAGAGATAAACCCATTTTTATACTATGTGGATTTGTATGACTATCGCTCGGGAAACCCATATTTAAAGCCGGAATACGCTCACAATATAGAGCTTACGCATGTTTTTAATAAAATTATTACCACCACGTTGTATGCGTCCCTTGTGAGCAATTCGTATGAATTTGGCTTTTATAAGCAGAATGATACGACTAAGGTAAACATACTTACACATACCAACTTCGGCAAGATTAATAATTTTGGTATAAGGTTTTCGGCGCCTGCTGTTATCCGGGCATGGTGGACTGCGGATTTCCATGCTGATGTATCCTATCAGCGTTATATAGCTTACCCTGAAAACGGGAATTTGAATAAAGGCACGCAGGATGTTATATTAAACGTGCTCAATACATTTAAGATAAGCCCGCGTGTAACTGCCACGTTGTCGGGCGATTATGAGTCGCCTACTTTTTATGGTATCACGCAAAATAAAACGCATTTCAGAATTAATGCGGGCATCGGTACGCAGCTTTTTAATAAACGCGGCACCCTGCGGCTCAATGCTGAGGACATATTTAATACCGAACGCGACAATACCTACACAAATTATCAAAACATTAACCTGATGGTAAGGGATAAGAAGGAAACACAGGTAGCACGTCTTTCCTTTACCTATCGATTTGGCAAAACATCTGTAAAGGCAGCAAAAGTTCACCACCCGGGGAACGAAGAGGAACAAAAAAGGATTGGTAACGGCGGAGGGAATTAGTCGGGGAGCCATGAGTCTTAAGTCGAAAGCCTTGAGTCAATAGTTTGTGTTTTTGACATCAGACTGACGGCTCCGGACTTTAGACTACCCCACACGCCCGCTCATCATGCTGCTGAAAATAATCAGCAATACCAGCAAGCTAATACCTACGTACAGGTAATCTTTCTCGAGCGCAAAGCCGACGGTAGAAAAAACCACCCTTAATATCGGCGTAGCTATCAATAAAATAACACCCAGCTGAATAATTGCCTGCCCTTTTAAATTAAGGGCAGCCGCTACTAACGCACCTGGTTGCTGCAAAAAAACGGGTATCCCTTTAAAGGTTTTATAATCGGGGATGGAATGCCCGTGCCGGTACATAAAAAATATACCGCCAAAAAACACCACACTAATAGATACGATAGTACCCCAGCGCAACACGTGGCCGATGATGGATTGTATGTCGGTGTCCTTTATCTTCATGAGCAGTTCATGGTTGTTGGTTCATAGTTGATGGTTCATAGTTCATAGCCGCTGCGATTAGCACGAGGGCTCATGGTTGATAGTTCATGGCTCATAGCCGCTGCAATTGGCGCCACGGTTCTTGTGTTACCTCTTGGTTCTTGGCTCACGACTCTCTCCTGCCATGAACTATGAACCATCAACCATGAACTCCAAATCAAATCCTTCCCGTTATCCCGTTATAAATCATCTGTCCGGCTAAAAAGGTTACTACAATAGCAAATACCCATCTTAGCCAGCCTGATGATTTAGTGTGTACCAATATTTTAGAGCCTGTAAACGCACCGAACAGCACACCAATAACCACCGGCATCACCAGTCCGGGGTGAATATAGCCGCGTTGCAGGTAGACCACCGCGCTTGCCGATGCTGTAACGCCTATCATAAAGTTGCTGGTGGTGGTAGACACCTTAAATGGGATGCGCATAATGGTATCCATCGCTATCACCTTTAATGCGCCAGAGCCAATGCCCAGCAAGCCGGATATAGTGCCGGCAAAAATCATCATAAAAAAACCACCTGCCACGTTTGTTACACTGTATTTCACGGTGCCGGTAGCGGTAGGGTAGCTGCTGTTCAGCTTTAGCTTTTGTGCCAGGTAGCTTTCTTCGGTTACTGTATGTTCAGCTTTTTTCCGCAGCGACATGATGGCCGACATAGTTAATATCACCCCAAAAAGTATGGCGATAAAATGCGTTGGGATATAAATGGCTAGTATGGCGCCGCACATAGCGCCTAAGGTCGTTGAAATTTCGAGGAACATGCCCAGACGCATATTGGTTATACCCTCTTTTACATAAGCTGCTGCCGAACCCGACGAAGTTGCGATAACCGACACCAGCGACGCGCCGATGGCATAATGAATATCAACATTAAGCAATAGGGTAAGCAGCGGAATAATAACCACGCCCCCGCCAAGGCCGGTCAGCGAGCCCAGCAAGCCCGCAAAATAGGAGCCTACAAGTATGATTAGCGTAACAACAATTACCGACATCAGGCAAGTAAAATGAGATGCCGCTAAAGTAATAATAACTTTTTTTAAGCGCTTACTTTAATGTTTATCTATAGGATTAGTGGAAAAAGAATGTGCGGATGATTGATGTGCGAATGTGTATCGATGTGCGAATTTCTGATGTGCGAATGAAAAATATAAGCAAATAGTCTTTGGCGTCAGACAATATTTGCATATGTTATGGTGCCGCGGCCTGTAAGATCGTCTATCAATTATTTCATATCCGCATATCTACACATTTGCACATCCGCATATCATTCCCACCTCGCATTTCGTACATTTGCCACCAATATGAGCTACCCGAGTTTAAAAGCCTGCATTGCCGACCTGGAGAAGCATAACCAGCTAATTCGCATAAAGGACGAGGTTGACCCGTACCTGCAAATGGCAGCCATACACCTGCGCGTTTTTGAGCATAAGGGACCGGCCATATTATTCGAAAATGTAAAGGGCAGCAAATTCCCGGCAGTATCAAACCTGTTTGGAACACTGGAACGCTCCAAGTTTATTTTCAGGGATACGCTGGACAAAGTTAAAACGCTGGTCGACCTCAAATCGAATCCCTTAAAGGCTGTAAAAAGCCCGTTTAAATATGCAGGTGTGGGGTTAACTGCATTGTCTGCTTTGCCGATGAAAACCGGACGTGGTGCACCCATCAATTTTGCAAAATGTCAAATAAGTGATTTGCCGCAGATTGTAAACTGGCCAAAGGATGGTGGTCCGTTTGTAACTATGCCGCAGGTTTATACCGAGGATATGGACGCGCCGGGCATTATGAACGCCAATTTGGGCATGTACCGCATACAGCTTGCCGGGAATGATTATATCCTAAACCAGGAGATTGGCCTGCATTACCAGCTGCACCGTGGTATCGGTGTTCATCAAAGCAAAGCAAACGCAAAAGGGCAGCCTTTAAAGGTGAGCATATTTGTAGGTGGTCCGCCGTCTCATCCGGTAGCTGCGGTAATGCCTTTGCCGGAGGGTTTATCCGAAATGACTTTTGCCGGTGCATTGGGCAATCGCCGTTTCCGGTATTTTTATGACGAGGATGGTTTCTGCATTTCAGCCGATGCCGACTTTGTAATAACCGGCACCGTGATGCCGCATGATAACAAACCCGAAGGCCCCTTCGGCGACCACTTGGGCTATTACAGCCTTACACATCCCTTTCCGCTGATGAAGGTGCATAACGTTTATCACCGTAAGGATGCGATATGGAGTTTTACCGTAGTGGGCCGCCCACCGCAGGAGGATACCAGCTTTGGTGCTTTGATACATGAAATTTCCGGCGCCGCTATCCCTAAAGAAATACCGGGACTACATGCTGTAAATGCCGTGGATGCCGCGGGGGTTCACCCATTATTGTTTGCCATCGGCAGTGAACGTTATACACCATACAGCAACGAACGCCGTCCGCAGGAACTGCTTACCATTGCCAATCACATTTTAGGCAGTGGGCAGTTAAGCCTGGCCAAATATCTTTTCATCGCCGCAAAAGAGGATAACGCCTCGCTCGATGTAAATGATATCGGCGGTTTCCTCAAACATATCCTTCAGCGCATCGACCTTGGCCGCGACCTTCATTTTTACACCAACACCACCATCGATACTTTAGATTATAGTGGTGCAGGATTAAACTCCGGCAGTAAAGTGGCAATAGCAGCAGCAGGAGAAATAAAGCGCGAGCTTTGGAGCGAATTGCCGGTAGATTTTACTTTGCCCCGCCCATTTGATAAATATAAAATGGTAATGCCGGGTATATTGGCTGTGGAAGTCCCCAAAAACATCCGCACCAGCGACATGCCCCTGATGTTCGAAATATTAGATGAACATTTGCAGGACGCTGAGCTAAATGGCCTCCCGTTAATGGTGCTTTGCGATGATGCGGAATTTACCGGTCAAAACCTGGATAACTTTGTGTGGGTAACCTTTACCCGAAGCAACCCTTCGCATGATATTTATGGCATAAAAAGCTTTACCGGGCACAAGCATTGGGGCTGCGAAGGTCCGCTGATTATTGATGCGCGGATAAAACCGCATCATGCGCCGGTATTGGAAAAGGACCCGGAAGTGGAAAAGATGGTGGATAGGATGGGGGAAAAGGGTGGAGCACTTCATGGCATCATTTAAGATCGATTAATAAGAATAATGAGACTAGTGAAAAATGAAAAACTTTAAAAATAGCCTGGTAATATTTTGTTTGGCGATAACCGTATCCGCTTGCAAACACAGGGACATCCCGCACTACACCGTATCGAAAGTCATCAAAACCGACACCGTGACCACCGTAAATGTACACATCGCCAGCCGCATCAATCGCGGGGAGCTATTGCTGATAGCCGGAAAGGTTAAAGAGGATAGTTCTCAATTGAAAAACCTGAAGGTAAGCTTCCTGCTGCCCGGCAATTCCGAGATCAGCGCGGGGGAAAACAGCTATTATGCATCGGCGCGGTTCATCGAAGCCGGTAAAGCCGCGTTATCAGATACCGTTAAAGATTATAATGGCAACTACTTACACCTTAATATATTCGGCGTAAATCAGGATAAAGCCAAACACCTGCTCGGCATGAAGCCGCAGGAAATATCCGGCAAAAACGTTTTAGGAAAATTTGTGGACGATTATAATCATACCGTCATTATTCCTTTTAGCGATCCGACCGACCCTAAAAAGGAAGTCTACATCATCGAACTGGATTCTACAGCCACCGTGGTTTCGAAAACCATCCCGCAAGTAGTAAAGGATGGCAATACCAATAAATGGATAGTAACCCAACACGGCGATTACATGACTTTGAAAGATAGCATCCTTACCCAATTCGGGGCCGATGGTTTGGGTATGCCGTTTAATAGTATAAAGGCGGGGATATAAACTCTTCCCTGATGTGCCATGAAGCTTAACGTATTAGCAAAAAATATCTTCACGATTGAAAACTTTTGGACGCCACTGGAGTGCGGAGATTTTATTGCCAAAAGCGAGGCAATTGGTTATGAACCGGCTACGGTGGAAACTGAAAGCGGGCAAAGATTAGTTGCTTCGGTCAGGAATAACAACAGGGTTATTTATAAAGATGAACTGCTTGCCGGCGAACTTTGGGAACGCCTCGAGCCGTTCGCCCCACAGCAAATAGGGAATAGCAAAGCTGTTGGACTAAACGAGCTTTTTAGATTCTATAAATATGAACCCGGCCAGGAATTTAAGCGCCACCGGGATCAAAGCTATATCAGGGACAACGGCGAGGCCAGCTATTGCACCTTCATGATTTATCTGAATGATGACTACGAGGGCGGTGAGACAACTTTTAACGACTTAATTATTCAGCCGCAAACAGGCCTGGCGCTGATATTTTTTCATGACCTGGAGCATGAGGGTAGTCCGGTTAAAGCTGGTACAAAATATGTTTTGCGAACAGATATAATGTTTCGGTTTGAGGAGTAAGCTTCAGCGTTAAATACCTTAAATTTAATCTTGCTGTCCGCGGTCGATGCCTATATTCTGTGACTATATTTGGCAAAGTGTTCCATTTATTTGCGCATAATATCCATAGTATATTGATTATCAATAATATGTGTTTTTGGTATTTTGCAAAATGCTGCAATATGAATAAGCCAAGCGTGGACGCTTGGCTTGGCGGCGGGACGGGCAGTGGGGCCGAATACTCATTCTGCAAACCGGCTGTGGCGGCACAGCCGGCGGTGTGCTAATAGCTTTTCTTTTTCCCGTCTTTACTTACTTTCCCGACTTCTTACTTCCGAAATCGAGCTTCAGATCCCGATAATTATCAGGACCGAAATTTCTCAAATCTGTCATCTTACATCTCAAATCAAAATCCTATCTTTGCCCATGCAAGAAAAAATCCTCATTCTTGACTTTGGCTCGCAGTTTACCCAACTCATCGCGCGCCGTGTCAGGGAGCACAACATTTACTGCGAGATTCACCCATTCAATCATTTTCCCGAAGTCGACAGCAGTGTAAAAGGCATTATCCTTTCAGGAAGCCCGTATTCGGTAAGGCAGGAAAACCCGCCGACTTTTGATTTTGAAAAATTTCATGGCACACTGCCAATTTTAGGTGTTTGCTATGGCGCGCAGTACATGGCGCATTTTCATGGCGGCGAAGTGCTGCCATCAAGCACCCGCGAATATGGCCGCGCTAACCTACAGTATATAAAAGAGCATAACCCGTTATTCAGGCTAATACCGACAGATTCACAGGTGTGGATGTCGCACGCGGATACCATTGCCACCATAGGCGCAAATTTTGAGATTATTGCAAGTACTGATACCGTTAAGGTTGCTGCGTACCAGGTAACCGGTACACAAACTTATGGTATCCAGTTTCACCCCGAGGTTACCCACAGCGTTGACGGCAAGCAGTTGCTGTTTAACTTTTTGGTCGACATTTGCGGCTGCAGCCAGGACTGGACAGCAGATTCATTTGTTGAAACCACCATCGCAGCGCTTAAAGAGAAATTGGGTGATGATAAAGTGGTGCTTGGCCTATCAGGCGGTGTGGATTCATCGGTTGCGGCGGTATTGCTGCACCATGCTATCGGCAAAAACCTGCATTGCGTGTTTGTGGATAACGGCTTGTTGAGGAAGGACGAATTCCAGTCAGTGCTTGATTCTTATGAGCACATGGGACTTAATGTTATAGGCGTTGACGCCAAACAGCGCTTTTACGATGCCCTTGCCGGCTTGACCGATCCTGAGAAAAAGCGCAAAGCCATCGGCCGCGTGTTTATCGAGGTGTTTGACGATGAGGCGCACAAGGTGCAGGACGTAAAATGGCTGGGCCAGGGTACTATTTACCCGGATGTTATCGAATCTGTATCGGTTAAAGGTCCATCGGCTACCATTAAATCGCACCATAATGTAGGCGGTCTGCCTGACTTTATGAAGCTGAAGGTAGTTGAGCCGCTGAATACCCTGTTTAAAGACGAAGTAAGACGTGTCGGCAAAGCTTTAGGCATCGATCCTAATATTTTAGGCCGCCATCCTTTCCCCGGTCCGGGCCTGGCTATCAGGATATTGGGCGAGGTTACTCCGCAGAAAGTTGCCATTTTACAGGAAGCTGATGCAATTTATATCAACAATTTGAGGGCTGCCGGTGTTTATGATAAAGTTTGGCAAGCCGGTTCTATATTTTTACCGGTGCAGTCGGTAGGGGTGATGGGCGATGAGCGTACTTACGAGAACGTGATTTGCCTGCGCGCCGTTGAATCGTTAGACGGGATGACGGCCGATTGGTGCCACCTGCCTTACGACCTGCTGGCCAAAATCTCGAACGAGATTATCAACAATGTAAAAGGAATTAACCGGGTAGTATATGATATCAGCTCAAAACCACCGGCCACTATTGAGTGGGAATAGGTGGTTAACGTTTGTAATAATTGGGTTGTTAACAACCGCGTGCTCGCCAAAATTAGCGCCGGTTGCCACGCAGCCTAAAAAGAACGTACCCGCAAAAACTGCCGAAAAAATGCAGCCGGTTGCGCCGGTTAAACCGGCAGCAAAGGTTTCGAACATTGCGATGTTGCTGCCCTTTGGGCTGCAACATTTGCATGCCGGTTCGCCGTATACTACCGTTACGTTAAAGGAGGCGGATATCTCACTTGATTATTACCGTGGTTTTAAGCTGGCCCTCGACTCACTTACCGGGCAGGGATATAACTATAAGCTACAGGTTTTCGACTCAAAGGGCGAAAAGGCGCAGGCACATAGCCTTGCCTTAAACCCGGCTATCCGTAGCAGCGACCTGATTATCGGCCCGGTTTTCCCGGACGACATTAAAGCCTTTACAGCTGCCTATCCAAATAGCAAACAGCCTGTGGTGTCACCGCTCTCACCAGCCGCGCCTGCAACCATCAAAAGCCAGAGCCTGGTGACCATGACTACCCCGCTTGAATATCATGCAGTTAGTGCAGCCAGGTATATCAGCAATAAGATAAAGCCTAAAAAGATATTTATCCTGAAATCGGGTTATAGCGACGAAAACGATTATATCATACCCTTTAAAAATACCATCGACAGCCTTAGCAAAAAGCAAATACAGGTGGTTTACCTTACGGTAATCCACGGGCAACTAGGCTCGCTGATACCGCAGCTATCGCAGAACGGGCAGAATGTGTTTATAATGCCGGCCACTAACCAGCATTTTTTGACAACCACGCTCCGGGGCCTTGATTCGCTGACTGCAACCTACCCTGTTACGCTGTTTGGTCATCCAAATTGGGTAAACTTTACTTTTTTGAAAGCCGATTTGCTGCAAAGACTGAATACACACATTACATCGTCAGACCATATCAACTTTAAGGATGCCGATGTAATGGCGTTTTCGCGCATCTACCGCAGCGCCTACAAAGCTGAACCTACCTTGTATGCCGTTAAAGGTTTCGAGGAAGGTATGTTATTGGGTAAACAGTTAGCCGATGGCGACGGGAAAAACCTTTCGCCCGCAAACTTTGATGGTTTGCTGAATAATTACCGCTTTCAGAAAAAAGTTGGTCTTGGATGGATAAATACTCATGCCAATATCTATAAATACACTAATTTCGAGCTGAAAAAGGTAGAATGAAAGCAGTAAATCAGCTTAAAACGTTTCAGCGTATATTGGATGAATATCCGGCAGAAACGCCCCTAAGTAAATTTTTGCCTGGCTTTTACCGTCAAAACAAACAAATGGGTTCAACCGACAGGCGCATTGCCGGCCGGTTGATGTACAACTATTTTCGCCTTGGCCGGGCCATACCCGATGCGCCTGCAGATGAGCGGCTGTTTGTAGCTGAATTTCTGTGCAATACCCAGCTTAACTCTTTTTTACAGCATTTTAAGCCCGACTGGGCAGCCTGCATCGGTTTTAGTATCGATGAGAAAATCGGCATCATAAAAACCGTCTTCCCTGATTTTAAACTGGATGATGTATTTCCATGGCCAGACAGGCTATCGCCCGGAATAAATAAAGACGCTTTTTTGAAATCGTTTTTTGTGCAGCCCGATTTGTTCATCCGGGTAAACCGGGGATTTGAGCAAAATGTAAGGGTGGGCCTGGCTGCCGCCGGAGTGGTTTATAAAGATGAGGGTAATAATTGCCTGTCGTTACCCAATGGTACAAAATTGGAAACCTTATTACCCAACCAGCATTGGTTTGAGGTGCAGGATTATTCATCGCAGCAAACCGCTCAATTTTTTAAGCCGAATAAATGGGAGGGCTGGTGGGATGCCTGCGCAGCCTCTGGCGGTAAATCGCTGCTGCTGCATGATTTAGAGCCAACCGTAAAGTTGGTAGTATCTGACATCCGCGAATCGATTCTATCCAACCTCGATGAACGCTTTCAGCAAGCCGGCATCACCAAATATCAAAAAAAACTGCTCGACCTTACCCAAAATAACGACCTGCTACTGCACGATTATACCTTTGACGGTATCATCCTCGATGCACCCTGCAGCGGCTCAGGCACCTGGGGCCGCACCCCGGAAATGATAAGCCAGTTTGAAACGCACAGCATCGAATTTTTCCAGCGGCTGCAGCAAAGTATAATCCGCAATGTTGTGAAGTACCTCAAACCCGGAAAGCCATTGATTTACATCACCTGCTCGGCCTTTAAAGCTGAGAATGAAGACGCGGTTAATTTTATGGTGAAGGAGTTGGGGTTGAAAGTTGAACAACAAGTTACGCTGAAAGGTTACGGGCATAAAGCTGATACGATGTTTGCGGCAAGGTTGAGTCCGCCGACCTCCTAACCACGTGCCGGTGGCGCAAAGCGAGTTTTTGGTTGATGCGAATTGTCATGAACGGCGAAATATTAAGCATACCCGCATTGCGGAATATAATTCCCACAAAAATATTGCTGATTCAATTGATTATTAAACTGAATATTTTTCGTGCTGTGTTACAGTTAATTAGGTAAGGGTTTGATTTTAGCGAACCTTAACCGCAAAAGGAACGGTATTTGCCTTACTCCGGATAGTACTTACACTTTCACCATTAAAACTTATATGAAAAAACTTAAACTATCGTTGGCGGCTTTAATATTTGCTTGTTCGATGTTTGCTATTTCGCCCGTTAAAGCCGTTGATCCGGGAGAACCTTGCGGCGGTATCGATCCGGATAGTGGTTCATGCGGCGGTTCGGGCAGTTCAGACAGCGGTGCGCCCGGCTTACCTATTAATAATGCTGTTTGGCTGTTGGTAGCCGCTGGCGTAGTTATAGGCACTAAGGTAGCTTTTGCTAAGGGCAAAGCTGTGACGAAGGTTAAATAACCGAATTATACTATTAACTGAACATATATTTAGGCGTTTGCATCGGATGGTGCAGGCGCTTTTTTGCTCATTAACTCCCCTTTTAGGTGCAGCCTTGTACACATAAGTTTCTTAAAGAAGGACAGGAAATGCGCCGTAGGTGCTACCTCTTTGTAGAAAAACAACAACAAGTAATCTTGCCTCGTAGAGGCTACCCTGCGTCAGGATATTCTGTTAGCAATATGCCCCGTGACTGCCAAGGGTAGTCCCAACGAGCAATAGTCTATTTTTATTAATTATCTACAAAGCGGTAGACCCTACGGGTTATCGAAAATGCTATAAATGCGTATTACTCCTAAACAACTTTATCGCAATCGCCAATAAAATTATCCCGAACGATTTACGAAGGATCGCCACCCCAACCGGCCCGAGCAGCTTTTCGAGCCACTTTACGTTTTTAAGGACGAGATAAACGAACAGTGTATTGATGACGATGCCCACAATAATGTTTTGGGTTTGATATTGTGATTTAAGGGAAAGTAATGTCGTCATTGTTCCTGCGCCGGCAATTAACGGGAACGCGAGGGGAACAATAGATGCAGACGTAGGGATTTCTTCCTTGAAAAGCGATACGCCGAGTATCATTTCCATCGCAATGATAAATATCACGAAAGAGCCTGCTATCGCAAAGGAGGATACATCCAACCCTATTACCGCCAGCAATTCATCGCCCACAAACAAAAATGCCACCATCAGTATAAGCACAGCTATGCTCGCCTTCTCCGATTCGATATGCCCGACACGCTGGCGTACCTGGATAATCACAGGTATAGCACCCAGGATATCGATTATCGCAAAAAGAATCATGGTGACGGAGAGTATCTCTCTGAAAATTAAAGGATGCATAGCGGTAGGGTTTTATTCTTTTTTCTTCAAACGAAAGCTCAGCACGAATGCCAGCAAAATATAAAATGAAGATAAGAAGAAAACGCTATGAATAGAAATAACAGTTACCAATCCTGCGGTTAAAGGCCCCAGGGTTTGACCGATAGAGGCATAAGATTGGTTAATGCCCAATATTTTACCCTGCTCGTTAGCGTCGACATGCTCAGAGATCATAGCATTCAGCATAGGGTTACGCAGGCCATTAAACAAGCCGTAAACGCACATGCAAATTGCGTAGGGGAGAAACACCGAAATAAACCCCGATACAAACATCGCCGCGAAACAAAGTATTGTAGACAGCATCAGGATAAGCGCTTTTGACGAAATCCACTTGGTGCACAGTGGTACGCACAGTTGCATAACGATACCGGCAAGGCCAAAGCCCGCGAGGAAGAGTCCGATTTGCGTGGGCGATAATTTAAGAATATCCACACTGAAAGTCTGGAAGCCGGTTACCATACACAGTTGGGCCATAGTGAGCAGGAAACCGATAAATACAGCCGTGCCGACAGTGCGCCGCTTAAGCGTAGTTAGCAGGGTTATAAACTTAAATTTTTCGTAATGTTTTTTTGCACGATACCGCCGTTCGGAGGGATTGGTCTCTTTAAGCAGGAACGCCGCACATAAAGTGCCTAACAATGACAAACCCGCAGCAAAAAAGAATGGTGCCTGCGGACAGATTTTTGTGAATACACCGCCTATAAACGGTCCCAAAACAATTCCAAATGCCAGCGATGAACCAAGAATGCCAAACCTGCGTGCCCGGTTTTTAGGAGTAGCAGTATCGGCCACCATGGCTTGCGCCACTGATACGTTGCCGCCGGTTAAGCCGTCGAGAATGCGGGCTGCAAATAGCATGAATAAACTCTGCGCCTCGGCAAACATCAGGAAGGAAAGACAGGTGCCCGCCAGGCTGATAACCAGCAATGGCTTGCGTCCCCATTTGTCAGACAGTGAGCCTAAAACAGGTGTTGCGAAGAATTGCGCGATAGAAAACGAAGCCATCAGGAAACCCAGCGTTGTGCCGTTAAGTCCGAAGGTTTTGCCGTAACTGTACATTACAGGAATAATAATGCCAAGCCCCAGGGAGTTGATAATGCATACAAGAACAAGAATCCACAGGTTTTTATCGGCTTTCATTAACAGGCAATAACGCTGAGCAATGTAAAATATTTTTGTGTATGTAACCTTAATCTTTTATAATTCAAGAAGAATTTCAAGGTAACAAAAAAGGTTCCGATTTACCGGAACCTTTTCAATATTATGGCTGTTTTATTCAATAAAACAGGCTTTTAACTTAAAATTTTATTTCTTTTCGAAATCAGTAGCCGTAGGGATAATCTCTCCCAGTTTACCCAGCTTACTGTTATGACGACTATAGCCAAAATAAATCCCCAGGCCTGCTATCATCCATCCGAGCGCGCTTAATTGCGTCTCGCCTGGTAAGCTGATGATCATGCCTGCGCAAACGATGATGCCCAGTATCGGCACCAAAGGCACAAGCGGGGTTTTAAACGGACGAACCAGGTTAGGTTCTTTTTTACGGAGTACAATAACGCCGAAGCACACTACCACGAATGCAAATAAGGTACCTACCGAAGTAAGGTCGCCCGCTACGCTTTCAGGAAGGAATGCTGCAAATAAGCCCACGAATATGAAAAGGATCATATTGCTCTTGTACGGCGTACGGAACTTAGGGTGCAGATCGCTGAATACTTTTGGCAGCAGGCCGTCGGTAGACATGGTGTAAAACACGCGTGACTGGCCCATCAGCATCACCAGGATAACCGAAGAAAAACCGGCCAAAATAGCTATAGTAACCAATGTAGACAGCCATGCATAACCGTGCATGTAAGTACTGATGGCATACGCTACAGAAGCTTCTTTACCGGCATGCATAAAGTCGGTATAAGGAGCAACGCCTGTAAGCACCCATGAGAACAGGATATAAAGTATAGTACAGATAGCCAGTGAACCAAGAATACCTACTGGCATATCTTTCTTCGGGTTTTTTGCTTCCTGCGCAGCTGTTGATACCGCGTCAAAACCGATGAATGCAAAGAAAACAATGCCCGCGCCACGGATAATACCTCCCCAGCCATGGCGAAAAAAATCAGCGTAGGAATACGATGAACCGTCTGGCAATATAGCTGGTTTAGCATCGGCAGGGATCATGTAAGGTGTATGGTTAGCTGGGTTGATATATCCCCAGCCGATAGCGATAAACACCAATACGATAGAAACCTTAACAATTACGATGATGCTGTTAACGGTGGCCGATTCCTGCGTGCCCTTGATAAGCAATGCAGAAAGCAGGATAAGGATAACCAATGCGGGTATATTTATCATGCCGGTGTGGTGTACGCCGTTTATTATAGCTGATTCCATAGGCGAGTGGCACCACTCGTAAGGTATTCGCCCCCCGAGGAGGTTATTGGCATATTCGCTCCAGCTTATAGACACGGTAGCTGCACCAAGCGCATATTCCAGTATCAGCGCCCAGCCGATTACCCAGGCAACAATTTCGCCCATGGTAGCATAAGCGTAAGTGTAAGCACTGCCCGCAATTGGGATGATAGATGCAAATTCGGCGTAGCATAAACCGGCGAATGCGCAGCCTATAGCAGCAACGATGAATGAAATGGTAACCGCGCTACCGGCAAAGCCGCCCGCCGCTGCCGCTGTGCGCACAAACAAACCAGCACCGATAATAGCGCCAATACCAAGCGCCACCAGGTTGCCCGCACCAAGCGTTCGCTTCAGGCTGCCTTCCCCATCAACCGTACTGGTTAGTTGTTCAATAGATTTTTTTACAAATAGTTTCATTATAAGTCAGTTTGTGCCAAACATACTTAAATTTATTTGAAACAAAAAACACCGAATGTAGTATAGGCGTGGTGATTTTTTACAGAATAAAAAAGGGGAGAATGGCATATTAAATGTTTGTCGGAGACAACTCCGACAAAGGCGGTAGTTCCTTCGAAATCAGTGTATTTGATTGTCTACTCCCCTGGTTTCCTGTACCGCCCTTGTCGGTGTTGTCACCGACAAGATAATCCCACAGAGGCCCGTGGTGCCAACAGTAGGAGAATGCAGTTTGTGATATGGACTTACGTAGCATATATTTGAAGCCATCAAACCATCACACGCCCGGATATGCCTGACCACCACCCTCAATTCCTCACCGCAACCATTTTAGAATGGAAGCACTTATTAATAGAAGATAGTTTTAAAGATATTATTATCGATAGCTTGAGATTTTTAAAGAACGAAGGGAGCATAGTTATTTACGGCTTTGTAATTATGCCGAATCATATTCATTTACTATGGCAAATACCGGATGGTTTTAAGCGCGAAAATATCCAGCTGCGTTTTTTAAAATTTACCGCGAAACAAATGAAATTTCGGCTGATAGACACCAACGACCCTAGTCTAGCAGATTTCAGGGTGGATGCATTCGATCGGCAGTATCAGTTTTGGGAACGCAAAGCATTAAGCGTCGACCTGTGGAGTTGGCCGATATTTGTTCAAAAGCTGGATTATACGCACAATAACCCGGTAAAGGAGAAATGGAAATTGGCGGCGTCTCCGGAAGACTATAAATACTCTTCGGCTAAATTTTATGTAAAAGGCATTGACGAATTTGGGTTGCTGACGCATTACGCCAGCAGGGGTTGGCAGTTAGGGAGCTTCGTTTAGGCATCCGCGTTGTCGGAGACAACTCCGACAAGGGCGGTAGTTCTCCGAATATCATTTTACCTGGAGGGGCAAAACAAAGGCGGGACGCCATTTGGCGTCCCGCTTTCAATTATCATATAAGCGCCTTACGCTTTCTTATCAACCTTAATCACATGATGAGTTATCATCGAGTGTTGATTTGTTTCCTTTTGAATACGCTCACTATGGTGCAGGTGCGGTGCAATAACCAGCGACATGATAGACATCAGCTTTATCAAAATGTTCATTGACGGGCCCGATGTATCTTTGAACGGATCGCCTACAGTGTCACCTGTTACAGATGCTTTGTGTGGCTCCGATTTTTTGTAATGGATCTCTCCGTTTATTTCAACGCCTTTTTCGAATGATTTTTTAGCATTGTCCCATGCACCACCGGCGTTGCTCTGGAAGATACCCATCAATACACCTGACACGGTAACACCTGCCAGCAATCCGCCTAAAACTTCAGGACCGAATGCGAAACCGATAATAATCGGCGTGATTAAAGCGATAAGACCAGGGGCAACCATCTCGCGGATAGATGCTTTGGTTGATATAGCCACGCATTTTTCGTATTCCGGTTTTGCCTTATACTCCATAATGCCCGGAATTTCGCGGAATTGGCGACGAACCTCTTCTACCATCGCCATAGCTGCGCGGCCTACTGCCGATATACACAATGCCGAGAAGATGAAAGGAATCATGCCGCCTACGAACAAACCGGCAAGCACGTCTGCTTTATAAATATCGATATGCTCGATGCCTGCTACACCCACGAAGGCTGCAAATAATGCCAGTGAGGTTAACGCTGCTGAAGCGATAGCGAAACCTTTACCTGTTGCTGCGGTAGTATTACCTACAGCATCAAGGTTATCTGTGCGGTGACGAACTTCTTCAGGTAAGCGGCTCATTTCAGCAATACCGCCCGCATTGTCAGCAATCGGGCCGAAAGCATCGATAGCCAGCTGCATAGCTGTAGTTGCCATCATACCTGCTGCTGCAATTGCCACACCATATAAACCTGCGAAATGATATGAACCGTAGATACCGGCTGCTAACACCAAGATAGGCAATACTGTTGATTCCATACCTACAGCCAAACCACCGATGATATTGGTAGCGTGACCGGTTGACGATTGGCGGATAATGCTCAACACCGGGCGTTTACCCATTGCGGTATAATATTCAGTGATAATCGACATTAAAGTACCCACTACAAGTCCCACAACTATCGACATAAAAACACCATTTTTAGTGAACACTAACGAACCTGCTTTGATAGCACCGGTTGCATCCTCGTCACGCACCATGTGGAACGTGTCGGCCGGTAGCATCCACTGTACTACAAAATAAGTAGCAATGGCAGTTAAAACGATAGATGCCCAGTTACCTATATTCAGTGCGTTTTGAACACTGTCTGTTTCATTTTTAATTCTAACGAACGATGCTCCAACAATAGAGAATATCAACCCTAAGCCTGCAATAACCATCGGCAACAATATTGGAGCTATACCGCCGAAAGCGTCATGCGATACAATCTCGCGGCCCAGTACCATGGTAGCAAGCATTGTTGCAACGTACGAGCCGAATAAGTCGGCGCCCATACCGGCAACGTCACCTACGTTATCACCAACGTTATCGGCAATGGTTGCAGGGTTACGAACGTCATCCTCGGGGATGCCAGCTTCAACTTTACCTACAAGGTCGGCGCCAACGTCGGCAGCTTTGGTGTAGATACCGCCGCCAACACGGGCAAACAATGCGATAGACTCGGCGCCTAACGAAAAGCCTGC
>Ga0207671_10003027_pt1 | contig 17226 bp, 7 predicted proteins | sample KBSC24metaG_FD_184352 | JGI IMG/M metagenome (GOLD analysis project Ga0207671, IMG submission 184352) | Corn rhizosphere microbial communities from Kellogg Biological Station, Michigan, USA - KBS C2-4 metaG (SPAdes) (version 2) | ecosystem: Host-associated > Plants > Roots > Rhizosphere > Soil... | reverse complement strand
CATCAGCTTTGGCGTAACGGGATTACCATTTTGCATGATCAGCAGCCTGTTTTTACCAAGCGGCTGTGCAGTATGTATTTCGCTGCCTTTGGGAGCAGTGTACTTCCAGATTATTTTTTTTCCGGGGGTAACAATGGCAGCAAAAGTTTTACCGGTAAAAACAATATTTCCGTTCTTTAGCAGGGATGCATCGCCCAGTTCCTGTGCCACGTTGCCGGAATCCTTTATTGGAAAACCATAGGTCCATACAACTTTTCCACCGCGCACCAATTTTATGGTTTGCAGTTCATTTCTTGTATCCCATTCGCCCGCATATAAAAAAGGATGTTCGTTCAGGCCCCTGCCCGGCAAAATTGAATCAGAATAAGGCGTTGTGGTATCCGCCGTAACTGTATACATTGGTTTTGAAGAAGCACTATGGAGCGTGCGGGCAAACACCAGCACGCAAATGCCCATAAGCAGCAGGAGAATTTTCATATGCCTGTTTAATTTTATTGTATGCGATGGATGTATCACCAGACCCGCTTAATCACCCGCACAATCGTTTACACAAAGTAATGTATCTGCCGTTCTCAATACGCAACCAGCAGCAATTTTATTGAAAAATTTAGCGGCCGGTGCGTTCCAAAATGCATAAACACAAAATGTTTGCGGCACGCTCCTTCAATTCAACATTACTGTTACTTTTAAGATATTCCGGTGGAACACGCTGGCTAAACAAGATTTCCCTTTACGCCTGCCGCTACCACATTATGCTTCATGCATCATGTTTACTGATATTTCCTGGATCACTTCATACAACAATTTATTTAACATTGAAGGGTTTTCCAGCATGGGAAAATGGCTGGTGCCCTTTATATGCAATACCTCGTATCCACTGCCGGCATACTGCTGCAAGGGCCCCTCCTGGGTAGGTATATAATCCACATTGATTAAATACAGTTTGAACCTCAATTTTGGTAACAATTCCTTTTCTGCCCGGTACATAGAAAACATTTCACGTGTAATTGCAATGGCCATGGCCTGGTGGGCATTGCGGTAGTTTTGTACAACCCGTTCAGAAACGGAGGCAGGCGTTTGTTCTGTCAATAAAGCCATTCTTGCGTATTGCTCATTGGTATTGGCAAAGTCCGTGGTAAGCTTTTCGGCAATATGCGCTGCCTCGCGCTGGTATTCATCGGGCAGCGGACTGGCCGCATTCTTGAACATATCTATTGCAATAAACCCCAATACCGGTTTTGGGTACAGGGTAGCGGCCATTAAATTTATGGTTGCGCCCATTGAGTGGCCGATCAGAATTACGTTGCTAAGATTCAATTCCCATATAACAGCAATTACATCTTCAGCGAATTTTCTTATTGACCAATCACCGCGTTGTTTCCCCGAGTTACCATGACCGGGCAAATCGAATGTTACCACCTTATAATTTTGCTCAAAAAATGTTACCTGGTCTTTCCAGCAGGTCTGGTCAAGATAAGCACCATGCACAAATAATAAAGTAATTTCCCCGCTGCCTGTTTCCCGGTAACTGATATCGGTATTATCGCGCCTGATATTTTTCATTTTGCAGGTTTTATGGTTAAACAATAAGGCGCACAAGAAGCATGCAATAATAAATAATCTGCCTGCTGTGTTTGTTGCTGCAGAAAACAAGTTTTTAAGGGGTCTACCGGCCAAAAGCCATCGTATTCCCGGGGGGATGAAATTCCACAACTGCTATGAAAGAGGTATAATTTAACCGGTCTGTGTAAAATTTTACTTACCTGGGCTAAACTTTACTTCATACGCGAGGGATTCTATTGCATTGGCCAGGTATACCAGCGGCGCGTTCCAGTTAATAGCTATTTCATTGGAAGCATATGAACAATCAGTGTCTGAATAAGCCGTTTCCGGTTCTGTAAAATCATAATGACATTTATCCTGCATGCCGGGATTAGGTCCTCCTGCCATTAAACCCGGCACCGGGTCTGCAATACCATCTGCCACCGAAGGCCGGTGATGCGGGTGCATGGTAGATCGTGTGCCCATACCTGTTACAAAGCAATAACCGGTTGCATTGCGGCCCAGTATATAATCAAGATTGGTCAGCGCCGCGTCGGTATATTTTTTATCTTTTGAGATAAAATAAGCATTTATTAAAACGATGCCCTGGTTGGCGGCGTTACTGTTGCTTCCCCAGTTAAAATCTTTTTTTGTGCGGCCCATCACTGTTTGAAAAGCATTTTCCTTTACCGGCAGCAGGTAAGCGTCTGCAAACTGCAACAGCCTGTCTTTGACATGCGCAATATCGGCCGACAAATCTTTTGGCAGGGTTTGCGCGGTTCGCAGCAATGTATAATAGCCCAGCATCCGCACATTACCCCAGGATGGCAGCACCATAGTGTCGTTTATTCTTTGGTTGATGACTGTGCGGTATTGTTTGTCTTTTGCTATGGTATATAATTCCACCGCTGCCCAAAACCATTCATCGTCAAAACTGCGATCACCATAACCACCTGTTGTAATTTTTGGTTCGTACAATGCATTAACGGAATCCTGGTTGTATGCCAGCCGGGGATTGGCCATTGCCCACTGCCACGCTTTTTTTGCAGCATGTAAACAACTGTCAGAAAGACCCGGCAACTGCCCGGCCATGTTTTTTACGATGCGGCTGCATTGCGCCATTACCGCGGCAAAATCGAGTGTAGCAGCCGTGCCTTTTTGTACTACATACCTGGGCAATTTGGTTACGCCCGGCATTACCATACCATCAAAAGACGCATTGGTGCATTTGTTGTATACCCCGCCATCATATGGATCCTGCATACTAAGCATCCAGCGGAGGTTATACAAAACTTCATTCAGGATATCAGGCACAGCATCTTTACTCTCCGGGATATTGGTTTGCAAGCTGTCGAAATAAGGCGAAAAATCTTCATAGGCAGATAACAGGGTACCCACACTGATACCGGAGTTGACCACATATTTATTATAATCACCTGCATCGTACCAGCCGCCCGGTGTGGCTATCACTGTGCCCGCAGGTCTTTTATCTGAGGCAGCAGAAGGGTGAACAAAAACAATATTATCGGGGTGCCCGGCTGGCCGGGCCCATTTACCTGCATAGGCTGCTTCCAGTGGCATAGAAGCCCGCATGTAATAATATCCTTTCAGTGCAGCAATTGCCACCGCATGGTTGGCATTGTTTCCAATGTAAAAAGGATAAGAGGGAGGAAGACCGGGCACAGCTATTGAATAAGTTCCCGCCATGTGAAAAACACTGAAGTCGGCCATACGGGTGCTGAGCGAAGAATTGGCCGATTGCCTTAGCTGGCTCAACCGGCCGGTGAATACCGTATCTTTTTTTACAGTGGAAATAATATAAAAATCATCGGCGGGCACAGCCGCCGCAATGATGGCTATTTTGGGCGCATTTACGTAATAGCCCAGTTGGTTTATCCTGATGGCATTCGTGCCAGGCTGGGCATTACAAACAATAACGCCGTATAGCAGGCAGGCAACCATCATGGTATTTTTCATTGTGAGGGATTTACATTTTAAAGACAGTTCATGTTTGGTTGTACCCAAATTATGCGCTGCAAAAAACATGTGCCGGTCAAAAAAATCATTTTGCCGTAATCGTCACCGATGCAGAACTGAGTCCTTCAGCATTTGCTTTTAAAGAAATGCTGCCGGGTTTGCCATTCGGCGCTATAACGGCAAGGCACATACCATTAAAAGCTTTCCGGCTGTTTGCTTTAAAAGATTCCATGCTTACAGGGCTGCCATTGTCTACACCAGCTATAGCAGCATTGCCCTGCAATTCAAATTTTATAAGATGGTCTGCGTCCGGAACCATGTTACCATTCTTATCTACCACTTTTACGGTAACAAAACACAAATCGTTGCCGCCGGCATGGACAATATTTCTGTCGGCTGATACTACAAGCTTTGCTGCCGGCCCAGCCGTATGGATTGTTTTCTCCAGCACCGTTTTGCCATTTTTCCTGGATACCGCTTTTATTGTACCGGGTTCATAGGGTACACGCCACATGACGTGCAGGTCATCGCCCATTTTCTTTTTCGTGCCGAGTGATTTACCATTCAGGAAAAGCTCTGCTTCGTCTGCATTGTTGTAATAGGCCCATACATCTACGGTTTGACCTGCTTTCCAGTTCCAATGCGGAAAAATATGCAATACGGGTTTACTGGTAAACAAACTCTGGTAGAGGTAATATACATCTTTTGGAAAACCCGCCAGGTCTATAATGCCAAAATAGGAACTGCGCGCCGGCCAGGGATAAGGTGTTGGCTCACCGATATAATCAAATCCCGTCCATATATACATGCCGCTGGCAAAATTATATTTAAGGAGTTCTTTCAGGGTTTCTTCGTGCGTAGAACCCCAGGGCGCGGAGCAATTATCGTAGGCCGAACAGCTAAGATCGGCATTGGCGTCTGTTACCGGCTTATCCCACCGCGAAGGCCAGCGGCGTATACTGTCGGAAGGCATATCATAATGTCCTCTTGTTTGCAAGGCGGAAACCGTTTCGGTAGCAATAAACTTCTGACCTGGAAATTTTTCGGGAAAGGTTTTAAAATCGCGGTGATGGTAATTAAATCCAACCAGGTCCAATGCCCCCGATCTGTAAATAGCATTGCGTGGTTGCGGATCATTCATTGCAGAAGTAATGGGCCTGGTGCTGTCGAGTGTTTTGATAATGGCGGCCAGTTCGCGCGCAATAACAAGACCAGATGAGTCCGCACCATCCCGGCCCGACCATTGTTCGGGTATTTCGTTGCCAATACTCCAGATAAAAACCGACGGGTGATTGCGATCGCGCAGCACCTGGTCTTCCAAATCTTTTTTATGCCATTCATCCCAGTTAAGGTGATAGTCGTATTTATTCTTTTGTTTTTTCCACATATCAAAAGCTTCATCCATTACAATAAAGCCCATCTTATCGCACAAATCAAGCAGCTCCGGTGCAGGTGGATTGTGTGAGGTACGAATACCATTGCAACCCATTCCTTTTAATATTTCCAGTTGTCTCTCCAGCGCCCTGGTATTAATCGCCGTACCCAGGCAACCCAGATCGTGGTGATCGCAAACGCCTATTATTTTCAGTGATTTTCCATTCAGGAAAAAACCATTGTTTGCATCAAAATTAAAATAGCGGATACCGAAGATTGTGGTATAGGTGTCAACAATTTTTCCGTTTGCCTGCAATGTGGTTACCGCCTTGTACAAATGCGGGTGCTCAACAGACCATAGCATTGGCCTGGTTACGGTTAAATGCTGCAAAAGGGCAGTCACCTCATTGGCATTGAAGCTCTGGTCGCTGGTGGTGCTATTTACCAGCTTTTGCATGTCATCATAAATGCTTGTTTTTACCATTAGTCTGGCGGCAGTTGCATTGCTGTTATTGATGGTTGTTTTGATGTTTACGCCTGCAGATTGTTCCGTTACCGCGGCAGTGGTAATACTGGTGCCCCAGTGATCAACAAAAATAGTATTGGTAGTTACCAGCCACACATTCCGGTAGATACCAGATCCGCTGTACCAGCGCGAATTGGGCTGCTGGCTGTTGTCAACTTTTACAGCTATGATATTAGCCTGATTATCAAATTTCAGGTAGGGTGTAAGGTTATACCGGAAAGAAATAAACCCGTTTGGACGGATACCCAGTGAATGACCGTTGATAAATACTTCGCTGTTGCAGTAAACGCCATCAAAATCAATAAAAATATTTTTGCCTTTCGATGTGGGGGGTAGTGTAAATGTTTTCCGGTACCAGCCAATGCCACCACGCAAAGCGCCGCCGCCGGTACCCGTGGGGCTGGTGGAATCAAAAGGCAGTTCTATGCTCCAGTCGTGCGGCAATTGCACATGGCGCCAGGCAGCATCATTAAAATTTTCAACGGCCGCATCGTTTGCTTCGCCCAGGTAAAATTTCCAGTCTGTATTAAATGATGCGGTACCGGGATTTTTCTGCGCCATTGCAGCGAAACCAATGGTTGCGCAATAGGTGAGCAGGAGCAATTTTATACTATTTTTTTTCATTTTACAGATAGTTGCAGATGTCGCGTTGCCATAGCGGCAATCAATGGGATATTTTTCCTGCTAAAGTAATTAAGTGTGCTGGTTAATGACACAATAGCCGGCACTTTATTGTTTTGCCTTAAAAAAAAGAATGGTTTCATTGTTACGGGCCACTGCAAAGATGGTTTTGTTACCAATCGTTTTGATGGCTTTAATATCGCGCACTTCACCCGTTGACATAAAACCTGACTGGAAGGGGGCAAGCGCTTGTACATTATTGTTTTCGTAGAACAACACAGATCCATAGCCGGCATCGTACCGCCCTTCATAGGGCAAGACGCCATAAAAATTACCAGCCGCCAGAACAGCCGTTGCCCGATTGGCATTGGTATATGCGTTGCAAAACGCAAAAACGGGATACCATTGTAATTGCATGGGCAGTTTAGAAATGGTATACTTTCCGTGGCCGTTATTTAGCAGGAGAGAAGAACTAAGGGTGCTGGCGGTAAGTTTTTTTGTATTGTGTAATTTATCTCCGAATATTTCTTCAACCGTTTGCCCTGCAAGACTGCTATAATCAACATACTTCTTACGCATGAGCGCCGGCAACTGTTTTTCCAATTCTTCTTTACCGAGGAATGTATAATACTTCCCGTTTTTTTCTGTTGCCAGTATTTGGTCGGTTGAGCCGTTATTGTCTATATCACCCACGAATAATTGAAGCGGGTATTTTTCGCTGGCATGGAGTTTGGAATTCTCTCCCCAATTGCCGGCCAGGAGGTCGTCATAGCCATCGTTATTGATATCTGCCGCGAAGATCGTGGTCCATAAACCATTTGTATTTTGCAAACCTGCAGTGGCTGTGCGATTAACGAGTATGCCCTGCTCATTGATAAAAACAGTAATGGGCATCCATTCACCGGTTACTACCAGATCCGGCCAGCCGTCTTTGTTCATGTCTGTCCATAGGGCATCGGTCACCATTCCAATTTTGTGAAGGCCGGGAGCTATTGATTCGTCTGCCACGGAGAAATGGCCCTTTCCGTCATTCAATAAAATATACGAATCCGGAATGTCTCCGTACCTGCCGGCTACTACCCTTCCGCCGACAAACAGGTCCTGATCGCCATCATGATCGAAATCGGCCGCAACCGCCACCGATTTACTGCCCGTAAATTTTGGCAGCGATGCTGATTTGGTAAAATTTCCATTACCGTTGTTAAGGTATAACCTGTCAAATAAGAGCGAATCGGGCGTTGTCCATTCATTGCCGCCGCTTACCACATACAGGTCCTTGTCTCCATCGCCATCCGCATCGAAAAACAAAGCGTTTACGTCTTCATAAGCGGCGTCGGTTAAAAATAATGATTGACAGGTAGCTATAAATTTTCCCGCTGTAGTTTGCAGAAATAAATATCCGGGTTGTCCTTTTGCGCCACACACATAAAAATCTTCCAGGCCATCAGCATTAATATCGGCAACGGCAAGCTTTGGTCCCTGCGTAGAAACCATGTGTGGAATAAATGCCTGTTCATTAAAATCTGTAAAATTATTTTCCTGGTGTTTATAGGGTAGCTGGATAATACCGGTAATATCTGTAAACAATTGCTGGCCAGCAACGCTATCGGATGGTAAGTACAACCTGCTCTCTTCTATCGCATTTTTATAAGACACCGTTATCCGCTGATCTGCTTTTACATGCGTAAAAGATTGCGACTTACCATTTGGCCAAAGCACCTGCAGCAAATCAATTACTGAATCTGCACCGGTTCCAAAATGAATGTATTGGAGGGAAGCGCTTTCAAATCCTTTGCCGGCATTCAGATAATCTACCTGGCTCCGGCCTTTTGATTGAAGCACTACTTTCGCACCTATGGAAAAAGGGTTTAAACTGTCTCCCTTTAGTTGCAACTCCAGGTAATGGTTTTTCAACTGTTGAATGCTATTGTTCCGGTACAAAGCAGCTGGTTCATTGATATTGTTGATGACAATATCCAGGTCGCCATCATTGTCAAGATCAGCATAAGCCGCGCCGTTTGAAAAGCCCGCGTGATTAAATCCCCAGTCGTTTGTTTTATCAATAAACTTCAGGCTGTCTGTTCCTTTAAAAATATAATTGCTGAGTTTTCCTTCGGGCATTTTACCAATGGCTGTCAGGTCGGAAGCCCTGCTTGTATCGTGGGCTGTTCTGCTGGAATAAAACTTTATAAAATCCAAATCATTGGGACGGCGCAAAATACCATTACTTACAAAAAGGTCTTTTATTCCGTCGTTGTCAAAGTCTGCTGCCAGCGGACTCCAACTCCAATCGGTGGCGGCTATACCTGCATACAGGGCAATATCACTGAATTTTTTTCCAGCACCGGTATTTAATTGCAGGCAGTTACGCGCATACTGGTGATAGTAGCCAAAATTAAATTTGAAATCATAAATATCAAGGGGATCATCACCGCCGGAAGATTTCAATATTTTCTCATCTGCCGGCAGCATATCCAATGTGATAATATCCTGCCATCCGTCATTGTTCATATCAGCGATAGCGCTGCCCATAGAAAAACGGCTTTCATGTCCAAATGCCGTGCGGTTTATTTCCGAAAAACTGCCATTGCGGTTATTGATATAGCAGTAATCGTTTTCATGAAAATCATTACTCACATAAATATCATCCCAGCCATCGTTGTTCAAATCAGCTACCGATACATTCAACCCATAGCCAACAATGCTGCTGTAAATACCAGCTTCCGTGGTTACTTCTGTAAATTTTCTGCCGTTGGCTGTGAGATCGTTCCTGAAAAGCTTATCCCCGCTTTTCTCATCTGTTATATGCCGGATAGAGGAATCACCATAACTTTTATTTGAATGAACGGAATGGTTCACCAGGAACATGTCCAAATCGCCATCATGGTCATAGTCAAAGAAAACCGCCTGGGTGTTGAACCCTTCTATGTCCAGTCCATACTGGCGCGATTCTTCACTGAATAATATTCCACCGGCGCCGGTCTTATTACCGGTCTTTGTGCTGTGATTAATAAAGAGCTCGTTTTTCCCCTGCAAATTTTTATAACCGCCAACTTCCGATACATAAATATCAAGCAGTCCATCATTGTTTACATCGGCCAGCGTAACGCCGGTTTTCCAGTTGCCTTTTCCCTGTACACCGGCTTTACCGGTGATATCTTCAAATTGAAAATTTCCTTTGTTAAGATATAGTTTGTTACTGCCCTGGTTAGACGTAAAATAAATATCGGGCAGGCCATCGTTGTTGATGTCACCAATGGCCACTCCGCCACCGTTATAATAATAGAGATAATCTAAAATATTCAGGGTATCCGTATCCGTTAGCCTGTTTTCAAATTGGATGCCGGTTTGCCCGGCGGGCAAAGAGGTAAAAAGTGTTACCGCTTCTGTATTGGTTTTGCAGGCCGAAAATAAGACGCTGATGCCGAAGCAGTATAATAAGTAGTTAAAATTCATTTATTAATAAACAAAACTGTTTACCTCACCCCTGCCACTTCCAAAAGGAGAACGGTCAGACAGAAAGATTACACAAAGACCTTTTAATGAATAACGCATGCCAGGCAACAACGCAATTCATGGTCAGACGCGGGCGTCTGACCATGAATTGCGTTTAAATATTTCCTTTCTTCAGCTCTGTTATTGCAAAATCTGCTGCTCTTGCTGTTAATGCCATATATGTCAGGGATGGATTCTGGCAGGCGCTCGATACCATCGCCGCACCATCAGTTACAAAAACATTTTTTGCATCCCATACCTGGTTCCGGCCATTGAGCACCGAGGTTTTAGGATCCCTGCCCATACGGGCACTGCCCATTTCGTGAATGCCCTGGCCGATATTATAGTCCTTGTCCCAGGTTGTAATATTTTTTACACCTGCTGCCTCAAACATTGCCACCAGTTCTTTTACAATATCTTTACGCATTTTCAATTCATTCTCTTTCAAACCTGCATCCATTGTAAGTACGGGCAAACCCCATTTATCTTTCACTGTTTTATTAAGCGTTATTTTATTATCGTGATAGGGCAATATTTCTCCAAAGCCGGTGGCGCCAATGCTCCATCCGCCTGGTTCGGTGAGCGCGTCTTTGAAATCGCCGCCCACGCTCATTTCGGCTATATCGCGGCTCCATCCGTCCCGGCTGGCGCTTCCCTGGTAACCATATCCGCGGAGGAAATCTCTTTTATCTCCATATAAATTCGCAAACCGGGTAATGTAAAAACCATTGGCGCGACGTCCATAATAATATTTGTCCTCATACCCGTCCACGGTTCCCTGCGCACCCAGCATGTAATGATGGTCCATGATATTATGGCCTAATTCGCCGCTGCTGCTGCCTAATCCATCGGGCCATATATCGGTAGCAGAATTCATCAATACCCAGGCGCTGTTTAATGCGGAAGCATTTAAGAAAAGGATTTTTGAATGAAATTCGTAGGTTTTGTTGTTCTCTGCATCCAGCACTTCCACACCGGTAGCTTTTTTTGTATTCTTGTCGTATATAATTTTTGTAACGATGCTCCAGGGGCGAACGGTTAAATTACCGGTGGCCCGGGCGGCGGGCAATGTTGATGACTGGGTGCTAAAATATCCACCGAAGGGGCAGCCTTCCCAACAACGGTTCCTGAACTGGCACTGGGTTCTGCCCGGTATGGCCTGCGTAAGATTGGCTACGCGGCCGATTATCATCTTTCGTGAATCCTTATACGCAGATTTAATTCTTGCTGCAATATCTTTTTCAACGCAATTCAAATCCATAGGAGGCAAAAAATGTCCATCCGGTAAATGCGCCAGGCCTTCTTTTGAACCACTGATGCCCGCAAACTTTTCTACATACTCGTACCAGGGCGCCAGATCATTGTAGCGGATGGGCCAGTCGACTGCAATACCATCTTTTGCGTTGGCTTCAAAATCCATATCACTTAAGCGGTAACTCTGCCGGCCCCATAAAATTGAGCGGCCACCCAGCTGGTAGCTTCGCCACCACGCAAAGGGTTGTGTTTGCACATACGGAGATTCCTTTTCATTTACCCATGAATCAAGAATGGCTTCCTGCGCCGCAGTTCCATACATCGCCCAATCTCTGGAGATCACCGGGTTATCGATTTTATATTGCAATGGCGCAGTTCCGCGATGCTGAAAATCCCAGGGGTCCTTGCTGGCCGATGCATAATCTTTGATATGCTCATGCGGGCGGCCACGTTCCAGCATTAAAACTTTTAATCCTTTTTCAGTTAATTCTTTTGCGGCCCAGCCGCCACTGATACCCGATCCTATCACAATGGCATCGTAGGTATTTTGTTCAGTTGCTTTGTTGTTCAGATAAAGTGAATCGCCTGGCATGGTTTTCTGTTAACGTGATTAAATGATATTCAAGTTTACAATTCTTTTTATGCTTTGAAGCAATAAGCTATAAGCTGATAGGCGCTGATAATAAAAATTAATCTATTTCAACCGTTCGATTTCAATTTTGCGATAGTAAATTTCAGCGCCTTCTGACTGGATGATTATTCTTCCTTTTGTTATACTTGGGTCAGTTGCTTCATTGACTATTTTACCATTTACTATATGGGTAAGCCTGCCATTGCCGGCGATGACTTCAATACGGTTCCATTCACCCCTTGGTTTCTCAGCATCTATTTTCTTTTTTGAACTGGCAAAATCTTTTGGGGCTGTTCGTATACCATCTACTACAATAGTTGTGCTGTCTACCATCCAGAAATCGCCAATATCAGTTTCCTGAATCTGGCATTCGATACTTTTTGGCCACACGGTATCTTTGGTTAGCTGCACAAAATATAAAATACCATTGTCTCTTTTGGTGGTATCTGCATCACGGGGTGGATATTTTTTGGTTCCCCATTTACATTCTACCACCAGGTGAAAATTTCCGTATTCCTGTTCAGTGCACAGGTAGCCAAACTCTTTACCTGAAATGTGCAGCAACCCATTTTCAATGGCAAATACTTTTTCCGGATCGTTGTTTTTTCCTTTAGATTGTAAAAAGCTATGCCAGCCGTTAAAGTCTTTACCGTTAAACAAGGACTGTATATTTTTTTGGGCATGCAATGCTGTCGCGCATGAGTAACTTAGCAGCAGACAACCAATCCATATCTTTTTCATATGCAATCGTTTTAGCGCGGAAACCATTTATTCTCTACGTATATTTTTGGCGCCTCGTTATTCATGGCAAATATGGTAAGTGTTTTCTTTGCTGTTTTCAGCGCCATAATGTCACGCACCTGGCCTTTTACCAATATACCACTTTCTTGCTCATTTATCGTGGTAAAATTGCCTTTACCATCACCTTTTAACAAAACACCATAGCTGGCGTCATAGATGCCTACCTCCGGTTTACTCTGGTAAAAATTACCTCCCAGCAAGATGTCCTGCCTCCCATCCCCATCATAATCGCTCACCCCTATCCCATACATTACCGAGAGCTGCGCCTCCACCGGTAACGGTTTTAGCGTAAACCTCCCCTTCCCGTCATTCATCAGCACACTGCTACGGAACTCTTTCGCTTCCAGCTTCAATGCCTTGTCTAACTGCTCCTTTGTAAATATATCCTCTATCGTTTGTTCCTTGTAATTCTCATACTTTAAATACTTCTTCTTTAAATAAGGCAACTCGCCCACTAAATCATGACGCAGGGCCATCGGGTACGCTTTCTCTCCATTGTAACAGGTTATCACCTGCTCCACGCTCCCGTTATCATCAAAATCACTCACATACATCCGTACCGGTTTCTGATCACTGCATTTAAACCGCGAGTTCAGTCCATGGTTCCCCGCTACTATATCCGGGTAACCGTCTCCATCTATATCCGCTATCGCCAGCCGGTTCCACCAACCGCTGCTATTACTCAACCCCGCTTCTGCCGTCACCTCCTTTAACTGTTGTTTGTTCTCGTTGTGGAATATCCGGATGGGCATGTACTCGCCCGTTACCACCAGATCCATTTTGCCATCACGATCATAATCAAACCATTTGGCATCCGTTATCATTCCCGCTGTCTTTAATACCGGGCATACCTGTTCGGTCACATCGCTAAAAATGCCCTTGCCATTGTTCTGCAGTATATAACCTTTACACGGATAACCATATTTAAACGGCTGCAATCTTACTCCCACAAACAAATCCAGGTCACCGTCACCATCATAGTCGGCTGCCGTTACGCATGAAGCGCTCTCAAACACCTGCGCCGAAGGCAATAGCTGTGGCGACCTGCTAAAATTACCACGCCCATCATTGATGTACAGCCGGCTTATCAGATCCGTTGAGTTCGTCGAGAATTCATTGCCACCACTGCATACAAACAAATCTTTGTCTCCATCACCGTCTGCATCAAAAAATAAACAATCCGTATCCTCGCTGCCCCTGTCTTTTTCCAGCAACGCTTCATTGCTTTTCTTAAAGCTTCCATCCCCGTTCTGGATATACAGTGCCCCTGGTTGATCTTTGGCCCCGCAGATATAAAAATCTTCCAACCCATCTTTGTTCACATCCCCCTTGCACATCCGCGGACCTTCGGTGCTCAGCATGTGAAAAATCAGTTTGTCACGGTCAAAGTCTGAGAACTCGTTCTCCTTGTGCACAAAATCAATCCCGTAGTTGCTATCGCCTGACCGGAAGACAGTTCTGTGTTCCAGGTCCCCGGTTCCGGCTTTCGGGTTCCCAGCAGAACCACTATGTACTGTGTACTCAGAACTTTCCTTCGAACTATCCGCCTCAGCTTGTTTTACGATTATCGTTGTATTGGTTTTTACGTCCTTCAGTGTTTGTCTCCTTCCATCGTTCCATACCACTTCCACTGAATCTATCTTTTCTGTTTTTCCCAATCCAAAGTTTAAACGGCTGTCTACCGTTGACTCAAAGCCCCGCATCGGCATCTCTTCCTGGTAAGACAACGTATGATTGTAATGCACTGTTACCTGGCTGCCGATGCCATAGCGGTTCTTGCCCGCTCCCTGCAGCACTACCTTTAAAAATTTATTCTCCGGATGCTGCTGTACGCTCTGGTTGCGGTACACAAATGCCGGCATGTTCACATTGTTCACCACCAAATCCAAATCCCCGTCATTGTCCAGGTCCGCATACGCACTCCCATTAGAAAATCCAGGTGCGTCCAATCCCCATTCTGCAGCCCGGTTCGTAAACGTTAAATCCCCATTGTTACAATACGCATAATTCGATATCGGATTGGACGGCATCAAATCGATCAATTTTTTAATCGCGCCTTTTTTTTCTTCCTTAATAATTTTCCTAATTTCTGTTGGATTGGCTGTGTATTGAATATAATCCTGATCGGTAAGGTCTTTATAAATGCCATTGGCCACAAAAATGTCTTTGTAACCATCATTGTTTAAATCGGTGATGAGTGCGCCCCAGCTCCAGTCCGTAGCATTAATGCCTGCCAGCCGGCCGATTTCACTGAAGTTGACTGTTCCTGCTGTATTTCCCTGATTCAGTTGCAATACATTTCTAACAAACTGGTGATAATACCCATTCGCCAGGTTGGATTGATATTTATCCCAGTTTTCAAAATTGGTTTTTGTTTTAACCCTGGCTTCCGTTTCAGGAAGCATATCTGTTACGTAAATTTCCGGCAGCCCGTCATTGTTGATATCGGCAATATCAGCCCCCATGGAATTCATGCTCAGTTCGCGGATGGAATATTCCAGTGATTCCGTAAAAGTTCCGTTTTTATTGTTGATGTATAAGTAATCCCGTTCAAAAAAATCATTGGAAACATAGATATCTTCCCAGCCATCTTTATTGATATCAGCTATGGTAACACCCAGGCCAAACCCAATTTTGCTGCTGTAAATACCGGCTGCTTGTGTAACATCGGTGAAATGATTACCGTCGTTGCGATAAAGCTTATTACCGCCGAGTGTATCTGGTATGGTACGCTGGTCTTTTATCAAATCATAGTTGCCGACCGAGCGGAAAGAATTGTTGAGCAGGTAACAATCGAGATCGCCATCATGATCATAATCGAAAAAAATAGCGTGAGTAGAGAGGCCTAAATTGTTGAGTCCATATTCTTTGGCGCGTTCTGTAAAACTAACTTCACCCGAAGCGGAAATTCCATTGTTTATATAGAGTGCATTGCTTCGCTGCTTCGATTTGAAATCGCCCGATTTGCAAACATAGATATCCAGCAGCCCGTCGCCGTTTACATCTGCAAACGTAACGCCGGTAGACCAGACGCCCTCTGAATTAAGGCCCGCTTTTTCGGTAATGTCTTCGAATTTAAAATTCCCTTTGTTTAAATACAATTTATTCGATTTCATATTGCCACAAAAAAAGACATCGGGCAACCCATCATTGTTTACATCACCGATCCCTACGCCACCACCATTGTAAAAATTGCGGAAGGTATACGCATTCAAATCTTCGGTATAAGCAATGTCATTGGAGAAATCGATATTGGTAACTGAAGCGGGAAGCAGGGAAAAAAGTAATCGATTATTTTTTTCAGGAACAGGCGTAGCCGGCTTGCAGCCCCCTAAAAACATAAAAACTGATAGTACGACCAATTGGATCTGCAATACTGTATATCTAAAAAAGCTGATATTACCTGGCATAAAATAATACGCTTCACGGCCAACCATCGCAGGTTTTTAATAAACTTTCTGAAGTCTTTAAGACATGATTATATGAACCAAGCATAGCAATTAAAAATAGGACTTTTTTTTAATAAACAAAGCAAGTAATATGTTATTACTTGCTTTGTTTATCAGTGTTATTTACACCCATTTACTATTAATAGCCAGGATTCTGTTTAAGGTTCTTATTTGCATTCAACTGAACATCCGGGATAGGGAATATATTCAAGTGATTGATCCCGTTTGGACCAAGTACATCGGCAGGGTCTGCAGCATGAAATCCGTATGCGTCGTTGTATGTTCCGAAGCGGATCATATCCTGCCTTCTCCAGGCTTCTGCGAACGTTTCGCGGCCGCGTTCAGCCAGGAAGGTAGCAGCCGTCATTGTAGCATAGGGAGTAACACCGCCGTGCTGAACCCTCATCTGGTTAACCAGGGCCAGTGCAACAGGATCATTCCAGTTATTATTCTTTCTTGCAGTAGCTTCTGCCTGTGTTAACAATATATCAGCATAGCGGAACACGGCAAAATCGTTATCCATATCAGAGGTTTCACCCAGATAGAATTGCCATTTGCCGATTCTCGCACCCGACTGGCGCCATGCTCCGGGCTGCAGTTCATTGATATACGGTGTAAAAGTAAACGGTTTACCATCGGGGTCAGTTGCATCTGCTCCATCATCGGACAGTCTTGCCCCGCTGGAAGAAAATTGTGGACCAACAAGAAAATTAGCGGCCGCTCTTTTATCCAGTGTACCAGTTACTGAATCTCCCTTGGGGCTAAGGCCCACCACTTTGCCCTGGGGACCAGGATTCTGTGTAGGATCAATATATGAATTATAAAATTCAGCGGTTGTGGCAAAACCGTTCCACGGCTGTGCGTTGATATTATAAGTGTTTTGATTAAGGTAGCTCAAGGTCATCATCACCATATTAAAACCAGTAAACTTAACATGGTCGAAAGGAATAGCCCATATAGATTCTTTTGAATTCTGATTATTCTGTACAAAATTATCTATATAGTTAGGAGCCAGTGAGTAAATACCCGAGTTAACAATAGCATTGCAGGCAGCAATGCACTTATCCCACTGTGCAGTGCCGGTATATATTTGTGCATTCAGGTATAGTTTAGCCAAACATGCCTGGGCAACATAATAATTCATGCGACCATAGGTAGCCACATCGGGAATACCTGTCGGCTTTTTAAGCAATGGTGCGTTTGTGGTAAGTTCAGATTCTATAAAATCATATACCTGCTTGCGGGTGGAATTAGCCGGTGGCGTAGTACTGGAGAAATCAATGCTCAAAGGGACATTGCCAAACCAATCCAGCAACCAGTAATAATAAATGGCCCTTAGTGTTTTTAACTCAGGTACATAAGCAAGCGTTGTAGGTGTGTTTAACGATGTTAATGTAGCTATTAAACGGTTACAGGTTGTAATGCCAGTATAGCAAAAGTTCCATCCATTATTAGGCAATGGATCGGTTTTATTATACGTATGCAGTTTTAACCGAACCCAGTGACCACCATCACCCCAGTCCGGACCACGTGTTGGCACAATTTCTTCGTCGGTG
>Ga0207671_10003026_pt1 | contig 17227 bp, 16 predicted proteins | sample KBSC24metaG_FD_184352 | JGI IMG/M metagenome (GOLD analysis project Ga0207671, IMG submission 184352) | Corn rhizosphere microbial communities from Kellogg Biological Station, Michigan, USA - KBS C2-4 metaG (SPAdes) (version 2) | ecosystem: Host-associated > Plants > Roots > Rhizosphere > Soil... | reverse complement strand
GGGTTATTTCACCAGCCACTATAACACCGCCACACAACAGGATTATATGGGCGATCAGCCGACCATCCTGTACTTCAAACCCCATGGACAAAATACGCTGATCAAGCTGTATGACGTCATCCTCAATGCCCCCGCAGGGTACCAGGGGTTCTATAGCTATCAGAACTCCATGCCCATCGGTTTGCAAGGGACCTTCCTGGCCATGAGCACCATCAACGGGAAGTTCTATGCGGACATGAAAGATGTGACCATCCCTGCCCCCTCCGGCAGCAACAACTATACGACCTTTACCTTCGATCCGCAGGAAGTATCGGAAAGCACAATGGTAAGTATGATCCTGTCGATGAATACAAAATAAACCGGCCAACCAACAAGCGGAGAACGACCCGGGACGTAGTCCCTGGGTCGTTCCTCATATATGATCTCATTACACCGGGCAACAATGAAAAAGCGCTATTTCCGTTAACATATTTATCTTTATCGTCATGCTGAGATCCGCACTTGCCTTACTGCTCCTGCTGGCGCTCACCGCCTCCGCAAAAGCACAGGACTCCATCCCACCGGAGATCCGGGTGATAGAGACAGGCGACAGCGTGCATTTTTCCGCCCAATTGCGCCCTTTGCGACAGATTGCCGGCGCCCCCGCCGCCTTCTACACCTATTTTTGGGAATTGGGCGACGGCCGTTTCAGCTTCGACAAAGAACCCCTCTACGCCTACCGCGATACAGGCATCTACCAGGTACGGCTATATGCCACCAATAACTACGATGACGGCAAAGCCCCGCCGACACACCCACGGCCGGTGAAGATAAAAAAGAAGGTCAGCAGCAATGTATGGGCTTCCCATTTCTTTCACGGCCCCGGCAGCATCGAAATGAAGATCAACCGTAATCCCAGGCCGGGGGAAGACTTCGTGGCCATAGTGGGCTACCGTAACCAGCAACAGGAGAACATCTCGGGCACCATCGTCCTGTTCTATAATGAGCGGCAATTCGGACAAAAGGGATTCGATCTGGCTGAAAAAAGATATTACAACAAGGAAGACAGCTCCAGCCTCAACACCCTGATGGCCCGTCTCGAAACCAGCTCGCCCTACCTGGCAGACCACCCCCGCCACAGCTATATCAACACCGCAAACAAACCCTCCACCCCCGAGATCACATACGACAACTTCACCAGCGAAGCACAATCCATGCTCCAGGCCCTGCAAAAGGAATACACCGAACACACCGTGCTGCACTTTCCCGCCGTCCCAAATGGAGAAGAGAAATTCGTATTCATGGACCTGAACACCCTGCCCACCATGATCCAGGACACCAATGCCACCGTAGCCCTGACAGCCATGATGGTGCCGGATAACCCCGCCTTTCCTCCCGAAACCTACCGCCTGGAAGTAGCCGTAGTGTCATCCCACGACCCCAACTACATGCAGATAAAACCCAGACGCATCAACTATCGCTTTATGGGGAAGAAAAAAGAATTGACCTATACCGTTCACTTTCAAAACACCGGACGCGGACCTGCAAAAAAAATATCCATCGGCATCGCCATCCCCCGCCAGCTTAACAGCAGCAGCGTGCAGTTGAAGACCATGAGCCCCGTATGCAAATGGTGCGATTCCGCCGCCTACAACAAACAGAGCTGTATCGATACTGTCCGCACAGCAGACAGCCTTTATTTTATATTCAACAACATTTACCTGCCCGGCCTCCAGCAGGAAGGGGTAACCGACAAGGATTCCACCAAAGGCTTTGTGGAATATTCCATCCGGTTTAAAAAGAAACCGAAAAAGATCCCTTTCAGCACGAGGGCATCCATTGTGTTCGACAAAAATGACCCTGTCCTTACAAACAGGAGCACCGCCAAATTTATAAAAGGCATCTCGCCCGGCATTATGGCAGGATACGTATACTCTCCTTCCAACGGCAATTACTCTACCAACGGTTCACTCCAGCTGGGCTATGTTCTATCCCCTTTTTCACCGTCACGCCCCTATTTCCAGCTGGAAGCCTTCGCCGGACTGTTACAGCAGGACAACGCCACCACAGGCGTCATCAGGGACCAGAAAGATACAGCCATCGGCATAGGAAAATTCCTCATCGTCGGAAGAGAGACCAGAACCACCGTAAAAAAGAACAGCTTTGAAGTAACCCCCTTACACTTTAGATACAACATCAACAACTGGATAGGCGTCGGCCTGGGAGCCCAGGTAATGGTAAATATCTCTGAACAAACGACGACGGAAAACAAAGTGTACCTGGCGGCGGCAAACCTGCCCCTTATCACCGACAGTACCGTCGCCACGATCCAAAAAACAAATACCCGGTGGCTGCATACCTGGAATGCCGCCCCGTTTGCCGATCTGCAGGTGGGAAGAGTCAGGACTGGACCGGTCATAGGATTGCGTTATCTTCGCCTGTTGAAAGGAGATGTCTCCAATCGCTTCTTCCTCTATGCAGGTTTTAAGCTGTAAACATACCGTCCTGTTGCTGCTCTGCAGTCTGTTGTTCCTTTCTTACAGACCCGCTCCCTCCCCGCTTGAGCCACAGCTAAAACAGCTGCGGGAAAAAAACGATCTCACCGGATGGATCTATCTGCAGATACAATGGGTCGCGAAGGCGCCCGTCAGCCGCAGCAGTTACTTGCAGGCGGCGGTAAAAGAAGCATGGCGCGCACCCGCCACCAATGAAGAGATACAAGCCTGGCAGGACCTCCTCATTAATGAAGGATATGCCCTGTTGATGAGCGGGGACATCGTTCGTTCCACCGACAGCTATACCGAAGCCTTTCAATGGGCAAGACAACATGCAGACCTCTTGGACGGACAGATGGTCCTCGAAAACATCCTAAAACCACTGGGTAACAATTACACCCGCCTGGGAGACTATGAACAGGCCCTGTTTATCCACAATAAAGCGCTGGCCGTGGCAAGGATCCTCAACGACCCTGTATCGCTGGCCGGCACATATAGCAATCTTGCCAATACCGCCAGCAATATGGGCAGGGCCGCCGAATCCCTGGATTATTGCCGCCAGGGGCTGACCGTCGCCCAGGGGTCATCGCCCCTCCGTGGTCTGCTGCTGTCCGAACAGGCAGATGCACTCATCCAATTGGACCAGACCGCGGCAGCCAGGGAAAGCATACAAAAAAGTTTAAAGGCCCTCGAAAGCACAGTCGCCCCAGAGGCAGCCTACTGGCTCCTCACGGCCTATCAACAGGCAGGCGACATCTATATAAAGGAACCCGCAAAAGCCCTGGCATATTATCAAAAAGCCCTGTCTCTCGAAAAAAAACTATCGACAGAACATGGTCCTCTCCACCAACGGCAAAAAGCCAAACTCTTTCAGCGCATCGGCAGTCTCTACGCTGGTACCCGCCGGCCCCAACTCGCCATGCACTGGCTGGACCAATGCCTTTCCGTCCTTATCCCGGGAAGAACGCTCGATTCTGTAAAGATCACCGACCTCTATGCCGAGAATACCTTAATGGACCTGCTGTTCACAGCAGCCGCACTTGGTTCACAGCAGCCGCACTTGCCGGCGAACAAGGCCAGGCAAGCAAAGCCATCCGTCTCTATAAGCTCTGCTTCACCACAGAGAATGCGCTCCGCCAGGAATTGATCACCGGGACCTCCAAAGAGCGTTCCGTTTCGGACAGCCGCCAGCGATATGAAACAGCCATCCGCACCGCATGGGACGCATGGGAAAAGACCCATCAGCCCGCCTACCAGCAAGCCATCCTGGATTTTATGGAAGGCAGCAAAGCAAGGCTCTTGCTGGAGGAAGTATTGCAGCAGCGACAGCTGCTCCACACCGCCGGCATCACAGACAGCCTGAGCGACAGGATCCGCCTGTTGGAAAAAGCCCTCATCTATTACAGAAAGGAAGCAATACAACAACCCGGTACAACAGACAGCCTCAGCCAGGTGATAACCGCCCGCGAAAGACAAGTCGAATGGGACCTCGCCCAGCTGCGTAAAAGATTGAACGCACCTGCCGCCGCGGCAATACCCATCAAATCCAACACCTACCCCCGGCAGCTGATACGTAGTTTCTTTGCCGCACCGGCAACATTGTATGTTGTAGAACGGGATCAGAAGGGAATACGCTTCGCAGACAGGATCATTATGCAGGAAGGATGGCAGGACAGTATCAGAGCCTTCATCCATCGATGGTTTGAAACAGGGGCAGGCAATATGATCAACAGACCGGGAGAGTATTACAGACAGGCTTACAGTATCTATCGTCAATTGTTCGGCGCCCATCCACTGATGACGGCAAGAGAATATATCCTGCTGCCCGACGGGGCCCTGAACCTCCTGCCAGTAGATGCACTGGTCACCGTGCCCGCCTGTCCCTCCTCTCCTGCCGACTGGCTCTTCGTCATCCGCCAGGCATCCATCTCCTATGCATGGTCCATACGAACCTTACAGGAACAAATGCTGTCTCCCGGCAATGAGCAGGGATTCTCCGGCTTCTTCCTCTCAGGCGTCCGGCAGGCGCCATCATTGAACAATGTCGCCGCCGAACAAAAGGACATAGCAACAGTCATCCCGGAAGGATCATGGTATAATGAAGAGAAGGCTACTGCCTCCACACTGCGGCAGGCCCTGCAGACATCGGCTGTCGTGCACATCAGCTCCCATGCCTTTTCAGGTAAAGATTCGTTACAGGTGCCGCACATCGAATTATACGACCAGCCTTTTTACCTGTTTGAATTGAAAGACCTCCGGCAGCATCCATCCCTGGTAGTGCTCAGCGCCTGCCGGACAGGGGAGTTCAAAGCCTGGCCCGCGCTTTTACCGCTGAAGGCTCCGGCGCCGTGGTCGCAGGATGGTGGAATGTCAATGACGCTGCGGCCGCACAGCTCATGATGAAATTCTACCGGGGATGGACAAAGGATGAACATCAGAAAAACATTGCTTCCGCACTGCGCAGGGCTAAACTTGACTGGCTGTATGACCCGCAGGTGTCCTATCAATATAAGCTCCCCTACTACTGGGCTGCCCTCAATTACGCAGGCAATCCGGAGCCCCTCAAAGCCTCCATTATTCCAAACAGCCATACATGGTTATGGTGGATCATCGCCGTCCTGGCGGCAGCAGGCTTATTTGTCATTATCCTGCGATTCCGGAGATAGCTGAACCTTATTCGCTTTTATCTGCTGCTCCCGTAACAGCCGCATTTCCCGCTCGGAGTGACGGTACTGTATAAAATAATAGATAAATGCCGCAAGCAACAGCTTGGACAGAATGAATACTACGATAAACGCGATCCGCCAGTATTTATGCACGCGGATATGTGTGGAATTCTCCTTTACAGGAATATAGTCGTCACCAGTAGCGCCGCCATTGCGCGTCCCATGCCCTGATGGCCGCTCCCTTATGGCAGGCAGATCCTTCACTTTGTCCTGTATCCTGGAAAAAAGACCCGGCGGCGGCGGCTCTTCATGCTGGATGGCAAATAGCTCCAGCTGAAATCCAAAGTCGGATAACGCTGCCTGCAGCTCAGGATAGAAAGGCAATAAACGTTCCAGCTGGGATGCCTCATCCGAAGAAGCCAAACCCAGAACATAACTTTCGATAATACCGCTCGCTATATACTGCTGGATATTCAACCTAGTTTTTTCCTGATTATTTGCATACATTCCTTTAACAGGTCCTCTATATGGGCCTGATCCTTACCCGCCTCCCGGGCCAGATCTTCCCTTTGCCTGCCATGTATGAACAATTCCCTGAAGACCCATCGATGCTCGGAAGAAGATTCTTCCAGTAAAGAAAAATAATATGCTTTATTTTCTCCCAACCCGGACATCACATCCACACCATCCTGCCTGCGGTGCTCCAAAATGATCTTCCTCGCTTCGATCTGCAGCCAGCAATAAACACTGAGGCTGGACTCGAAGGCCGCATCCAGTCTGGATGCCAACCGGATAAATATATTCGCCAGCAGACTTTCCGCCTCTCTCCGGGAAGATACGAACTGCTGTACATAACTGAACAGCATTCCCCCATACCGGTTATACAAAAGTTCTGCGGGAGTCTTGTCACCGGAGAATAATTCATCTCTCAGGATGTCTTTTGTGATAGCTTGCTCCAAAATAAAGGACTTTTCTGGCAGTTTATTTTAAAGGGTTACTCCGGCAGGAACCAGGAGTTCGCTACCGGATATTCATATATGAAAATATATATTATTATTTAAATCACAAGGCCTCAGGAGATCTTTTTAAACCCTTAGGGAAATTATACCCATATATTGAGGACCAGTACCCCTCCCAGGCCCACTAACGCCACAATAGTCTCCATGAGACTCCAGCTGCGGATGGTATCCTTTATGGACAGGTTGAAATACTCCTTGAAAAGCCAGAACCCGCCGTCATTGACATGGGAGAACATAAGACTGCCTGCGCCTACAGACAATACCATGAGATTGGGATCCATGCGCCTACAGACAATACCATGAGATTGGGATCCACATGAGAAGCCTTCATAAGAGGGAGGATAATGCCTGCCGCCGTCAATCCGGCCACCGTAGCCGAACCCAGGCACACCCGTATGATGGCCGCGATCAGCCAGCCCAGCACCAGGGGATGAACAGGCCATTGTTCCAGTATAGTAGCTATCTCTTTGCTGACGCCACTGTCTAAAAATACTTCCTTCAAAGCCCCCGCTCCTGCTATGATAAGGAGGATCATGGCAATGTCTTTCACGGCCTCCTCATAGATACGCATGATAGCTTTCATACGCTTGCCCATACCGATACCAAGGGTATAAGTAGCAGCACTGATAGATATTAACAGGATGATGGAAGGATCTCCCAGAAAATGCAAAAGGCCTTTCCAAACACCCGTTCCCGGCAGCACCAGGGGCAATATCGTTGTCAGCATCAATAATATCACAGGCAACAGGGAGGTCAGCAGGCTATTGGCCATGCCTGGCAATTGCTCCTCCGGTTTGCTGGGCGCCACCAGGCCTTCCAGGGGAGTCGATTGGACTTTTTTTAGGGTCCGTGAGAAAAGAGGACCGGCGATAATGACAGCGGGTATCGCGATGGTGATGCCATAAAGCAGGGTCTTGCCCATCTCCGCATGGAATTGCCCCACCAGCGAAGCAGGCGCCGGATGAGGAGGCAGAAAACCATGGGTCACGGACAGCGAAGCCAGCATCGGCAGCCCGATATAGACAGCCGGTAATTTGTACTTATACACCACCGAAAAGATCAACGGCACCATCAGCACAAAACCCACATTGTAAAAGAGAGGGATGCCGATGATAAAACCCGTGATCATCAACGCCCATTGAATATACTTCTCCCCAAAGAGGTTCATCATCACCGTTGCGATCCGTTGCGCGGCCCCGCTCTCCGCGACGAGCTTGCCCAGCATGGCTCCCAGCACAATGACGATGGATAATTGCCCCAATGTATCCCCGATACCCTTGTATACGGAAGAGGTAATGGTAGCCAGGGGGATACCTAACAACAAACCCGTGGTCAACGATACGATAAGAAATGCCAGAAAAGCATTCAGCTTTCCCCAGGTGATCAACGTTATCAGCAGTAAGATCCCCAACAGGACGATGACAATATGCATGTGTATATAGACTTAACTAATGAGAATCCCTGCTGACCTCCGAACCTGAACCGCCCACGAGAAAATCCATGTCAGCGCCCTTGTCAGCCTGCTGTACATGCTGAATATAAAGATGGACATACCCCCGGTTTGTCCGGGGAAGCTCCGGTCGCACCCACTTCGCCCTCCGTTCCTCCAGCTTCTCATCAGACACATCCAGGTGCAGCCTCCTGCCCTCTACATCGAGCTCGATCCAATCCCCATTCTCCACAAGGGCCAGCACACCTCCGATCGCAGACTCCGGTGAGACATGCAGCACCACGGTCCCATAGGCCGTACCGCTCATACGGCCATCCGATATCCGCACCATATCCGTCACTCCCTTCTCCAGCAGCTTTTTGGGCAAGGTCATATTCCCTACCTCCGGCATACCGGGATAGCCGACAGGCCCCACATTTTTCAGGACCATGATACACGTCTCATCGATGTCCAGTCCCGGGTCATCCACCCGCGCATGATAATCCTCGATATCCTCAAACACAACGGCCCTGCCCCGGTGCTGCATAAGGGAAGGAGTAGCCGCCGACGGCTTTATGACCGCGCCATTCTCACACAGGTTGCCCTTCAATACAGCTATGCCTGCCTCGGGGATGAAGGGCGCAGCATAAGACGCGATCACCTCCCTGTTATAGCATGCGCTGATCTTTTCAATATTTTCTCCATGTCCCTTCCCCGTCACCGTGATCGTATTCATATCAAGCAGATCTTTCAGCTCAGCCAGCACTGCCGGCAGACCACCAGCATAATAGAAATCCTCCATGAGGTACTGACCCGAAGGCATCAGGTTCAACAGCAAAGGAATACGGCTTCCAAGATTGTCAAAATCCCGGAGGTCAAGGGAAACGCCGATCCTGCCGGCAATAGCCGTCAGATGAATGATGAAATTGGTGCTGCCCCCTACGGCGGCATTCACCTTAATGGCATTTTCAAAAGCCGGACGGGTAAGTACCTTCGACAACCGCAGGTCTTCCTTTACCATCTCCACGATCCTCCTTCCTGACCGGTGTGCCAGCACCTTCTTCCTGGAATCCACAGCCGGTATAGCCGCCGCTCCGGGCAAAGTAAGCCCCAGCGATTCGACCATGCAAGCCATGGTGCTGGCCGTACCCATGGTCATGCAATGCCCCGCACTGCGGGACATACAACTTTCCGCAAAAAGATAATCCTCATCCGACATACTGCCCGTTTTCCTGTCGGCCGCAAACTTCCAGACATGCGTACCGGAACCTATATCCTTTCCATGGAATTTTCCATTCAGCATCGGTCCTCCCGGAACTACGATGGTAGGCAGATCCACACTGGCCGCTCCCATCAGCGTAGAAGGCGTGGTCTTATCACAACCCGTGAGCAGCACGATCCCATCCAGCGGATTACCCCGGATAGACTCCTCCGCATCCATACTGGCCAGGTTCCTGAAGAGCATGGCCGTAGGCTTCAGCAAGGTCTCCCCCAGCGACATGATCGGAAATTCAAGGGGAAAGCCGCCCGCCTCATATACCCCCCGTTTAACAACCTCCGCAATATCCCGGAGATGAGCATTACAGGGAGTCAGCTCCGACCACGTATTGCAGATGCCGATCACCGGCCGGCCATCGAACAGGTCCTCGGGAAATCCCTGGTTCTTCATCCAGCTGCGATAAATGAACCCCATCTTATCCGTCTTGCCAAACCAGTCACGACTACGGAATGCTGTCATATAATAAGCTAATTTTTTACAGGGATGTAAACTACGCCATCCTTAACGAAGCTGATTATTTTTTTCTGTAAACTTCCTTCCCGGCCATTTCAAACTGCGTGACCTTTCCCCCCGCATCCAGGGAAAATTGTATCCACTCCCTGTCCCACCAGAAATAGTTGTAATATCCGACAAATGTGTCATAATTCCAGTGCTGCAGACAAAGACGAACATCATTGGGCAGCTCGATCCGTAATGAATCGCCGTCCAGCACGACATGCGCATTCCCATAGATCTCATTCGTATAGTCACCCGCATAAGCCTGCAGGGGCAGGGAAGGCTTTGTCCCTTTCACCAGGGTCGCCTCTTTCTCCTTCTCTTTCTGCCGCTCATCGGCTTTCAGCTTTTTATATAAAGCAAAACATTCAGCGCTCCAGTCCCGGCTGTTGTCCGGAAAACACCAAAGATCCATCGCCTTATACATGAGCGCATGCCTGAGCTCCGAATGATCCAGGTTGCCAAGAATATAAACGCCAAAATGTTCCGAAGGTATCAACCCAATGATGGCCACGCCCCCGTCCAGGCTGCCCGTATGGAATTGCAGGGCCCTGCCGCGATAGTCTTCCTGGAACCATCCCAGTCCATACGTGGTCCAGGAAGAATGGGTCAATTGCAACGTAGGATAGAACTCCTTTTCCGTAACAAGCGTCTGCGACCTGAACAATTCACACCAGGTCTCCGCCTTCAACAGCCTCCTGCCGCCCACCCTGGCGCTGTCTAACATAAAAAGCATCCACTTATCCATGTCGTCGGCGCAAGTCCAGGCGCCTCCGGCAGGACCGACATTATCATAATCCAGGAAAGGAATAACCCGGATACTGCTGTCCTTCATCATAAAATGCGGCGATTCATGACTGGGCTCGCCGGCAGATAGCTTATAGCTGGCATAAGTATGATGCATCCCCAGTTCCTGGAAGAGACGGCGGGTGATAAAATCCTCCCAGCGCAGACCGCTGACCTTCTGTATCAGCTCGCCGGCTGCGATATACATGCAGTTTTGATAAATAAAAGAAGAGTGAAAGGAATAAGCGGGAGGGACCAGCCGCATACGGCGAAGGATCTCATCCCTGGAATAGCCATAGACCCAAAGGTTGTCTGTGTTGCCGACGCCGGCATTGTGCGTCAGCAGATCGCGCACAGTAAGTTCAGCCGACACATAGGGATCATACAGCGCAAACGCCGGCAGCACATCCCTGACCTTATCCGTCCAATGCAGTTTGCCTTCATCCACCAGCATCCCTATACACACTGCCGTCATCGCCTTTGTCGTAGAAGCGCATAACCCCATGGTAGCCGTCGTAAAAGGCTCCGCCTTGCCCAGCTCCACTGACCCAAAACCTTTCCTGAATACCACCTGGCCGTCCTTCACCACGACGATGGACATACCCGGCGTCTTCCATAAAGAGAGCGCCTTCCGGACATAACCGTCAAAAACAGCAGCCTTATCCGGAGATCGCTGCGCTCCCCGGTCCGCCCACCCGGTGAATGATAAGATACAAAGGGACAATAGTACCTGACAGGTCAAGAACTTCATACGACAGTTGGTTTGACGTAAATTACCTAATAATACGGCATAAATACATCAAATCCCCAGGTATTACAGCTCTTCTCTCTTCATAAATTTTTTAAAGCTGTCGTTGACATATACGAGGATGTCTACATTGGCCGCCTTGCGGCAATAGTCATAGGTAGGCCTGAAATGCATCATAAATTGCTGAAGGCTGTCGCCTTTCAGCTTGGTCAGGCGGGATACATATTCCCGTGAATAACGAAAGTCGATATAGTGCTCCTCTTCTTCCCTCATCAGCCGCTTCTTCAGTTTCTCCCTGTCCTGGTCCTCCCGGGAAGCATTCCGGAAAATATTCATGCTGACCCCTACGCCGTCCCCGGTCCTCTTTCGCTCGAGCCTGGGCGGTGTGCCATGGTCATACACCCAGCTGTATTCCTCCCTTCTTGCCATGGAATCCAGCTGATAATTGCTCAGCGAACCTACCTCCACCGCCCGCAGCATCTGGGCCTTTGGCTCCATATACACAGGATAGTCACCGGCCTGCATGGAAGTATCCACCACAATGGTATCCGATCGGTAGCCCACATGGGAAAAGATCAGCACGTCCCCCTGGGAGGATTGTATCCGGAAAGTCCCCCGTTCATCGGAAAGATCAGATCGTGCCGTCGCTGGGTCTTATTTTCAATGCTGACTGAAATGAGGAATTCTTTACTGTCCCTTTTAAGGACCTTCCCCGTCAGGAAATGCTGGGCAAACCCCGGACAGGAAAATAGCAAAGTAGCTAGAAGGAGTGTGTAGCGCATAGGTCGGCGTCAAATTAGGATTATTGTCTGGATTTTAATCCGTCACTTTCATAAAAAAAATCTAATTTTCCCCTATGCAACGCCATTTTCTACCCATTTTCCTCCTGTTCCCATTCCTGACCTCCTTTTCCACCCCCAGACAGGATATCTTCTCTATCCGGATCTACCAGATGAAAGATGCCCGGCAAGAGGAAAGGGTCGACAAATTCCTTAAAGAGATGAAAGATGCCCGGCAAGAGGAAAGGGTCGACAAATTCCTTAAAGAGGCCTTCTTACCCGCCCTCCACCGGCAGGGTATGGAAAAAGTAGGGGTTTTCAAGCCCCTGACCAATGATACGGCAGCCATCGGCCGCATCTATGTACTCATGTCCTTTCATAGCCTCGAAGAATTTACCACGCTCGACACACGCCTGGACAAGGACGCCCGGTACCTCTCCGACGGAAAAGACTACCTGGATGCCACGCATGACGATCCACCCTATATTCGTATAGAGACCATCCTCCTCCGGGCCTTTCCCGGCATGACACACCTGGAAGCGCCTGCAACCCTTACAACCTCCGCGACCCAAAGGATCTATGAGCTGAGAAGCTACGAGGGGCCCACCGAAAAGTATTTCGTGAACAAAGTGCAGATGTTCAATAAAGGAGACGAGATCGGACTATTCAAAAGACTTGGGTTCAATGCCGTTTTCTATGCATCCGTCCTGTCCGGCGCGCATATGCCCAATCTCATGTATATGACAAGCTTTGATAATATGGAATCCCGTGAGGCGCATTGGAAAGCTTTTGGCGCAGACCCTTACTGGAAGCAATTGCTGGCCCAACCCCAGTATCAACACAATGTGTCCCATGTAGACATCATTTTCCTGCATCCGGCAGCGTATTCAGACCTATGATGGACATTCTCCCGCATGGCATACTATTTGTCTTCATGCATGCGTTAACCAATTATAAAATCCTATAGAATCACTATACACATGAAAAACGCAGACAAACCATTTATCGGGCTCATCCTCCTCTCCATGGCGATCCTGTATAGCGTCATCGCAATCCTGAGCTGACAACAGACGGCCCACGCAGGAACTTTTCTTCATAAGTAAGATCTGGCGCTGCCAAAACATCTATCATTAAGGTCTGGATTAAAAACGGGCATTACATGACGGATAAAGCGGCGACCGGGTATGGCAAAAAGGGGATTAAGACGGTTGGATAGGTAGTTATAAGGACTTGCAATATACTTAATTCATCGATTTAACCTCATAGATCGGGCTAAAAAGATACAATTTTCCCGTAGAGAGCTCCTCGCATTGGTACCTTTTTCTCAGTTTCTTTCCCTTGCGAAAAACCCTCCCGTCATCCAATGAAAAACGGGCTCCTTCCGCAATTTGTTCCACAAGTATTAACCCTCCGGGGTTCTTATCATACTTTTTAAGGATACGCATCAGGTTCTCGTCTGCACAGCTGCTGGCCGGCAGATCATGCAGGTTCTTTTTCAGCGCAGCCAGTACATCATCGGGAAAGACCTTTAAACGCAGGAACTCTTCCAGCATCTTGCGATATACCAGCTTCCACTCCTTTCCATGCGATTGAACCTGGTTGCCGTACTCCATAAAAGTCACCAGGTGAGCCAGTTCGTGGATAAGCGTAATAAGAAATGAATATTTATTGAGATTGCCATTGACACTGATGCGATGATTATTGGAATGGGTGGCATGACGGTAATCACCCAGCACGCTCTTTCGCTCACGGGTAATGGTCAGATGCACCTTGTAATGATGAAGGTATTCCAGGATAAGGGGAGCGGATGGATCAGGAATGAATTGACTCAGGTATTCCAGCGGAGCTTCTTTCTTAGCCATTTTTTGGAGAATTCTTACTCAGACGCATTAAAACTTTTACTTCTACGTAGGTGTAGACGACATACAACGCCAGGGAAGCCATAATACCCGACTTGTTGACATCCTTGCTTACAAAGAGATAAAGCAGCATGGCCACCAGTACGGATACCATCTTCACCAGCAGGCTGGAATACATCATACGAAGAAACACCTGCGTATTATTATTTCGTAAAGCCTTGGAATACAAGTAAAAAGAAAAAGCAGTCGCTATGAACAGCACCGCATTGCCCACCAGCACCACCCGGTAATCCATATTCCACTGCGCAGCCAGCCAGTTACGGGCGGCCAGCATCAACACCAATACAACAACGAAAACAACCACAATGGGCCGAAAAGACTTACCAGGCATATTATTTTCCATCTTTCTTCCGGGATGATTCTTTCACCAATCGTACGATCAGCGAGATAATTACCAGCAAAGGTAACGACAAGGAAAACACCGGAAAAGAAAGCTTGAGCCATTTATCGGCTTTTATACCCAGGAACACAGAGATCCCTACAGAGGCCAATACCTCCGAAGACAATCCTGCATAACGCAGTAATTCGCGGCGATTGCTGATTTTCCGGTCTTTACCCGGCTCTCCCTTTCCCCCGGGATCAACCGGCGGCGATGGTTGCATGTTTTAATTCCTTACTGATTTCCGGGGATGATTTACCCGATGTTGCTGCAGCCGGCTGAGCAGCCATGTGACATTCCCCGTTAAAATTAGCCGTAGGCTCTATCTGCAGCTTGGCAGCCTGGATATTCCCGTTGACCTGGCAGCCGCCTTTCAGCTGGAGAAGATCCTTGACCTTGATAGTTCCGGTGACCTTCCCCATGATATCTGCCTGCTGGCCATTGATATCCCCCTGTACAACACCATTGGCGCCGATGACCACCTTGGCCGAGCAGTTGATGTTGCCTACCAGGTTCCCGTCGATCCGCAGATCGCCGTTGCTGGTAATGTCGCCCTTCATAGATGTTCCGGCCCCGATAAGGCTGGTGCTGGTGCCCGTAGAGGTATTCTCTCCAAGGACATCCGATTTGGATTTTCCATTGAACATAGTATCAGATTTTAATAGTAATTGAATCTTAGTCGTTAATTTTCTCAGGTTTGGGGATCTTCAATGTTGTCGTGTCCACTTTCACCGTCGTATTTCCCTGCAACACGCTGCGAATACTCTCCAGGTACTGATCTTTATAACGGACCTCCCGCTCTAACGAATCAGTGCGCACTTTTAGTTCACGCAAGTCCTTGGTATTGTTCACATCTCCATATCCGGGAATATACAGCTTCAATGGCGTAAAAACGATCAACGCTACGGTCAGCCCCGTAAGCAACACAAAAATCGTGCAGAGACCTACATACACACTCAAACGGGACAGCTTGAAAGTCACCACTTCCTCATAGGTGTCATCATTCATCACCACCAGACGGTAACGGTTCTGCAAACGCTTGAACGTGGAATTGGCATCGAATTTGGCCATAGGAGACTGATTGCAATAAATCGGACCACAGGTCCGATGCCCGAAGGGCAATAATTTAGCGTCTTAATCAAACGCCGGACCGTCAGGTCCGGCAAACAAACTTAACGAATTTAATCACAATTGATTGCTTATACAAAACAATAAATACCCCCAAAATGAGTTATTGGTCAGTTGCGCGTAATTGGACACGCAAAATTGGACAATTTAGTTAGCTTGCGGTGATAAACGTTGGGTTCGTGACTTATAGTAAAATTCTGCTATTTGCCGTCTTTTCCATACTGACGCTGGCCACCTTCGGGCAGCAGGGGGTAGCCTATGACCTTAAAAAACCCAAAAAATTCGAAAACAGGATCCTGGCCTCCGAAAAATCCGGCGACAACCCCAAAAAAATAAAAAGAGTACGCCGCTTCATCCAGAATACTGTCACCCACTATAATTACTACTTCAACGCCAACGAAAAGCTCAACCAGGTCATCGCCCGGGCCAAACAGCAGAACAAAGACGACTACACCAGCCTTCTTCCCTTCTATAATTATACCCTGGAAGCCACCCTTGCACAGAAAAGAGAGCTGGACTCCGTCATATACAAATGCACAGCCGGCATTCTCATACATGACACCCGGAGTGACTGGGTGGACAACCTGTACCTCCTGATCGGTGAAGCCTATTACCTGAAAAAAGACTTCGACTCCGCCTATATCACTTTCCAGTTCCTCCAGTTCGCATTCGCTCCCAAAGAAGCCGACGGCTACGACAAACCCATCGGCAGCAACGCCAATGCCGACGAAGGTGGAAATGCCAATATCGTCTCCACCGCGGAAAAAAGGAATCTTCTGCAAAAAGCTTTCTCCCGGCCGCCCAGCCGTAATGAATCCATCTTGTGGAAGATCAGGACTTACCTTGCAAGGAATCAGTATGCGGAAGCTACGAGCCTCATCGAAGTGCTGAAACACGACCCGCAATTCCCCCCACGCCTGGCGCCGGGACTTGCGGAAATGCAGGCCCTTTCCTTCTACCGGCAGTCCACCTATGACAGCGCCGCCTTCTACCTGGAAAAAGCCCTGCCCGCAGCAGAGAACCATGAAGAAACCGCCCGCTGGGAATATCTGATCGCCCAGCTTTATGAAAAGACAGGCCGCAGCTATGAAGCCAGAACCTTTTACGAACGGACCATCCGCCACACCTATAATCCCGTCCTGGAGATCTACGCCCGCCTCAACGCCATCCGGCAGAACAAGGAAGGCGGAGAGGATTTTATCCAGAAAAACATCGACGCACTGGTAAAAATGGCGCATAGGGATCGCTACGAATCCTATAGGGATATCATTTATTATACAGCTGCACAGATGGAGCTGGAGAGGAATAACAAACCCGGCGCGGAAACTTTCCTCATACTCTGTACAAAAGCCGGTGCCGGGATCATCGGCAGCCAGCGCAACAAAGCTTTTTTACAATTGGCAAACCTCTCTTTCGAAGAGAAAAAATACAAGGCCGCTAAAAATTATTACGACAGCCTCAACACCAACGACCCGGCACCCCTGGGGGACATCAGCTGGCTCCCCGACCGCAAGGCAGCCCTGGCCACGATCGTGGCCCAGATGGAGATCATGGAAAGACAGGACAGCCTGCAACGCATCGCAGCCCTCCCCGCCAGCGAACGGGACGCCTATATCAAAAAACTGGTAAAGACCCTGCGGCGACGCCAGGGATTGCGGGATGAATGGGACAGCACCTCCAATAACAATGGCCCCCTTGTCAACAACACCACCGTTCCCGACCTCTTCAGCACAAGCTCCGCCAACGGCAGCACAGACTGGTATTTCAACAACGCTTCCCTGAAATCAAAGGGTTACAACGATTTCAAGACAAAATGGGGGGGCAACCGGCCCAACGTCGATAACTGGCAGCTCTCCTCCCTGGTGAAAAACCAGCAGCCGCCACGCCCGGGTGAAAAAAGCGCCACCGGCATGATAGGCATGGACGCCAGGGCCGCCGTAGCCGCTGCCGGGCCCATCAGCTTTAAATCCCTCATGGACAATCTTCCGCTGACCCCGGAAAAAATGAAAAAGCTCAATGACTCCGTCGAAAAAGCAATGCATGTCCTGGGTAAGACCTACCAGGAAGGGATAAGCGATTATCAGTACGCCGTAAAGACGGACGACAGCCTCCTGCAACGATTCCCC
>Ga0207671_10003023_pt1 | contig 17233 bp, 7 predicted proteins | sample KBSC24metaG_FD_184352 | JGI IMG/M metagenome (GOLD analysis project Ga0207671, IMG submission 184352) | Corn rhizosphere microbial communities from Kellogg Biological Station, Michigan, USA - KBS C2-4 metaG (SPAdes) (version 2) | ecosystem: Host-associated > Plants > Roots > Rhizosphere > Soil... | reverse complement strand
TCGATGTTGCCTTCGTCGTTGTTCTTCTCCGTGATGAAGTCGATTCCCGTCCCCGTGAATGTGTAGGTCAGGTAATCGTTGTAAGTGCTGGTGTAATGGACGTCATCCAGGTAATCTCCATAGCCCCTGGCACTGGAATAGCCCCAGCTTCCGGTGTATGTGATGCCGGCATCGTTGTCGTTGATCATGGTTTTGATCACATACGCACCGCTGGTCACGGAGCTGTCGGTCATACCGGATTTGTAGGCAATGGCTTTGAGCGTGCCGGAGGTTGTGATGCTCACCGGGCTGCTGTAGAGAGTGCCGGTGGTGGAGGTCGGTGTCGTTCCGTTGGTCGTATAGCGGATCGATGCTCCTGATGTTGCCGAAGAGATCGTTATCGACTGCGTGCCGGTATATGTGCCTGCCGCCGGGCTGAACGTCGGAGCCGCAACCGGCGATGCGACGCTCGCGGTAATTCGCAAGGCGTCGATGATCATGTAGCTGCCGCCGGTCATAACCAGCTTGATCGTGTGGCTGCCTGCGCTCAAGCCCGTCTTGCTGTACACCGTCTGCTGTGAGGAGCGGCTGGCCGCGTAGCAGCTTACCGTCGTCTGGAGCACGTTGTCGATATACACATCGACATTGCCTTCGTCGTTGTTCTTTTCCGTGATATAGTCGACTCCCGTGCCCGTGAATGTGTACGAAACATAATCGCCGGTAGAGCCAGTCGCATGGACGTCGTCGAGGTAGTCGCCCAGGCCGCGGCCACTCGAATAGCCCCAGGAGCCGTTGTAGACGATACCAGGATCCGTATCGTTGATGAGATTGGTCGGGGTCGCTGATGCTTCATTGGAGTATGCCCCTACCCCATTAGCGTTGACGGCGGCAACTTTATAGTAGTATGCCGTCCCCGCAGTCAATCCCGCATCTGTATATGGCCCCGAGGTAACTCCGGTTGCGATGGGTGTAGCGCTTTCGCCGCCGGCTGTTGTACCGCGGTAAATGTTGTAGCTTGTCGCAGCCGGAGACGCGATCCAGGACAGGCTGTTCTGGAGATATCCTGCCGCTGCGATCAGGTTCGTGGGAGCCGCGGGCGGTGACGATGTCGGTGTTGCGGACACCTCATTGGAAGCTCCGCCTGTTCCGTTGGCGTTAACGGCCTTCACGATATAGAAGTATGTTGTGCCGTTTGTCAGTCCTGTATTTGTGTAGTTTACGGTGGTGATGCCCGTGGCGACAGGCGTACCGCTTTCGCCGCCGAGCGTGGTTCCGCGGTAGACGTTGTAGCTGACCGCGCCCGGTGCAGCCGTCCAGCTCAGGCTGATCTGCGCATTGCCGGCCGTGGCTGTCAGGTTTGTTGGAGCCGGGGGCGCGGCGGATGTCTGGACGAAGCTGACATCGTCGAAGTAGATCGTCTGGCCTGCTGATGCGGTTGTCGATACGCCTATCTCCGCCTGGCCTCCCGTAATCGCGATGCCGGGCACGGAGATCTGTGTCCATGCGCTTGCGGTGGGAATGTTTACCGAGTAGTCCACAGTTCCGCCGGGCGTCTTCTTGCAGTACAGGATCGCCGAGCTCTGGCCGCCCGTGCTCCGGATCCAGGCCGATAGCGTATATGTGCCATTGGGAATGTTGGCGAGGACCTGGTAAGGATTGGATGTGTATGCGGCCGTGCCCGCAAGGGTGGCGTGATAGGGATACGAGTGGGCGTCGTTAGCGGTCTCGGTATAGAACGTGCCCGAAGTACTGCCGGCAGACAGCTGCCATCCGGAGGGAAGCGCAGGCGAGTTGCCGCTCAGCGCAGGGTTGACGGACGGCGACGTCTGCTCATCCTGCTCGAAGCCGGGATTGAAAACCCGATTGCTGCGAGACCATGCTCCGGCGGTCCCCAGGCTGATCGTGCCGCCCTTTGCGCCGGATGCAGCCAATTCCTGCACGGTTCCGTCCAACCGCCAGCGATGGACGCCGCCGTGGTTGCTTTCGTCGTTGTGCCAGAGGTAAGTCGATCCGCCCACATCGGTTACCGACGGATAGAAGGCGTTTCCTGCTGCTCCGGCCACGGATTGTGTCAGGTCGCCGTTCGGCTGGGAGGCAATGATTCCGACGACGCCGAACTCGCCGACGAACAGGCCGTCATCCCAGACATGCATGAACTGGTTGGCCTGGCCGACCTGCCCCGTAGTGTGGTCCGTATAGAACTCGCCGTTCGCTCCGTAGACGATATTCTTGCCGTCGACACCGGCATGATTGCCCGGGTACTGTGTGCTGCTGTCGATCTGCTGTGTCTGGAATGTGCCGAGGCCGTCAAGCCAGCCGGTCGGCCCGCTTTCCCAGAGCCAGCTCGACGCTCCCAACTTGACGTTTCCGTAATGGAAGCCGGCATTACTGTTATTGTTGTAGGTGACGAGCTGGTTTGAAGATGTGAATGGATAGCGCGAAATGCCGGACTGATCGCCGCCCGAGCCATGCGGCCAGGGGTCGTTTGTGCCGGCGGGCGCGGAGGCGAACGCGGCCGGACCGCCCCACTGAGGATTGCCTGAGCCGTCGAAACCGGTCAGAGGCTTCTGATACCAGGTAATCACACCGCCGGATACCTTCGAGTAGCGAAGCGCGCCGCTGGGGGCGATATCGTAGTTGCTTGGCAGATTGATCGATGTGATACGCAGGCCGCCGTTAGCAAGTTCTGCAACCTGCCAGGAGCCGTTGTTTGTCCGAAGCAATGCATAGGTCCGGCTATTGCTCAATGTCGCGACCGTGGAGATATTCTGATAGGTGGAGAGATTCACTCCGGCCGCCCAGTTATTCTTCAACGCCCAGACCGGCGTACCGGGAGATGCGCTTGGGTCGCCGGGCGCAAGCGGCTGGGTGTAGTCCACTTTATACTCAAGCCAGTTGGCTCCGGTTACCCGGGTGGGATCGTTTATATCCACGGCCGAGGCATAGTAGTAGCCGGCTAGAAATGAGATCTGCTCAATGTATCCCCGCGCGGCCGTGAAGTGCAGGTTGCGCTGGTTGCCGGGATCGCCCACCCAGAACGTGCCGTCAGGCTGAACGGCGGCGAAGCTCGTGTTGCCGTCGGCGCTGGTGAACCAGAACTTATCGTTGGTGACGGCCGGGCCGTTCGTCTGATATCCGCCTGCCTGCCCGTAAGTCCACAGGCTCGTTCCGGTACTGTTGAATGCCTTGACCTGCTGGCTGGAGCCGCCGTCGGTCACGAGCACGATATCGTTGTTGTACGGATGCACGGAAACGCCGAGAGGCTGCGAAAATCCGGTGATCGTTGCGGCCACGGTGGGCGATGCAGGCAATCCCGTATACCGCTTCAGGCTTGTGCCCGTAACAACCCACAGGTCGCCATTGGGAGCAAATGCGATACGCCCGGGAGCAGTAACTGAGATAGAGCCCACCTGATTGCCGGCTCGCTTGTCGAAAAGCAGCACCTGGTTGAGATATCCGTGCGATACTGCAAGAATGCTGCCGCTCGCCTGCACGGCAAGGCCGGTCGGCTTGTTCGGGTTGCTCGTGCCGGCCGCGCTCTGGCTGAGATCGATGACATTGGGCCAGGTCTGGTCGGGATAGCAATAGGTTCCGTAGCCGTTCAGGCAGATGTAAGTCCCATTGGTAAAATTGGCCTGGGAATCGTCGCTGACGTTGAACGCCGTCACGAATGTCGTGGCTTCACCACCGAAAGCGCCACCGACATTCGCGGCGTAGTACCATGTCCCGTCGGTGGCGACATAGGGAAAGGCGCTGAAGGAATCGTGGTGCGGATTGCTGGTGGGAACCTGGGGCGCGCCGATGGTAAACCGCTGCAGGCATGACTGGCCCTCCATATAGCCGCGAGCGATAATGGCATTGGAATTATCGAAGGCCATGTCATTGATCGGCAAATAGCCGCGATAGACATGGCTGCCGGCAAATGCGGCCGACGTATTACCGATCACGCCCTCCCAGACATAGCTCGTATTGTGATAGAGCACGCGGATCTGGTAGGTCCCGGCAGGTACAGGAGTACCCCCATCGTCGTTGTCGTCCCAGGTTTTCGTATAAGCGCCGGCCGCAAGGGTCTGCTTGCGCCAGAGCGCTCGCACCAGGGTGCCGTCGGGTTTGTATGCGCCGGCGCTCGTTGTGTAGGTCGCCGGCAAAGTAAATGTAAAAGTGGTCGTGGCATGAGCCGCCGATCCCGCGCTCAGCGCGAGAGCGCAGGAGAGCAGAAGCTTGCTGCCCCACGGACGCCTGAAGACAGCCTTTGTCTTTCCGTTAAATCGCCAGGTATTCATTTTGGAATACACTCCCTTTTCTCATCGCCCGGGGTTGCGGGCATAGGCAGCCGATCTTGTTCCTGCAGATAAGATCTGTAAATAAGATCCGCAGATACGCTGAGCAACAGTTCAAAATGGATTGCAATTATATCAATAGATCAGTATATCTATTGCGCTCCGGATAGAAAAAGCTCACGCAACGCATGTCGCGGCACAGCGATAGCGTTCTCGCTGCGGCGTGTATTAATCATACAGAGTTAGTACAATCATGTCAAGTGATTATTTTGAGGCGCAATTCACGGAGAAGACGCGGAAAGAGGACTGCCCGCAGGGGACTTCGTCCCCTGTGGGCACTCCATACAATAAGAGAAGAGACGCAATTGATCACATTTCCCATTGGAGGGGTCGCTCACAGGGTTGTTTTATAACCCGACGGTCGCCCCTCCGCTTGATGTTCGCCTTATTTCAACAGCATTGCCTTTACGATGAGCTTGACGGGAATTGCGAGATAGTATACAATACGTGCATATTAATCATACAGCGTGGCAACAGAGATAGATCTATGGCAAAAGATAAGACATATACCATATCCGGCCTGAAGCCCCGGGAGGCGTCGCCGGGGTACCAGCGTATCGAGCAGGATCTACGCCGGCATGTTCAGACGGGCGACTGGCCGGTGGGGTCATTTGTGCCCAGCAGGCGCGACCTGGCCGCTGCATATGGAGTCGACCTCAATACTCTGCAGCGCGCCATGGGAGCGTTGCTTGAGGACGGGATTCTCGTCTCCGACGGCCGCCGCGGCACACGTGTCGCCTCAGGCGCTTCCAATCCCTCCGGGCAAGAAAGATTTGCTGCAAAGCCGATTACAGTCGACACGCATGAGACTGACGGTAACGCCGGCGTTTCACGGAAGCAGCCACAAACTGCCGGTTCACTCGGGGTAGTCGCCCAACTCGATCCGCATTCCGTAGCTACTGCGGATTACGGCGATTTCTGGAGCGGAGAAATTGTTGCCACATTGATGCGGGAGTTTCAGAAGACCGGAGGAAAGGCAACTTTCTATAATAGTTCAGGGCCGGGCGCGACAATCCCCGAATATGTCGCAATCGCTTCTCTGCTGGAAGAAGGTATCAATGCGCTGGCCGTGATCCTGCCGGTAGAAGCGCCGGCGGCGATCGCGCAGGCTCTTACCACCATCGTAGAGACGAATATCCCGCTGATCTTTATCAACGATAAGGCGATCAAGGGACCGTTTCCCCATATCTTCTACGACCAGCATACGAGCGGTTACCAGGCGGCTCAACATCTGATCCGCTGCGGTTACAAGCAGTTCATGTTCATCTTTCCTTTTCAGGCAGCATGGGTCGACGAACGGATCGAGGGCGCGATCCATGCGCTGGAAGATGCAGGGCTGTCTGCGAACGCGCTCGCCATCCACGTTGAGCAGCGGCCACAGTTCGATATGACGACCTTCAACGAAGGATACGAAATGGCCGCGCCGATAGTACAGTCCGGCAGGTTGGACGGCTGCGGCATTATCGCGGGCAATGACACTGCGGCAGAGGGCATCTTCAAAGCCGCCGCCGCCGCGGGGCGTTCAGCTGGGCGTGATTTCGGACTGATCGGTTTCGACAACAGCCCCCATTCGCGAGAACTGGGTATCACAACTGTCTGCCCGCCGTTCGCCGCAATGGCTGAGCATGCGGCCGGGCTGCTGTCGCGCGCCCTGCAGGGTGAGGAACTCCCGGTTCAGGTGCGAATGCGTGCGCGAGTCGTGCCGCGCGCCTCGACATTCTCCCCGGCAGGCGCGCGGCTTCGAGGTTAACTGGCGCGATATATCTCTCCCATGACAAGAGCGGCCGGCTTGGGGCGTCCCCAGAAGTCCACGACGGATGTGTTCGCCATGCATGGGAATGAGTCGTGTCCCATCCACAAGATGATGCCTCCACAGCGTGGAAAGCGGCTCTTACTGGCGGCAACGGCGATCGCGATGCCCTGGGCCTGACGCGATTGGCTCCAATCGATGTACTCTTTCAAATCGGCAGGCTCGCGTCCGAGTTCCTCTATAAAGCGGGGCCAGTCGATCCACCAGGATGACCGTCGCCAGACGGCTTATCGAGCGTGCCGGGAACGGTATCGCACTCGCCGGCATAACGCTCGACGATATCGAGAGGGCTTGCGCCTGCCGAGCCGGCTTCTGAGCGAAACAGGGCATCGTCGTTACTCCAATAACGTGACCACTCATCGCCGACGGCGCCCTGAGGCGTCCATGGCCCATGCACATCCCAGTGCAGGCCTTTGCCGAAGTCACTCTCATCGGCTAAAAATCGCGGCCCCGACGACGATGCCGGCATAAAGCGCCGGCCGGGATCTTCCAGTGCAAGCATCTCCTGAATGCGCGCCATCATCGGGTGAGTAAGGTCCACCGGCTTGCCGATCCCCTGCTTGCCGCCGTCAAGCGTGCCCTGCAGCTCATTGCCGCCGGAAACTTCCAGGACGATATCGTCCCAGATGCCGATCTGGACGAGACGCGGCGTCCAGTCCCAGGTGTAGTTGAAACGCGGTTTCCACTCGGTCATACGCGATGTATAGCCGAACTGCCCGAGCCATCGGGGCGGACATTCGAACACGATCTGGAGACGATTGGCTTCCTGGTTCAGGCTGCCGGTCAGGTCAAACTCATGGGGCGTAAAAGAATTGCTGAACGCGCCGATCTCCTTGCCGTTCAGCAGCACGACGCCGCAATAGTCCAGTCCAAGGCAGGTTAACCGATACAGTGAGCCATCGGCAAGCCATTCGGAAGGGAGTAACGTTTCATAGATCCAATGCCGGTTTTCAACCCATTCGCAGTGCCGCGTATTCAGGCCGACATTCCAGTCCGGCAGCTTACCGGCCTGCAGCAGAGCCATCTGCACCGACCCCGGAACAGAGGCAGGCATAGTGGAGATTTCGGCCATCGACGTGGCCCCGGTCTCCATAGATGTCAGAAAGCGCCAGGAGTGCGGAGCCCATCCTGAAAGCTTCCATGTCAGGTCGGAAAGATTATGCTGTGTTTTCAAACGTGAGTGTCCTTACCCTCGCGATACGATCCGATAGATCCCTGGCGGCACTTGCTGAAAGATGCCGCCGGACTTTGTGATCCTCTCCTCCGTAATCACTTCGCGAAACTCGCTAATAGCGTTCCATTTTTCAGGAAGCGTCACATCGTGAGTATCGGCGTTCGGATCGGCTTCAGCAGAACCAGTAGAACCATTATCGGGAGAGTGCCCGGAAGGCGGCACGAAGAGAAGATCTTCAAAGATGGAGAGATCGCCAGGCAGCGCTTCAAACGCGCCACGTCCTCCATGCTCTCGCATTAGCCGGGTTAGATAGGCATTGTGCGCACGCCATCTATCTCCATCGCCGATCTGAACAAAGCCCGCAGCCGGAGCCAGACGAGGTCCTTGATCGATCGCGAACTTCTTGGCGGAATATTTGTTGAGACTCAGCATGAAATCGCGAGGGCCGAGAGCGCCCGATGAGCGCACAGGATTCGCGTGGATCGAGAAGACATCCACCGGAGCATCCAGTGTCGTCCCCTCACCCAGCATGATCGCCTCGGGATCGCACTCTTTGATACACGCATGGACTTCTTCCATGAACTTCACGGCCATCCGGTTGGTATCGCCCGGAAAGCGCATGAAGGAGCGCCGGGTGAAGTCCGGCGGAAAGGCCCAGCCAAGGCAGTCGAAGAAGATCCCCTTGCATCCGCACTCCTGAATATAGAAGCGAATCCACCGCTTCGTATACTCGATATAGCCCGGATGCCCGGGATTGATATGCGCGATCTCCGGCGCATCGACACTGCCCCAGGCAGCGCACACGCGGCCGTCGATGCCCCGAATGAACCAGTCGTCGTCGATATCGATGCCGCCGCGATAGGCAAGGCCGCTGTGACTCATCCAGATCAAGATCGGGACACCCTGATCCGCAAGACGGCGGCACATTGCCTTAAACTCGGACTTCGGTCCGTGGTTCGGATCGGGCTCGTAGCCAAGCGGCGTGGTGCCGCTCATGACCGGGCGGTTGGTCACCAGAGAGTAACCGATCCCCGAAAGCTCGCCCGTGGCTATCCGATCCTCCCAGTACTGCCCCTGCTCCGTCCAGGTCGGGCGGTTGTTCCAAGCGAGCCCCTCGCCCCAAAGGGTCTTGAACACCCATGCCGGCGGCTCTTCATAATAGAACGCGGCGTAGTCCGCCAGCCATTGCATCATTTGCTCATGGGTCCGACCGTGGTAAATTTTGATCTCCGGCAAGGTCAGGCTCTCTCCGATACCGAATGGAGCATGCAAGGTGAAATCGTAGCCGATACCCCGGCCCGCATTCTCGATATTGAGGATGTAGCCGACCTGAGGACGGCGGCAGGTGATCGCCAGCCAGTGTCCCGACTTCGCGTTGTAGAACAGGCCGCCGTGAATGGTCATGACACCGGGATAGACGCGCCGCCACACATTCTGCAGGTACTTCTTGACGTTCTCCGGCGTGTCGTCTTCATGGCCGGCATGGCCGAACTCGTCCGTGGGACCGTTGGAGTGGGTGGAGTGGAACAGCATCCGAGTGTCCTCTCCCCAGAACCGCCAGTTCCAGTTCAGTATGGAGAATGTATCCACATAGAGCGGCGCTTCCACCGGCGGGCCGCCCGGCCCGGGAACAGGCAGTGTCTGGTCGCAAATCTCGCGGCGCACGAGGGTCTGGATACCCACACAGGGATGCTTGAGTCCGGAGCGTGGGCCGATCCTGCGCGACAGGACAAGCCCCCATCCGCTGAAGTGGTCTACCCAGCGCTCGCCTTTGAGATGCGGTGCGCCGGGCGCATTGGAATCGATATGCGGACGCAGTGCGAGTGGCAGCCCGTTTACCCATAATTCGGAGGCGCAGGGCCTTTCCGTATCGAGCAGATCTTCGCCGTACAGGCGCACCGAGGACACCTGGCCTGTTTTCTCATCCTGAATAATCTCTAGTTCTTGATTCGACATTCTACATTTTCTATCTCACGATTTCGGTAATAAGTTTTCGTCCACTGCCGAAGACAACGTTCAGAGAGTCCTCACCCAGCCTGTGGGAGCTGGATTCAGAGAGCAGGGACGGAGCCCTGCTCCCACAAGGCAGCCACTATATTAATAGGGGCACGGAGGCCCCTCATCCCCATGGGAACGACGGCGCTGCCACCTTGAACAGGATGTTCAGCACAACGAAGAGCACAGCCATTCCGAACTCTCCAATAACCAGCCCCAGGAAAAAAGGCCGCAAGCGATTAAACAGTTTGATGCCCCCGTACCGGAGCGTGAGTGATTTGAAAATCCACGCCAGCAGGCAGATAAACCAGAACTGTATCGTGCTCCATGAACCGCAAATCGCATAGCCCAGCGGATGCAGCGGCCACCAGAAAAATGATGCGCGCAATGCCATAAGGGCGATCGTGACAACCGCGCCTGACGCCATGCAGACGCCTCCGTATCGGTATGGCGTATCTGCTTGAGCAAAGGATTGAGCATACTGAGCGAAGTTCCAGCGCGAACTCCCCTGCTCCATCCAGGAATCCATCGAAAGCGCGCCGGCATGGTAAGGCAGGTAGATATTCAGGGCAATGGAGATTGTCAGAGCGATGAAGACGCCCAGCAGGAGCGCGCCGGCAAAACCGCGCCGGTTTACCCGTCCGCCTGAGCCGAGCCCTCGTACGTTGTTCGCCCCACTCTGCGCGGCGACCCCGTCGCTCATGCGCAGGGTATCCAGGAACCCTGTCAGCACAAGGCCGCGCTGATTTGTGATTAACAGGCTGTCCACGAAGGCAAGCATCGTCAGGTTTGCGCCGCCCAGTCCATGGAGCGATCCGGCCAGCTGATAGAGATCCGTGGGGCGCCATCCCGTTTCGGTCATCAGCAGGCCCGCTTCGGCTGTGGTGCGCGCCATAACGATCCCGATCACAAAAATGCCGATCCCCAGCTCAAAAAACGACAGCCACAGCGACATACCCAGGCGCCACAGCCAGAGGGAACCAAACACGATACTCCCGATCAGTCCCCACAGCGCGACTCGATACGGAAGGGCTTCATCCTCATCGTCGGCCTTGGTTTTTCCGATGGCAACCTGCCAGACGTGGCGAAGATGGGGTCGCGCCATCCAGACGAAATAGGCTGTCATTGCCAGATAAGATCCGGCATTCTGGAAGGTGATGTATGGCGGGAATGCCATACCCGATGCCTGTGGGAGGTTGTATGAGATCGCGAAAACCTGCTGCAGACGAGCAAGAATGAAGAAGAACCAGATTGAGAGCAGCACATCGGCAGGAAGCAGAAAGAAGAAGCCCAGGGCCGCAAAGGAGCAGATGCACATGGTCGGCGACAACTGGTTCCACGGCGGAGTTGTTACAAAGTCCGACAGGTTCCACTGCAGCGTAATGTCCGGGACCGTTGGAATTGTCTGATGCAATCCCTTAACGGAGTAGACCAGTACCGGAATGAGGATGCCCAGCCAGAGCATCTTATCGCGGAACAACGTTTGATGCTGATTGTCTTCGATAATCTCCATCGGCAGCTGAGCCAGCGGAAATGTCAGCTTCTCGTTGTCCACCCACTGGCGGCGCAGGATAACGGCCAGGCAGAGAAACGCGAACACAACGAGAGCAATCAACACGCCCCAGTTCATGATCGGCGCTGCCCAGGCGTGCCAGGGAACCTGCTCGCCGCGAGGCAGCAGGTTGTAGTAGTCGTCAACGACGGCTTGCTTATTGGGGCTGGCGGTGTCGTAGGGAACAAGGCCCGGATGGATATAGCGGTCGAACTTCCCATGCCAGTTGTTGGCGGCATCCGCATAGTACGCAGGCATGACCAGCATAGGAACGAGCTTCTCGGCCACGCCATGCGAGCTGACCATAGTTCCCACGAGGATCATCGCATAGATGACGAGCAAATCTGCGCTGGAGAGGGCCAATCTGGCCGTCATGCGTTTGACGATACCGTTAAGGGCCACGACAAGCAGAAGCAGGCCCAGAGCAGCCGGGGGAAGCTGCAGGTAGCCGATACGCAGTGTGGAGAGCACCATCTCCGCCTGCGTAACGAGCACGGCGGTAACGGCCGCGCCAACGGCTCCGATAAAGACGGCCTGCGGCCGGACGAACCTTTGACGTGAAGCGGGCACATCACTGCTGCCCGTCTTAGTTTCTTCAATTATCGATGTCATAAAAGATGCGTTCCCGCACAATCAACACAGTCCCGGTGTGCCAGAGCATCGTATGTCGACTGTTGTGGATGGCACGAAGCGAGAATCATCATACAAAGAGACCGGCCATTCCACTGATGGGAACAGCCGGTGAATGGGCACTCGAAACTAACGGCACTCGGACCTATTGAAGATCCCCGTTGGCGGTCGTTTGTGCAAGTCAATTGGAGCAGGTTGTCATCAATGCGCGGTATGTGTCGCAAGCCACTGCTGCTTAAGCCCTTCCGGCATCCTGTCGTTCTGCTGCACGGCCTTGATCTCTTCAGGTGTCGCCGGCATGTTGGTTGACGTTGCCACCGGGGCAGCTTCCTCAGCCTTGTGGCTGCACCCCGGAGCGAACGCCAGAATACACATGGCTGCGATAGAGATTTTCGCGTATTGTGTCATGACGTTTACTGCCACTTGCGGTTTGGGCCGCCAAAGTCATCCGTATTTGCTCCCTGGGTGGGATTCATATAGGTCTCCCAGGGCAATACCGCTTCCAGGAGAGATACCTTTGCGCCATTGCTGCCATTCTGTACAACACGACTCCACTTCACATGGCCGTCGGAATAGGCAATGTTGGCGCCTCCCGTGTGGAACGGCAATGATCCCTGATCGCCGGTAGGAACAACCCAGCTTGGACAGGTTGTGCCGATCCACCCGGTGTTGTTCGGGATCATCGTTCCGGTAACAAAGCAGCCGATGTCCTGTGCGAGCTCGGGTTCGCCAAATCCTCGAACGCCTTCGGCAAATGCGATGGTTTGTGATGGCGCTGGCATCATCGCCAGGTTAACCGGCGTATACGCGACAGTATCGCTGCCGCTAGTATATTTTGATATACAGAGGTTGTCGTTTATGAGATAAGAGAAGTTATTGAATTTGGTGCCGTTCACATTGTCCAGCTGGCGTGTATTGAATTGTGAGGCATCGCTTGGGCAATGGCCGACGGAGCGGCTCTTAATATACGGATCGACGGAGTTATACCAGAGAGCATCACGATCGTTATTCAGGGATGGCCCACCGCCGGTCCGCCCTTTCGCTTCATAGCCGATCAGCGGGAAACACTCGTCATTGTCCTGGTTGTACTGGACAATGCCCAATCCCAACTGCTTCAGGTTGCTGGCGCAACTGGTCTGCCGGGCTTTCTCGCGCACTTTGGCGAATACGGGGAACAAGATGGCAGCAAGAATCGCTATTATAGCTATAACAACTAGTAATTCAATAAGTGTAAAACCGATGCGCTCATTCTTCTTGGAATTAAACATATTATCCTTCTTTACAATAGTAGCCTGTCCGAATATCGGTAAGCTGTGCTTGGAACATCTTAAATAGGACTTCGTCGTTTGGGCTTCCGTCTGTCCTTTCCGGCTTAATCTTACATTTCACTTGCGATCACTAAATATTGCTCGATCTATATCGGTGTGAAGTAATACTGCCTTAGTTAAGGTAAAAAACTTACTACACCGCAAGTATATCATGACCACACTGCCCTGTCAATAGCTTTTCGGTGGAGTCAATTATCTATTTTTAATCCGGCAATTACAGCAAAAAGCATATGAATATACTCTCAATTACGGCTATCAATTGATGCTATTTTCAGTGTAATTTAATATGCATTAAGATGCAATTCATCTGAACTCACTATTACAATTCAATGCTAAAATCTTGTGTAATTAAGCCTGTATAAGGATCCTGCGCTTAGAATTCCCTAGCTGATTGCGCTGAGCGCCCTGGCTCCTCGTTCAGCGCCATGAGCGCCGTTTGCCGAGCTGCGGCTGGACGATCTTGAGACGAGATGAGATCTCAGGCGAATTTCCGTTACCGTGGCTTCTCCGTTTACAATCGCGGCCAGCAGGTTAACAGCCTCCCTCCCCATCGCCTCAAAGGGAAGCCGCAAGCTTGAACAGCCGCGTTTCAGTGTCCATGGCTGATCGTCGAAACTAATAATCCCAAAATCCCGGCCCGGCGTCTTACCGTGCTCCTCGGCGATGTCAAAAACCTGTAATGCCGCCATGTTATCGTTCATCGCAATGATGCCGGTTCGCGGATGCAACATCGGCCCCATCTTGCTCGCGAAACCCATCGCGATTACCTCAAGTTCCGGCTTGGTTAAAACATCAATGGAGTAGTCGGTGTGTTCCGGATACCTGCGCACGGTTGCATCCTGCATACCGGCCATTTTGGCGGCATCGCACACTCCGGCGTAGCGCTCCTGAGCCCAGCTTGGCCATACGGGGGCGAAAAACACCAGATCTCGATATCCCTGGCGCAAAAGATGGTGCGCTGCTTGAAAACCTGCCTGGCGCTGATCGAAAAAGACGTTTGGAATGGGGCGATGCAGATCCATATAAGAGATCAGAACCAATGGTATCGGCGATGCATGCAGCATCGGAAAATGCTGGTCTATATCATCCTCACGCACAATGCAGTCGATGATAATGCCGCTCAGCCCGTCCTGATACGCGTGGGCCAGCACTTCGTCCAAATCATACAATTCCCCATCAGGCTTTAGAATATCGTAAATAACAAGTTCTGAATTATATTTATCGGACAGAACATTCTCGATCGCGCGAACCTTCTCCATACCGAAAATCCTGCGGGGAATTTCCGTACCCTCCGCGTGGGACATCGGAACGTCTGAAATCAGGCCTACCCGCCCCAGCGTTGAGGATGGCCCCTGCCCCCAGGATACGGATGATACGACGCCGGAGGCGGGTATCGCAGCAGCGATCGGAGTATCACGCGTCGTGGGCTTACCGATAACGAATGTGCCGCGGCCTACATGGGTCTCAAGAAGCCCCTCGTCCACAAGCTCAAGAATCGCGCGCTGCAGCGTTTTCGGCTCCACGTCATACTCTTTCGCAAGGTCGCGCCGGCCAGGCAGCATGCTGCCGACCTGCCATGTCCCCTGGGTGATACGCTCCCGCAAATCGCGCGCGATGCGGCGGTAAGCGGGTCCCGTGGGACGATTCTTGCTAGTAGCGAGTGGCTTGATGTTCGTCATAGCTGCTGTAACGCCTTAAACTTGGATGACTGATGCAATAAATTTACCACACTACAGTTTATCATGCCCTAGGTGGAATGTCAAGGATGAGAGGATATCGCAATCACTACGGACTCATTCGGCAATAAACGCTTCACAAAAGCATGGCAGTCAGGCAAAATGCAGCAGCCCGCTCTCGAAAGGAAGTGATAAATGCCGGAGGCGGCCTAACACAAAATTGTAGCAGATGTTATAAATTCTATAGCTTCAGGCTGTCACGGTAAAGAAAATATCTTGACAGTTCCGTACGCCGGCCCTATACTAGATCTATATGGATTTATTCCATATAGTTATATCATGAACACGAAACCCTCAACAAAAAACAAGCGCTTTGTTCCGACGTATCAATTCATTGAGACGGACCTAAGGCGGCGCATCGAGACCGGAGAGTGGACTGTTGGAGCGATGCTGCCAAGCCGTCAGGGACTTGCCAGGGAATACGGCGTCGATTTGACCACCGTTCAACGCGGGATTGCCACCTTGATAGAGGATGGAACGGTGAGAGCCGAAAGCAGGCGCGGCACGTTTGTAGCCGAGCGCGTCTCCGGTTCGCCTTCCGGCGGCATTGCCGAAGCGCCCTCCTCCAGCTTACGCCGTCCCCATAATAGTATGGAAACCGGAGTAGCTCGGCACGCTTTGGGCACCATGGGGATCGTAGCCGACCTGTACCATCAGATCGACAACCCTGCGGAACCTAATACAGCCTGGTTAGGGGCAATCGTCCCTGTACTGGAAAGCACCTTTCGGAACGCCGGCGGTGAAACGAAGTTCTTTAACCGGATCGAGCACAAACAGAGTTCCGATATCGCCGCCGTCGCATCGCTCCTGGAGTCCGGCATCGACGCGCTAGCGGTGGTCATGCCGCAGGAAGCGCCGGGGGCAATCGCGCGCGTCCTCTCGTCTGCGCTGGATGTGCCTATTCCCTTGATCTTTCTCAGCGACCAGCCTTTGAAGACCACGCTCTCACACGTATTCTATGACCAGCAGGCCAACGGATACCAGGCGGCGCAGCACTTAATACGGTGCGGTTATAGACGCCTTGTCTTCCTGTTTCCATATCGAGCCGCCTGGGTGATGGAACGTATCGAAGGGATCGAACATGCGCTGATAGATGCAGGGCTTTCTTCCGGCGCTCTCACAGTCTACCTGCAGGATCACCCGCAGTTCGACATGAAAGAGCCTGACCTTGCCGCCGCAATGGCTGCCCCGCTGCTGAACGCGGGACTGATGGACGGCTGCGGGGTAATTGCGGGAAACGATATCGCGGCGCACGGAATTGCCCTCTCCGCCATTCAGGCCGGCCGCAAACCAGGACTCGACTTCGGACTGGTAGGCTTCGACGATGCGCCCAGCGCCCGGGAGATGGAGCTGACTTCCGTGAGGCCACCGTTCTCGGCCATGGCCGAGCAGGCCGCAACTCTCCTCGCTCGCGCTCTGCGCGGCGAAGAATTGCCGGCTCAAATCCGTATGCGCCCATACCTCGTGCCCCGGGCCTCAACTTTTTCTTCATCAACAATACGTCTGCCCGAGTAGACAGAAAGGCAGCATGCGCCATGTGAGAATTTTTGCTACTATTGCAGTATAAAGAGCTATTCTCACAGATATAGCCAGTAAAATATTGATTCAATCGCAAGCATTGCAATTCAGATTCCACTTATTAGGAATGCCGAAGGAGGCGACCACATGCAAAATACAAAAGGAATCGTAAGAACGCTCTGCCGGACTCTCCTGCCCGGCGCGCTGCTTGGGCTGGGAGCTGTCAGCCCCGGCACACGCGCTTCGGCGGCGAGCGCCATCAATTTCAGCTTCACCCTGCCCGCCGCGGAAGCGACTACCGCCGGCGCATACAATTCAAGCAATCAGCTGGTCAAGACCATCTGGCGCAATGTGCGCTATACGGCGGGAAGTCACACAGGAACATGGGACGGCACCCTGGACGATGGGACTGCCGCGCCTACCGGAGTGACATACACCATCAAAGTCCTTCATCATGACAGCCACTATATCTGGGATGGCGTCGTCGGAAACACCTCTGCCTCCTTCTCCGGCGGGCATACCTGGCGCACTTATGAAGGGGTAGGAAGCGATCACTCGCTGGCTATTTCGGGAACGACGGCGATCCTTACCATCGGCTATATCGAGGGCCAGTCCGGCTGCCAGAGTTTTGGAACAGCCAATCCCCAAATCGAAAACGATGCCGCTCCCACGGATCAAAATGTCGTATGGGCCTATGCCGCCACCGATGGGACACATTACTATCTGGCCAATGTCGGCAGCGGGTGGGACAGCAACAACGATACGTTTGTGACATCATGGAACGCCTCCACTCTCGGACAGCCTGCGACGTTCACCACCGCCGGCGCGGATGTGAAGACATCCGCAAATACCGACTATCCCAGCGCCATTGACATCTCTCAGAGCATTCAGGGTTCGCACGACAACGCATTCTGCGCGCTGAACGGCGCTACCGGACTGGCCGTTCAACAGAGTGGAAACGTGCTGGCCGTATCCCATGGGCCATTGAATGTCGTTCGCCTCTTCCACAAGACGACCGGCGCAAGCCTCGGCTCGATCACGATAACGGCCCCCGGTCAGATCTCGTTTGCGCCCAGCGGCGATCTGTGGGTCGTTTCGGGAACCACCGTTCAGCGCTTCGCATCCGCCACCCTCGGCGCAACCGGCACGCCTGCCACCACGATTTCCGGTT
>Ga0207671_10003021_pt1 | contig 17244 bp, 8 predicted proteins | sample KBSC24metaG_FD_184352 | JGI IMG/M metagenome (GOLD analysis project Ga0207671, IMG submission 184352) | Corn rhizosphere microbial communities from Kellogg Biological Station, Michigan, USA - KBS C2-4 metaG (SPAdes) (version 2) | ecosystem: Host-associated > Plants > Roots > Rhizosphere > Soil... | reverse complement strand
GGCCGGCGCGCAGGGTTGGAGTCAGCTGCGCGGCCAGGTCTTCGAGTCGGCGGCGGGCGGGACGGTCGCGCGGCGGGGTGGCTGGTGCGGGTTCCTCGGCTCCTGCGGCGGGTGTGGTGGTGGGCGCGGGCGTCGTGGCCGCGTCACGCTCTGCCGAGGCCGATTCCAGCAGCCGGCGCACCAGTTGCAGGTAGCGTTCCGTCGGCCAGCCTACGGCGACCAACTGGCCGACCGCCGCGATCGGCGGGGCGTCCGTCGAGGCGATGTCGAGGATCGCGGCCTCGATCGCGGCCGCCGCCTCCGGCGCCCACGGATACCAGGCCGCGACCTGCTGCCTGGCCGTGCCGCGGACCAGGATCTCAGGGTGCGAGCACAGGTCGGCGACCAGCGTGCCGTACACCGCCCGGTGCCGCACCGGGAGGTTGAGCGGCACGATACGCAGCAGCTCCAGCGCCACGTCGCGGTCCGCCGCGGTGGCCTCGGCGACGGCGGGCCGGACGCGCGGATCGTCCAGCTCGGCCACCAGGCGGGTCACGGCCGCCATCCGGACGTGCCGGTGCTGGCGTTCGCTGTGCCAGGTGTCCAGCAGCAGGTCCACCAGATGCGGAACGCCGACCTGGGCCGCGATGCGCAGCGCTTCCTTGCGGCTGGTGATCTTCGCGGTGGGACGCATCAGGACACTGCGAAGCTGCGCTTCGATCTCCGAAAGCCGTGCGTACCGGGCAGCGCGGGTCAGGGCGTAGACGGCGACGCGTGCGCGGTCGCCGTCGGTGTGCTCCAGCAGCGTCGGGATGGCCGCGACCGGATCCGGCAGCCAGACGACGGCGCCGAGCGCTGCTTCCTGAAGGTGGACGTCGCGCGAGGCGAGGAAGCGCTGGACGGTGGCCTCGCCGCCGGTGCCCAGCCGGGCCGACCGCCTGATCGCGTCGGCGCGGGCCGAGGCGGTGGCGCCGGAGTCGCGGGCGATCTGCGCCAGGAGCTTGGCGTACTGGACGCGCTGGCGCGGGAGCCAGTTGTCCGGCGCGTTGATCGCGAACCAGGGAAACCAGCGCACGTCCTTGGCCATGAAGCGGCCGCCGGGGGCGTCGCCGGTCAGGTAGCGGTCGAGCAGGTCGGTCCGGCGGCGCGCGATGACGTCGGCCACCGGCAAGAGCTTGGCGACGCTGGGGTCCCACTGGACCAGGGCTCCGACGCGCTCGTCGCGGTGCGCGGGGTCGGAGAGCCACAGCGAGATGGCCGATTGGGCGGTCGCGGCCGGGCTGTTCCAGATGGTCTGCTCCAGCCAGGCCTGGACGTCCGGCATGGCGTGGGCCCGGCGGCCGAGCGCGGTCGCCAGACTCAGGAGCCTGCGATGCTGCGCTCGGGCGAGGCCGCGCTCGACCCAGGGGGTCAGGACGTCCACCACCGCGCGCTCCTGGCCTCGGCGCAGGGTGTCCAGGCGTTCGCGGTCCACGGCCTCGGTGCTTCCCTCGACCTGCTCCAGCACCTGCAGACACCAGTCGAGCAGCCCGGCCTCCGCCGATCCCGCGTGGTGGACGAGGATGCGGCGGGCGAGTTGGCGGAGCGCGGTCAGGGAGGCGGTGGAGACGTCGCGGATCTCGACGGTGTCGGTGGCCAGGCGGGTCAGAGCCGGGATCGCGCGGGTGTCGAAGAGTGCGGGAGCGGTGTGAGCCAGAGCCCTGAGCGTCGGCTGGCGGACCGGGTCCTGCTCGTTGCGCATGCGGGTGAGGTCCTCGTCGAGGAAGTGCGCGAAGACGGCGGGGTCGCGTTCGGCGGCCACGCAGGCGATGACCAGCGGGTACGCGGCGGCTCGGGCCATGGCGTCGGATGCCCTGGTCTCGGCGAGCAGCGCCTCGCGGCCCTCGGCCCAGGGCAGGCGCGCGGTGACGCGGAGCTTGAGAGCCGGGTCGCGGTCCAGGGCGGGGAGGGTCAGCATCCTGCGCGCCTCGCGGTGGCGGCGCTCGTGGGGGAGGACGTCCAGGAGCTGGTCGGCGAGGACCGCGTGGGCCAGGTCGCGGCCCACGGTCACCTGGTCGAAGAACGTACTGCGCCGCGCCGGAGGCAGGGTCTTGAGAATCATCGCGGTCTGCCGGTCGTCGGCGGCGCAGAGGCGGCCCCAGCGCAGGGCTTCCTCCGGCGCCTGGAGCAGCAGGACGCGGCGGGCGCTGCGCGACATGCGGGCGCGGTAGGCCCAGTAAGGCGTGGCCGGACCGACCGTCAGGGGGCTGCTATGGGCGGACGAGCCGGCGGCGATCGCGGCGTCCACGAGGAGCCGCAGGGTTCGGTGGGCGTCGAACTCGGCGAGAGCGCCGAGCTGCTTGACGAGGCCGGCCGGGAAGGGCAGGCGGCGCCAGACCTCGTGGCGCTCCAGCAGGGCGAGGACCAGCTCGGGCTCGGCGCGTGCCGCCGCCGCGACGGCGTCGGCGGACCTGGTCCACCACGCCGCGTGCAGGCCGTCGGGGAGCTCGTCGAGCTGGCGGGTGATGAGGGCGAGGACGACGCGCGGGTGGGAGGAGCCCAGGCGCTTCCAGTCGATGGGGAGGTGGATGAAGGCGGGCAGCAGCTGCTCGACGACCGGCTCGGAGCAGGCCGGGAGGAGGCGGGCCCGGAGTTCGTCGGGGAGGTGCGCGGTGTTGGTGGCCTGGCTTTGGGCTGCCGCGCTGGTGTTGTCGCCGCTGGTGCCGCTGACTTTGCCGCCGCCGTTGCCGCCGCCTTGGACAAGGCGGTCGGCCAGATCCTGTCGTCGCACTTTCCGCACGGCCCGGATCACGGCCCGCTGCCAGGCGACCGGCGCATCGTCCAGCGTCGCCAGCACGTCGGCATCGAACGCCGGCTCGCCGATCACCGCACTGAGCGCCGCCACCCGCAGCCCGAAGTCGGGATCGGCCAGCATCGACCGCAGCACCCCATCCGAGCCGGTGATGCGCGCCATCGTCAGCGCGAGCCCGCGTTCGAACGTACCGCCGTCGCCCAGCTCGGCCAGCAGCGCGCCGAGCTCCGGCGTCCCCATCAACGCCCGCGCCGTCCGCGCCACCACGCGCATCCGCGCAGGCCGATCCAGCAGGTCGATCGCGTCGAGGAGGGCGTAGGCGTCTTGCGGGGACGTGGTCATGGTTCGGGATGGTAGGGGGATCCTGTGGGTGGGCGCACTTCAAATTGACATGGTGCGGGCCACTCCCCGAAGTCGATGAGATGCCGCAGGCTCTTGATGCCGGTGTCGAACTCGACGGTGTCGCGGTTCGCGTAGCGGTCGTTTTGGCCGTTCGTGAGAAGGAAACCGTCCGACGAGCCTTCGGCCGTCTCGTCGATGGCGTGCTCGCCGGCGTCGTCTTCGTCGGTCAGCAGCAAGAGCATGACGCGGGCGCCGTTGGTGATGAAGCCGAGGCGGCGGCCGTCGGAGTGCTCGAACCAGGTTTCGTAGATGCCTCGCGCGCGGCGTTTGCTCAGGATGCCGTTCACGTCCCAGCCGACCAGGGGCTCCGTCGAGCCTGCGACGTGCCAGCCGGTCGGGACGGCCCACCGCTCTGTTCCGAGGCCCCCTTCGTCCAGACCCGAGTAGACATGGACCGCCGCCGGGCCGGGATGTCCGAACACCTGCGACTCGCCGTGGTGGACGGCGATGAGCGAGTCGGGGCCGCGCCACCACCGATCGGCGGCACCCTGGACGGCGCGCACCTCCTCGAAGCCAGTGAGATCGACGGCCTTGGCTTCGGCTCCCCGCAGCACCGTGATACCACTCGCTCGCGTCGCCGCATGGTGCGCCAGCGACAGCGCCTCGACCCAGCCCTCGATACTCGCGTGCAGCCGGACCCATCCGCCGGGGCCGTATATCCCGAACGCGCCGTCCGGCCCGATCTCGAACGAGTACGGCAACGCCGAGCGCTGCACGCCGACCTCGAAGCACCACCCGACCCCCTCCACGTATCCGGGAACGTCGGCGTCCAGATACTTCGGCCCGCCGTCGTACCAAGGTGACGGCGGCAGCACGAACCCGCCCCACGTCTGCTCGAACGCGACCGCGCGGTCAATCTGCTCGCCCGGCACCCCCGCGGCAAGCCACCGCTCGCGGTACTCCTCAAGCGGGAAGGGCTCCAGACGGACACCGTGCGTATGGACGAAGCTGCGCGCGCCATGCGTCAGGCCGGGTGGCAGTTCTTTTATATGACGCTCCACTTTGATCCCCCGAACTGCGCGCACCGAGCCCCACCAGCTGACGGCTCCATCGTGCCCGATCCGTCAGCGGCCGAGGTTCACCTTCCCGGCGGAGCTTTGCGGCGGCAGGCCGATGGAGACGGGCCCGAGCACCTTGTAGGCGGTCGCCGGCGTGCCGCTGACCGGGGCGTAGGTCTGCGCGGTGGTCGGTGCGGAGACCGGCTCGATCAGGTAGTCGTGGCCCTTGCGGACCGGCACGGTGAGTGTGCCGGCGCGCGTCGCGGGCACGACGACGTGGCCCGCTCCGCGATCAGCGGTCACCACCTCGACCTGCGAGCCGGGCCAGGGGTTGCGCACCTTGAGCTGCTCGTCGGCGCCGGCTTCGACGGCGACCGTCGTCGGGGCGCCGTTGCTGATCTGCACGTCCACCTTGGTGCGGTGCTGCACGTAGACCGTTCCGGCGGCGTCCCATCCGGCCGGCCAGGCCGGGGCGATCCGCAGCACGCCGTCGTAGTCCTGCACGAGCGCGTCCTGGAGCGCCGTCGCCACCACTCCGGCCTGCTCGGCGTACGGCTCGGGGTACGTCGGGCCGAAGGACGCGAGCCCGGAGGGCCGGGTCTGGAACTTCTCGGTCTGGCTGATCAGCGCGGACTGGACGTCGGGCGCGAGGCCGAGGCGCGCCGCGTCGATCGCGTCGAAACTCCAGTCGTTGTTCCCGATGAACTGCCGCGCCGCAAAACTGCGCTTCGCCAGGCCGGACAGCGGGCCGGAGTCGCCGATCAGGCCGTAGGGCCAGACCGGTTCCAGGTCGAGGTTCTCCGTGTTGTGGAACTTGGCAGACTGCTGATACGAATACCCGACCACGTCCTGGCCCGCCGCGTCCGCCGCCGGCGTCAGCTGCTGGAGGTGAGTGGCGGCGTCGGTGCGCGGAAGCGGCGGGATCTTCGGCAGCGCGGTCTGGATCTGCGTGACGAGGTCCGGGTCGCGGTGCAGGACTCCGGCGGCCTGCTTCACCAGCGGCAGGACAGTCTGCATCGCGGTGATGTCGGTGACGGGATCGCTGACGTCCCACTGTGTCTCGTGGGCGTTCGACGGGCTTGTGTGAATGAGGCCGTCGCCCCCCGGCTTCGCGTACGCCAGCATGAACTTCGCCCAGTCGGCCATGATCGGGTAGTTCTGGCGCAGGAAGCCGAGATCGTCGGTGGCCGTATAGGTCTGCCAGATGAACAGCGACACCTCGGCGCCCGTCGTCAGGGTCCTGGCGTTGTAGTTCGACGGACCCTGGGAACTGCAATCCAGATAGGGCTTCGCGCCCCAGACGCCGTCGCTCTGGTGGACCTGGATGCCGACGCCGTTGAAGCGCATGGTCTCCGGGACACACGCACCGGCCGATCCCGTGAACTGGCTGGCGGTCCAGTTCTCGGTGGTCGACAGGACATTGCGATACAAGGCGAAGTAGCCGTCGTTGTCTTCGAACGCGCCGGCGCCGAGCGCGGCGGTCACCAGCATCCGAAGGTTCCAGCCCCAGTAGGAGGCCGGATCCCAGGAATGCGAGTCCTGCGCCGTGTCGAAGAGATCTGCCACGCCGGCCTGGGAGCCGGGACGCACCGAACCCCGCTCGGCGGCCATCGTGAACAGACTGATCATGCGGACGTTCTCAAGGTACTGTGCCGCGCCGTCGGCCGAGGCCAGGCGCATCAAGCCGACGCTGCCCCAGTAGCCGTGCCACCAGTTCGCCGTATCGCGGGCGGCCTGATCGCGCGTGCCGGAGAGGTACCGCGCGGCGAATGTCTGCGCGGTGCCGCCCTGCCACTGCGGCGAGGCCACGACCACCCGGAACGTTCCGTCCCGATGCGGCCGGAAGCTGACCTGCACGGTGAGCGGATCGACGACCGAGGCGGTCACGTCTGTGGCATCCGCGGTCGCCGCGGCGAGCGTGCCGAACGTCTGGCCGCTCGCGCCTGGCTGCGTGCTGTCCTGCCAGGCCTGCGCGAGCGTCGCGATGCCGCCCGAGGCGGTCGCGGCGGGAGTGCGAGGCTGCCACAGGTGCAGCTGCGCGGTCTGGGCCGTCGCCGGATTCGCGCCCGTGACGTCGATGACGAGCTCGTCCTGGTCCGTGCTGACGTAGGTGGTCGCGGTCATGCCGCCGCCGGACTGGACGAACGTGCCGTCGTAGAGGTCGAGGCGGCCGCGGTAGTCAGGAGCCTGGGTCATGGCGCTGAGGCCGGGAACGGTGATCTGCCCCGGACAGAGCCGGTCGGGCATCGTGTCCGCCCGGTTGAGCTGCGCGGTCAGGCCGTTCGCCGCCCACACCCCGGCGCCCAGGCCGCCGTTGCCCAGCGGCATCGCCTGCGTCGGCGTGGCGTTGGGCTGTCCGAGGACGACGTCGGAGCGGCTGACGACGCCGGGCACGTCGACGTGGAAAGCTCCGTTGTGCCAGGCCGTCGTGACTCCGGCGGCCTGTGTCTGCGCTGCTTCCGCCGCGCCGCTGCCCCCTCCCAGGGGCAGCAGCACGAGCGAGGACGCCAGGGCCGCGGCGGTGATCCGCAGGCCTTTCAGGGCTCTGCCTTGTCTCAGGGCTCCGCCTCGCATCAGCCGACTTCCTTGACGTCCAGCAGCATCGAGGCGTGCGGCGCGAGCGTCGCGGTGAAGCCGCCGGTCTGCCGGCCCAGATTCGCGTGCTGCCACAGATCGCGCACCGTCGCCGTGCTGCCGGCCGGCGATCCCAGGTCGCTCCAGTTCGCGGTGACCGGCGCGGCGGTGTCGCCGAGGTTGAACAGCGCGACCGTGAAGTCCCGGCCGCCGTGCCCGGCGTTCTTGCTGAACCAGACCTGCTGCGGTGTGGCCTGCGAGACCGGGTGCGCGGGCCGGCCCGCCTGGTCGACGGCGATGACCTCGCGGTTGGTGATCAGCGGCAGGTCCGCCTGGTCGAGCTTGGTCAGGTCGGTGCCGAGCAGCAGCGGCGCCGCCTCGATCGACCACAGAGTGGCAGTGGTCTGCTTCTCATCGGCGGTCAGGCCGTCCCCGGTCCCGTTGCCGACCTCCAGCGAGTCGAGGTCGTTCCAGTGTCCGGGTCCTGCGAAGGGTATCCATTGCGGCGCGTCGGCGAAGCGCTTGACCACCTGGCTCCAGCGCGTGAGCTGCCCCGGGCACTTGCTGTAGCACTCGATGTCGCCCTCGATGCGCCAGCCGTTGCTGTTGTGCGCCCAGACGGACGCGTTGGCGAAGCTGAGCGAGTTGGACAGCTCCAGATGGATGGGCCGGTGGGTCTTCGCGATGGCGGTGTGCCAGGCCTCGATGTCCGGCCGGTTGTCGGCCGCGACCCGTCCGCCGCCGGGGCCGACGAAGTCCATCTTGAGGTAGTCCACGCCCCAGGACGCGAGCAGGTTCGCCTGCGACTGCACGTAGGCCGCGGCGCCCGGCTTGCTGAAGTCGATGCGCGCCGCACCCTGGTTGGCCGTGTTGCCGGGCGTGGACGTGTCTGCGATGTCTGATATGTGGTACGGCGTCCCGAGGATCGCGGAGTTCGCCGCCACGGCCTCGGCGGGAATGCCCGGCGTGAGGTAGATGCCGAGCTTGAGCCCGAGCTTGTGGACGTACGCGGCCACCGCCGAGATCCCGCCGGGAAACAGCGCGGGATCCCACGTCTGGCGACCGTACTGGTCGACACCCTTGAACCACCCGGCATCGATGTTGACGTACTCGTAGCCGTAGCGCTGCAAACCGGCATGCATCACATCGGCCTGCGCCTCGATGATGGAGGCGCTGATCTTCCCATGCAGCGAACTCCAGCTGCTCCAGCCCATCGGCGGCGCGAGCGGCCCGCCCCAGCCGAAGGCTGCACTCTCGGATGTCGCCGCACCGGCCGGCGCCACCGACCCGGCGAACGACGCCAGCGCCACACCGCCGGCCACCATCAGGGCCTTGATCCTCGAATGCCGCGACATGTCGTCCCTCCGGTTCCACTGCGGTGCGCGCTTCGGCTGCGCGGGTCTGAGAACCGGTCTAGAGAGCGGGGCCGCGCCCGTCAATAGTCATCGGGGCAATGTTCTTTACAAATTCTGTTTCGTGGGGGACGAATCAGGTTATTTCAGCCCGATCTGAACATGATCTTGAGGATTCATCCGGTGAATGGCTCCGCGAGCCCTGGCTCGGCCATACTCGGTCTTACCGGCAAGTGCGTGTGCATCAGGGCTCGATGAAGGGGAGAACGTGCCGCCGGAGTCACAGGGCACTGCCACAGCGACCGTCATCCACGCCGCCGCGCGCGAGTTCGCCGCCGGCCTGGAGGACGCCGGTCGGTCGGACCCGAACGCCGCAGTCGGCGGTCGCAGAGCGCGCCGCGCGCTCCAGGAGCGGCGACAAGCTCAGCTCCGCGAGTTCGGCGATCTCATCACCGGCGCGCTCAACCGCTACGACGCCGAATCCGTCGTCGATCGCGATGCCAACCGCCTCGCCTTCCAGCGTCTGTACGACGACGCGCCACTCGCCGAGCCCGAGGGCAACAACGTTCGTGCCAGGCTGCTCACCGCGCTGGTCGCGGCCCACGTCGAGGCACAGGGCAGCTTGCGGCTCACGTCCGACCGCTCGCTGACGCTGGCCGGGTACCTGGGCCGGCTCGGACAGGCCCTGGAGCGGAACGCTCTGCCGCTGTACGCGGTACTGGCCTACGATCGGGCGGCGCGCCTGTATCTGGAGGTCGACGAGCACGCGGCCCGCGACGACCGGCTGTTCGACGCGGCCCGGGCCCGGCGGCGGGCCACACCGCAAGGCGTCAGCCGGATCCGCCAGACTCTCAGCGCCGCGTTGGTCGGGTACGGCTACCGTCCCTACCGGCTGCTCATCTGGTGCGCGGCGCAGCTGGTGGTCGCGTTCGCCGTGATCCAGCTGCTGCCGCCCGGGCGGTCGGCGAAGGCCGCGGGGACGGCGCCGTGGGACGAGAAGCTGTTCATCACGGTGCAGGACTTCATCAACCCGATCGGCGTCGGCGACACCGAGCAGCTTTCGCGCATCTCGTGGATCGTGCTGGCGTCCGAGAGTTATCTGGGCGCCGTGTCCTCGGCGGTGTTCTTCGCGCTTCTGCTGCGCAAGTGGTTCAGGTCGTGAGATCGGGAGCGTGGATCCGGTCCCGGACCCGGTCCAGCAGAACGGTCCACTCCCGCTCCACGCCGGCGGTGTCCTCCAGGTGCTGCCACAATCGGCGGAACTCGGACTTCACATGCGCCTCGGGCAGCCAGAGGTGTCCCAGATAGTTCAGTGCCGGAGTGAGTTCCCGCATCGCACCGGGGTTGCGGACCGACCGCTCGCACACCGTATCCAGAGCCCTGAGAAGCCACAGGTGCAGCGCCACGTCCTCGCAGAACTCCGTGACCGTCCCGATCTCCTCGGGATTGGCCGAGACCCTGATCCACCACGCGCCGTCCGGGCCGGGCCGGAAGTCGACGTCCATGCTCGCCACCCCGCCGATCAGCCGCAAGGCCCAGCGCAGACTGGTCCGGCGGGTCTTCAGCCGGGCTCCCGGATTCGCCGGGTCGCCGCCGACCCGATCCAGGACGTGGGTACCGACCGCGCCGAGGTTCAGGGAACGGTGGCCGAGCGGCTCGCCGGCGAGGAACCCCTCGACGAGATCCTCCGGGCGCGCCGCGTCGACGACCTCGATCACCCCGGGCTGCGCGGTGTAGTGCCCCCATCGCTGCCGCTTGTTCGACTCCTCGACCCGGACCGTGGCCCGCGCCGAGCCCTGCACCACGTGGCCGCCGGTGAGCACGGCCCGGGCCGTCACGCTGCCTATGCCGCGCACCGGCCCGGACGCGCTGCTCGCCAGCGCGCAGTCCACGCCCACGACGATCTCGGGGGAGACGGCCCGGCGCCGGGGATGCTCCCGCACCGCGACCGGGCGGCCGGGGACCAGGCGCAGGGCCTTCTCGGCCTGCTCGCGGGACAGCGGCAGGTCCTGGTCCAGCAGCGCCGTGGTGACCTCGCCCAGCACGACGGCTCCGGCCCGAGGCAGGGCCCTGCGACCGGCCGCCGTCATCAGGTCTCCGGTGGGTAGAAGATCGCGCTCAGCCGGTCGGAGATCCCGGGTTCGAGGGCCAGTCCCTCGTCGGCGGCGCGGGACTCGACGCGCGCGGCGGCGTCCGGGTCGACGGCGAAGGCGTCCAGGAGCAGGCGCACGGCGTGTTCGAGCCCCAGGTCGGCGCGCGGGGCTATCGACAGGGCCCGGTAGGCGGCCAGTGGGCTCGCCTCGGCGTTGATCTTGAAAACGGTCGGAACCTCGTCCCACGTCCGCGGCCATCCGGTCTTGGCCTGGTGCGGGACCGGGGCGACGGCGCGGGGCGCGATGCCGTGGAGCTGGCCCAGACGCAGCAGGAGCCAGGACGCGGCGAGGATCGCCGGGGACCAGAGCCGCGAGATTCCGGCGCCGTCCTCATCGCCGCCGCCGATGCCGCCGCGGAAGACAGAGCCCGAATACGGTTCGGCGCCGCCCGGGATCTCGTCGCGCCACACCTCGACGTCCAGGAAGATCGAGTGCCCCGCCGCCGCGTATTCGTGCGGAGGCGCCCAGGACCGGGTGCGCATGGCCTCGGCGGCGTAAGGGTCCGGAGATCGTCGTCCGTTGCACAGCCACCCCGAGGCCGGCAACGGAGGACGGGTTCCGTCGGCCCCCGGCGCCGGCTCCTCGACCAGCCGCGCGGCGACCAGCGGGACGGTCCCCTCCTCGTCGGCACCGGATGCCACGACCGCCGGGCCGGCCAGGCCGGCCGTGCGCGCGACGTAATCGACGGGCAGACCGGTCTGCTCGGTGACCGCGAGCAGAGTTCCGAAGACCGTCGCCGGATCGGTGTCGGGGCTCGGGTAGTCGTCGAGCAGGACGCAGGTGCTGCTTCGCAGAGGGCTCTCACCACTGTCGGCCGAGGTGCGCGCGCCGTCCAGCCAGTGCGCGGCCCGCACGCAACGACGGCGGACCAGGTCGCGATCGCCGGCGATCTCCGCGACGGTGAAGCGGCCCAGATCTATGGACAGGTGGGAGAAGTCGGCCGGATCGGCGCTCGCCGGTGCGACGGGCTCCCGGCGCGGCGGCCGGCTGAAAAGGCGGCTCACAGGCTTTCCCACATGTCCTGGTTGCTCAGGTTCTCGGCGAGCTCGGTGAACGACCGGACGATGGAGGTGTTCGCGAGCTGCTGTCTTACGTCGGAGTCCATGACGATCTGCTCGCGCCACAGCAGCATCGGCTCCAGCGGCGTCTCGCCGACCACCGTGCTCTGTCCGAGGCGCTGGTCCCGCGCCAGTGTCTTCAGCTCGGCGTCGCAGGTGCGCAGCCAGGCCGCCTGAGCCGGGAAGTCGGCCGCGGCCGGGTTGTTGAGGTCCGGGACGGCGGTGCGGACCATGCGCAGACGGTTGGCGAATTCGCGATGGTCATGGCCGGCATCCCGGGCGATCTGCAGGATGCCCCACTCGCCGTGGACCAGACCGCTCGCGGCCAGCACGTGCTGACGGGTCCAGCGGTGGAACACCAGCCAGCGGACCGTCGTGCTCCGCAGGGACAGATCAGCCAGTGCGCGCAGACACAACTCGACGGCTGCGGATCTGCCCGCGCTGAGATCGACGACGCAGACGTCGAACTCACTGTCCAGCATGCGGAACAGCCCCGCCGCCCGGCCGATCATGTCGAGGTGCAACGAGAACTCCGCACCGCCGCGGTCGCCGGGGTAGAACATGAGGCGGCCCGATCCGGGCGGCGCGGTCCTGAGCGCTCTGCGGGCTGTCGCGGCGCGCACGTCGACGGATGTCAGCTGGCCCGACTGGCCGGTGAGATAGGAGTGCAGGCCGTTGGCGTTCGTCCCCCGCTCCAGCGCCTCCAGCTCGAAGACCGCGCCGGCCGTCGGGGACCCGAAATCGAAGTCCAGGTAGGCGACATCCATGCCGCGCATCGACAGCCGGAAGGCCGTGTTGCAAGCCGTGACGGTACGTCCGGTTCCGCCCTTGTCCGAGGATGCGAACACCAGCATCAGTGGATCCGGCTGGCGTCTTGGCGGGCCTGTGCCAGTTGGTCGAGCAGCCGCAGCGCTTCCTCGGCCAGGGCGACCGAGGTGCTGACCCGTTGCGACTGGACTTCCCGGGCCCGGCTGATCAGCGACTCGATCCGGTCCAGATGGGTGTGCAGCGCGGACCTGTCGTCGGCGTCGACGTCCAGGAGTTCCTGGTTGTAGAGATGATCGGCCTCGTTCAGCAGCCGCATCGCGATCTCCGCCATCTGCGTGCTCCGCGGGGGATCCTGAACATAGGCCCGCGCGGTCATGACCAGGGCCTCGACGACCCGCTCGGTCTGGTGCCAGGACAGTTTCGGCAGCGAAGCGCCCCGGTCATAGATCAACAGGCGGGTGACGTCGTCCCAGAGTCCCGCGCCGGGCGCGCGGTCAAGCCGCCGATCGTAGAGATGGTCCATGGCCGACTCGGCGACGAAGGCCAACCGCTCACGCAGATTGACCTCGTTCGTCAGCTGGACGGCTTGATAGGTTCGCTTCAGAAGCAACGCCGTGTAGTCGGCCGTGTACCAGACGAGCCGCGGCCCCAGGCGGTCGCTGCCGCTGAGGCGAATGCGCACCCCGGGAAAGTGCAGGGCCACCGCGGGGTCGCCGGAGGACATTCGCCGCGTGATGCGGCCGCGTTGGGCGAGCTCCTCGATGATCCCCACGACTTCCTGGATGTCGCGCACGGTAAAGCTGCGGTTCACGAAATCCTTGATCACGATGGAGAGCACCAGGAGGCTGAAGTAGTCGGACTCCTCCCCGTCACTGGCTTGCCACGGCAGGTCCGCCAGCGGCCAGTGTTCGCTGTCGAAGCGTGCCAGGGCCGACCAGTAGCGTTGGGTGAGATCCCAACGCAGGGCGAGCGCGTCGGCCAGGCGGCGCTGGTCGTCGTTGAGCAGACCCAGAGACCGGGTCCGCCGGGAAAGCAGGTCCTGGATGCCGTCCAGCGCGCTCACGGTGAAGTAGAGGGAAGGCCGGGCGTCGGCGTATCCGCGAGTAGCGGCGGTGGCGACGTCCACGAGGTCGAGCCGCACGGCGTCGGCCACGATGCCCCAGGACCAGCCGACTTCGAAGAGCTGCTCGTCATCGGGTTTGCTCTCCTCCGACACCCCGAGCCGCAAGTCCTCCTCGACCTGCGTCCGCACCTGCCGGAGCCGGTTGCTCAGCTGCCGGAAGAGTTCGTTGTCCGTGGAACCGGGGCGGCGCACCATGCCCATGAGCGCCTGGCCTTCGGCGGAGTCGGGGTAGATCGAGTTGACCACGAAGCTGCGCAGCAGTCCGGCCATCGCCGCGGTGAGCCGGTCGGAGGCCAGGCTGCGCAGCCTTCTGAGGTTGTGGCCGCCGGCGGCGTCGACCTCCAGGACCAGTCGCTGTTTCACGAAGGCCAGCACCGCCAGGCTGAGCGTGACAGACCGGGAGTACGCGTCGACGACCGTCAGTTCGCTGCGCTGCTCTGGCGTCGTTTCCTCGTCGTAGTGATCGGGGCGCAGCAGGCCGGCGCAGATGAACTGCGGGGTGCCGGCCTCGTCGGTGTGCCGTTCGAAGAAGTCGACGGCGATCTCGGTGACGGCCTTGGGGATCCGCCGCAGACCGCCCAGCGGTCGCAGGGCCGCCAGGACGTCGTCGCGGACCGCGTCCGGGTCGGCCAGCCCGAAGGACTCGATCTCGTTCATCGGGTGCAACAGGCACAGCAGCTGCTCGGCCTCGCTGATGGAGTCCGGTTCCTCTCCGCCGCTCCAGGTCCACCGGCCGTCGGCGTAGCAGGCGAACAGCAGCGCGCGCCAGACGTCGAGGATCTGCTGCCTGGGTCGGATTCGCAATGTCGCCGCCTCGAAGTGCCGGGAAGGACGCCCGCTCGGCGATCGCAGGTGTCTGCAACGCCGCTCGCCCGGCCATCTTACGGGTCATGCGGGGTGTCCCAAGGGCGAGACAAGAACGCATCAGGCAAAAGAGCGGGCAGAGTTCACGGCCCCGCGAAGTCAAAGGTCATGGCCCCGGAGACATCAATCTGTGCACTTCAGCCCCCTGACAGGACCCTGACGCGCGGCATTGACACGCAGTACCCTGATTCGTCAGAATCGACGGGCATCGCACGGACGTTTCACCATACATTGACATTGATCTTCAATCGACGGCGATCTCTCATCGGCGTCGATCTCTGTCATCGACACCGATCTCTTCGTCGACACCGATCTCTTCATGGACATCGATCTCTTCATGGACATTGATCTCTCATTCCTGCAGTGAGCCGAGAACGGCTTCAGGAGAACAATGCGTAGCGGGGCCGGACCGGGACTGACCGGTTCACAGCGATCCATCCTGTTCAGTGAAATCTTCCGCCCGGGCACAGCGCGCTTTGTAGAGTGCCTGGCCTTCAGGCTCACCGGTGAGGTGGACACCGCCTTGCTCGGCGGCGCGCTGCGATCGCTGTCAGCCCGGCACGAGGTCCTGCGCAGCGCTTATCGGTTCGACGACGGCCGGATCCAGCAGGTGGTCGGACCGGCCGGCTCCCCGGACTTCGAGGTGCGCCCGGTGGCGCCCGGCCGGGTCGATGCGGACCTTGCCGGGTTTCTGGGGACCCCATTGGATCTTGCGGCCGGGCAGATATTCAGGGCTCTGCTGCTGTCTTCGTCGGATGCCGACCATGTGCTGGCGCTCGCGCTGCATCACGTGGTCGTCGATGACTGGAGCTTCGATCTGCTGACACGCGAACTCGGCGAGCTGTATCGAGCGGCTCGTGAGGACGCGGTCGCCGATCTTCCGGTCGCCGAGCAGCTCGCCGACTACCTGCAAGCCGTCTCCGTCGAGGAGCGGGCACAGGCCGAGGCGCAGCAGTCCTGGCAGCAGAAGCTGGCCGGAATGCCCGCCGCGACCAGCCTCCCCGCCGACCGTCCCCGCCCGACGCCGGGCAGTCCGGCCGGCGGACGCGTGAGGTTCCGCGTCGAAGACAGCGTCCGGCGGCTGGCCCGCGCGCTGCGCGTGACGCCGCAGTCGATCGTGACCGCAGCGGCGTGTGCGCTCGTCCACAAGCACACCGGGCAGCAGGATCTCGTGCTCGGCGTGCCGTTCTCGGCGCGCGAGCACTCGGCGACCGATGACATCGTCGGCTGCTTCGTCGATCTCGTCCCGGTACGCCAAGACGTCTCGGGCTCGACAGCGTTCGGCGACCTGACACGGCAGATCGCGCAAGACCTCGGCACCACGACCCTCGACTGCACGCTCTCCTACACCGACCTCGCCAACCGGGCCGCCGACCGCGTCGAGCCGGGGCAGCCGTTCTGCCAGCTGGTGGTCACCGTCGCGGAACGTCCCGCGCAGCTGGAGCTGCCAGGACTTCGCACAGAGCGCGTGCACCCGTTCAGCGGCGCGGCAAAGTACGACCTCTTCCTCCAGTTCATTCCCGACGGCGCCGGGTACCTCGGGACGTTCGACTACTCCAGCGACCTGTTCGATGCCGAGACCGTCGAGCGCTTCGCCGAGCGCTTGGTCCGCCTGCTCGAAGCGGCGGCTGCGGATCCGCGCAGCTCGGTCGCGGAGTTGGAGATGCTGTCCGACGCCGAGCGCGACCTGGTGATGCGGACGCTGCCAGCCGGGCCGCTGGTCGAAAGGACGCCCCGCCTGGTTCACGAGCACTTCCAAGAGCAGGCGGCTCGGACGCCGGACGCGCCTGCCGTCGTCTGGAACGGCAGCGACCTCACCTATCGCGAATTGGACCAGAACGCCGAGCAGTTGGCGGCGGTGCTGCGGGCCGAGGGCTGCACCGGCGCCGTCGCGGCCATCATGCTGGACCGGTCGTTCGACATGGTCACCGCCGTCCTCGCCGTGCTCAAGGCCGGTGCGGCGTATCTCCCGCTCGATCCGGCCTACCCGGCCCAGCGGCTGGCCTACATGCTGCGCGACAGCGGAGCCCGAGTGCTCCTGACAGAGCCGGACCGGCTTGAGTTGGACGTGCCGAACGAAGTCAGGGTCCTGTCTCCTCGATCGAAGGCGCGGCCAGAAGAGTCAGTACCGGCCACAGCGAACGCCCCCGGCCGCCTCGCCTACGTGATCTACACATCGGGTTCGACCGGAGAACCCAAGGGCATCGCCATGCCGCACACCGTCCTGGACAACCTCATCGCCTGGCAGATGAGCCAGTCCGAGCACGGCGCCGGGACGACGCTCCAGTTCTCCGCCCTGAGCTTCGACGTCTGCGCTCAGGAGATGTTCACGACCTGGGCGGCCGGCGGAACGCTCGTCCTCCTCGACGAACAGGATCGCAACGATCCCCGGCGCCTCGTGCAGATCATCGCGGATCACAGAGTCCAGAGACTCTTCCTGCCCTACGCAGGCCTCCAGCACCTGGCCACCTACTGCGCCGCCGCGCAGCGCTTCCCCGACACCCTCCGCGAAGTCATCACGGCCGGCGAAGCGCTTCACGTCACCGACGCCATCCGCACCCTGTTCCAGCACTGCCCGGCGACGCTGACCAACCAGTACGGCCCGGCGGAGACCCACGTCGCGACCGCCCTGCCTCTGTCCGGACCGCCGGAGAGCTGGCCGGCGAGCCCGTCGATCGGCCGTCCGATCGACAACGCGAGGGTCTACGTGCTCGATGACACCCTGCGTCCGGTCGCGCCCGGAGCGGTCGGCGAGCTGTGTATCGGGGGCTCGATACTCGCCGACGGCTACGTCAACAGGCCCGAGGTCACCGCGGAGCGCTTCGTCGAAGGCCCGCAGACGCCGGATCCGACCGGCACCACCATCTACCGCACAGGTGATCTCGGACGTTTCCTCTCCGACGGCACCATCGAGTTCCTCGGGCGCCGGGACCACCAGATCAAGATCCGCGGCTTCCGTGTCGAGCCGGGGGAGATCGAGCACGCGCTGAAGTCCGTCACCGGCGTGACGGAGGCGATCGTCGTGGCGCCCCGGACGTCCGCGGGGGAATCCCGCCTGGCGGCCTACGTGACCGGAGCCGAAGATCTCGACCCGAGGACGCTCCGCCAGCACCTCGCCGCGCGGCTGCCGGTGCACATGGTGCCCGCGACGATCAACACCGTCGAGCGCTTCCCGCTGACCC
>Ga0207671_10003020_pt1 | contig 17244 bp, 18 predicted proteins | sample KBSC24metaG_FD_184352 | JGI IMG/M metagenome (GOLD analysis project Ga0207671, IMG submission 184352) | Corn rhizosphere microbial communities from Kellogg Biological Station, Michigan, USA - KBS C2-4 metaG (SPAdes) (version 2) | ecosystem: Host-associated > Plants > Roots > Rhizosphere > Soil... | reverse complement strand
CGATCTGTTTTCAAAGCTGCGGTGCGGCAGTAGACCGTGCAGCAGGATCAAACTTCCTTTTGACACTTCGAGTGGGACGAGCTCACTTTCCGGCCACGGCGTCGTGTCGTAAGTTTCAAACTGCATTGCGCCGTGCGTGCGCACCCAACGGGACTTCAAGCCGTGTCGATGTCCACCGGGAATGGCCCAGAGGCAGCCGTTCTCGATGGTTGCATCCTCCAGCGCGAACCATAGACCAGCGATGTCGATGGGTTCTGTGTAAATGAACGTGCTGTCCTGGTGACACGTAACCTCGCCGCCGATGTTCGGCTGTTTGAAGATGTACATCGATTGGACCAGCAGTGCATTCTCAAGTCCGATCGCTTTAGCAAGATCTCTTACTTTATCGCTGCGTGAGAAGCGATCGAAGAGCGGATCGAGATCGTGGAGCGCGTGGCCTATCTTGTTGATCGACTTTTCTTTCTCGTACTCGAGCGTGCCGTCTGCGTTGAAGGCGTTTTCTTCGAAGAAGAAGCGAATCTTGTCGCCTGACGTCATGAAGTATTCATCTGTGAGTCGATTCTGTTCGCGTGTCGAAAAGATCGACACCACCTCCGCTGGATCGAACTCCTGGACCAACTCCTTCGCCCTCGCGCGCAACTGATCGCAAGTAGCTTCATCCACAAACTCCTCGAGCACGAGAAATCCCACGTCTCGATATTGTTGAACCTGTCGACTGTTCATATACTTCAGGCGGGCGTTAATTGCATCTATGAACCTTTCAGTAAATCTCTGTTACCAGATTTCTCTCGCCTTCCTTGGACCGCTTCGCAAGCTCGGTTCAAGGACACCGTCAATCACACGTTTCGATTCGAACGAACAATACTTCGAGCAGCGAGTGGCCGACACCAGTCGCTACCGCGAGCTGTTTAAGCGTTTCGTCTCGTTCAAGGATAAGACCGTCCTCGAACTGGGTTGCAATCGAGGTTACCTGCTTCATAGTTTTTTACAGCACGAAAAATTCAACGCGATCGGAGCGGATCTGGTTTCATATTACCTGAAGGATGCGCGGCGGGATTATGGCGACATCATTGAGTTTATTCAAACAACACCGACAACCATCCCTTTGCCCGACAACAGTGTCGATGTTGTTTACACGATTGATACCGTCGAACACCTGAGCCAGCCTAAAGAGATCTTCATGGAGGTTTTTCGGGTGCTGAAACCAGGCGGGCAGTGCTTAGTACATTTCAATCCCTGGCTTAATCCGCATGGCAGTCACCTTGAAGACATCATTGCGTTTCCCTGGCCGCATGTGTTCTTTTCGATGGATACGCTGTTGACAGTCGCAGCGAAGCTTTACGACTCGCCTGAATACAAGACGACCTGTTATTTTTTGGACCAGGAGGGAAAAAAGAAGCCAAACCCATATCTGGATCATGACTCCTGGGGCGTTTACGTGAACCAGATGACGATCAAAAAGTTCAACCTGCTATTAAACGAGCTGCCATGTGAAGTTAGACACCAGGAGCGAATAGGTTTTGGAGGGACGACGTTCAAGATCAGCCGGGCAGTGCGAGGGCTGGCGCAGGTACCCCTTTTTGACGAATTCTTCACCAGTGTTCTTTTTACCGTCCTGACAAAACCAGACGGGCGTTAGATTAATCTGGTGAGTACATACAGCAGCACAAGCCCTAGCAGAATACCAATCGCGCCGGCGACGACTGTTTTGGACCAGTTGCGACCGACCTGTATCTTTGGTACACCCGATGCACCCTCAAACTCGGCGCTCATCTGATAGTCCTTCTTTCGCTGGTCCATCAAATCGGCATTGTCGACGAAGTTTACGATGTCTCTCGAAGCGTTTGCGTATTTGATCTCGCCGCGTTTCTTTTCCGCAACCAGTCGCATCGCTTCTTCAGCAGCCTTTGCCTTCACTTGCGCAGCTTGTTCATCATCGAGATCGGTGAAGACATCGTGCGAGTCGTTTATTGGTCAGCGATTCAGTTTTACGTAACAACAAAACGGGCATCAACATGTTCGTCGCCGGAGCGGATGGCAACGGAGCTTCGATCGAACGCACACGTTTTGAAAGCAACGAGGTCGGACTTTTTCACTTCGGCGGTAACTCAGCTGCGGTCAGCAACAGGTGGCGAGCGGAAATGGAACCGCGTTTTTAACTGCGGGTGGCGGCAGGATTGAATTGTTCCACACGGTAGCGAGCAAGAATCACACGGGCGTCAAAGCCGATGGCGGAATCATTCGCATTGCGTACTGCTCCATCACGGGAAACAGCACCGGCATCTCTGCGAGTGGCGGCACGATCGGAACGATGGGCAACAACATGGTCGTGAACAACGACATCGACGTGACGGGATCGATCAACGTCGTGACGTTTGTGCCGCGATAGTTAGTGAGAATTATGAAAGGAGGTAAAAAAAGGGGACATCACGTCAAGAAGCGCTTGCACGTCGTGCGAGCGCTGCGGATTGCCTTTCGGGATCCGTGGGATCACTCCTGAGACCCGCGCAATAACTTTCAGGATCGGCGCGATCGCTTTTAGTATGCGCGGGATCCTTTTTGAATTGCAGTGCTAACCAATCAAGGCTGTCGTAAATGGCATCGAGGATCCGTCGAACCCTATGTGTACTTTCGCAGGTATCGTCCAGGATCTGACAGACCCAAGTCGTTACACGTCAAATCCCACATAGGGATCCGGGCAAACCTACATAGGTTCTCGTTGATCTCAATTATCATCTCCGAAATCCAAACAAAAATTTTGCAGCAGAAAGAAAGGTAAGCCGCAGATTCACACGGATAAACGCAGATCCGATCTGTGTTATTCGCCAAATCTGCGGCTTTGCGTGTTCTGCTTTATGGTGTAAGGGTACGGACTAACAGTTCGTCTTCAACGACTGCAATCTGAGCGTCTACGATTCCATAAAGGTTCGACTTGCCGCAGACGGTAAAAGCAAAGTGCTTCAACACGTTCGCAAGTCGTTTGGGATGCGTTGAATTTTCCAAAGTTCCGATCAGCACGAACAGCGCCGCCGCACATTCATCACCAGCCCGACAAATGATTTCTGCGAGTGCCTGGATCTTTTCTTCACTTGAATCGTCTTCGTCGTTGGCTTCGGGTGCTAGCGAGAAGTCGGTCGCATCAATGAGTCTTTCACCGGCATCGGCACGCCGCACCAGATCGGCGAGCCACGGGTCATTCGTCTCATAGCCATAACGGACAATGGTTCGCCACTGTGGATCGATCGAACGATCGTTTATCACGGACTGAACGCGACGTCTGAGTGCATCGCTGATTGTGATTTGAGTTGTTTCGGTTACGTGAGGTGTTTGTTCGAGCGCGGTTGCGCTACTATGAGTAGTCATGAGCTTCTTCCTTTCTTGAGAAGGTTGAGGTTCTAGGGTCGATTTTGTGTTGCTGCACAAGTCGGCCCGCTTCGTTTTTAGGAGGCGCGCGAGCACTATAGCACAATAATTTTCGCTTGGATCGCTTAAAAAGAATGCAGGAGAGGGCACGATCCGGTGCGATTTACAAATCGAATAACAAAACTCATGGTTCGTCGAGTTGCTGTTGAGTAACTGTCCTGGTAAGGATGGTGCTTCAATTTTGGCCCAATAACCAAAAAGGTGGTCTGGTTCTGCAAAGTGGGTACATTGTGCGTCCATGCCTGAATGCTCGGTTCGTTTTAAGAAGGAGACGATTTAAAATGGCGAAGGCCAACACAATACGGAAAGCTTCGACGCAGAAGGCCTCGCGTTTTAGTATTCGTGCATCAGCCACCCAAATGAGAGTTATAGCGGAAGCGGCTCGTATTAAAGACACGACGATTAGTGACTTTGTGCTGGAACAGTCTCTCACAGCGGCGCAACAGGTCATCGCTGATCAGGTGCAATTTAGGCTGCCCAAAAAGCAGTGGAAGGAATTCTGTGATGCGCTTGATGCGCCGCCAAAAACGATCCCTGTACTGCGTAAACTTCTGACCAGGCGGGGACTGTTTGATGCCCGCTGAAAAATCTTAATCCGCCTGCACTGCTAACCAAAGACCATGAATGTAATTTTTCGACTGTGGCGTGCCGGCGCTTAATGACTACCTCAAAAAGTATGCTTTCCAAAATCAGAAGAAGTACGCCGCGAGGACCTATGTTGCAACGCGCGGCAATCGAATAGTCGGTTACTACTCGCTCGCCTACGGCTCGGTATCGTTCGAAGAAGCTCCGCAAAGCGTAAAGTCCGGACTGCCGAGACATCCTATTCCAGTGATTCTCCTGGCGCGGTTGGCCGTGGACTCAACTGAACAAGGAGGCGGTTTAGGGGCCGCGTTGCTCAAAGATGGCCTACGTCGAACGATACAGGCGGCGGAGATCGCCGGTTTAAGGGCAATGCTCGTTCATGCGAAGGACGATTCCGCTAAACGTTTCTACGAGAAGTTCCGCTTTGAGCCGTCACCAATCGATGCCTACCATTTATTTCTGAGGCTTTCGGATATTCTTTCGAGTCTTAGATAGCATTGCGGCTCACAAAAAAGGCGGCCCGGAGACTGCCTTCATTATTGCGCTAAATTGTTGTACAAACTTACATTTACTGGGGGCTCGCTGCCGGAATTGAACCGACGACCTTCTAATTACGAATCAGACCAACGACAATAGAGCAAGTAGATTCAATTCAACAGGTTGCAGCCACAGCGGTTTTGCAGGGATTTTTGATGATTCCATACTCAGCTTGATCGCTTCCTCATGCCTTTATATAAATTCGCGTCACAATTACGTCACAAAGAAGGGGACGTGGAATCGACCTAATGCTTTGAGTTGCCGGTTTCATTATTACTGGGACTCGGTATAACAAAAGCGCTTCAATGATTGACAAGTGGTAAACGCAGGTCACTTAATGGAAACTGCGGTCCTGGTTTATGAGGACGAGATAAACGTCGGAGGTTTTACCTCAAATTCCAACCTTCATAGTGCGGCGGTTACTTCTACTTCCCAATGGAGTGATCTAATGGCTAAATCAACGAAAAAACCTAACCCAGCCACATCCAAAGCTCCGGCAAGTGCCCCTAGATTTCCTTACGCGACAACACCAAACGCGCTCCGCAAGTTTCTAGAGTTAGTACCGAATAAGCCAAAGCCCCCTAAAGTTAATGCCCATCTCCTGCGTGCATGGGGATTAAAGAATACAAACGATCAGACACTCATCCGCGTCTTGAAGGCGCTAAAGCTTGTCGGGGCGAATAATGAACCAACCGAGCGTTACACAGAATACATGTCTCCTCTGAATGGTCCAGGCGTTCTGGCAGAAACTGCGCGCGAGGTCTGGGCTCCTTTGTTCATCAGTTCCCACGAACCGCACCGCGAGGACGACAGAACACTGAGAAATTACTTCAATGTTCATTCGGGAGGTAGCGAGGGAACAATCGCACTTCAAATCCAGACCTTCAAGGCCGTTGCGGATCATGCAGACTTCGGAGCCGAGCCTAAGCGCGGTGGGGCGGGAGTGTCGGGGCAGACAATGACGGAGGGTTCAGGGAAACCAGGCACTGGTGCTCAAGGATCTGGCGGCGGACCACAAATCCACATCGACCTTCACATCCATCTACCTGAAAACAAATCTCGCCGGGACTACGAATATATTTTCGAAGATATCGCGCGCTACATATTTGGGCGCGATGTCGGAGGGGATTCCAATGACCGAGACTGACTCTGCTGCGCGCCTCGCTGATGCAGCAAGTCGCCTAGGCCAGAAATACGGAAAAAACAGTCTTGCTGCAGTCGAATCAGACTCAGTTCGCGTCGGGCGCATTGTTAAGGCATTGGACGAATTCATGGAATGCGTCCGCTATTTGAATACGAGACGGAGCACCGGTGCAATTCTGAATCTTGATTCCGAAGCGGCGGTACAAGACGCCATTTATCTCATGCTCCGCCCTTGGATTCTTGACTTGGTGCCGGAGAATCCCACAGACAAGGTCGCAGGCCGATACACAATCAAGGACTTTCTGAGCAAGGCGGCACGAACAGTAGTCGAAGCTAAATATATTAGGGACGTAAATCACGGCAAGATTATTTCAAAAGAACTTCATGATGACATAGAGACCTATCGGCATCATCCATCATGTCGCTATCTCATATTTTTCATTTACGATCCCAATGCTGTTATTCCTGACCGCGCCGCTCTTGAGCGTCAGATTGTGGTTGAACGCGTTTATGATGGTGTCCCGCTTACTTGCTACCTGATCCTGAAGCCATGAGGGACCCGGTGACATCTAGGCCAAATCTCAAATTGCGCATAGTCCAGAACCGTTGTTGGCGATCAAACCGTACGAAGCGCGCCCAGGAACAGATTCGTGAATTGTCTTGGACTAAATCATGTAATACAGGCAGTTTCACAGACTAGGTTGGTCAATGTTACCCTTCTGGCATGCCGAACCTGAATCTCAACTATCCCGCGCTTCTTGAAAACTTTGGAGCGGATGCTGTGACGAATCGCGGTGAGTCACGCGCCTTCTTAGCGTGGTTTCTTGAGAATTATTACCGCCTCGATGACACTGAAGTTGATGATTGTATCTGCGATGGCTTTGGCGATATGGGAGTCGATGGCATCTACGTCAACGACCAGCTGTGGCAAGTGGACGTTTTTCAGTCACGCATTCATAAAACAGACAAGACGTTGGGTGATACCGCGCTTAAGGAATTTCACGGCAGCCTGTCACAGTTCAAAGATGGGCCATCGGTTCTGAGTCTTCAAACAAAAACTGGTAATTCAGAACTGTTGGGGCTACTCCGCGAAAAGGACGTGGCAAAAAAGATCGAAGCGGGCTATGAGCTTCGCGGCGTTTTCGTTACGAATGGAAAGGCAGACGCAAACGCTGAAAAGTTTCTTCGTGATACTCCAAACATCGTTCTGTACGACGAGGGTGAATTACAGCGCCTATACTTGCCAATTGATAAGACAGAGCCGATCCCTACCCCGATCAGTTTCAACGTCGCCGCGGTGAACACGCTAGTCTATCCCATTGGCTCAGAGCTGAATATGGTGATTGCCCCACTTTCAGCCGCGGAGCTTGTAAAAATGGAAGGCATTCCCAGTCAAGAACTCTTCGCTTGGAACGTCAGACAATGGCTTAGAAAAACTAACGTCAACAAGGATATAGAAAAGAGTATAAAGACGGCTTCCGAGCATAAATATTTTCCAGCGTTCCACAACGGATTGACGGTTCTTTGCGAGAGCTTGGAAGTGACCGATGAAAAGATAACGGTGTCAGGATATGCCGTGGTAAACGGCTGTCAGAGTTTGACGGGACTCTATGAGAACAGGGCAGACATCACACCAGATCTGAGACTTATGACGAAGTTCATAAGGGTCTCTCCGAAAAGCGATCTCGCTTCAAAAATCACGGATCATACAAACAATCAAAACGGTATCACGGCTCGTGATCGCCAGTCGAATACTCCGATCCAAATGCGGTTACAGTCTGAAATTCACCGCAAATATAAAGGGGAAGTTTATTACAGAGTTAAACGCGGTGAACGTCCAGACTGGGATCCAGAGAAGGTTATCGAGAACGAACTTGCAGCACGGATCTTGCTCGCGTTCGATTTAAGGCATCCGGAAGCGGCGCACCAGCAGTACAAATTGTTTGATGAGTCTCACAAAGAGATTTTTGGGAGGCCGGAGGTCAATGCGGACCGAATTGTCGCTTTATTTGACATTGACAAGATTATCTTGGAGAAGCGCTCACTTCTATCTAACCCACTCTTTGGCCGCTACGGTTTGACTCGGTTCCTATTGCATTTTCTTGTGCGCGAAGCCTTGGAAACTGATTCTGTTGGTAAGGCGTTTTGTGCTAATCCTTCGGCATTCTTAAGAGAACGCGACGGCAGATTACGATTGAGGCACTCAATAGATAAACTTGTGACGTCGCTAATACGTCTTTTGGATGGTGAGTTGAAGCGACGCGAAAGCGAAGGCACTCCATTCGATTACAAGAGAGAACTGAAAAGCCCTCGATCCGTTGCGGAGTTGCGTAGCAGGATTATTCCAATCTATCAGATAACCGTTGATGGTGGTATGGCCCCAAGCTTCTCTGATGATTGGCAGAAATCTGAAGCAATGTTTGCCACGGATTGATAGCGAGTACTGAAAGGTCAGAGGCCCGGATGTACAGTAACGGACGTTTATTTAACACGATCGGTTCGGAAGAGGTATGTGAGTCCCGCTAATTACTTGCCGTCATCGTCACCGGGCGGCACTCGATTGTTCAATGGCTGTGATAAAGTCCGTCGCTGTCGTTATTCGCAGGAATGGATAGCGTGAACGGAACTGTCGGGCTATCTCTGTTGATGTGGTCATTAAGTCAAGAAGATCCTTATCCCGGCTCACAAGATATGTGGCATTCGCAACGATGGCGAGATTGATATACATCTCGTCATCAGGATCGCGCTCGTAATGAAATTCCTCCGGGACGTTCGCGATGAGAATCGCCCTTGCTTCCATCTTTGTCAGAAATGCATTGACGATCCGGTCATTGATACCTGGCAGTTTGCGACGGAGCTCAGCACGATTTAATACTTCCCGAACTTCGCGAATAATCGGCTCGCTCACAAAGAGCGATATGTCTCCATTGAAAAACAGCCGCATTGCTTTTCGCGCTGGGCTGTTACGGTTGGCAATTCCTTGAACGAAGAGATTGCAGTCAAAGACGACGCGAGGAGTGAGTTCGGGCATCGCCTATTTGTTCCGGCGTCTCTCCTCGCGGATGGTCTTTTGGGTTTGCTTAACGAGGTCGTCGAGTTCTGCTTCTGACATCCCGCTTTCATCGAAGCTTCGCGCGATTGGTTCGACGATTTCCTCAAACGGTTTCTGAGCGAGAACCGCCGTTTCAAGAAGTTCCAAAGCGGCGGCTTCAGGAGTAGTTCCCTGGCGCTTCGCTGCCTCTGCGATGGCGTGAACCGTATCAGGATTGCTTATTTTGACAACCAGACTTTGCATAGTTACGAATACCGTCCCGCTTAGTTTAGCATACTGCTTAGCTCACGAAAGCCACCCTCCGGTAGACGGCACTGGCACTGGGTCTGTCACCAGTTCGACGAATGGTATCTCAACGCCTTCAGCCTTCGCTTTAAAGTACACTTCTTTGGCCGTCGGTCCGCTGGCAATCAAGCAATCACCATCGAGTGCGACCCATTGCCCTGAGTATTTTTCTCGGTTTTCATACAACCATCTGAGCGACTTTGCCGAAGGGTTAGCGTGTGCTTGTGAGCCCTGTCTTTCTCCGTTTGTCGCTCTGTTTTCTTCCATCCATCGACGAATTCTTTCCTGCTCCGTCGCCGGCAGTTGTGAAATTGATTTGATGATTTGTTCAACACTTAGCATCATGCTGGAATTGTATCAGAGCCGTGGTGACCAGAGCCTCTCGAGCTTTATCGCTCAGAACTTAACATGGCCTAATTATCCGACTTCAAGACCCTTGCGCTCGGACCGTTTTATCAAGAACGTTAACGGCTCTTTTGAGCTCGCAACGCGAGCGCGTTGTCGGTGATTTCGGAAGCTCGTTCGGTGGCAATGACTCGGAGTTTTTGCCAGTTATCTCCAGTTAGCTTGTCGTCGGCGAGTAATTGAAAACCTTGTGTGACCAGGTACTGCGTGCGTACGAAATGTTCCAGTAAGAGGCGCTCGATTTTGGACAAACCGTAGTCGTTATTAAGTCTGTCAAGCGCAGCCTTCCGGCACCATTCATGCGCCGTCAGGTCGCTGCCGGCGATCTGTTTTTGGATGCCAAGCCAAGCCTCGTCCGTTAGTCGAAAACTGATCGTGTGTGGGTAATCGGTAACGCGCTTTCCCATTTTGTTTACTCCTCGATGGTCCTCGAATTCGCGTTTGCAAATGCACATGCGATGTTTGCACCTGCAAACGGCAAACCGCGATCTCCAGCATCCACGCAAGTAGACGCAGCAAACTGTAAGTTTGCTGCGTGTGCCCGACGCGGGGTGACGTGTCAAATAAAATCAGGTGCAAAGCACCTCCATTCAATTTCATGACCTCGCGATTAAATAAGAATTGATCGGTTCTTTCGGCTAATTTGCGCGTCGCTTGTTCTCATGTTGGAGGCCGTCAGTTAGGTTTTCTCGGCGGGATGATCTCGATCCAGTCCGGCATTTCCACGTTGTCCAGGCGAAGCTTTCGATCGAGAATGATCTCGTGCGATTCGCTCGGATCGTAATCACGATCAAGGTCGGGCATGGGAATTTGGATTGTGCGGATCTCGCCTGTTTCCCCGTCTTCCTAATCCCATGTAAACGTCTTCGATTTGTCTTTCACGGCGTCGGTCTGCCGGTATCTGCAAAGGTGACGCCGTTGGGTAAGTAAGGTCGGCAGAGGGTGACGGAGTTGCGTGGGCCGGAGGGCGCGATCGAGGTCTTTAGAACCGAAAGATCTAATAGCCTAGATGCGCGAAGCGCAGTGCGTCGTTCGGCTTTGGACCGCAACTAAACCAAGCGACTAACGAGTGTCACAACCTGTCACACTTCGTCACAAAGTGTCACATTCTGTTGGGGTGAACCTGTCACAATTGTGACACCCGCCCGTTTGCCGTAAGCAACTCAGATCTCTAGCTGTGTTACATGGGCCAACCAGAAATCGGCAGCATGGTATGACAAGTGCCGTGGGCGCTGTTGCGCCTGACAGTTGAACGAATGATACGAGAATAGAAACAAACTTGGAGAAGACCTCTTCAGCCGTCCGCGTCGTTGTTGACGCCGGAGCAGTGCGCTGAATTTCTCGGGATCAAGATCAACACGCTGTACGTGATGAAATCTCAGGGGCGTATTCCGTATCGCAAAGTTGGACACCTATTGCGCTTCGACTTCGATGAGATTGTCGAGTGGACAAAGGACAAAGAGAAGTGACTTTGATAGGACCGCAAGCTCAGGTACTATTCGGTCACAACCTCTGTGGCTGCAACCGCCGAACGGAGGTGATGTCCTTTGACAGTTAGGAAGCGTGGTGGAAACTGGCACTTTGATTTTCAGATTAGAGGCGTCAGATATCGCGAAGCGATACTGGAAGCGCGTACTAAGTTTCAGGCAGAACAAGTCGAAGCTAAGGCGCGTGATCAGGTGTTTCAGGGCACCTACGGCGCAGTGCAACTTGGCAATCAAGACTTTAGCCAGTTTGTAAGCGAGACGTATTTGCCGTGGGCCAAAGCTAATAAGCGCACATGGCGCAATGACGAGATCATTGCGAATCAGTGGGCGGAAACGTTCAAGGGCCAGATGTTGCGTGAAGTCTCGCCCCTGGCGATTGAAAGGTGGAAGCGTGATCGTGCTCAGTCTATTACGAGGCGCGGCACAACTCGCAGTCCGGCATCTGTGAACCTGGAGCTTGCTGTACTGTCTCGAATCTTCGCCCTCGCGGTGGAGTTGGAGCAAGCAGCATCAAATCCTTGTCGCAAGGTGCGTAAGCTGCGACTGGATAATCAACGTAACCGCTACTTATCGGCTAATGAGGAAACGCGACTGATGGCACAACTCACAGGAAGACGCAAACACTTGTACCCGCTAGTTGCTCTGGCGCTTGGTACGGGTATGCGTCGCGGTGAGTTGCTAAATCTGTCGTGGCCGCACGTCGATTTTTTGCGCGGCGTCATTCATGTGGTCAATACAAAGACCGCACGTGATCGCATCATTCCGATGAGTCAAAGAGTCAGAGAAGTCTTAATAGAGCAACGCAAGACTCAAAAGGGCGATCTTGTGTTCGCTTCGAGGCGGATTGCTAAGAGGCGAGCAGGTGAAGATCTAGTGGACGTGAAAAAGGCTTTTGTGGCTGCATGCCGGGACGCAGGCATAGAAGATTTTCACTTTCACGATCTACGTCATACGTTTGCGACGCGATTAGGTGACGCAGGATGCAATGCAACGACGATTGCGCGACTGTTGGGCCACTCGAATATTCAGATGTCTATGCGGTACACGCATGCGTCTGATGACAGCCTCAGAAGCGCAGTCGAACACGCTGCCACAAAAATGCCACAAACACTAAAACAGCCACTCACGCGAGTGGCTGTAAATACTTGATTCTATTGGAGCCGGCTGCCGGAGTTGAACCGGCGACCTTCTAATTACGAATCAGACGCTCTACCAACTGAGCTAAGCCGGCTAAGAGGCTTTTGAAATATACGAACGGCGTTTTGTAGTGTCAAGGAGGGATCATGCCGAAGGATGCAACCAAGAATGTAGATCGATACAAAGTGAGAGGTGGCGAACTGAATGAGTTCGAGTTCACTCAGAATCGAAAAGCCACGAAGTCCACAAAAGGCACAAAGAAAGCCACAAAAAGCACAAAAGAGAAAAGGGCTACGGCAAAGAAAAAGTAAGTGAGAGGAACGGGTCGACTTTTACTACTTCTGCTGCTCCTGGGAGGTGTGGGCCAAGTCGCGCTCGCGCAGAAGAAACTTCCCTCGGCTGAGAAGATTGTCGATAACTACCTCAAAGCGATCGGTGGCAAGAAAACGGCGGCCGCGCGCAAAGATGCGACGTACGAGTGGGTTGTCCAATTCAACAATCAACCGATCGGCACCGCACGCACGCAACGAAAAGCGCCCGCCTCGGAGCGTTGGGAACTGACCTTCGGCAACGGCCAAATCATCACCGGAACAAACGCGAGATCCGCGTGGGAAATCGGGCTCGATAAGCGGCTGAGAACTCTGACCGGCGCCGAAAGCGCCGCCGCGAAACTTCGCGCCTCACTCGACTCTTCGCGCCTCATCAATTTCAAAAAAGCCAACGTGCTTGCACGAGTTGTCTCGCTGGGCGATCTCGCCTCGGAGCCCGCGTACATCGTCGAGTTCTCCATGCGAAGCGGCGCGAAATTTCAGTATTACTTCAGCGTGAAAACGTCGCTCATAACTAAGATCACAGGCGACGTCCGAAACACACGACTCCTGTTTGAAGACTACGGCACGGAAAACGGCATCGCCGAACCTCATCGAATCCGAATGAACGTCGAAGGTCCCGGTGAGCTGACGCTTCTGCTTCAAACCGTCAAATACGACACGGGCATTGACGATCGCGTTTTCGATCCACCCGCTGCTCAGGAGAGTCTGGACGTCGTGGCCCTCATGCGTGAGGTCTCGCAGAACCAGGATGAACTTGAAAACCGTGTCTCCGAATACGCTTTCAAGCAGACCGAAACTGACCGCGAGATCAACAGCAAGGGTGAACTCAAGAAAGAGACAGTCAAAGTTTACGAAGTCTATCCTTTGCCAAATCGCGAACCGGTCCAGAAACTGATCAGCGAGAATGGTGTGCCGCTGTCTGCCGAACGCGCGGCAAAAGAGGAGCGGCGCGTGCAGGAAGAGTTTCTCAAGGCTGAACGCGACAAAGAGAAAGACGAGAAGAAGGTCGCGCAACGTCGCGCCGAGCGCGAAAAGAAGCGCAACGAAGACGACGAGGCAACTGACATTTCTCCGTTTCTGAGAGCGTGCGAGTTTGTCTCACCGCGTCGCGAGATGCTGGAGGGCCGCGAGGCGATTGTTTTCGATTTCCGGCCGCGTCCTGGATTCCGCCCACAAAATCGCGAGGAGAGTTTGATTGCGAAGCTGATCGGAGTCGTGTGGATCGATCCCGTAGACAAGCAGGTGATCAGACTGGAAGCGCGCCTGGCTGAAGGTTTCAAGATGGCAGGCGGGTTGCTCGTGTCGCTCAAGCCCGGAGCGGCGCTTGTGATCGAGCAGACGCGAATGGTTCAGGGCGTGTGGTTACCACGGTTTGCGCATGTGAACCTGTCGGTGAAAGTGTTGTTGTTTGCTGGAGGCGAGTACAACAAGACGATCGAGTGGAGCGAGTACAAGCATTTCTCGGGCGACGTCAAAGACTATAAGATCGACGCACCGGTGAAGCCCTAGCCACAAAAGGCACAAACAGGAGCCACAAAAAGGCACACAAGAAAGAAGAATGAGGGAAATAAACATCATTGGAGGAGGGTTGGCGGGGGTTGAAGCGGCGTGGCAGGCTGCGCGGCTTGGTGCAAACGTCAATCTTTACGAGATGCGGCCGGTGAAACAGACACCGGCCCATCGCACTGACAAACTCGCCGAGATCGTCTGTTCAAACTCGCTCAAATCCGACGAAGCCGGAACTGCGTCCTATTTATTAAAGGAGGAACTCCGGCAGGGTGGGTCGCTGGTGATGACTGCGGCAGCGGAAACGCGTGTGCCAGCGGGTGCTGCGCTTGCTGTCGACCGCGAAAAGTTTGCAGAACTGATCACACAGCGCATCGAAACTGAGCCGCGCATTCGCCTGATTCGAGAAGAAGTCACGAGTGTTCATGATGACAAGATCACAATCGTGGCTACAGGCCCGTTATCTTCAGACGCCTTGACCGCGGAGATTATGAAGTTGACCGGCAGCGATCAGATGTATTTCTACGACGCGATCGCGCCGATTGTCGCCGCCGATTCCATCGACACCTCGATTGCATTTCGCGCCGCGAGATACGATAAGGGCGGTGACGACTACCTCAACTGTCCGTTCGATCCCGAACAGTACGCGCGGTTCTATTCAGAGTTGCTGGAAGCGAAGAGCGTCCCGCTCCAGCGCTTTGAAGAGACGCGCTGGTTTGAAGCGTGCCTGCCCATCGAAGAGCTGGCGCGACGTGGCGTCGACACGCTTCGCTTCGGCCCGATGAAGCCCGTCGGACTCCGCCATCCGAAAACCGGTAGAGAACCCTACGCCGCCGTGCAACTGCGGCAGGAAAATTTAATGGCGGACGCATACAGCCTCGTGGGCTTCCAGAATCATCTACGCTACGGCGAACAAGCACGAGTGTTGCGACTCATTCCGGGATTACAAAACGCCGAGTTTCTCCAGTTCGGTCAAATCCATCGCAATACTTACATCTGTTCACCGCGCGTGCTGCACGCGACGATGCAGATGCGAGATCGTCCTAACCTGTTCTTCGCCGGACAGATCACGGGTGTCGAGGGTTACGTCGAGTCAGTGGCGATGGGATGGCTCGCAGGTGTGAATGCAGCGCGGTTGGCGTCGGGTTTGGAGTTACTGGAAGCTCCGGCGCGCAGCGCAACCGGAGCGCTGGCACATTACGTCTCGCACGCAGACGCGAACAACTTTCAACCAGTAAACATCACTTTCGCGCTTTTGCCTCAACTTCCAGAACCCGCAAGGCGCAGCGTGCGTAAGAAGCGTGACCGCAGGCAGTTGCAAGTCGAATTGGCTTTGAAAGAGTGGGCAGAGTGGCTCGAGCAGAATCACATCACGCGCGAAATCGCACACGCACGCTAAGAGCGAGCCGCATCACGGTTCTGCTAATCGCTCTTGTTTGCCTGAGCGTGCCTGCCTGGAGTCAATCAGGACGACAAAAACAGCCGGGCAAGAAGGCGCCATCGGGTCCAATCGCCGACCCAAACCGGCCTGGTCCACCGCCCGTTCACTCATCGAAGAAAGCGACCGATGAAGTTGATCCCGGCGACGTTGTTCGTATCAGTTCCAACCTTGTTCCGATTCCGGTTTCGGTGGTTGATAAGCGTGGCAATGCAGTCATCAATCTGAAGTTGGACGACTTCGAGCTTCGCGTAGATGGCGAGGCGCGGCCGCTCACTGACTTAACGCGCTCGGAAACTGCAGTTCGCATGGTGATGCTGTTTGATAATAGCGGCAGTCTTCATGCCGCGCGCGACTTTGAAAAACAGGCGGCGATCCGTTTCTTCAGGAAAGTCTTGCGCCCCATAGACGAAGCTGGGATCTACTCGATTGAACTTGATAGCCGTCTCGCCCAACCTCTGACGCGCGATCTCGTGCGTCTCGAACAGACGATCACGATGTTTGGCCGGCCCGAAGGCGGAACTTCGCTTTTCGATGCGATCGTCGGTGCGGCCACTTATTTGAGACCTCACGCGGGCCGCCGCGTGCTCGTCATAGTTTCAGACGGAATTGAAACGACGAGTCAAATCACTGATTTCGACTGGGTGGTCCAACAAGTGCTCGCAGAGGATTGTCAGATTTACGTGGTCCAAACGGGATTGTATGAGAGTGCGAACCTTCGCGCGCTCGCAGCCGAGCGCCGCATGGAACAGTTGTCAGGGGAGACTGGCGGCGCCGTCTATCTTCCGAAAACAACCGATGAGCTCGATCTCGCTTTCGATCAGATTGCCGCCGATCTGTCGCAGCAGTATGTTTTGAGTTATTACGCGAGCGCCGAACAGCGTGACGGGCGCATGCACAAACTCGATTTGCGAGTGAAAGCCAGAAATGATGTTCGCATCCGCTCGCGAAAGGTCTATTATGCACCGAAGCCGGTAACCACCGCCGGTTGGTAGCATCTGATGGAGAAGCTGATCGAGCAATTCCTCGAACACTTGCGTTACGAACGCAACGTCAGCGCACACACCTTACGCAACTACGCCAGCGACCTCGAACAGTTCACATACTTCCTTGCGCCCGATCGCAAGACAAAGCTGCCTGACGTTGCCGAGATCGATCACCTGACGATCCGCGAATGGATGGCGTCGCTTCATTCTGATCAGAAGAAAAAGAGTTCTATTGCCCGGAAGCTGGCGGCGTTACGAACTTTTTTCCAGTTTCTCGTGCGCGAAGGTGTGTTGGAACTCAATCCAGCGAAGCTCGTGTCGACGCCTAAGCTGGAGAAGAAGCTGCCGAGTCACCTGTCGATCGAGGAGGCGATCAGGTTTATCGAGTCGCCTGATTTAGATACCGATCTCGGAAAGCGAGATCGGGCGATGCTCGAGTTGATGTATGCGACGGGTGTGCGCGTGGCGGAGTTGACGACGCTGAATGTGGCGGATGTCGATTTTCAGAATCAGTTGATACGCGTGACGGGGAAGCGGCGGAAGCAGCGGATCGTTCCGTTTGGCGATCCCGCGGGCGATGCGATTCGGAGTTATCTCGGCGTGCGCGAGAAGTTTCTTTTCAATGCGCCGATTTCAAAGCGTGATGAACGCGCGTTGTTTTTGAACTACCAGGGAACGCGAATCACGACGCGCTCGGTGGGCCGGATGGTTGAGAAGTACATACGCATCTGCGCCGGCATGCACGACATTAGTCCACACGCGCTGCGCCACTCGTTCGCGACACACTTACTCGACAGCGGTGCAGACCTGCGCGACATCCAGGAACTCCTCGGACACGCGCGGCTTTCGACGACGCAGGTTTATACGCACGTTTCGATGGAGAAGCTGATCGAGGTGTACGATAAAGCACATCCCAAAGCTTAGTACG
>Ga0207671_10003017_pt1 | contig 17257 bp, 29 predicted proteins | sample KBSC24metaG_FD_184352 | JGI IMG/M metagenome (GOLD analysis project Ga0207671, IMG submission 184352) | Corn rhizosphere microbial communities from Kellogg Biological Station, Michigan, USA - KBS C2-4 metaG (SPAdes) (version 2) | ecosystem: Host-associated > Plants > Roots > Rhizosphere > Soil... | reverse complement strand
GTCGCGGTCTGGAGCAGGACTGCGCTGATGGTCGCGCCGGAGCCAGCACCGCCCGCCGTCAGCGTCGGTGCCGTGGCAACCGGCGCGCCATTGTTGGTGCAGAGCACGCCGGTGATGGCACCCGCGCCGGTCAGGCCGAGCACAACGGTCGCCTGGCTGATGGACGCAGAGTTCGGATCGTTCGGGCTCGGCAGGATCACCGCGGGCGGCGCGGACAGATAGCCGGCGCCCACGTTGGTCAGGGTCACCCCCGAGACGGTGCCGGCCGACAGATTGGCCACGGCGGTTGCCGGGATACCAGGCTGCGGCGGCGCCGGAATGAACACCTCCGGTTGGATGCTGTAATTGGCGCCAGCGGAGCCAAGGCTGATCACCGACGCCTGCCCGCCAACGATCGGCTGCCAGGTCGAGCCGCCGGCGCTGGCCGTAACGGTGGTGGAGGACTGGATATAGCCGGTGCCGCCACCGGTCACGACCGCCGCAACCGGGCAGCCGGTGAGGTTGGCGAGGCGGGTGGTGAAGCCGTCAGCGCGAACATAGATCGGCTGCCCGCGATCCGACGCGAGCCCGGTCCACACATTGGTGATTGGATCCAAAAACTGGAGCATGGATACCGAGCCGACAGTGACCAGCAGCTCGCCGGCCGGCAGCGGCAGAGTGTCACCCGGCGCCAGCGTGACTCGGTTGGTCGCGTAGTCGTACGGCGCGTTGAACAGCTCGCTCGGGTAGAGGTACTGCGGGATCTGGAGCCCGACGCCAGGACCGGAAATGCGGATCGCCATCTGTTGTGCTCCTTACCAGGCCGCGCCGCCGAGGTTGTAGCCCCATGCGCCGGACGACGATTTCGCGTTGACCACGTTGTAGCCAAGTACAACGATGCCTTGCTGGCCAATCTGGCCAAGGGGAACCAGCGAATAGAAGCCCGAAAAATCGAGGTTCGCGTCTTCACTGATATACATGTTGAAATATTTGACGTTCGGCGCGAACACGTTGCCTTTCGGCACGAAGTGATCGGCGAAGATCGGCACGCCGGCGACGTTCAGGTTCGGGAACGACGTGCGGCGGAACGACCCCATTTCATACTGATTACCGGGGCGCACAAACGCCGTTTCCGTCCCGATGAAATCGTTATTGAGGGTCGCGTGATCGGCCGGGTTCATGACGACGAACGTGGGCGATTCACCGCCGGCGTTGTCGGTCACGTATTCCAGGAACGCGGACATTTTCGCGCGGGTGAACCCGGCGGAGAGCGACCAGGGCGCGGCACCGAGGTTGATGTACTGACCCTGGAAAGCCGAATTGCCGGCCGCCGTGCGGTTGATGCCGCCATAGGTCGGAAAATTCGTGCCGTTGTCGAATGCGTCGAGAAAGCTGTTCGGCAACAGCGGATTGGCGCCGTTGTTCGTAAACAGCAGCTTGGCCATGTTCTGGCGCGTGGTCGCATAGGCGTCGTTCATGCGCGCCTTCAAGAGGGAAATTTCCCTCTCGGTCGCCTGGATCACGGTTTCGCCGAACGGCAGCGGGATCGGGACCACCCAATAGGCGGTATTGAACTGGCCGTTTTGAATGCCGGGCGTGATGACCGGCGAGTTGAAGCCGCCGCCGTAGCCCGTGAACTGGCCCTGCACCATCGACTGACCCTGCATCGGAATGGTGATCTGATTGAGACCACCGGCCGAGCGCTGGGATCCGCCCATCATGTAAAACAGGGTCGGCGAAGCGAAATAGATCTGGACGAACAGCTTCGGAACGAAGGCGCGCCGTGTAACAGCCGTCAATTCGTTATAGAGGCCGCCCGCCGGCGGGGATGCGCCAAGTCCTGGAAGAGGCATTTATTTATCTCCTACTTTCAGGCCCGGCCCGATCGATAATCGATCAGCGCTTTATTGATCATGGCCGTTTCAGCCGCCGGATTGTCGCCTTGCGACTCCAGCAGCTTCTTGAAATCTTCATCGTCCTGTGCGGACTGCTGGAAGAGATCGAGCGAGCCGATGCCGCCGCCGGGGTGACTGAGCGAGGCCGGCGGGTTTTGCTTGTCGAAAAGGGCTGCGGCGGCGTCGAGATCGACAATCCCGCGCTCTTCCGCCAGCTTCTCGATCTTCTCGATGCCGTCCGACGTGTAGCCCTGCTCGCGCAGTCGGGCGCGCTTGGCGTCCCACGTCTGCGCGAACTGCTGCGTGAGCTTTTCCTGCTCGCGCGCGGCGGCATCGTCGTCCATGCGCTTTTTCAGGGCCGCGATTTCTTCGTCGCGCTTCTGGATCTCGCCGATGATCTCGCCCTTGGCGTCCAGCTCGGGCGTCGGGAGATTGGGATCCACCAGTTTCGCGGCTGCATAAAGCTGCTCGCGCGCCTTCGGATTGGCCATCATGCCCTGATACAGCGCGGTCAGGCGCTGCTGGGCGGCGTATTGGGCCTCGTCGATCTCTACCTTTGCCATGGCGCGTTAGCCCTGGTTCGGTACGTGCTTGATCGACAGGTCGTCGCTCTTCGGACTCTGCGTGGGCAGGTTGTCCTTGCGACCGCCGATGTCGTTCTGCTCCATGGTGACGCGCACGATCTGCGCATCGCTCTGCGGAACGGATTTCGTGTCGTTCTGGAAAATGTTCATGTCGGGCTCCTATGCGCCGGCCGGCATCTGCGGCGGGTGCGCGCCTGGCTGGCCGCCGCCGGGCTGTCCACCGCCCTGCATCTGCTGCGCTCGCATCTGCTGCATCTGCTGCCCGGCCTTTTGGGCCTCCATGCCGAGCTTCTGCAGAACGACCAATTTGTCTTGCGGGGTGACCGAACCAGGCGGGACCAGTCCGGAAATTTTCTTCACACAATCCAAGATCACTTTGCCGGGCTCGGAATTGGCGCCGACTAACTGAAGTGCCTGGATCATGCCGTCGGAAATAACCGACAGGAGCCGCGCGGCTGCAGCCTCTTGCCCACGGTTTTGCGTTGGACCGACTGCAGGGGAGGAACCAAAAGGCGGTTGACCCTGCTGTTGTTGTCCTGGCGCCGCGGGAGGCTGGGTAGCCTGCGGTTGTCCTGTCGGCATTTCAGCCACGGTGCGGAATTACTTCCGGCCGTGACGGCGCTTGCGCCGATAGCGAATGTCCATGGTGGGACCTCCAGCTTATGGGTTGCACTCACCGGGATTCCTCGTTTCAACCGCCACCTGAAGCTGTTACCCAGCACCAGAAAGCAAATTGCCCGGTCTCGCAGTGAGCCTATGAATAGGAGGGGTATTCACAGCAAACGCCATAATGTGTTATTTAGTCGAAATGGCTGACGTTTCGTATTATCCCGACGAAAAACCTTTGCCAAAGAAGCCGGAATGGCTTCCGGAAAAGAAAGCCGCCGAACTTATTGGCGAGACCGCCCGGTGGCTGGCCTATCAACGCAAAAAAGGGAAATCGCACCCAATTTATTATTTGCGGAACGGTCGCGCCAAGTATCTGAAATCTGATGTGATCGAGTGGATTATGGCAACCAGGGCGGCGCAGTCGAGCTAGCGCTTCTTCCCTCCGGCATGCTCCAGCACTTTCGCGAAGCCTTCCGGATCCGTCTGCTGCAGGTGCTGGAGTTGCGCGGCCTGCGCCTCTTCCTTCTTTTTGAGGCGTTCCTGCAGCTTGTCCTTGTGCGGGAACGGCATTTCCTCGATCGCCGAGTGACCATCCACGAAGCCGGCTTTCACGCCAAAGGCAATCGTCTGCTGGTGATCATCGGCGAAGATCGGCGACGTCGAGTGGCTGTCGACCGTGACTCGGCGATCGTCCGGAAGGTCTGAGATCTGGAACCTGGTCGCGCTCTGTTTTTGCTCGGTCGCGCCGTCGGTCCAGTAATAGTGATCGTCCTTGGCGACCATCAAAGACAGGCGGAGATCGCCGGCGGATGCAACCTGGCGCTCGACCAGCAGTGATCTGTCACGCAGCCGCGGCGCGGCCGTCTTCATCATCGTTTCGGCATGCACACCAGCGCGCACGCCTGGTTCGCCCTGGCCCGACAGAATGTTGTCGAAACCGCCGATCATGTTGATGGTTTTGATCATGAATTCGAGCATCTGCAGGAGCTGCGGCGGCATCTGCGGCGTCAGGTCGACGATCGTTCCGCCAGGCCCGGCATTGGCCCAACCGGCGCCGCGCATCTGGCCGTACAGTTCGTCCGTCATGCCATCGACGCCGTTAAAGCCGAGTATCTTGTCAACCTGCAGCCCGATCAGGCGCCGGGCATCGTCGGCCATTTCCGACAGAAGGCCCTGCGGCTGGATCAGGTCGACCAGCTCCGAGCGCCCCCAAAAATACCCATGCACCTGGTTTGGCTGAATGAGGCGATAGGGCTGCAGGCCGCTCTTCGCGTCCCCCGAGATCAGCAGATTGGCCTTCTTGAACAAGGGCGCCACGATAATATCCGGCTCGACGAATTGGATCGTGGTGTAGTCGTCGACATCCTTAACCCAAAGCTCATGCCATCGGACCATGTCGACTTGGTTTTCAGGCCCAACAGTGGCGCGCGTCGGATCGGAATTGAGCTGGACGATGCCGCCAGGCGTGTTCCTATTCATGCCAGTATTACCAACGTCGAGCTGCGACGTCGACAGAACCGAGTGATAAAAGCTATTATATTCGTCCGAGCCCTGGCCCTTGCTGGCATTGGAGGCGATGCGCTGGAACAGGCGCTGCGCGTCCGGCAGGTGATAGATCCGGCGCCACACCTCCGGCAAGGTCAGCATCATCGTTTCGCAGAGCGCTTCCTGCTTGTCGATCGAGTTCATGTCCTCGCGGTAGACGCCGAACTGCCACGGCATGATCAGCGCGCTTTGCGCCACCGGATCATCGTCCGGCCCTTCGGCCTGCACCCATTGCTTGAGGATCGCGGTCCCATATTTCAGGGCCTCAAAAACGCCCTGGCCAAACATCGTATCGGTGTTGTTCGCCTCCCAATCGCGGGTCAGAACCTTGCTGATCACGTCGGCCCGCTGGGTGATCACCGGCGGGTAGAGGTTGGCGAAGTCGATCGAGAATCGCAGCTCGGTCGGGCTGTAGAGGTGCGATGCCAGGCGGTCTAGATGGGCGTGCAGCAGGTTGATGAGCGACATGCCGTCGCCGATCTTGCCAGACTCCACGATGTTGTTCAGCTGACGGTAATAGGCGGCGCGGATCCCCGACGACACGCGACAGGCTGCGATCGTCTCGGTGGCGAAGCGCAGAAGCTCCTTCTTGTCGGTCGGGACCGGAAGCATCAGAACCGGCCTTTCTCACCGGCCGCGATCATCGCCTTGCCGGCGGTCGCAAAGTGCTGGTTGGTGTTGATCGCGGCCTTGAGGCCGGCATAGGCATGCGGCCCGGTATGCGCCGCCGCCGCGTAGCCGGACGCAGCCACGCCGGGTTGAAACCCGAATACGCCTGGCGTCTGCTCCATCAGCTTGGACACCTCGCTTACCGGCGGCGCGACGGCCGCGGCGTCGCCTTCGCGCAGGTTGTCCTTCATGTCGGTGATCTTCATGTCGTTGAAGTCCGACACCGGCTGTCCGGTCATTTCGGCCGCAGCCTCGATCCGCGCGCGGGACTCTTCCTCCATGCCGCGATAGGTCGCGTCGGCTACCTTGCCGATCGACTTGGCGATATGTGGCGCCGTGATCGCTCGCTTGAACGGAATCTTGATCTCGATCACGTCGGATTGGCTGTCGTGGCCGCAGAGCGGACAGAAGCGCGGCGCGGGCGGCGCGTCGGACGGATGCTGCATGTACGAGAATTCGCCCTCGCACGACGGGCAGTTGTAGGTAAATATTTTGGCCATATTTAATGCTAGGCCCGCCCTCTCCAGGATTGACGGCGCAATAATGCCTGCAGGCGAAGTCGAGCGCCAGCCTTTGCCTTAAAGAACGACTGTAGTTGGTTCTGGCCATACAACGCGACTTGATCTTTTATTGTTAGATTTCTTTTTGCGCGCTCGAAAGCACGGGTGCGGCTCATATTAATTAATGTTTTTCTTACCCTTTGCTCCCAGCACCGCACGGCCATCGCCATAGCCATAACCCGGTCGTCTTTCTTGGAGCCCTGCGCCTCGATCGTGTCGCCTTCGCGGGTGATCGACTTCATTTCGACCAGCGTATCCAGCGACCTGATGTGGATCATGGTATTCGATGTGAAGTCGCGCAGGCGCTCCATGATCGAAACCTTGAGCGGGCCGGTGGTTTTCCACTGCCAATTGTGGCCGGCGCCCATCGAATCCGAGCGGTTGTAAATGTAGTTTTTGACGTTCTGAAAAATGTTGCGGATACCGGCTTCTTCGACTTGCTTCGGCGTGTAGGAGCTGCGGAGCTGGTGCTTCAGCGATTGCAGCTCCATCCACACGCCGTCGCCCGGCCCGTTCAGCTCGACGATCAGATAGACGTCAGCTTTGCCGGTGCCGCCAACGGTGGAATAGTGGCCGAGTAGCGACGCGATCACCCACGCAAACTGCCGGGTGTTGACCATCGGATAGGCATACTCGGCAACCTGGTCCATGCCGTCGGCGTAGCAGCGGAACACCTGGCAGGCGGAACGATCGTTGTTTTCGTTGGCGCCGAACGCCGGGTCCGCGGCAATCACATAGACCGCGTCGTCCTCCGGCTCTTCCCACACCTTAAGCTGCACAGACTTGGCGTTGGCGGCCGGGTAAATGCGGCAGTCGACGAACTCTATGCCGGCCGTATAGGTGTAGGTTTTGTACTTGTTGCTGACGAACTTGTTGGCCATTTCCGTGAGCTTTTCAGGCTCAAAGAACGTGGCGCCGGTCATCTGGAACGCTTCTTGCTCAGTCCAGGGCTGTTCCTGGATCTTGAGATTCGAGCCCTCATATTCCGCAGGCGCGTCGCCGTCGGCCTCGGCATTCGGATCCATCTTGCGGCGGATCCAGGCAAGCTGCTCCGGCGTGATTTGCCAGCCGTACTGTTCCTTGACGGCGACGATCTTCTTGATCTCGATTTCGGTAGGCGGCTGCAGGCCGTAGCGCTCGAAATCCGGGTGCGTGCGCTCGATCTTCTGGTTGTCCTTGGTCCACCAGCCAAGGAAGCAGCAGACCTCCGCCGACGACTTGCGGGCGGTCTCCCACATTTCGTGCCACATGTTGAAGCCGCGCGCCGTCGACTCCCAAATATACAGGCGGTTGGGGAACTCTTCGGACAGGGTGTTGAGGAAGGATTCAAGGCCCTCGTCGTTGTCCCACGAGCACATTTCCGAGGCGTGCACGAAGTTGACGCCGCTGCCGCGGCCGAGCGTGCCCGACGACTTGCTTTGGCGAACGCCGGCCGACGCGAAGGTGATGCGGCTGTCGTTGTCGAGCTGCAGCATGTAGCGGTTTTGCCGCTTGATCTTCGGGAAATCGAAACCGGGCGGCAGGTTCTCGATCATGCCGATCAGCTCAAGGCGGGCCTCTTCCGCGTGCGCCGCGGTGTCGAACACCATGTAGCCGTTTAGGCCGCCATGGACGCCGATCCAGAACAGCGTAAGCGCCCGCGCCAGGGTGGAAATGCCGAGCTGCCGGCTCTTCAGGATCTTGAAATCGTGCTTGTCTTCAGCCAGGCCATTGAAGATCGCATCCAGCAGGCGCTGCTGCGCGCGGAACACGTATTTACCAAGGACAATCTCGCCCTTGTCCTTAGAATTAATTGAAACGCAATTAATAAACCGGGTGAATTGTTCGCGGAAGACAGCAACTTTCTCTGCATTCCAGCCGGCGAACATCCGGCCATAATAATCAGAACTGGAAGCGCTGGGAAGCCTTCTGTTTCTGCGTCATTTCGTCGATCGCCATTTCGGCCATCGTTTTCAGATTGGTCCAGAAGATCACCGGATCGCCGGTATTATTAAGAAATAGGTTCTCAATACTTTCGCCGTCCGGTGCGACCACCACGAAGGCGCCGGCAAAGCCCTCATCGGCGTTCTTACGGATCCTCGCCGCCATCGTCTCGAACGGCGCGCCATGGTCCTGTGTCGGCCGATCCTCGATCAAATTCGTCATGAGCGCACCACCTCGAAATCCTGATTTGGCGTCGGCCAAATGTAAATCTGGCCGTTCCCCTCCCATATGACTGAAGGGAAGCCGACCAATCCTTTTTGATCGCCGGCCAAACTCGGCGGCTCTTCCAACGGGCACAACATATGGTCCACGCCATTGAGTCGTATGGCGCAACGGTCCCAATACGGGAAGTGCTGGTAAGCGGACCGCCCCTCAAAGAACCGCATCACCAATACTTGAGCGCAAAATGGACCGCCGCGTAGACCATGAACGCGGCGAACGCGCCGGCGCCGATCGACAGCGCTCCGGCGGCATAGACGACGCCGCGATAGAACCAGTCGCTCATAGCTCGATCCCCTTCATGGCGATGAATTTCTCGTAGACCCGGATATCGCGAACGTGCGTGATCGCGTCCATGCCGTAGGGGAACGCGTGCTCTACGTTGTTCACGGTCAAGATACTGTTGGCGTCGCGGTAGGCTCGGATCGGCAGGTAAAACAGATCGTGCTGCAGGATCCGCTCGCACACCATTTCGGGGATCTCGTCGAGTTTTTGCGCCCGCGTGCGGTTCGGCCAGTCGTATTGCCCGACAAAGTCGATGGCCCTGAGATATGGCACGTCGAGAAACATGATGCCGTTTTCCATGAAGGCGTAATTCTGAGCCGGCGGAGACGCCGCCAGCACGCCGCAGCGGTCCATTTTCTCAAGTATCGGCGTGACCGGCAGGGTGAAGATGATATCTGCGTCGATGTATGCCAGGTTGTCGTACCCGCGTTCGATCGCGTATTCGACGCTGAAACAGAAGGCCCTGCCCCACCCGTCCTTGCCGGTGGTGTTGAGGTGGCCGATGTTCTCGGCGAAGCGATGCACCGTCACCGGACGATCAATATCGTCTCGCGGAAAGCCCAGGATCTCGGCCAGATCGACCGGCGAAAAGCTGTCGACCAACAGGATGTCGCAATCCGGGTTCAGCTTTGCAGCCAGGTCTAGCCACAGCCGCACCACGCGGCCGGAATAGTTCTGCGCGCCCTCGGTGCCGGCGGCGATATAGCAGGTGCCGACGATCAGCGTTTTCATGCTGCCCTCCCTTGCCGCACCAGCTTGGTCAGGCGGTCGATCGCGCCGGCCATGTAGTTGCCGTGCCTGGTGACCTCAAAATCCACAAAGCAGCGTGTCGGCCGGTGCGTCAGCCTTCCCCACACGGTGCCGCCGATCATGCGCGGCGCCCAAAAGGTTGTGTGGATATCGCCGCGATCGAGGCGGAACGGTTTCCCTCTCATAGGTACCTGTGCGGGAGGTTCGGGACTTTGACGTGTTCGTTCAGCGCCTCGCCTACGGACTTGGCATTCATCACCAGGTGCGCGATATCGGGCGGCACCTCGGAATAAATCGACGTCTTGCCGCGGTCCCATTTCACATGCAGCTCGCGCGCGTCTTCGTCATAGCCGATCGTGGCGATATGGCTGCTATAAACGCTGCGCATCTTAGGCATCGTCGCCCCTCACGGACCAATCGGGCTCGCCCTGGCCCACCATTTCCTTGGCCATCGCGATCACGCTGGCAGGGGTGGCCCGTCGGCCGAGCGCATGGTTGATCAGACTATTCAGCGCGACCTCGCTTTCGCCGCGCGAGTAGAACAGCAGCGTTAGCGCGGCATCCCGCCGGCGCTCGTCGACATGCTGGCGCCACAACAGGCCAGGCAGTCGTGCGAGCTGTACGGCCTCTCGCCATAGGCGGCGGATCTCATGTTTCACGCGATTTCTCCCGGATGGTCGTTTTCGCCTCTTCCATCATGATCGCGGTCCATTTGGACAGCGCATTCTCCGCGCTATCGCCGCGCACCTCCGCCGTGCGCAGTGCGGCGTACGCCATGAGCGCCGCCGCTTGCTCGACGACATGCGCGATCTCCTGCTGCGCCTGCGCGATCTTGCTGGCGGTCTCGATCATCTTGCCGAGCTGGCGATCGTGCTCCGCCTCCTGCGCTTCCACGGCCGCCCGGCCGGCAGCGGTGATCGACTTGTTGAACTTCGGCCCGGCCAGGTAGCCCTTGCGCTCCAGCGACAGAATCGGCTTTTCCCAGCGCGCGATTTCGATCATCGGCGCGCCGGTGGCGGCGATCTCCAGGACCGTGCGTTCGTCGCCGGTCAGGGCTTCAATGACGTCTGCCATTGCTCACGCTCCTGTTCTGCGGCGGCAAGGTATTGGCTGGTGAGCTGGCGCAGCAGCGCGATCGTCGCCGCTTCGCCGTTGTGCTGGAAATGATCGAACACGGCCACGGCGCTGAACTTGAACGGGGCCGCGTCCAGCGCACGCCGCAGGCGCGGCGGGAGCCGGTCGAAAGCCCAAAGCTGTTGCCTGGCGTTCGACATCGCGCATGGGTCAGCCGCGCTGCATCTGCGGATTGCCGCGGAATGCCGGCGTGGCGCCGATCAGCTTCAAAACCGGATCGCTTGCGACGTCCTGCTGGAGCTGCGCGTTCGCGCGCTGCGCCAGCAATTGGCCGGCGCGCTGACCGTCGAGCTGCCGGTTGACGTGGGTCAGCAGCACGGCCGACACCCAAGCCCGAGCGACTATGGCCTTGACGCCGAAACCATCAACGATTTCGACAGCATCCGGAAACGAGGTATCGGTGATCATGTCGCGAATAGATTCATACGCCTGCGACGCCTTTTCGCCCTGATCGTACTGAAAAATCAGGCTGGTAGTGTGGTTCGTCGCGAAAACAGAAACCTGGAACAGATCGGCCATTACACTCTCTCCTTCAACGCGGCGGCCATGCCCCGAAATACCGGCGGCCAGGCGGCATCTTCGCCCTGGCGCCAGAGCCTGGTATGCACATCCCACAGCGGAGAATCGCCTTGCCGGCCGCACCGCCAGTCGCCGCCGTTGCGCGCGAGCGGCACCCAGCAGTCTACGCCGAGCATGCCGGCGATGTGCCGCAGCGCGCTTTCCACCGTGATAACCAAGTCGAGATCGCGCAGGATCGCGCAGGTATCGGCGACGTCGCGGATATAGGGCGCCAGGTCGCGCACCAGGCCGACGCAGCCGGCGGCATAGAGATCGTTCGCGCGCTCGCCAACCTGCAGGCTGTAGAGCTGGACGCCCGGCACTTTCTGCAGCTCTAAAAACTGCTCGATAGTCGTCGATCGCCACCGGTCGATCATGTTGCCGGGATTTCCCGCCCACGCGATGCCGATATGTAGTTTCTGGCCCCGCACCTTCCACGGCACCGTGGCGGCGATGCTGGTATAGGGCACCTCCGGCGCCGGAGCGGTCTCGATCTCTCCGTCGGAGAGGTACATCGCAGTCGGAAGGTCACCCAGCGAACACCAATAGTCGGCCGCAGGGAATTCCTGTGTCAGCGGCGCCACCGACACATTCGCATGATTGCGCAACGCAAGCGCCGCGACGCGCACCAATTCGGGGTTAACCTGCAACTCCACGCTCTGCGCATGCGCTGCAGCCATCGGCACGAAGCGCAGGAACGACAGCGCGTCGCCCAAGCCCATTTCCTGGAGCACAAAAAGCCGCTTACCCTTCAGATCCTCACCGGACCAGGCCGGGTAAGGGGAATTTTCGAATCGCTTCATGGCGTAGGGAAAGCGCACGCGGAAATGCTTCAGGCCGGCCTGCCACCTGCGCGCGTAGAGATAGGCAAAGGCAAGCTGCAGCTCTATGGCCGGGTCGTTCTCGCCGGCGGAGCGCATGCAGGCGTAAGCGTCGATCGCCAGCTTGAGCGACTCGTCAGGCGTGCCGAGGATCGACTGCACCATCGACAGGTTGCACAGCGCATGGACGTTCTGCGGATCCTGTTCCAGCACCTCGCGCATGCGGCGGCCGGCTTCGTCCAGCTCGCCGACATGATAGAGCGTGTGGCCCAGCCGGTTCAGCACATGGATGTTGCCGGGAACGATGTCGAGCGCCCGGCGGAACGCGGCGACGGCCGCCGGAAACAGGCCCTGCAGAAAGCAGGCGTTGCCGAACTTGAACCAGCCATCGGCATAGGTCGGGTCCTGCATGCAGGCCGACGCCAGCAGACGGTACGCGGTCTGCGGATCGGTCGCCTCGACGGCCGCGGCCTTGGCGACGAAATCCAGGGCGGTTTCGCGCGGGTTCACGACTTGGCCTCGAAATTCTTGGCCGTCGGGCCGCAAGCCCCAACCGCGCGCTCGTAGCCGGCAATCAACTTGCCTTCGCGGCCGTCGACCAGGTTGTAATCGGGGTGGTGGCCGCACCAGGCGGAACCCATGCCCTGTTCGAAAAACCGGCAATCGACACAGAATTTGGGCTTCCCGAAGATCGTCGGCGCCGGCACTACCGCCGGCGGTTTGCGCGTTTTCATTCGGCCGTCACCATCACCTTGGGGAAGCACACCATGAACCGGTCGCCCGTCGGACCAGATCGGCGCATTTTGATGCGCTGCACGATCTCGTCACGCATATTCCAGGCGAGGATGAGCCAGAAAAACGGGCGCTGATCGTTCACGCGGGCGTCCGACGGGCCGACCACCGGAATTCTGCTGCCGGGGCAGTATTTCCCGATTTTCAGCGGCGCGTCGTCGACGACGAAATCCAATTCGATGCCAGACGCGTTCAGAAAGGTCATGCCTTTGGCCGCGGCGCCATACCCGACCAGCCGAAACCCCTCACGTCGGGCCAGATCAAGGGTCGATGCGGCGTGGTCGATCAGCTCATTCATACGGGCGGCGAAGCCCTGGTAAACGCCGTCGTTGTAGAGGCCGAACAACCTCTCATCGAGCAGGATCGGAAACGAATCATCGCCGGCCTGCGTCTGGCGGTCGACCAGCTCAACCACGTAAGACGTCCCATGGACCGGAGCATAGCTGATCGCATCGACAGCCAGGCCGGCACGGGAAGCCAGCGCCAGGAACGACCGAGCCGTGAAAAACGAGATATGCTCGTGGTAAACCGTGTCGAATTCGGCGTTGCGCAGCATGTGCGCCTGGCTGGTCTGGATATAAATCCGGCCGCCCGACGCCAGCACCGATTTACACAGCCGCAAAAATTCCAGCGGGTCGTCGACATGGCCAAGCACATTCATGGCGACCACGACATTATACCCGCCGGGATGCGCGGCCAGGGCGTCGATCGAGCTTGGTTCGCACCAGTAATCGTGGATCGTGGGGATGCCGGCTTTGATCGCCTTCTTGGCGAGCTGCGAAGGATCGACACCCTGAACGTGATGGCCGAATTCCGAGAAACAGGTCAAAAGCGAGCCGTCATTGCTGGCGATATCGAGAACCGTCAGCACGTCGTCGGGATCGTTCCGATCGATCTCGAAATCCCCTTCGACCTTGTAGGCGAACTCATGGAAATAGTGCCGAAGGCTTTCCGAGGTGCCGGAGGCATAGGGATAGTCGCGGTAGATCCGGTCGGGGTCGACGACGCCGATCTGCTGGGAATGCCAGCAGTCGAAGCACACACGCAGCCCAAGCGGGAATACCTCACCAGGATCTCGGCCGACATGGAAGTCGTTCGCCAGCGGCTGCATGCCGAGGTCAGCATAGGTGTGCAGCGAAGAGCCGCCGCAGGCCAGGCACGCGGCAAGGGGGGTAAAATCGGTCATGCGCGATCCGACATGTGCGCCTCAAGATCCTGCAGGATCGTGTCGACGGTTTGGGTGGACTGAAAGCCAACGATCGGCGTCGGCACCATGAAAAAATCATATGTTGGCCGGATCGGCGGGGTATCACGAAATTCGCAACGAAACCGGCGCACTACGGCAGTCGCGAATCCCCTCACACTGTCGTTGTGCGTGACTAGGTTATAGGCGCCTGGCTCATTGCCCTGCAGCAGCGCCGCGACGGCGTCGCATAGGTCTCGCATCGCCAGCACCGGCCGAGCAGCCCAAGGGTTCGACACCTGCACGGCGCCGTTCGTGATCGCATCGCTGGCCATCTTGTTCAGCATCAGATCCCAGCGCATGTGCGGGCTCACACCGCAGACGGTACCGAAGCGCAGCGCGTAGCTGTTCGGGTAGAGGGTCGGAACGATTGCCTCGGCCGCGCGCTTGGTGGCGTCATAGATGGCTTTGCCGTCTGGAGACAGGACCGATCCCGACGAGGCCCACAGCAGCGGGATCCCGCCGAGCTTGGGCAGCATGTTGATCAGCTCGGTCAGATTGTTGCGCGTGGCCGTCATGGGATCCGCGGCGGCAGCGGCAACCGACGAATGGGCGGCCAGGTGAATGGCGGCGTCAAAGCCGCGAAAATCCGCAGGCGCCAGATCCGAATAATACGACTGGAGATCAGCCCCCTTCAGAAGGTCGACCGTCACGACCTCGTGACCGATCGCCTTGAGGTACACGGTCAACGCGCTGCCGATATAGCCGCACCCACCGGTGACCAGTATTTTCATTGGAATTCATTTCGGGGTCCGGTGGCTGGCCGGGGAAGCGGATGTGCAGGCACCCGCCATTTGGGCCAGCGAAAGCCCTACCCCTGCCAGGCCGTCGGTGCGGGACCTTGTTTGCTACCAGCGGCCCGCGAACACTGCCGTACAAATTGTCCGGTGTAAAGCGGAAATTTGGCGCTTTTATTTAGCGCGGTACAAGGGTTCCACCGGACAGATTGGACGGTCGGGCGGCGGCGCCGCCTTCGTTCAGTTCGGCTGCTCCAGATCGTAATATTGCTTCACGATCTCCGGCAAAGCGATGGCGACTCGGTTGGCCATTCTCATAGCAACCGCTTTGTCGGGGTGCATGGAAATGATGCGAGCAAGCGCGGTGGAGAGAACATCAACCATCATGGGTGGCTCCGTAGGCACCTTTCGCAGAAATAGGATGGTCTGAGCGCAGAGCTGCATAACGATGTCGTTTCGGGTTTCGTCGCTCATAGATCCAAGGCCTTTCGCAGGTGCGCCAGCGCGAACAGCGCCGCGTCGAAGCGCTGCACCAGCTCGGCACGGTCGCGGCGGGGGATTTCGTCGTGCTGCAGACAGTCGATCGTCAGGCTGGCAATCCGCGCCGTCGAGCCCGTGAGATCCGCGGTCAGCCCAATGGTCAGCAATTTCAGCTCGTTCGTCATTCCGGCCCCTGCGATCCGACCTCTAGGCGGCTCGGCGGTTCGTACCAGTTTTCGCCGCCGGCCAAACACGGCGCCGCCACAGCAAACGCCTCTTCGTCTGACATCCGCACCAGCGTGGGAATTCCGACCTTTTCGGCGACTTCATTCATGAGTTCACGGACGATTGGCGCCCTGTGCGCGTCCGGAAAGGCGGGGTCCCCCCACGCAACAAGCACAGTTAGGCCAAGAGTTTTTTTGCCGTCCGACGCTTCCGCCGTCACCGTGTCGGCCATCATATCAAAAATGACATGACAACGATCGGGGCGCAGCTCTTCGGGAATGCTCCTGTCAAGCACCCAAAGACACGACCAGGCGAAGCAGGAACCCGGCCGCTTTTTGTAGATCGCACAGCCGCCGGATGGTGCCAGGTGTTGGCAAGCCTCGTGAGCCGGCTTCTTGATCTCGGAGACGGGCATGATCGTGCAACACGCCGTACAGTCGCCGCACGGGCGCTCTTTGACCGGGATCAGAGCCGATTGCTTGCGATCGGGCGTCGGCACCATGCGGGGCTTCAGCCACGGCAGTAGCTTCATACGGCCGGATTTCATGCCTCAACCCTCAAATCGGCGACCGACAGCGTTGCCAGATCGCCGCGCCAGGCATTGAAAACAGCTTTCAGCACCGGCGGCGGATCGATCTCCCGTGTCCCCGCCCTATGGGGCGAGCGGAACCGGTCGACGGATTCGGCAACCGCGTCCAGCGATATCTCGGCCGGCGATTTCGCAAGGTTGCTGCCGCCGCGCGGTCCCCTGGTGCCGATCACGATCCCTTCGCTCGAAAAATGCTGCAGCAGCGGTTCGAGATAGCGCGTGCTGGCGCGCACACGCTCGGAAACTTCGCTCTGGCGCATAGGCGTCTCGCCCTTCTCCGGCAGCACGCACAAAATACTGACCGCCCACAAGAACGTCCGGCTCATCATAACGATATTCCCCTATCGGACAATTTGTCCCACAAGAGAATCATATAATTCACGATTCGGGAAGATGAATTCTGGAGGGTGCCGCCGCGCACCGGGAGTCTCTGCCTGGCGTGCTGGTTGCACATTGCGCGCGGCGGCGGCCGGCTTATGAGCCCATAGTAGGCAGAAGGTCAAGTAAATCCTCATCGTTCATGTGGGAAGCGATCTTATCGCTGTGCCGGCTGAACATGGCCACCAGTGTTCCGACCTTCTTGTGGGTGACGGCATATTTGATCGCTAGCGCGGTCAGGCCTGCAGTCATGTGGTGCTGCAATATGTCCGCTGTCAGCGCGTTCTCCTGCAGCAACATTTCCGCTAATTCTTGCTCAGCGACAGCGAGGACTCTGTCCATCGCAGCGGTGATGCGCTCGTTAGTCTGGCTCTGATCTTCCGCCATCTATCGTCCGAAAAAACGAGGCGGCCAGACAAGCCGGCCGCCCCAAGGTTGGACCAACAGGCGGATGCCGCCTGTGGGGACATAATCAAATACAGATTTATTATGGATCGACAAGCGAAATCACCAAGCGCCGGCCAAGCGCCGCGGCGGCGCGTTCGAGCCTGGAAACGCTCACCGGCTGGCGAAGATCGAACAGGCGATAGATCTCCTTGGCCTCGATACCCATGCGGCGCGCCAGCTCGAACCGCGACAGGCCGGCATCCAGGAAAATGTGATAGAGCGCGATCTTCGCCGCATCCATCTGCCCGATCACCAGCAGCTCGGAGGCGGCGCGGATCTCGGATGGCGCCGGGATCTTGCGGCTTTCGGCCATGCGCTCGGCCGCGATCATCTGGAACTGGTGATAGAGTTCGGCCACCACCGACGACGGATCGTCGGCAGATGCATGGGTATAGGGAAAGTCGACCAGGCGGGCGACCGGCGCGCCGTCGGGCTCGTGGGCGAAGGCGATCGGGTAAGCGTTCATGCCAGGAACTCGCCGATGCACACCAGAACCAGACTCGCTGCAGCCACCACGACCCCGAATTTTCCGGCAGGCGGGAATGGCAGCTTCTCGACACGGCACTGATAGAACACGGCGGCCATCGCTCCGATGCACGCGAAGTCGATCGCAAAGCAAATCATTCGGATAAAGTGCATCACAGCTTGTCGCCCCCAGGAAGGGGCGCCACGGCCGGCGGCGTGTAGCCTGGGATCGGGATCTCGATATAGGCGCACTGGCCCGGCTCCAGCGTCATGCCCTCGTAGGCCTTGATGCAGTGCGGCCGATTATTCA
>Ga0207671_10003015_pt1 | contig 17259 bp, 13 predicted proteins | sample KBSC24metaG_FD_184352 | JGI IMG/M metagenome (GOLD analysis project Ga0207671, IMG submission 184352) | Corn rhizosphere microbial communities from Kellogg Biological Station, Michigan, USA - KBS C2-4 metaG (SPAdes) (version 2) | ecosystem: Host-associated > Plants > Roots > Rhizosphere > Soil... | reverse complement strand
GAACGCCATCGTTCCGGCTTCGCCATGACGGAACACCAGGCGGTAAGTGCCGCCGACGCGGACATCCTGCTCGCACGAAAGCAGCTCCATCCCGGACGATTTCGGCACCCACCAGCGTTTGAACAGCTCGGGCTGGGTCCACGCCTCGAACACGATGCGCGCGGGTGCGTCGAACGTGCGCGTGACAACGAGTTCGCAGTCGGAGGTGCGTTCGACCTGCGTGCGGCCCTTTGTGGATTTGATGTCACTTTCTCTTCTTGCGTCCATCGACCTTCTCCTTTCGTTTGAGTTCTTCGACGACCTTGTCCAGTTCGTCGAAGCGTGCATCCCAAAGCTGTCGGTAGTTTTCGATCCAGGCCGCCTCTTCCTCCAGGCGGCGCAGGCCGAGCTTGCAGGTGCGTACGCGCCCGACTTTCCGCGTGACGACCAGCCCCGCCTGCTCGAGCACGCCGACATGCTTCTTCATGCCGGTGAGGGTCATGTGGAACTTGGCGGCGAGTTCGGTGATGGAGGCGTCCGCGCGCACCAGCTGCTGCAGGACGCCGCGGCGCGTGGCGTCCGCAAGCGCGGCAAACGAAGCGTCAAAACGGGCGCGCTGATACTGAACCATATGGTTCAGTGTAGGGCATCCATCGACGGCTCGCAAGCGCGCAGGCTTCCCTGCCTGAAACAGCAACGCGCACCAGGCCGAAGCGACCTCCAAGCCAGGGTCGAAGCCAAAACCGCTGCTTCGCCGGCATCCGCCCCGCGCATCGGCCTCACAGAGACCGGAACGGCCGGATTTGAAAGCGGGATATGCAGGATTCAAACGAGCGCAAGTGAACCTGTCACCGCTTTTCCGCCGAGTCCTGCGACGCAATAGCTGGGGAACACGGCTTTCCGGTGCTCACCCATGAACCCCGCTGCAAAAAATGGCTGGCGAATTCAGAGTGGCACGGGCCCTGGCGATGCACGGGGTCAGATGGCCGCGGGCGCTCCACAATGGTGCCAGGTTCGACTTTGCCGCAGGCAACTCCAGACGAGCGTAAGTGGACCTGTCAGCGTTTTCACCGTTCTCGCTACCGACCCGTCTTTTGGGACCCCGATTTCCGCTTCAGCAGCCTTCGAATCCCGAATTGAAGACTATCTCCGCCGGCACTTCATAGGCGCCGATATCGGCAGCGCTTTTGACGACACGCGAGAACGGTGTGCCGCGTTGGTCGTACAGCAGCGTGGGAGTGTATACATTATTGCCGGCATCGATGGCCGGGCTCTTGCTACTCAGCGCATGCGTCCACGTCGGACCGCCGTTGTCCTTCAGCGGCCCGAGCAACGGACAAGCACCCTCGAACGAAAACACGCTCGAGGCATAACTCGAGACCCGCGCGAAGTTGTGGCTTCCGTGAAGGGTGATGGTGTAAGCGCCGACACCCGGGAATACGCTGAAGTCGTTTTCGGTATCGGGAATCAGGAGTTTGTTGTTGCTGATCAACGTTGAGTAGAACGTGAGGTCAAGGTCACCGTAAGCCGCGCCCGTCGCGACACCGGCGGCAAATGTCGACGAGTTGACGGAATCGTTGAATGCAATCGTGGAATTGTAAAACTTGACGTGCCCGGAATTGGAGTAAATGCCGCCTGCGGCCGATCGCGCGACATTGCCCGAGATCGTGCTGTTGACGATGGTCGTGGTAAACCCGGACGGCGATCCGTTGTAGACCTGGATGCCGCCGCCGGCGCCGTAGGCGTAGTTGCCGTTGACGGTCGACCCGGTGACTGTCAGGTTGTCGTTCGCAAAGATGCCGCCGCCGCTTGCGATTGACGATTTGGTGCCTGCGACGTTGTACCTGACGGTGCTGTCCGTGACCGTGGTGAAAGTGCCGCGGATTCCGCCGCCGTTGCTGGCTGCCTGGTTGCCCGTCACAACGCTGCTCGTCACGTCGGCCACCGTTGCGGAGATGCCACCTCCGTCCTTGCCGGCAGTGCCGCCCAATATGAGCGCATGATCCAGCGTGACGTCGGCCGCGCGAATGCCGCCACCCCTGCCGGGTGCGCGACAGGGCCCCACGTTGACCCGATCGAGGGTTACGGAGTTTGTCGTATAGATGCAGCCTCCGTTGCCACTGGCAATCGGTTCGTAGGTGGCACTCCCCATGGCGAGGGTGAGGTCCTCGAGAACGAGGTTCGATGGATACAACACCCCCACATGGGAAAAGATCCGCACGGCGTTGTTGCCGGTGATCGTGAGCTTGTCCTTTCCCGGGCCGAGAACGGTTACGGTGCCGTAGGGTATCGGAAGGGGTGCCTCGGTCGTGCCGGATTCGGTCAGGTCAATCGTGCTGCAAACCAGAGTGGTCATGTCGACCGTGTCGCCGTCGATCGCATGATTCAACGCATAGCGCAGCGTGCCGGAGTTGCCGAATCCGTTGGGGAAGTTGCTGCAGGAGTCCACCGTCCAGGCCGTGCCGGCGAACGACGCGCCCGCATCGGAGAGCGCAAACATCGCAAAGAAGTGCGCCGCGAGCGGCGAGCGGCGAAAAAAACCAGGTCCCTCGAATGCGGATCGCATATGTGCCTCCGTCGTCGGTCAGCAACGGGCGCCACAGCGGCGCGGCAGCGAGGCGAGTTTCCGACATTCCATTGCGTCAGGCAAGGAGACCAGGTGCAGAAGGATAAAAAAGGGTTGTCTCCAATCAAAGCTCGCCTAATTGGCTACACGAAGCATGACGTCTGCGAAGTGGTGCATGACATCGCCGATGCCGAGCATGACGTCAACGACGTGGTGCACGACATCGCCGATGCCGAGCATGACGTCAACGACGTGGTGCACGATATCGCCGATGCCGAGCATGACGTCAACGACGTGGTGCACGACGTCGCCGATACCGAGTTTGACGTCAACGACGTGGTACACGACGTCGCCGATGCCGGGCATGACGTCGGCAACTCGGAACGCGACGTCGCCGATGCCGGGCTTGACGTCAGCGACGTGGTACACGACGTCGCCGATACCGAGCTTGACGTCAACGACGTGGTACACGACGTCGCCGATGCCGATCATGACGTCGGCGACGTGGTGCATGACGTCGCCGATGCCGGGCATGACGTCGGCGACTCGGAACACGACACCGCCGAACGCCTGAGTCACGTCGCCGACATGCCGCGCGGCGTCGTCCAAACCGGGCCTGACGTCGCTGACGCCGGGCACGACGTCGCGCAAATGGAACTTGAGTTCGCGGATGTCGTTGTCGACAAAGGGGTCAGGTTCATTTTTTCCGACGGTGCCGACGCGGCGCCGCGCTGTTCTCCTACTGTTCGCCAACAAAGGGGATGGAGGCAATTAATTCCTCTTAACTACCTCCGTCCCCATTCTTCTGGAGCTTTAATGAATCGGAGTAACGGGTCAGAGCACCTTATCGGCACAGCGCTCGCACAGAAAGGCACTCTGACCCCGTTTTCCAAGAAACGGATCGTCATGGCGGACAGGGCGCCGCCGCACCGGCAGCCTCCTGGCCGCACCGAGCACATTGATCGATCATCCCGTAGACTCGGGCCGCGTCTTGGATGACACTGGGCTACCTACAGGCGGAATCGCGCCAATGCAGCAAAGCCCGGGTCTTCCCATTCAGCGCCTGCGAGATTCCCTGGCGCACGCGTACACGATCGACCGTGAGCTTGGACGCGGAGGCATGGCGTCGGTGCTCCTTGCTCAGGACCGCAAGCACGATCGCTGGGTCGCGATCAAGGTCCTGCATCCCGAACTCGCCGCCTCCATGGGCCCGGACCGCTTTCTCCAGGAGATCACGCTGGCCGCGCGGCTCAACCATCCGCACATCCTGCCGTTGTTCGATTCCGGCAACGCAGACGGGCTGCTGTACTACGTCATGCCCTACGTCGAAGGGGAGTCGTTGCGCGAACGCCTCGACCGCGAGCAGCAACTCCCGGTCGATGAAACCATCCGGCATGGACGTGCGATCGCATCGGCGCTGGACTATGCCAACCGCCAGGGCATCATCCACCGCGACATAAAGCCCGAGAACGTGATGCTGTACGAAGGCGAGGCGATGGTGATGGACTTCGGCATCGCCAAGGCCTTGAGCACGGCCGGCTCCGAATCCTTGATCACCCAGGCCGGCATGATGGTCGGCACGCCGGCCTATGTCAGCCCCGAGCAGGCGTCGGGGGAACACAACCTCGACGGCAGGAGCGACCAGTACAGCCTGGCCTGCATGTTGTATGAAATGCTGAGCGGGGAGCGGCCGTTCGCGGCGCCGACCACCCAGGCGATGCTGACCAAGCGGCTTACGGAAACTCCCAAGCCGCTGCGCGCCACTCGGGCCGCGGTGCCCGAGAGTATCGAGCGCGCAATCGCCAAGGGCATGGCCACCAATCCGTCGGCACGGTTCGCGACCACGGGGCAGTTCGGGCAGGCACTGGCATCGGGCAGCCTGAGTACGCCGGGCGACACTGCGGCGTTGCCGCAAGCAGTGGTGTCCGCGGCCAAGTCGGTCGCGGTGCTGCCCTTTGCCAACATGAGCGCCGATGTGGAGAACGAGTATTTCACCGACGGGATGGCCGAGGAAATCATCAACGCGCTCTCGAAGATCCAGGCGCTCAGGGTCGCATCGCGCACTTCTTCGTTCGCCTTCAAGGGCAAGAACGAGGACATCGGCGAGATCGGAAGGAAGCTCAAGGTGTCGACCGTGCTCGAGGGCAGCGTGCGCAAGATGGGCAACCGGCTGCGCATCACGGCGCAGTTGGTGAACGTCGCCGACGGCTATCACCTGTGGTCGGAGCGCTATGACCGGGAGATGGAGGATGTGTTCGCGATCCAGGACGATATCTCGCAGGCCATCGTCAAGGCCCTGCGGGTGATCCTCAGCGAGGGCGAGAAACAGCAGATCGAGAAGGCGCGCGCGGTAAACGTCGAGGCCTACGACTTCTACCTGCGCGGCATGCAGTTCTTCCACCAGCATCGGAGGAAGAGCCTCGACTACGCCCGGCAGATGTTCAACAAGGCGATCGAGATCGACCCGGGCTACGCCCGTGCCCACGCGGGTGTCGCGTACTGCCACTCGCTGCTGTACACCTACTTCGACGCGCGCGAGTTCAACCTGCGTCAGGCCGACATCTCCAGCGGCAAGGCGCTGCAACTCGAGCCTGACCTGGCGGAGGGGCACGTGGCCCGCGGACTCGCGGTCTCGCTGAGCAAGCGCTTCGACGAGGCCGAGCAGGAATTCGAGCAGGCGATGCGGCTCGATCCCAAGCTGTACGAGGCCGCCTACTGGTTCGCGCGCGCCCGCCTGGCACAGGGCAGGTACGAAGAAGCGGTGAAGCTGTTCGAGCGGGCAGCGTCGCTGCGTCCGGACGACTACCTGACCCAGATGTTCCTGGGCCAGTCCTTCAAGTCGCTCGGCATGCGCCGCGAGGCGGAAGCCGCGTACCGGAAATCGGTGAAGCTCGGCGAGCAGCACCTGGAGTTGAATCCGGACGACGCGCGCGCGTGGATTGTGGGCGCGGGGGCCTCCGCCAACATCCAGGACGCCGAGCGCTCCGCGCAGTACGCCGCGCGCGCGATGGCGGTCGACCCCGATGATCCGATGCTCCTCTATAACGTGGCATGTACCTACGGAGTTCTCGGAAAAATCGACGAGTGTTTGAACGCTCTGGAGCAGGCGGTGAGCAAGGGCTGGGGCGACAAGGCCTGGATCGAGCACGACAGCGACCTGGACTCGATTCGCACACATCCCAAGTATTTGGCGATCGTGCAGGCAATGTAGCTGGAGGTGAGAGGAAAGGGACGGAGGCAGTTAAGGATCGGCGGCGCGACGCGTCGCGGGTCGTCCGGACGGCCGCAATGCGGCCGGAAGGTTCAACGTTCAGCATGGAAGCATCGATCCCACGCGCGCTATCGGACAAAAGCCTCACGACCTGCACGAAAACGGCTCGGACTTAACTGCCTCCGTCTCCTTCTTCCCTTTTCCCCGATGGGGAATGATCAGTAAGACGTCCTCGCCTAGCTGTCGAAACCGTTCTGGAAAAGCAGCTCGCCGTTCGCCTCGACTGCACCGATGTCGTAGCCATTGCCTTGCGGTCGCGTGACGCCACGCTGGTCCGTGGCTGGTTCACCGGTGCTGGCGCCGGCGTCAATTGCCGGGCTGCCGACCATTGGATATAGAGTCGGCGTCGTGCCGCCGTAGTTGCCCAGCTTCGAGAGCAATGGGTTGCTGTTGATCAAGTCTCCCGAGGCAACCAGAACACCGCTGCCGTTGTCGCTCGACAGGTTGTTGCCGAGCGAGGTGTAGTTCCCCGGCGCCCCATTGATGACATCGAAACTGACTCCGTCGTTGCCGGAGATGATTGTGTTGACCAGGTCGAGGCTCGCGGGGCCCCCGCCCGAGTAGATCGCGACCAACACTGGGACTAAAACCCCTTTGTTGCCCGCTATTGTGCAGTTTTGCAGGTGGATCGCCGCCGTGCCGCCATTAGACCCACTTCCATAGGTGGCGATGGCACTGCCCAGGTACGGATACAACGACATGTTTCCAAAAAACGTGCTGTTCGTGATGGTGGCGACGCCTACGCTCGTGCCAGACGTCGTGTTGAACAACGCGCCGCCGAAATGCGCGGCGTTGCCGGTGAACGTCGAGCGATCGACATGCAGGGTGCCGGCGTTAAAGATAGCGCCGCCCTGTTCCATGGCATTGTTGTTCCTGAAGATGACGTCCGATATCGTGAGATCGGTCAGGTTGGCCAAGCCCCCGCCGGCCCCATGGAAGCCACCCGCGATCGTCAGCCCGGAGATCGCGACGGTGCCGCTGTTGGACTCTACAATCGAATAGTTTGCGCCCCCGTACGCGGTCAGCGTGAGAAGGCTCGTTCCCGGACCCGTGATCGTGACGCTGGTGGTGATGACCAGCGTTTGATCGACATTGATTGTCTGCGGAGTGTCGAACAGGTTCGAAAACACGATCGTGTCGCCGTCGCCGGATGCCGCAATCGCATCGCGCAGCGAGCAGGTGTTCGCGTTGTCGGCCACGCAGTTCGCGGCCGTTCCGTCGGTGTACGAGTCAGCGGTGTTATTGACTGTCCAGGTGCTCGGCGCCGTTGCCTGCCGCGAACCTGAGCCGGCATGCGCCGAACGCGGCGCCGAGGAGTAATGGGACGGCCAGGCGTCGGCTGCATCTGCGGCCAGCGCGAGCGGGGCAAGCGGAATAGCGGCAAGCAGCGTGAACGCAACGCGGCCAAACGCATGCGTGAGGGCGGGCAGGCGAATCATGAGGTCCAACCACCTTTTCCAATGCACGAAGCAATGGTTCGAGTGTAACAAGGACAGAGTCAGATGTGGCGTGCGCAACATCTGCGGCGACCGCAGGACGCAGGCCAATTGCAATCCGGTGGCAGGCAGCCGCGAGGCGTAGTTTCGAAATTGCGGGTGTAGACCAGATCGTAGGTCAGGCGTGCGGCGCTGCGTGCAACGGAGCTTGGCCCTGTGCCTCCGGCCACGGCGGGTCGACCGCTCGGATCGAACGCAATCGAGAAGGCCACATTGGAGTTGTTGCCGTTCGCATATGCTCCGAGGCTGAAGCCGCCAATGCCGTAGCTGGTAACAAGCGTACCGTCGCCACGCAGGCGTTCAGAGGGGACGGAGGCAATTAACTCGGATTAACTGCCTCCGTCCCCTTTTCCTGGCTCTTTTCGGTTCTCCTCACCCGCCCGGGTCAAAGCCATTGCGGAAGATGATGATTTCCGGACTCTGCCGCTCCACTGCGCCCATGTCGACGTGGCCGTTGACGCAACGGTTCACACCGCGCTGATCGAGGGTGGCTGCGACCTTCGCACAGTCGTAATGATCGAGGGCCTGACAGGGAAGAAAAGGGGACGGAGGCAATTAATTCCTCTTAACTACCTCCGTCCCCTTTTCCAGTCCCCTTTTCCACCCAGACCCCTGTTTTCTCCGGTACCATTGCGGCCAGACGACAACCCGGAGGGGCGGATTGGACGTCAATCGCGCCACGCGTTTGGGAGAACGCCTGATTCTCGCCGCATCCGCCGGCAAGGGATGCTTTCGGCGCCGTTCGCTCTGCGCTTCCCTGCCCGCCCTGCTCCTGCTCGCGGCGCTCGTGGCCCCGCCTGCGACGGCGGACTGCGCGCCGCAGCACCTCGCCGACACCGGCCTCTACGCGGACTTCGCCGCCAAGACTCTGGCGCCCGAAGTCCATCCGTTCTCGCCGCAGTACGCGCTGTGGTCCGACGGCGCGACGAAGCGGCGCTGGATCCGCCTGCCGCCGAAGAAACGGATCGACGCCCGCAACCCCGACGCCTGGGTCTTCCCGGTCGGCACGCGCTTCTGGAAGGAATTCGCTTTCGGGCGCCGTGTCGAGACCCGCCTCATCGAGCGCCAGGCAGACGGCGAGTGGCACTTCGCGACCTACCGCTGGAATCAAGATGAGAGCGACGCCGTGCTGGTCCCCGAGACAGGAGTGCGACACGTCGCCGAGAGCCGCCCCGGTGTGCCATACGACCTGCCGGGAGTCGTCGAATGCCGGGCTTGCCACGAGAGCGGGCTGGCCACGATCCTCGGCTTCTCGGCGCTCCAGCTGTCGAGCGATCGTGATCCCAACGCGCTGCACGGCATCACGCCGGATCCTGGCTCGCTCGATCTCGACGAGCTGCTGCGTCGCGGCTGGATCAGCGACTTGCCGCAGGCGATCGCTGCGCACGCGCCGCGCGTGCGCGCCGCGACGCCCACCGAGCGCACAGCGCTCGGCTACCTGCACGCCAACTGCTCGAACTGCCACAACTCGCAGAGCCTGATCGCCGATCTCGGCCTGTCGTTCGTGGTGCACGCCGACGGCACGCCCGATGCGCTTGCCACCGCGGTGGGACACCCGAGCCACTACCATCCGACCGGCACGACGATCGAGAGGCACATCGTCCCCGGCGACCCGGACGCGAGCCTGGTCATGACGCGCATCTCGAACCGCGGCAACGCGCGGCAGATGCCGCCGATGGACAGCCACCTCGCCGATGCCGATGCGATCGCGCTGCTCAGCCGCTGGATACGGGAGCTGGCCGCACGGCCGGCTTCCGAGTCGAGCCCGCCGAACGTTACTTCTCCCGCTCCGCCGAGCGGGAACCTTCCCGGAGGATGAAATCATGAAACGTCGTTACGCTGTCTCCGCCCTTGCCGCCTGCGCCGTGGCGATCGCCTTCGCTGCGCCCGCGACCCACGCCGCCGACCATCCCGCCTCTGCTGGAGACAAGGCGAAGGTGGAACGTGGCCGCTACCTCGTGACGTTCGGCGGCTGCAATGACTGCCACACGCCATGGAAGATGAGCGACAAGGGCCCAGAGCCGGACATGAGTCGCATGCTCTCCGGGCATCCACAGAGTCTGGCGATTCAGGCCGGCGTGGCGCCCCCGCCCGGACCGTGGATGGCGGTCGTCGGCGTAACCTTCACGGCCTGGTCGGGCCCCTGGGGCGTGAGCTTCACGAAGAATCTGACTCCCGACAAGGAGACCGGACTCGGCGGCTGGACCGAGAAGGAGTTCATCGCCACGATGCGCACGGGCCGCGAGCGTGGCCTCGGCCGCGAGATCCTGCCGCCGATGCCTTGGCAGAACTACGGCAAGGCGACCGACGCAGATCTCGCGGCGATGTTCGCCTACCTGAAGTCCATCCCGGCGATCTCCAACCACGTCCCGGATCCGATCCCGCCCGAGGCGCCGCCGGCCAAGTAATTGAGAAGGTGAGAAGGGGACGGAGGCAGTTAATTCGAATTAACTACCTCTGTCCCCTTTTTCCCTCCTTTTTCCCTTTCTTCGTCCATCCCACGTGCGCTTCGGAGGCAGAGCGGCGAGTCTACGCCTTCTGCACCGCCTCGTGGAGTCGGCAAGCGCCGTCTAAAGGTCTACTCTCCTAAACGCGCGCAACGCCGACGACCTCGCTGTTGTTTTTTTTGAATCGAATAATTGTCCCTGACACCATTGTTTGCATGGTTTGCATCGTCATCCTTCGCGGTGATCTCCTGTAGGAAATTGTCCCTGACACCATTATTTTTCGGTCAGTCGCATCGCGACTCGAACGCTCCGTAGAAGATGACGTCGTCGATGGTACCGGGCTGGCGTTCGTACGCGCCGAGATCCATGCCGGCCCCGACAGGACGAGAAAACCCGCGCTGGTCGAACACATCGCCATCGTCCGTACCCGCATCGAGCGCCGGGCTGTTCGCCAATAGCGGGATCGTCAGCGTCGGTCCGCCGTTGTTCGATAGGTGGCCGAGTCGCGGACAGGCGCTCAAGGTTCCCAGGGGCACGGGGTTGCTCGTAGCCGTGATGAGATTGGTCGAGCCGATTAGGGGGCTCGAGGCTGCACTGGAAGACACATCGTTCGCCGAGCCCATCTTCGCGGTATTGGCTGCGAAAATCGAGTCGTTCATCGAGATCTGCTCGCTGCTGTAAAGTCCCGCGGGCGTAGACCCATTTGAGGACGCTACGCGATTGAATGCGATCGTGCTGCTCGTCACGTGCACCGGGAGGTAAGACCCCACGGTTTGAAAGGAGGTTGCGACATTGCCGGTGATCGTACTGGCGTCGATCAACACGCCGTAGGACGCGCTACCGGTAACGTGAAGCGCGGAGTTCTCGTCGGCCTTGTTGCCCGAAATCGTCGAACGGAGGATCAACACCGAGCGCCCAGCGGAGACGATGCCGCCGCCATGGGTTGGAGGGCCTGACGCGCCGCTGAAAACAGCGTTGCCGCTGACTGTGCTGTAGCTCACTACGATTCCTCCGGCCGCGAACAATCCTCCACCTTGGGCGGACGTGGTCTCAACCCCTACCGCGACATTGCCGCTTACGGTGCTGTTGAACACCGATATGGCTCCGAGGGAAAAAATTCCCCCGCCCCTCGGGGTCGCAGTGCTGCTTGCCGTGGGCGCGATCGTGCAAGCGGTCACGACCGCGTTGCTGATGACGACATTACCAACCCCATAAATGCAGCCGCCCAAAGGGACGGGCGCGCCGGAATAGTAGCCATTTGCGATCGTCAGGTCCTTGAACTCCAAGTCGCCGCCGGTATGAAAGCTATAGAACGCGCGGCCGGCACGGTTGGCATCGATGGTGGTGACGGACGCGCCCTGGCCGGCGATCGTCATGTTGCTGATCGTGTTGGGAATGAAAATATCCCCCGCTATCGTAATCGTGCTGCACGTCAGCGGTATCTGGATTGTCGAGTTGTCCGGCGCAACCGCGACCGTGTTGCGCAAGGTTCCGGAATCCACACCATCGCCGCAATCGGTAACGAGCAGCGTCGCGGCCTGCGCGAGGTGCATCGGAACGATTCCAAAAATCGCGCCAAGGAGCGCGGGGAGCGGCAGGCTCCGAGGAAGGCGCAGCGGTCCATTCTGCATGTCGATACTCCAAAGGCTGGAGAAACGGACGTAGGCGAATGTAGCAGCTCTAAAAACTGGTGTAAAAACTGGGGTCAGAGTGCACTTTCGAGCACAACGCATACGGCACTATCCCCTATGCCGAACAGTGTACTCTCGACCCGGTTTCGCCGCGCGGGACCGGTGCGAATCGGCAGGCCTCCGCAGTGGCTGGACTGATGCCGGCTTGGCGTAACAATGGACGGCCCCGGAGGCGTAGTTTTCGCAGCCAATCCCAACACGTGGGGGAGTGCAAGAATGGTGTCAGGGACAATTTGAAAGCTTCGTCGGCCGCCCTGCTCGCCGGACGCCGGTGAACCTTCCTGTTCGCGCTTCTACCCACGCACGAAAGCGATCCGTTCCCAACGCCTTTTGTTGTTGCAGGTAGTGGCGGATCTCCGCGACCAGTTCATCTGGAAGTGCCTCGTCAAACAACCTTCGGTATGCCGATGCCCTGGCAGCTGGATCGGCGCCGAGAGCGAGATATTCCTGCTGCGGGGTCAGCAATGGATCGAATCGTTTCCCGGCATGGGCGCGCCAACTCGACCAAGCGTAGTCGTCCGGCCGGGCCACTATCCATGCGCGCACTGGATTCAGCTCGATGTAGCGACTGCAGGCCAGGAAATATCGACTGGAGTCCACCATGCAGGCCCTGTAGCGGCCTTCCCACAGTGTACCGGTGCGCCCATGCCGATCATTGAATCGGCGCGCGTAATTTCTCGCGAAGGTATGCATCAGGCGCGGCAGCGCACCGACTTCACCAGGTGATATCAGCAGATGCACGTGATTGTCCATCAGGACGTAGGCGTGCAACCTGCATTCAAATCGCTTCAGCGCCGGCAGCAGACATTGCAGGTAATGCTATCGATCGTCATCGTCGAGAAAACACGGCAGCCGGATATTACCTCGCTGCACCACGTGTTGCGGAATGCCGGGGAAATCGAATCGCGGACGGCGAGCCATGCGCCACAGCCTCGCCTCGATACCGCCTGCGCGCCATCCGCCCATTCCTCTTCAACGTGTCATCCTTCGCCGCGATCTCCTGTCGGAAATTGTCTCTGACACCATTATTCGGTCCCAACCAGGGAATGATGATCGTAGCCACTCGCAACTCCTTCATTCAAAATTGGTCGAAGAACAAGGATCTGAGTACTGGCTTCAGTGTTCGGAGAAAGTGTACTCTAACCCCTGTTCTTCACTCTAAGGTCAAGCATGGGACTGCGTTTCCCTGGTGGCTGGCGCTTCACGCCGCCACAAGATGGCAATTTCATCAATGCATCGATTCCCCCGGCCGCGGTGTGGGAATTCAATGCGGCCATCGACAAGATGGTCGGCCCAGGCAATCGATGGCAGCTTCTGGAGTATTTCAAGAGTGCCTTCGGTGCTTCTGGACCCAGCTCCAGCGAAAGCTGGGCAGAAACCGATTTGATGCGAATCATGCAGCAAGCCGCGGGCAATGCACCCATGTTTATCGACGCTTTCAGCACCGCCTGCGAGGCCATCAGAAGTAGTGGACCTAACTGCTATGCGCCGGATGTAGGCTTTGTCAACTCGGTGCTCGCCAAGCACAACATCGGATATGAGATTCGCCCCCCGGACTTGGTTCCTCGCGAACTGGGTGATCGCCCTATCCCTGTTGCCGTGGTCTCCCCAACCTTGGCGGAGACTTCCAAGTCCACAATCGAACAGTCCTTGCTGCGATCCGAGCAACTGCTCAACGAGGCGCGCCCCCGGGAAGCCGTGCAGGAAATATTGTGGCTTCTGGAGACCGTTGCCACAGCCTTTCGAGGGGCAGAAACTACATCGGGGCGGGTCGAAGGCAAGTATTTCAACCAAATCGTTCGCGATTTGCGCCAAAAGCATTCGGATACCACGCTCGAACGCATCCTCGATTGGATTAGCGCGATGCATGGGTATCTCTCCTCGCCCAAAGGAGGTGGGATTCGCCATGGCATTGACCTGGCCGCAGGCGTGCCACTTGACCTCAACGAGGCACGTCTGTTCTGCAACCTCACCCGCAGCTACATCCACTTCCTTCTCGTCGAGCATCAGGCCCGCAGCAAGCCAGTCACCCCGTGGGGCCCGGCCACGGCTTGAGCCACCAGCTGAGGTATTCTTTCCAGAATGAAGACGCCTCACTCCTATTATTCACAGCGGCACGGTGTCAATCCGAACGCAAACGGGCTTCCGTTGGCAGATGTTCTTAACTTGTTTCTCCGCGTATTTGAGCACCTTCGCAAGGATGGCTATTTCGATGAGGCATTCGGTTTCTGTTGCGTTGACGCGGGAGACATTGAAGGTAAGTTAGGGGACGTCGATTTGGCAATTCTTTTGGACGTACACAAAAAAAACTTGTGGCCCATTGAAGACAAGTGCCACTCATATCAAGAGGACGATCTCTTCGACGTAATCGAGTTTTTATACCAGCACGTTTCAAAACCAATCGATGGCACGATGCATAACTACAATTTCTGCGGTATGCACTGGGCAACATTCAATCAGACTGAGGGTCGCAACGAATTTCGCTCCAAGGTTAACAGTGTGCTTGACCACTATTCGGAGCGGTTCGAACTATCTTCTTCCGGCGAGGTATTGCGCAAGCCGGAGGCCGGCTTTGAGGCAATCTTCGATGCGGACATTCCCTCGAAAGACGCCAAAGTGGTCGACCGCATAAGTGCCGCTGTCCTACGCTATAGACGACACGGCTCCACAATCGACGATCGGAGACAAGCTGTAAGGGATCTCGCGGACGTGCTTGAGTTGCTGCGGCCGCAGTTGCGTGGCTTGCTTACATCAAAGGATGAGGCCGACTTATTCAATATTGCGAACAACTTTGGAGTGAGGCATCACAACGACAAGCAAAAGACCACCTACGATGCGGCCATTTGGCTAAGCTGGATGTTCTACTACTATCTCGCGACTATTCACGCCGTTGTTCGCAAGCTTGAAAAGAAGCCCCCTCGGAAGAGCCCGTAGGAGGACGCGCGGAACGGGGTCTGCAAGAACGGAGTCAGAGTACCTTTTCGCTCAGGCATGTTCCAATAAGGCACTCTGACCCCGTTTCCGAAAAGTGTACTCTGACCCCTGTTTCTTCACCGTTTCGCCGGCATCCGCTCCGCGCACCGACCGAGCAAGCCGCATCGCGACGACACCTGATCGAAGGACGATTCAAACGGGTGTAAGTGACCTGTCACCGTTTTTCACCATTTTTGGTTTTGTCATTTACTCGGGGTATGGTCCCAAGAGCCTTTCTTGATCTTTGCTGATAGTGGCACTATAGCGTTCTCATCCCACGGAACATCGTTTCGCCATTCCCCATTGCGGACGCTATTTAGGAGCTGCACATATGGTTGGCCCGACCTTACTGAAAGTTCATAGATAACTTTTGTTGTCCAGTCTAGTCCTTCCAGACTCCGATATTTTGTGAGCAAAGTTCCTTCTACAGTTGTATTTGACGTCAAAGAATCAAGCAATCCTCTCCAGTGACGATCAACTAGGGACGAAGAAAGCACCACTTCCTGGCTAGCTTCCCGAATCAGCGGTCCATCAATACCACCGCTGATGCTTATGCCGCTGGGCGTCTTAAATTCGAGATTGACGTTCAACGCCGCGTCAATAGACTGATTTTCAAGCTTGACTGTAATCTTCAGGGGCAGCTCCGTGTCACGTTCGCCGGTCGGTTTTCCAATGTATATCCCGTCGTTTTGATCAATCATCCCAATGACAAGTGGCTTTCTGGATTCCTTGCGCGAACGTGCCTCCAAGTAAAGGGTCATGGCGATGGCGCTTAGCGCCAGCCCTGAATATAGTGCGCTTACCGCGCCGAACATTTCACCGAATAGGCCATACTTCGAAATTCCCTTTACCGCTCCCGGGTCTTCCCCTGTTGGAAAATATTTGTCGGCGAAATAGGGAACTATATAGATTGTCAGCGCGCACAGAACCACTATGCCCGCCACCACCACCAGCGTGATTACGACCGTCCTCGTCGCCAATCTCATAGATCCTCCCCTATCGCTTGGCGAATTACATGGCAGAGGCTATCAACAGTTCTTTGCAACGTAATTGGCTCAAAAAATTGACTCTCTAGGCGATGTCGTTGCTCGTTAGCTGCCAAATCTGACCAGAGGCTCGCGCGCCGACCCCCTGCCCACTTCTTTTCTGATTCTTTGGAGACGACGACCACTGACAGGAAATTATCCTTCGCATTCAGCTTTCTAAACAAGCCGTTGTCAAAAACGAGAAAAGCCATCGACGTTTGATCCACTAGTGGCGACCCGGAAAATATGTCTACCCCGCCGCTTTTTGCAATCAAGCAAGATAGAGTTCGCAGAGCCATTCCGTTCCTCCTCGCTGAATCACTGAGCACGGAGCTAACGTCTCTCGCTCGCCCCAGAAGAAGGTCATTTGTAGTGCCAGCTCGAATTGCGTCCGTGTCCGCTACGACAACCGTATTCGCTGCTTGGGCGTAGCTTTGTCCGAAGCCGCTTGCCCAAAACCATCTCGCAATCAGTTGATCATTTCCTCCAACGGACAACAAATACGCCAGCCCGAGTACCATCGATGGAGCTGGGATTGCTTCGGCACAGAACAGTCCAAAATGCTTACAACCATAATCAATTGCCTGAACATATAGTTCGACCGCATTGGACCATTTGGAAACGATCAGATCGCGGTTGAGCTCGAGCAAATTGCCTTGACGCACACCTCTTGAGGCCCTCGACCCGCTGTCTCCCCGGATAAGTAGCGCGATGAGCTTCAATACCTCAACCGGATCAATCTGGTACCGCTCTAAACTATCGTATTGATTTACTGCGTTTTCCCATGCGTCGCGAAGGTGAAACCCGGTTGGATATAGCAAGGCGACCATAAGGTCAAAGGCATTTAGCTTGACGCCCGTTCGATTTAGGGTTTCAAAAATGCGTGCGAGAGCCTCAAGCTGGATACTCTGATCCAGCTCTATCGCCATTACCTTGTAGACCCTTGGCTGCAACCCGCCTAACTTGCGTTCTCTCAACGCGACGTACGTTTTCTGCACACTCGGATCGACTTGCTCGATCCATTCGTAAAAGAGATCAAACTCCCAGATCTCCTTTACTAGTGCGATTCCATTCATAGCGCGGACCCGTGCAGTTGGATACTTCGCTAGGAAGGATCCGCGCTTCTCCCACCTTACATAGTCTTCCTGGTCGGTGGAAACCGCATTAAAGTCGACAAAATAACAAAATTCCGATACGTCGCTGATAGCGTGGTATAGAGACGTCAAACGCTGCTGTCCATCAAGGACGTAATAATCCAGCTCGGATCCTAGAATATCTGGTGCATCATTTATCGGTCGAACACCGAAAGGCTGAGGACCACTTAGGAGCAGAAGGGAACCGATAGGCCATTGCCTTGCAACGCTATCGAGTAATTCCACAACACGCGCCGGATTCCAAACAAACTCTCGCTGAAAATCTGGGAGGGCGAGCCGACCAGACCGAATCCATTGAACGAGCTTATCGACCGTATATTGAACCGCCTGAAATTCCATGCGCACTCCAAGGAAGCAGATTCGCAAATCCACTCTCTGATTGAACACAGCGAATTAGAGCTATGAAGCTCTAATCTCAGCCAACAACAAAAAGAGGTGCCTCTCCCGTCCCATGCGGGAAGTGAACTTCTTTTACTACATATTCCTTCGATACTCCCCACCCACATCATAAAGGGCATGACTGATCTGCCCCTCCGAGTTGTACTTCACGGCTTCCATCAGCTGTTCGAAGACGTTTTTGCGGTCGCGGGCGGTTTGCTGAAGAAGAGTAAGTGATCCTGGGGCGCCTGATGTCCCACTTGCGCCCCCGCCCCCACC
>Ga0207671_10003014_pt1 | contig 17263 bp, 15 predicted proteins | sample KBSC24metaG_FD_184352 | JGI IMG/M metagenome (GOLD analysis project Ga0207671, IMG submission 184352) | Corn rhizosphere microbial communities from Kellogg Biological Station, Michigan, USA - KBS C2-4 metaG (SPAdes) (version 2) | ecosystem: Host-associated > Plants > Roots > Rhizosphere > Soil... | reverse complement strand
GCCCGAGAACGGCATCGACATCGGCAAGACCTGGCGTCAAGACCTCGCCGCCTGGGATCTGCACGAGCAAATCAGGCTGCTTCGGTAGCGCCGCCGCCCCGCCTACTCCCCTACTCCCCTACTCGCCTACGACGGGCAACTCCCCGACGCGCGCCACCACCACACCGGTCTTCGGGCACACCCAGACTGCGGCGATATCGGCCGCGACCTTGGCGTCGGCGGCAGCAACAGCAGCGGCACCGGCGGCCGCAGCACCATCGACATCGACATCGACATCGACATCGACATCGGCGGCATCCGCAGAGGCACCAGCCTCAGCAGCGGCGACCGTCGCCTTCAGCGGATGCGAATTCGGATGCTGCGGGCAATGCGGCCAGACCGCCGGAACCCCCGCCGACCACAGCGCTTCGACCGCCCATTCCTGGACCTGGTCGGCAAGGCTCGCGAGACGATCCGCGGCCGAACCGCTCTCCGGCCAGCGGACGCCGTGGCCCGAGCCGTCGGGCTCGTGCAGCATCAGGCCGTAGCCGGCGGCAACGCTCACCCGCGGCAGGACCGCGCCCGCCGCACGAAGGTCGTGCAGCACGATGTCCAGCGCTTGAGTGAACTCCGGGTCCTCGTCCATGCAGAGCTCCGATCGAGAAGGCTGCCGGGCCTGGAACTTTGCCGAAATGGCAACGCCCTTTGGCGACACGACGCCGGCCGGCGCATGATCGGCACGGTAGCAGGGCCTCGACTCCGAAGCATCGAGGAATCAAGACCCTGCGTCGAGCTCGGATACCAGGAGACATCATGACCGCCGCCACGCACCTCGACCATCCGGACCACCCGGACCATGCCGATAGCACCGACAACCGCGACCGCCCCCAACGCCACCGCACCGTCACCACACCGGCCGGAACCCGCATCCACCTGGTCGAGCAGGGCGATGGACCGCTCGTCCTGCTGATCCACGGTTTCCCAGAGTCCTGGTACTCCTGGCGTCGGCAGCTCCCCGCGCTCGCCGACGCCGGCTACCGGGCCGTGGCCGTCGACGTCCGCGGGTACGGACGGTCGTCGAAGCCCGGCGACGTGGCCGCGTACCGGATGGTCGAGCTGGTCGAGGACGTCGTCGCGGTCATCGAGGCGCTCGGGGAGCAGGAGGCGATCGTCCTCGGTCATGACTGGGGTGCGACCATCGCGGCGAACACCGCTGTGCTGCGTCCCGACGCCGTCCGAGCCGTGGCGCTCCTCAGCGTTCCCTACGCTCCGCGCGGCGGGCCACGTCCCAGCGAGATCTTCGCGCAACTCGGCGGCGATGAAGAGTTCTATGTCAGCTACTTCCAAGAGCCGGGACGCGCCGAGCGGGAGATCGAGCCCGACGTCCGAGGCTGGCTCGCCGGGTTCTACGCGGCCCTGTCCGCCGACACGATGCCGACAGCAGCACCAGGAACAGCAGAGATTGCCGCCTCGCCCTACTTCCTCCCCCGATCACCCGACGCCCGCCTGCGCGATCGCTTCCCCGACCCCGAAAAGCACCGCCCGGCGTGGCTGACCGAAGCCGACCTCGACGTCTACGCCGCAGAGTTCGAACGCACCGGCTTCACGGGAGCCCTCAATCGCTACCGTGCGATGGACCGCGACTGGGAAGACCTCGCCGGCGTCGACGGCGCTCCGGTCAAGCAGCCGTCCCTGTTCATCGGCGGAGCGCTCGATGCCTCCACCACCTGGCTCGCCGATGCGATCGAAGCCTTCCCCCACACGCTCCCGGGCCTCAGCGGCGCGCACATCCTCGAAGGTGCCGGCCACTGGATCCAGCAAGAGCGCCCGGAAGACGTCAACCGGCTTCTGACCACATGGATGGCGTCGCTGCAAGCACCGAGCATCACGCAGCGATAGGCGGAGGCGCCAACGGCTCGGAAACCCCCGTCGCGAAGTACCGCCCCTCGATCGCATCCAGCGCCACGCGCACCGCGCCGAGCACCACCCACTCGGCGTCCAGGCTGGACGCGACCACCGGCGGCACCCGGATACAGTCCCGCTCCAGCTCAGCGACCAGCCGGTCGATCACCAGATCGGCCGAGCGCGAGATACCGCCGCCGAACACCACCAGCTCCGGATCGAAGGTCAGCACGAGCGCCGCGATCCCCCCGGCCAGCGCCCGCACGAAACGCTCCGTGGCCAGCAAAGCTGCCGGATCCCCGGCGCGCGCCCGCGCGAACACGAACTCCGCCATCTGCTCCAGCCGGATTTCTTCATCGAGCCCTGCAAAACCCAGCAGGTGCGTCGGAGCCTCGGCCCACCCCGACGCCGGAAGCGCCCCGATCTCCCCCGCCGCCCCGGTGTGCCCGCGCAGCAGCCGGCCGCCGACGAAGACACCGTTCCCGGTGCGGAAACCGGCGTGGATGTAGACCATGTCATCGACATCGCGCCCCGCACCGCGCCAGCGCTCGGCCAACGCCGCCGCGCGACCGTCGTTCTCCGCGACGACCGGGCAGCTCACGACGTCGGCGAAAGCAGCCGGGATGTCGATGCCGGTCCACCCGGGCAGCGCGACCGACAGTGCGACCCGCCCCGAGTGCTCAATGACGCCGGTGCTCGCCACACCGAGCTGACTCAACTGCCGAGGCTCCAGCCCGGCCGCCGCGCAGGCCTCGGTCAAGGTGGCCTTGGCGAGGCGAAGCCGCTCGGCCGCGGGCGTCGAGGGACTGACGGCCACACGGCTGCGCCCCCGTACCTCCCCATCCAAGTCCGTGACCAGCGCCGTGATCGCGTGCCCGCCGATATCGAGCCCTGCGACGTTCCCCGACTCCGCCCGGAACCGGAAGGCGCGCGCCGGGCGCCCCACCCCGGTGGGCTCGGCCGGCGCGACCGAGGCCAGCCACCCGATGTCGGTGAGCTCATCGGCCAGCGTCTGGACGATCGGCCGCGACAGCCCGGTCTGCCGCGCGAGTGCGGTGAGCGGCTGCGGACCAGTACGGCGCAGCGCGTCCACGACCGACAGCAGCCGCAGCCGGCGCAGCAACACGGCATCGGCGCCGTTGACACTCAGCTCAGTCATCGCTCAGTCATCTTCCACCCGGACCCGTTCCGCCCACACCGCGTCGAATATTCACCATGGCGGGGATAATCAAATCACGCATCAGCCGCCCGCGCTAGATGATCTGACAGGTTCGCAGCGGCCTGTGGGGCCGCAGAATCGGAAGATTAAGCGCAAATAAGGCAGCAATCACGCAGGACCCTGCCCGCTCCCCCGCCGAGGGCTTGACACGTCTCCCTGAATTAGTAACACTCGCCGCAATATTAATCCCCCGCTCGACGCGATCAGGGTGATGAGACATGGGCATACGCACAGTGGGCACACGTACAGCGGTGGCAGCGTCGGCGGTACTCGCGCTGGCCACATCGACAGCCGCCTGTTCGAGCAACGCGAGTTCCTCCTCCAGCGGCAGCGCGGGCGGCGGCAAGGTCTCCCTCAGCTACGGCGTCTGGGACGCGACACAGGTCCCGGCCATGCAGAAGATCATCGCAGCCTTCGAAGCACAGAACCCGACCATCACGGTCACCATCCAGCAGACACCGTGGGCGGACTACTGGACCAAGCTCCAAGCCGCGGCCTCCGGCGGTTCGGCCCCCGACGTCTTCTGGATGAACGGCCCGAACTTCCAGCTCTACGCCGCCAACAACGTCCTGAGGCCCTTGACCGATACAGACCCGCACCCGGACACCTCGGTCTACCCGCCGGCGCTGGCCAAGCTCTACCAGTACAAGAACGTGCAGTACGGCCTGCCGAAGGACTTCGACACCGTGGGCCTGTGGTACAACAAGGCCCTGTTCGACGCGGCCGGGGTCGCCTACCCCACCGCGTCGTGGACCTGGGCCGATTTCCAAGCGGCGGCGAAAAAACTCACCGACCCGGCCAAGGGCGTCTACGGCGTCGGGGCCAACCTGGAGGGCCAGGAGAACTACTACGACACGATCTACCAGGCCGGCGGCTCCGTCATCTCCGCCGACGGCAAGAAGTCCGGCTACGCCGACCCCGCCACCGTCGCCGGCCTGAAGTTCTGGACCGACCTGGTCGCGGCCAAGGAGTCGCCGAGCCTGAAGCAGATGACGGACACCGCCCCGCTGAACCTCTTCGAGTCCGGCAAGCTCGCCATGTACTGGGGCGGCTCCTGGGACGCCAAGGAGTTCTCCGGCAACGACGCCACCAAGAACGGCGTCGACGTGGCCCCGCTGCCGGCCGGCGTGAAGAAGGCCACGATCATCCACGGCCTGGCCAACGTCGTCTTCGCGCACACCTCGCACCCGGCGCAGGCCGAGAAGTTCGCGGCGTTCCTCGGCTCCCAGCAGGCCGCGCAGATCGAGGCCGACACCGGCACCGTGATCCCGGCGTACAACGGCACCCAGCAGAGCTGGGTCAAGGCCTACCCGCAGTACCACCTCCAGTCCTTCCTGGATCAGCTCCCCGACGCGGTCCCGTACCCGATCTCCAAGAACACCGCGGCCTGGAACACCCTGGAGACCACCGAGCTGACCAAGGCCTGGGACGGCAGCGAGCCGATCGACAAGGCCGCCGGCGACCTGGCCACGGCGATGAACGCGGCGCTGGCCAAGGAGGGTTCGTGACCGTGGCGGGCGCGACAGCACGGCCGGTCGCGCCCGCCGCCTCCACCCCTGCGGCGCCGCGCGATCGCGGCGCGCGCCGCAGGCGTCGGCGGCAGCGCGGCAAAGAGGCGGCGTGGGCGGCGTTCTTCCTGGCTCCGACCGCGCTCGGCCTCGGCGTGTTCTACCTGTGGCCGGTCCTGCAGACCTTCTACTACAGCTTCACCACCTGGGGCCCGTTCGGCGGCCACACCTTCAGCGGCCTGGCCAACTACCGGGCGCTCGCGCACGACCCGGATCTGCGCTCGGCCTTCGTCAACACTCTGTGGTACTGCCTGCTCGGCCTGGCCGGCATCCCAGTCGCGCTGGTCCTGGCCGCGGTGCTGGCCCGGCCCGGGCGCCGGGGTGTCGGCGTCTACCGCGCGCTGCTGTTCCTGCCGGTGGTGACGATGCCGGTCGCGGTGGCGATCGTGTGGCGGTGGCTGTATGCCGGGGACTACGGGCTGATCAACACGCTGCTGGCCAAGGTGGGGATCCACGGGCCGTACTGGATCAGCGACCAGAGCACGGCGCTGATCGCGGTGGCCCTGGTCGGGCTGTGGTCCAGCGTCGGGTACACGATGGTGATCCTGATGGCGGGCCTGGAGTCCATCCCGCGCCAGTACTACGAAGCCGCGCAGATCGACGGTGCCGGACCGGTCCGGCAGTTCTTCGCGCTGACGCTGCCGCTGCTGAGCCCGAGCCTGTTCTTCGTCACGGTGCTGTCGGTGATCGGCACGCTGCAGACCTTCGACCTGGTCTACGTGCTGATCGGCCAGACCAATCCGGCGCTGCCGCAGACCAGGAGCGTGGTCTACCTCTTCTACCAGGACGCGTTCGTCAACAACAACCGCGGTTATGCGGCGGCGATCGCCTTCGTGTTGCTGCTGGTCACCGTGGCGCTGACCGGCTTCCAGTTCCGTCTGCAGAAGCGGTGGGTGCACTATGCGTAGCCTGCGGGGATCCAGGGGGTCGATCGGGGCGCACACGTTCCTGGTCGCGGCCTCCGTCGCGATGGCCGGGCCGTTCGTGTGGGAGCTGCTGACCTCGTTCAAGACGCTGACCGAGGCCACGCGCGTGCCGCCGACGTGGCTGCCGCCGCACTGGCACGGCGCCGGCTACAGCTCGGTGTTCGACACCGTGCCCTTCGGCGGGATGCTGGTCAACAGCATCATCAACACCCTGGCCCGCACCGCCGCGCAGCTGCTGTTCTGCTCGATGGCCGCCTACGCCTTCGCGCGGCTGCGCTTTCCGGGCCGGAGCCTGCTGTTCGGGCTGTTCTTGTCGATCCTGCTGGTGCCGAGCCAGCTGCTGATCATTCCGCAGTACCAGATCATCCAGAGCCTGCATCTGCTGAACACCCGCACGGCGCTGTTCCTGCCGGGCATGTTCAGCGCCTTCGGGACCTTCCTGCTGCGGCAGTTCTTCCTGGCGATGCCGGCCGAGCTGGAGGAGGCGGCGCGCCTGGACGGCGCCGGGCCGCTGCGCGTGTATTGGAGCGTCATGCTCCCGCTGGCCCGCCCCGGGCTGATCGCGCTGGGCATCCTGACCATGATCTGGTCCTGGAACGACCTGCTGTGGCCGCTGGTCGTGAACACCGATCCGCACAAGATGCCGCTGTCGGCGGGGCTGGCCTCGCTGCAGGGGCAGTTCATGACGAACTACCCGGTGCTGATGGCCGGGGCGCTGATGGCCACCGTCCCCGTGATCGTCGTCTTCGTGATCCTGCAACGCCGGGTGATCGAGGGCATAGCCCTGACCGGAACGAAGGGATGAGCATGTCGGAGCTGAGGATCGGGGTCGTGGGCGTCGGTCAGCGCGCCAAGGTGGCGACGCACGCGCAGCAGCCGGGGGTCTCGCGGGTGGTGGCGTGCGCGGACCCCAGCGCGCGGGGGCGGGAGCACGCGCGGGAGCTGTTCGGCGCCGACGTGGCCGTGTACGAGGACTGGCAGGCGATGCCGGCCGGCGACCTCGACGCGGTCTTCGTTCTGACCCCCGATCATCTGCACGCCGAGCCGGCACTGCACTTCCTGGCCGCCGGGGTCGCGGTGTTCGTCGACAAGCCGATGGCGATCACGCTCGCCGACTGCGACGCGATGCTGGCCACCGCCGCGCGGACCGGGACGCGGCTGTACATCGGGCACAACCTGCGGCATCTGCCGATGCTGCGGCGGATGCGGGAGCTGATCGACGACGGCGCGATCGGCGAGGTCAAGGCGGTGTGGTGCCGGCACTTCGTGGGGCACGGCGGCGACTACTACTTCAAGGACTGGCATGCCGAGCGCGCCAACACCACGAGCCTGCTGCTGCAGAAGGGCGCTCACGATCTCGACGTCATCCACTGGCTGGCCGGAGGGTACTCGCGTGAGGTCGTGGCGCTGGGCGGGCTGACCGTCTACGGCGCCAACCCGCGCCGGCGCTCCGAGGAGAACGGTGCCGGCGCGCTGATGGCGGACTGGTTCGACGCCGGCGCGTGGCCGCCCTCGCAGCTGCGCGACCTCAACCCGGTCATCGACGTCGAGGACCTCTCGCAGATGCTCACGCGGCTCGACAACGGTGTCTTCACCAGCTACCAGCAGTGCCACTACACCCCCGACTACTGGCGCAACTACACCGTCATCGGCGACGCCGGGCGGTTGGAGAACTTCGGTGACGGGCTCGACGGCGATCCGGCGCACATCCGCGTCTGGAACCGGAAGCGCTCGGGCTACCGGGCCGACGCGGACCTGGTCATCCCGATCGAGGAGGAAGTGGGGCTGCACGGCGGCGCGGACAGTGCGCTGGTCGCGGAGTTCCTGCGGTTCGCCGCGTCCGGCGGTCCGACGGAGACCTCGCCGGTGGCGGCGCGCGAGGCGGTGGCCGCGGGGGTCGCCGCGACCGAGTCGCTGCGCTCCGGCGGCGTTCCGGTCGCGGTGCCGGCGGTTGACGCCGCGGTTGCCGCGCACTTCGCCGAATCTGCAAGGCACCACCGCCGGGTTCCTTCGTTCCCGGCGTCCACCTTGTGAAGGGATGAGCACGATGCACCTGCTCAAAAGACTCAGGAGGCCTCGCGCACGGTTGGCGGCGGGAGCTGCGGCCTTGGCGCTGGCGGCGTTCGGCGTCGCAGCGCCCGCTGCGAGCGCCAACACGGCGTCCGTGCAGCACATCGGTGTCCCGGCTTACTTCAATCCGAACGGCAGTCCCGGCAGCGGCTACTGGACGCAGCTGGATCAAAGCGGGTCGGCGGTCGGCATCGCGATCGCCAATCCGAACAACGGTCCCGGGACGGCTTTCGACCAGGGGTATGCGAACGCGATCCAGGCGGCCTCGTCGGCCGGGGTCCGGGTGATCGGGTACGTCGACACCGGGTACTTCGGGACGACCGGACGGACCACGCGCGGCGGGCAGACGACGACTTCGGCCTGGACGACGCAGGCCGAGGGCGATGTCGACAACTGGTACAGCTGGTACGGCAGCTATGGCCTCTCCGGGATCTTTTTCGACGACGCGCTGAACGACTGCGGCACGAACAACGCGCATGTCGCGCTGTATCAGGCGGTCGGCGCCTACGTGAAGCAGAACCATTCGGGCGCGCTGACGGCCGACAACCCTGGTACGGCTGCTGATCAGTGCTATGCGTCGGCGGCGGATGTGCTGGTGATGTTCGAGGGGACGTATGCCTCGTACACCAGTTGGACTCCCCCGGCGTGGGAACTGAGTTCGAGCAACCCGAACCAGTTCTGGCACCTGGTCTACGACACGCCCACGCAGGCCAACATGGAGAACGCGGTCAGCCTGAGCAAGCAGCGCAACGCCGGCTATCTGTATGTCACGAACGACAACCTGCCGAACCCGTGGGACACGCTGCCGACCGGCACGTACTGGAGCGATGAGCTGACGCAGACCGGCGGGTCCGGGGGCGGCGGCACGGGCTCGTGCACGCCGGTCGCCGGCTCGGGGAACATCACCAACTTCTCGGCTTGTATGACCGCCACCACCGAGACGTTCCAGGCGGCGTTCACCACGGCGGTCAGCCTGCACCACGTCTTCATCGACAGTGACGACAACCAGAGCACCGGATTCCAGCTGCCGTCGCCGTCCTCGACGCCGCTGGGTGCGGACTACATGATCGAGAACAACATCCTGTACCGGAGCCTGTCGCACGGCTGGAGCTGGACGCCGGTGAGCGGCGTGAGCCCGAACATGACGCACAACGGGAACGTGTACAGCTGGAGCATCCCGCTGAGCGCGCTGGGAAGTTCGGCGACGACTCAGCGGGCGGTGTTCAACGGGAACACCTTCTACACCGCGCCGATCACGTTCAGCCTGGGCGGCTGAGGCTGAGGCGGCGCGCCTGGTCCCAGGTCGGCTGAGCGGCGGTGCCGCCGACGGCTTGAGTGGACAGGGCGCCGCAGGCGCACCCGACGGCGAGGGCCTGGTCCAGGTCCTCGCCGTTGAGGACGGCGGCGAGGAAGCCGGCATCGAAGCTGTCCCCGGCGCCGACGGTGTCGACGGGGTCGAGGGGGGTGAGGCGGGCGGTGTGGGTCTGGTTGGCGTGCAGGGCTGTGGCGCCGTGGCGGCCCCGCTTTATGACGGGGGTGGCGACGCCTGCTGCGGCGAGTTTCTGCAGGGCTTCCTCGGTGGCAGAAGTGCCGGTCAGGGCGAGCGCCTCGGCCTCGTTGGGGAGGACGTAGTCGCAGGCTTCGAGCAGGCCGGGGGCCAGCTGCCAAGTTCCGGCGGGGTCGTGGTTGGTGTCAAGGGAGCAGGTGGCTTGGGCGGCGCGCGCCGTGCGGAACAGGTCCGGAAGGCGCGCGGCGAGGTTCGGCTGGAGGAAGTAGGACGCGGCGTGGATGTGGCGCGCGCCGGGCAGCTCCTGCGGGTCGAAGGTCGCCAGGCAGCCGGGGGCGGTGAGGATGGCTCGGTCGCCGTCGGGGCCGGCCAGGCAGACGGTCAAGGCGGTGGGCAGGTCGGGGTGGCGCGTCACGGCGCTGATGTCGACGCCGGCGCTGGTGAGCGTGTCGAGGACGAAGTCTCCGGCAGCGTCGCGGCCGACCTGCGCGGCCAGGGCGGTGGACAGGCCGAGGCGGGCGGCGCCGTGGGCGACGATGGCGGCGGACCCGCCGAGGGCCAGGGTTCCGGAGTCCACGAGGGTCTCGGCCTGGCCGTACGGCGGGATCGGCGGGGCGCCGGCGAGCAGGACATCAGGGTTCGCATCGCCGACGACGAGGAGGTCGAAACCACTCATTGCAGCCCTCGCACAAGCAACAGCTCAGGTCCACTCGCCGCAGCACCACGCCCAAGCACCAGCCCACCGCGGCTCACCACAGCATTACGCCTGACCTGCGCCGCAGCACCACGCCCGGCCTGCGCCGCGACTCTCCACACCGGGCATGCCCCACCGCCGCCGGTCTCCCCTGCCTGTTCAAGCGCCAGCTCACCGCGGCTCGCCGCAGCACCACGCCCAAGCACCCGCTCACCGCGGCTCGCCACAGCACCACGCCCGGCCTGCGCCGTGACCCTCCTCACCGGGCATGCCCCACCGCCGCCGGTCTCCCCGACTCGTTCAAGCGCCATCACCGAGCAGCACTCCCCACAGCCAGCGGCGCGCGCCGCAGCGCCTCCGGCAGCGCATCCCCGTGCGCTTCGACCATCGCGTCGCAGAGCTTCCAGATCTCCTCGACGGTCAGCGTCGCGGCCGTGGCCGGATCGGCCATCGCCGCGTGGCGGATGTGCCGCGGGTCGCCTTCCACGGCCGCCGCGACCACCAGGTCGACCACGTTCAGGAAGTGCCTGTTCGGCGCGGCCAGCTGCGGCGGCAGCTCCCCCACGTAGTGCGGGTGCACGCCGAGCCGGTCCAACGTGGCCGGGACCTCCACCGCCGCGCCCTGCGGCAGGTTGCTGATCAGGCCGGTGTTCGGGGTGTTGACCTGGATCGTGCGGGGTGTGCCGGTGACCAGGCTGTGGATCACCTGGGGTGCGTACTCCGCCGCGTCGCTCTCCCAGCCGCCTCCGGGTTCCGCGCCCTCGGCGACGAGCGTGCGGAGCTCCTTGTACTCGGCCAGGTTCTCCGAGCTGATCGTCACATAGTCGTCGATGGGGATGCGCAGGCGTGCGATCTCGCTGTCGTGGCCGAGGTACCAGGGCACGTACTCCGAGGAGTGCTCGCTGGTCTCCGTCGGGTAGTAGCCCAGGCGCCGGTACATGTCGACGCGGACGCGGCGGGCCAGGTCCGGGCTGGCCGCGATGGCGGCGTCCAGCTGCGGATACAGGTCGCGGCCCTGGTGCTGCCAGCGCAGGATCCACGCCTGGTGGTTCACTCCGGCCGACAGGACGTCGACCTCCTCGTGCGGGACGCCGATGATGTCGCAGAGCCCGCGCACCGTCCAGTACACCGAGTGGCACAGCCCTGCGACCTTCAGCTTCGGCGCGATCGTGGTCAGGTACTGGATGTTCATGGCCATCGGGTTGGTGTAGTTCAGCAGCCACGCGTCCGGGCACACCGAGGCCATGTCCTCGGCCAGAGCCTTCAGAACCGGGAAGGTGCGCAGCGCGCGGAAGATGCCGCCGACGCCGAGGGTGTCGCCGATCGTCTGGCGCAGCCCGGCGGCGGCGGGGATCTCGAAGTCGGTCAGCGTGGCCTGATGGCCGCCGACGGCGATCATGTTGACCACGACGTCGGCCCCCTCCAGCGCCGCACGCCGGTCGGTGGTGGCCGTGACGTCCACCTCCGCGCCGAGGGTGCGCGCGGCGTGGCCGGCCAGGGCCGCGGCGACCTGCAGCCGCTCGGGATCGATGTCGTGCAGCGCGATGGCCGCGCCGGACAGCTCGGGGTAGGACAGGATGTCGTGCAGCAGCTGCCGGGTGAAGACGACCGAGCCGGCGCCGACGAAGGCGATGCGGATCACGCGGATTCTCTTTCGGGATCGGGCGGGGAATGCGGGATCGGGATCAGGCGGTGGAGGGGGCGGCGGGGTGCGGGCGCAGGATCACCGACCGCGTCAGGTGCCGCGGGGTGTCGGGGTCCAGGCCGCGGACCGCGGCGAGTTCCAGGGCCAGCCGCTGGGCCTGGATGAGCGAGGCGAGCGGGTCAAGCTCCTGCCGGATCCACATCCCGCCGGTGGCTCCGACCTGCTCGGCCAGTCCGGAGGGGGCCTCGCCGAACATCCACACCGCGGACTGCTCGTCGGTGATGGCGATCGGCCCGTGCCGGTAGTCCATGGCCGGGTACGACTCCGACCACGCCAGCGCCGCCTCGCGCATCTTCAGAGCCGCTTCGGCGGCCAGCCCGGTGGTCCACCCCGCGCCCAGGAACGTGAACTGGGTCCGGTCGACGACGCCCTGCGGAAGCGGCGCCGCGACCGCTGTCTCGGCGTCGGCAATGGCCTGCGACAAGTCCTCGCCGAGGTGGGCCCGCAGCAGCACCAGCGTCGTGGTCGCGAACCGGGTCTGGACGACCGACTGCTCGTCGGCGAAGTCCAGGACCACCGCGGTCCCGGCGAGCGCCGGAGCGGGCGAGTCGGCCACGCCGGTGATCACCGTGGTCGGCGCCGTCGCGGCGGCCAGCACGTCGAGGACCTCGGTCGTGGTCCCGGACCGGCTCAGAGCCAGGATCCGGTCGTACTCGCGCCCGGCCGGCAGCTCCGAGGCGGTGAACGCGTCGGTCTCCCCGGCGCCGGACGCCTCACGCAGGCCGGCGTAGGCCTGCGCCATGAACCAGGACGTCCCGCAGCCGACGACGGCCACGCGCTCGCCGGGCTCGGGCAGGCCGGGCGCCGAGGCGGCCAGAGCGGCGGCGCGCTCCCAGCTGCGCGGCTGGTCGGCCAGTTCGGCGGTCACGAAGGAAGGCATGAGGCTCCGTTCGAGGAAAAAGGTCGGTGCGGATGGAGAGAAAGGCGGCCTAGCCCTTGAGCCCGGACATGCTCATCGTCTGGACGAACTGCCGCTGCGCGACCAGGAATCCGATGATCAGCGGCGCGGTCGCCACGACGTTGCAGGCCATCAGCTCCTGCCAGTCGATGTGGTGCGCGCCCTGGAAGTTGATGATCCCGAGCTGGATCGTGAACTTCGACGGATCGTTGATCGCGATCAGCGGCCACAGCAGGTCGTTCCAGGAGTTGAGCAGCGTGAACACCGCGAGCGTGGCCAGCGCCGGCCGGGCCAGCGGCAGTACGATGCGGAAGAAGACCCCGAAGGTGGTCAGCCCGTCGATGCGGCCGGCCTCCTCCAGGTCCTTGGGCAGCGACAGGAAGAACTGGCGCATCAGGAACACGCCGAACGCCGAGGTCAGGAAGGGCACGAAGGCCGCGCCCAGGGTGTCGATGAGCCCCAGGTGGCTGAACATGAAGTAGGTGGGGATCATCAGCATCTGCGTCGGGATCATGATCGTGGCGACCAGCGTCACGAACGCCACGGTCCGGCCCCGGAACGACAGCCGCGCGTAGGCGTAGCCGCCGAGGGAGCACAGGATCAGGTGGCTGACGATGGCGATGCCGGAGACGATCGCGGAGTTCAGCATCCACCGGGCCACCGGCGCGTCGCGGAACAGCCGCACGTAGCCGCTGATGTGCAGCGCGGAGGGGAAGAAGCGCGGCGGGAAGCGGTTGATGTCGGCGTTGGAGGTGAACGAGGCCAGGAGCATCTGCACCAGCGGCAGCAGGAACACCAGGGACAGCGGCATCAGGAGCAGGTGCCAGCGGCTGAAGCTGTATCTGCGCATCATCAGAAGGCCTCGATCTTGCTGCGTCGGGCGTAGGCGAACAGTCCCAGCGTGATGATCAGCGTGGCGCCGAACAGCGTGTAGGCGGCCGCCGAGCCGTATCCGTAGCGGGACAGGTTGAACGCCTGGTTGTAGATGAAGTAGACGATGGTCTGGCTGGCGCCGAGCGGTCCGCCGTGCGTCGTGGTCAGGATCAGCTCGAAGATCTGCAGGACCGAGATGGTCTCCCAGACGCCGACGAACACGGTGACCGGGGCCAGGCTCGGCAGGATCACGTGCCGGAACTGCTGCCAGCGGTTGGCGCCGTCGATGCGCGCGGCCTCCAGGCAGTCGGTCGGGATGTCCTGGAGCGCGGCGAGGTAGACGATCACGGAGAAGGCCAGGTCGGTCCACAGGTAGATCAGGGCTATGACCCACATGACCTCGTGCCGGTCGGCCAGGAACCCCTGCCGCGGCAGGTGAAGCACCCGCAGCAGGTTGTTCGCCAGGCCGAACTGCTGGTCGAAGACGAAGTTCGCCAGGATGCCGGTGGCGGCCGCGGAGACGACCAGGGGCACGAACAGCGCGGTCCGGTAGAAGGCGATGAAGCGGATCTTCCGGTTGAGCGCGATCGCCAGGAACATGCCGAGGACCAGCACCACCGGGACGTACAGGACGGTGAACAGGACCGTGTGGTTCACGGCGGACCTGAAGTCGGGGTCCTGCGCCATCAGGCGGTAGTTGTCCCAGCCGATCTGGCGCGCCGGGGCGATGCCGTTCCAGTGCTCGCGGGAGATCAGGAACGCCCAGGCCGCCGGGAACAGGGTCAGGCCGAGGATGATCAGGGTGGCCGGGGCGGCGAAGGACCAGCCGGTGAGGTTGGCGACGACGCGGCGGCGCCGGGCGGTCCACTTGGGGCCGCCGGGAGCCGGGGCGGTGCCGTTTGCGTCGGCGAGGGCCGCAGCCGGCGTGCTCCGGGTAGCCGCCACCTCCGAATTCGCGTTCGTATTCGCGGTCCGCCGCCGGGCGCCGCCGCCCCCGGCCTTCTCATGATCGGAGATCAGGATTCCGTGTTTCATCGGCGCGACCCTCAATCCGCTTGAGCAAGCGCGACGTCGGCCGCCTTGGCCGCGTCCTGGAGCGCCGCCTTGGGATCGCCCTGGCCCTGCAGCACCTTGGCGATCGCCTGCCCGACGGCCTGGGACAGGCCGACGTAGCCGGGAACGGTGGGGCGTGCGGTCGTGGCGTTCTTCAGGTTGTCGAACAGGGTCTGCGCGCCGGGGTACTGCTTGGCGTAGTCCTGGAACTCCGTGCTGCTGGCCTCGCTGCTGCGCAGCGGCAGGTTGCCGGTGGCCAGGTTGAACTTCGGGTCGGTCTGCTGCGAGGTCAGCCACTGGGCGAACTGGTAGGACCAGTAGGCGCGGTCGGAGTCGTGGTGGTCGTACAGGGTCCAGATGTCGGGGCCGGAGATCGTCTGGTGGTTGGTGCCGTCGAAGGACGGCAGGTAGGTGACGCCGTAGTCCAGGTTCGCCGCGACGTTGTCCGACAGCTGCCACGGGCCGCTCATGATCATGCCGATCAGGCCGGACTTGAACAGGTCGGCGTACTTCTGGTCGTCCTGCGAGAGGTAGACGGACTTGTCGTCCACGGCCATCTGCCGCAGGAAGGTCAGGGCCGCCACACCCGCGTCGGAGTCGAAGGCGGCCTTGGTGTTGCCGGAGTTCAGGACACTGCCGCCCTTCTGCCACAGCAGCGGCCAGAAGTGCCAGGTGGTGTCCTCGGTCCCGGAGACGGAGTAGGCGGTGCCGTAGACGTTCTTGGCCGGGTCGGTGAGCTTCTTGGCCGCGGCGCGGAAGTCGTCCCAGGTCCAGGTGTTGGTGGGCTCGGCCAGGCCCGCGGCCTGGAACAGCTTCTTGTTGTACATCAGCGCCAGGTTGTCCACGACCGCCGGGAAGCCGATCACGTGGCCGTTGGGCGTCGCGGTCTGGCGCGCCGCCGGCGGGAACTCGGCCCACTGCACCGAGGGGTCCTTGACCTTGTCGGTGATGTCCAGGGTCCGGCCGGAGACCTGCATCTGGGTGGCCCAGCTGCCGAAGTTGTAGGAGATGTCCGGGTAGGTGCCGCTGGTGAAGGCGGCGGTCAGCTTGGGCAGCAGCTGGTCGGTGGTCGGGGCCCCGGGCGAGATGTCGACGGTGACATTCGGGTGCGCGTCGTGGAACTGCTTGGCCAGACCCTCCAGCAGCTTCTCAGGGGCGACGTCCTGCCCGGTCCACACGGTGATGGTGACCGCCTTGTTCGGGTCGGCGGCCTTCGCGGAGGACGACGACGAGGAGGAGCAGGCGGCGGTCAGCATCAGCGCGGCGGCGGTCGCGGTCGCGGCGGCCGAGCGAAGGGTGCGTGCCGTTCTTGGATGCACGGGAAGACCTCCAAGACAGAGAAGTCGGAAGGGACAGGGGACGAGCGGTGGGGTCATTCAAGGACTCCGCACACCGAACTCACAAGATCCACGCACGTTTCGCTCACCGCCGGTGCGCGAAGACGCGCGCAAAAGCATGGTCGGCAAGTCCTTGGCAGCATCCGGGCGCACGCGTAGCATCGGAGGGCGTCGCGATGGAAACGCGATGTCAGAGGTACGCCCATCCGGTATGTCGGCCCTGCCGCGAGTCCGGACCGAGTCGCCAGGACCGCGCGCATCGCGCGTGCGGCTTCCGAGGCGGGGTCGTGCCCACCAGCACAATGGAGCTCACTGTGAGCCTCATCGATGCCCGATCGATCTCTCCCCTCGCGCAACCGCACCCGCAACCGGTCGGTCCCGGTCCCGACGGGCCGCACTCGGCCTAGCGGGCGGATCTGCAGATGACCGAGTCTCAATTGCAGACCAAGAACGCGCCCGGCATGCACCGCTCCGACCGCGTCACCGCGATCCTGGACCGCCTGGCCTACGGCGGCACCGTGGACGTGGCCACGGCCGCGCGCGAACTCGGCGTCTCGGTGGCGACGATCCGCCGCGACCTGACCCTGCTGGACGACCAGAACCTGCTGGTCCGCACCCGCGGCGGCGCAGTGGGACGCGACGTCGCCTACGAACTGCCGGTCCGCTACCGCGACAACCACGGCCGCGCGGCAAAGCAGGCCATCGCGCGCATGGCCCTACGCGCCCTGGCCCCGGGCCGCCACGTGGTGGCGGTCAACGGCGGCACCACGACCAGCGAAGTCGCACGCCTCCTGGCCACACGCACGGAGCTGACGGTGGTGACGAACGCCCTGAACATCGCCGGCATCCTGGTCAACCGCCCAAAGGTGAAGCTGGTCGTCACCGGCGGCGTGGCGCGCTCCAACTCCTACGAGATGGTCGGCCCCTGGGCCGAGACCATCGTGGGCCGCTTCAACGTGGACACAGCCTTCATCGGCATCGACGGCATCAGCGCCGCCAGCGGCCTGTCAACCCACGACGAGGTCGAGGCGCACACCAACGCGGTGATCATCGGCCGCGCCCGCCGCGTGGTGGTGGTCGCAGACGGCTCGAAGATCGGACGCACGCACCTGGCGCACGTGGTGGGACTCGACGCGATCGACCAGCTGGTGACGGACACCAGCGCCGATCCGGCGGAACTGCAGGCGATCGCCGCGCAGGGGGTGGCGGTGCGGATCGCGGAGCCGGCGGGGCGGCGGTAGGGGTGGTCGGGCGGTGGGCTGGGGCGGCTGGGGTATGGGGCATGGCCGGCCGCCAGCCGCCGATTGCCGACCGCCGACCGACGACCGCCGACTGTCGACCGCCGACCGCCAACCGCCAACCGCCAACCGCCAACCGCCAACTGTCGACCGCCGACTGTCGACCGCCGAATTGCCGACCGCCGATTGCCGACCATTGCCGATTGCCGACCGCCAGCCGCCAGCCGCCAGCCGCCAGCAAGACGCATGCGCAGTAGTGCGCAGGCGTGTCCACGCGAACCGCCGGCCGCCGGC
>Ga0207671_10003011_pt1 | contig 17283 bp, 16 predicted proteins | sample KBSC24metaG_FD_184352 | JGI IMG/M metagenome (GOLD analysis project Ga0207671, IMG submission 184352) | Corn rhizosphere microbial communities from Kellogg Biological Station, Michigan, USA - KBS C2-4 metaG (SPAdes) (version 2) | ecosystem: Host-associated > Plants > Roots > Rhizosphere > Soil... | reverse complement strand
AACGTGAGTAAGCATGGACAGCGTCGTCTCTACAAGCATGCGGTCATTCCAGGTGCCACGCTTGCAGACTTTCAGATTGCTCGGATCACCTTCCTTGGCATGGAAGCCCATGTCTGCCATGATTAACGTCTGCTTGTCAAACTGAGCAATCATGGGATGAAAGACCGTGTCGTGATCTTTTTCCCGTGCCGTATCCCAGCAGACGACCAGACCAAATTGATTGAGCAGGAAGCAAAACTTGGCTCCCATAATCCAACGGTAATTCGATTTGCCTTTCGTCGCAATACGCGGATGTTGTGTCTTTATGTGTTCTCGAACGGGATGGAGCAATTCAATCCCATAGCTGTCAATCACGCCTAACACGGTGGGATCTGCTAAGAAACGATCGGCCCAATCTTGATGTTTGGCAAGCAAGCGAAAGAGGCGTGTGCGTTCAGGCAGCCCTGGGAAGAAGGGGCGCAGATTACGGTCTGCCCATCTCCAGAGTGCCCGTCCACCATCTCCTTTGATGGCATACAGCAGCCCCAGCGTCACTAATTCGCTGGGATAAAGCTTGGCTTGGCTATGTTTGCGAATATTTTTCATCGCATCATCAACACGAACGAACAAATCTATGACAAAATCAAGGGTGGTCATGGCTGGTCTCCAAAACTGAGATGGTGTGGTTACCTTCAGCTTATGCTCAGCCATGACTATTTCAAACGTGATCGCAAAGACAACTTCGAACTAGCACCATCCGTTATTAGAGCCATGCCCGTTACAGCGGTTATCGGTCACCTTGTTCTCTTGGTCGCAGTGACTATAGCCCAGATGGTGATCCATTTCCCCTTCGACCATGCCGCCAGCATTTGACTGAACAGATCCCTCCAAGCACTCTGGACATCATCCATCGACTTGAGCTGGCCCTGATCGATGAACTGCTTCACCTGATCCTGGGAAAACGCCCTGTGTTACTCTCCGCTTTACTTTTGCGTGCTGCCATCTTTGTGCCTGCCCTTTCTTAGCCTCTATTATGAGAACTAACCATCTCAGGCAGAAGCACACTATATTTTACACGCTCACATTGAAGCGTAAAACGTTCAAATAAAGTTATCAGAGGCAAAAGCACAGATTACTTGACAGACCCTCCGAACCCACATATAGATGCCTTTATGTGGGTTCCGCTATTGCATATTGATAATGATTAGTGTGCTTCAACCATTTCTTCTAATCGTATCTATGTTCATAGTCACTCATCTCATCTTCCACGTGCCTCTCATCTTCCATGCGATCCCAGTCGAGCATCTCGCGCATTAATCTCTCTTCCTCTGCAAACTTTACGGACAAGGCGATGCATGAAAGTGCGACTCTCGCATTGATTTGCCATGCAGCCGATGTGCTCACACGAATTATGCCGTGTGAGGGATCAAAAGCGGTATACTGCGCCTCATGTATTGAGAGTGACAGATTGAGAAAGTCGCATTCCGTGTTCACAGACACAAATACATTGTCAAGCACATCAATTCTGTGTTCAGAACAACGTTGATCCGCCCAATACCATCGAATGATATCGGCGACTGAGTAGTCGATGCAAGCTACTTCAATCTCATGTTCCATAATCCGAATGCGGATCATGCAATCCAAGTCCGTCTCGACGACCTGGATGCCAAAAATGTTCACTTTCAATTCTGTCAAAATCTTTTCCATGGTTAATCATCCTATCTGAGTTTTGTGGAGGCATGTTCTGGTCAGGCTCCATAGAACTGATCGTGCATTTGAGCCAAAACAGGCACAACAAAAGTCGAATTTCTTTTTTGTAGGGGCTAAGATCTTAGTAAAGTGAAGTTATTGAAATCTATTGATATTTTTTGCATATGGGGAGCTATGTGGCTGGTGGAGTGATCAAGTTATTTATATCGCAATTATAGTAAATACACCCATGAAGATTGAAACTGCTCGCCTACGTGTTCACTTTCTCGGAGACAATTACATAATTCGGTATAGAGTTGATCATCAACGCTCCTGGAAGGCTTTTTGGACTGAATGAAAAGTTAGCGTCTCCTCGCGTCGCCTACTATGTACGTAAGAGCCGTCTTTTCTGTACTTCATCACGCAATCAGGCCGAGTCGACACTGGCGGCGACTTGCCAAGATCGCCTCCATTTATTAATCTCGACAGACGCCCCTTCTATGGCAGCGACGATCCATCCCACTCATGATTCGGATCTGGAACGAACGTAATGCTTTGCCCTCCCGAAGACCTGATAGCTACAATCCAGCCTTCTGGTACTTTTGCTCGATACAGGTTCTTCAGTGTAATGGAGTCCACAGACTCCAATTTCTCCCACGCTATCGCCATGATATTTGCCTCCTGATGGCATGTTTCTCGGACGGGCCTGATTGCTCACTCAAGGCCTGAATAGATATACAAGGGGCCTGTCGGTCGATTTTGCCTCAGATCGCGGTTGGTCGCTAAATAGTGTTACGCCCAAGTTGAAAATAGTTGACTTCCATGGTGCCCATTTTCGATAGAAAGCACGACTCAAGAAACGGGACATGCTGTCGAATTGAAACAATACAAGAGCGATATGCGATAATGCGCTTCAACTATCTGGATTGCGGTTGCAGGTAGCCGTCATGGTAAAGGCGGGTATGACAAGTTCGGGGTTTGAGCGTGAAGAACGACCGTGACTCGGTGGATATCAACGTTGCTGTGGAAGGTCCAAGACGAACATTGCGTTGTGTTCGGTCGCCAACGGCACTATCGCACTTGATTTCAATCGACTGACTCCCTGCGGGGCGAAAACACGGAAAGCACGGCGGTTTGAATGTTAATGTTTGCGACTAAGGCTCTTAGGCAATGCGCGGCCGTCAAGCACTTTATAATCAAGAATCTTAACGTCCTCTTTAGAAATGAAGCCGTATGACTTGTCGATCATTATGACGCGATACTGCGTATCCGTCTGAGCATTGATTGACAAATACGTTCCGCGCTGACATGTGCTCAGTGTTCCAGGACGGTCGGTTCCGCCTACGATTACGGATGTCTCCGCAGTGACAACACCCAAACGTCCGACAGATGGGCCGCCACCTGCTACTGGCGTCCACTCAACTTCGCCCCATGGACGATACTTGACAATAGAATCAGGAATGATACGCCTGATGCATGCGCTTGGTATCGCGAAGTTCAGATTTTGCGCGTCGGCGAAATTATATGCTGTCATGCCTAAGACGGCACCATTCATATCGAGCAGGGGACCGCCTGAGGAACCATGAGATATCGGGGCGTCAGTTTGAATGAGTGAGAAAGAGCCAACACTACGAATACCGCTTATGATGCCTTTACTAACAGTGCTTTGGAATCCTTCGGGACATCCTATCGCAACAACATCTCGTCCGATCCTCACCGCTTCGTTCGGAGCGAATCGAAGAGCCCTCGCGTTTCCAGTATTCACCCACACAATCGCGAGATCATTCTCTTTGTCACTGCCGACGACGCCAACCACTTCCTCGGAACGTCCGTCATGAAAAGAGGCTGAGACTTTATGAGCCCCCTCTATGACATGCCAGTTCGTTGCAACGCGGTTGATGCCAACGACGAATCCCGATCCTTCCGACGTGATTTCACCGCTATCGTCTCTCACTTTCAATTCTACAACTGACGGTAAGGCCAAACTGCAGACCTGCTCGGTGGTAAGCGTCCGCGATCGTTGCTTGTGTGAGACTGGCGCAGCAGAGATGGGTGAACAATAGGTGATCGGAGCAAGCGAAGATACCACTGCCGCGACAAGCCCTATCAATGTCGTCAACTGCCTTTTGTCGATATTCATGTGGTTGGTTGCCTCATCACTTTAAGTATATCACGGCGACTCCCACGCGCCAAGCAAGTCATCGAAGTTGTTGGTGAATCTCTCACGCCGCGGCTTCCGCACTTGGATGCATAGCGCTTTCAAGGTAGCTCAAGACGCGCTCTGCAGTGTTCAGCAATCCATCGAACGTGATCACCTCAATCCTATGCAAATGGCCATTGAAACGACGGAGCGATTGAACGTTCTCGGCGTTCACGTCTCTTCCGATAATGATCTTCGCCCTGATTTTTGACGTGTCTTCACCATCCTTTACCTGAATGGAATCATGATCGGCATCTATACGCTCGATATAATTCTGTACTTGTCCGATTACTTTTGATAGATCGCCGTCGGCGTAGTAGGTTTTGTGCGATGGGTCGAACTTGAAGAGGGGCTTCCCGTTAAGTGGGGTTTTGATTTCGATGATCTCAATGTAACCGTCAGATGTTCGACGGACAACGAAATCTTGCTGCTCATCGCGCGTCCACCTCCTTCTTGTCAAGAGCTCGCTGTATTCGCTTCCAAACATCCACGGATGCTCAGCAAGCAAATGTTGAAACTGATGTTCCGTAGGCGACATATCGCTCTCGACGAGCATGCGTAGCGTGTCTACGGCGGACCGATAAACCGCCAAATTCAAAGCAGCCGCAGCTTCTGCGAACAACCGCGGGTCCAGCGCTGCGCGTTCCAAGAGCTTTGAAAACATTCGGGCATCGCTGCCAGCTTTGACAACGGTTTGCGCAAAAAGGTCGTATTCGCCTGAGGCACTAACTGACTCGATCAGTTGCCTGAGCGCATTTGCCTCTGCTTCGCCTCTTGCGTGGGACACGACGTATGTTCCACTGGCTTGGGGTATCAGCTTTTGTCTACCTGCATTCAGTAGGTCGAGCAGCATTTGTATTTCATCACCGTTTTCACCTGATAGTGAGACAGAGTGTTCCGTGTCGAGCAAACATTGGCCTTTACTCTTCTTGAATGTCTTTATGGTGAGAGCATCATGATGCGCCTCTCCTGTATGCCTACTGCGAAATATGCCGTACTTGGCAATTTTTCGAACACGTGGACCATCCTTCAATGTCACCGACTGCATGCTTTGAACATCGGGATGAAAGTCGGAACTGGGCATCGTAGCCTTAATAGTTGTTGATTGCGAGGGATGGGGGCCTTCTTGCGCGTTGACGTCTTGGTCGCTCACGTTGAGATCTCCTGAAATGGTTTGATGATTGCTTGCTATCCTACACTGTGACACCTCACTTAGAAAATAGTTCCCTCAAACCTGTGCCCGCTTCCGCGAAAATGCACGACAACTCCTACATAACCCTCTACTCAAAGTAGCGCGTTATATAGGAGAAACACGATGACCACCAAATTTGCTTACATTCAGATCTCGCCGCGCGGCTTTAGAAACGAAACGACCGTCTATCGCGGAACGGTCGAGCAAGTCGAGGCAGCTCTCGACGTGATCAATAACCACCGCAACGCTTGGGCCAGGCGGATCTCAGGCAATCACACCTACGCGCGCTCGGCACGGTATCGGGCCAGTCTGCGAGGGGAGACTGTGCCTGAGCTGTGCGAGGATGTCGTACGGCCATTTCGGCAGGTGTGGCTGTTTGCTGATGGGACGAGAGGCGTAAAGGGACCAGAGATATAGATCATTCGCTCTTCGTGATCGTTGCGAGGGGGCGCTTCATGGTCTTCACGGCGTTGCCTGGCTTCCATTGGACCTGCTGATCATGCTTGGCCGCTACAGCGCCCGACCTCCATCAGGAAATAGTTGTCGTCAATGTGTGCCCGTATTCCCGCGGGCGAACGATAACTCCTATAGAGATCGGGCCGAAAGGCCAAAGACTCCCACATCAGAATCGATATCGCCTGCGTTCCTCATGAGACTTATGATGGAGCGCAAGCACATAGGAAAAACATGACGACAGACGAAATGATAATTTGCGACGGACTCACCGAGCACGCTCCCGTCGCAAAGTGCCGTAAGATCGCGGAATGGGCAACCAAGAGGGCGTGGCATAGGTTGCGCGAATTGACGGAAACAGCCGACCAACGGCAGCGCCAGGTAATGGCGGAAGCACTCTACGAAGACTATTGCCGATCGTGTGGGATAGAGATGGTAGACTGCCCAGGTCAGATCGACCAGATCATGGGGCACATCGCGCTCAATAAATTCAACTTTGCGGCTCATGATTTGCTGCGGGATGACAATCCAGTTCTTTACGAGAAAATCGACACTGCCGTACGGTACAGGGAGTGGGGGAAAGACAAACTCTACCTCCACCGCCAACGGATTGACAATATCCCACTGGTGGCCAACACAATCTTCCGCGACCTGGTCGCAACCGAACAGTGGAAATCTAAGGATGCTGAATATCTGGTAACTCGCAAGGCAGCGGCGCTTACGGATATCTCAATAGCTTACGAAGACGATGAGCTATTTGAAGCCGTAAGCCTCTACATGCGAACTCATCCGTACGAGCCGCTGAAGTACAGCCGAGTGGGAAAGGACCTCAAAGTACCAGACACTCCTGTGCAGCGGGCGCGAGTTAAAAACGTGTTGATGAGGATGTCTAATCCAGCAAGCAAGACGTTTACCGACGTTGTCATGCTGCCTGGAAAATCGGCGAATGGTAGCGACAGTCCAAGTTTTATCTGGGCTCCTGGCCGCAGGCGGTTAGATGCCGAGCCAGCCAACTGGCTGCGGATTATTGCCGAGGAGATATTGTCATTTCTAAAAGAATGCCCAGGTGCAGGCGTAAGGGACATTCGAACTCATTGCAAGTCAGTGTTGATGTCGTGTGCTCATTCACGCATTGCTGCGGCGCTTGGCATGCTTGAAGACAAGAAAGCAATCACTAAGATACCTGGAGCACACAACAAACACCATTACCATGTTTTCAGTGATACATGCGTCGACTTGAGTGGAACCGACGAAATGCCAAGTTGGATGAGGTCGCTGAATATTGCTCCCACCACGCCAACAGCAACTTTTCAGGCAGACGAGGTTGAAGAACGACTACCTGACAAGTGGTGAAAGTCTGCCTGACACCCGAACATCCAGTGTGCCGCCAGCGTGCCGTCAGTGTGCCGAACCATATGATTTGAGTGTGCCGTCCAGAGTGCCGCGTAGTGCGCCGTCAAAATGGCTCCAGTGTGCCGCCACACTGAAACGGCACTCTGGAACTCGGCGGATTTTAGAGTAAAAACCTGACTTTTTGTCCATTCTGAACCCGTCGCTCCGTATGTAATAAGTAACTCTCAATTACAATAACTCTCTTGGGCTGTCGTCGCTTCGCTCCTCCCTCCCAAGATTCAAGACTCTGTTAATGACTCTAACTAAAGACACCCCTGATCGTCGCCGCTTCGCGTCGCCTCACTGGGGCGAGTTATTATTGCTGTCGCGCTTCGCTTATAATTTGCGGATAACGCACGATGAATCGCGGCATCAACGCTGCCATCGGGCTTGCTTGGAGCGAGCGAAGCGAGCAGAGTGGGGAGGAGGGGCAACGCCCCCGACGACCCACTAAAACATGAATAACCGACATGATTTCATACGATTAATGATAGCGGGCTCTCGATATTCTGGAGGCTCAGAGCTTCAGGATGGTGTCGAAGGCATCAATTGATACCCGATCGTCCAGGATTTTGGCCGTGAACGTCACCCTGTCTCGCTCGGGGATGGGGCGGGATATTGGAGGCGAAATGACAGGCTTGGGTGGGGGAGTTGGCGGCAAGGAAGATAGATCAGGCATCCAGAGATCGGCGAGTTCGAGAAGATGGGCCATTGTGTTACTTTCCAACGTGTCGAAAGCAACGCGATGCAATTCGACTCACTGGTATGGTAGTCGTGCATATTCGTGAGAACAGGCTCAAAATAAATTGGTGGAAGTCTGGGTTGCCGATGGTTCAGTCGCGCGTCAATCGATGTGGTGTGTTGCGGCTGACGATTGTTGGAATTGGTCAGGATGACGAATGGAGGGAATGGCTGACGGCGGTGAGAGTCAGGGGGACACAAAGCGGGGTGGGGTGCAGGTGAAGATGCCTACACATTGGTCAGCTCGCCGTAAATCAGGCGGCCATCCGCGCCTTGGCCCTGATCGGATACGGCGTTGGAACGGAACAAATATAACCCGATTGTCTAAATTGCCAAAGGTATAATGAAATCTTGGCGACATAGCGTACAATTCTTACGGATTCTCGTCACCTCACTCCCGATCCCTCAAGTCGGCCGACCAAATAAACACGAAGTTCGGCAGCACGGAATTGGAGTACGACGGAACCATTTGGCGTGACGAAGATTTGCAAACGGCATGATGAGCCGCAGCTGTCTCGGCCACCAAATGACATCGAATCCACAAGTGGCACGGAAGGCTGCTTCAACCAGAATTATGCGTCACCAACTGCAAACAAACAGAGTGTGGTCATTCTTCCCAATGCCTGAACAATATATATAGTGGCCCCCATTGTCAAGACAGAAAAGGGTCTTATTTAAGGTGATTTTCTATGCCTGCTTGATTAGCTCTCCGAGAGCCTCTTTGTACACCTGAGCTGGAGTTCGGTACTCTAACGATTGGTGCAGTCTTTCCTGATTGTAGAAACGTAAATAGGCACCAAGCTGCTCGGTTGCGCTACGCACGCTCTCATACTCTTTGAGATACACTTCCTCATATTTGACGCTGCGCCACAGGCGCTCCACAAAGATATTGTCCAATGCGCGCCCCCGACCGTCCATACTAATGGCAATTTGGGCAGCTTTCAATCGCCCCGTGAAATCCAGGCTCGTAAACTGGCTTCCTTGATCGGTATTGAAGATCTCAGGGCGTCCCAATGCGAGGGCGGCATCCAGAGCTTCCAGGCAAAACCAAAGATCGAGCGTGACCGAAACAGACCAGGACAGAACATAGCGACTGAACCAGTCTATTACTGCCGTTAGATAAAGGAAGCCACGCGGCATCCGAATATAGGTGATGTCTGTACTCCAGACCTGATTGACCCGCTCAATGGGCACGTTGCGCAACAGGTACGGGTAAATCCTGTGCTCGGGTACGGGCGTGGAGAGGCGCGGCCTGGGCGCGAACGCTCTACAACCCACTTCAGCACGCGGTAGATTGCCTCCAGTCCCATCTCTGCCATCAAGCGCGCCGTCCGCTTGCGATTGATCCCATGCCCCTGCTTCTGCAGCCACGCCGTCATGCGTCGTGAGCCATAGAAGGGAGTGCGGGTATATTGCTCATCGATCAGACGCATCAGCAGCAGGTTCGCCGTGGACACAGGACGGGCTTCATAATAGAAAGCCGATCGGCTCAAGTCCAACAGTTCGCACTGCCGCGCGATACTCAGATCCTCATGCCTGGGATCGATGAGATGACGCTTTACATCCGTGGTGACGTCAACGGAGTTGTTCAGATTTTTTTCAGCCAGTCCAGTTCGACTTTGAGCTGCCCGATCTGCTGATAAAGCTGTGCCTCTAGGGCTTGCTGATCCTGGTCTTTTCCCTTGTTGCCTTTGACGCGTTTGTCCGCGAAAATCTGCGGCAACTCATCGAGCAGCTGTTTCTTCCACTGCGTAATCTGGTTGGGATGGACCCCATAGCTGCTGGCGATTTCATTGGCCGTGCGCTCGCCCTTGATGGCTTCCAGAGCGACCTTGGCTTTGAACTCGCCACTGTAATGCTTACGAGAGGTGGACATGGTACATTCCTTTTCCTGATCAGTTTAGCAGGAAGAAATCACCTTAAACACCTGTACAGATTCTTGGGACCATTATAATCTTGGAGGCGCATGTGCAGAAGGAAATAGTGGTGGCTCTCGTAACAAGCTCTGGTAGTTTGCTTGTAGCTATTTGCGCACTGATCCAATCGATCAGGAATACGCGAATACAGACCCAATCAGCGCTCGAACTGGAACGATTGCGAAACGAAGCCCAACGAAGGATAAAGGCTTTTGATACAGCCACCACGGAAATTGTGCCTGTCGTACAGAGGTTGGGTGAAGTCTGGAGAGATACACAAACGATAAAGCACGCGATCAACGTGATACTACTTGGCCGACTATCCGAAATTGATGATGCTTTGAATGACATCAAAGAGACATCTCGCCATATGGTGTTCCAATACGCCGATGCTACAACTTTGAGCGTACCGCAAGATTTACGTTTAACGTAGCATTCACTCAAGAACTACGCAGAGTCCGTGTGGCAATTACTATCTGAAGAACGAGGACGAATACCTTGGACGGAACCTCTAACGGGCGACCAGATAGAACGATTGGAGTTGTAACGTCGAGATTTTCGGTGATTGTGGGATTCCGCCCGTGCCTTTCTAATTTCAATCGGCAATTAGCGATCTTGAATCACGATTGCTTAAGGTCATATTATCCGATTCATGACAATGAACTTGTCGACTTTAAACCACGTAAGCCTCGTAGATGTCCAATCGCTATAAATTATTCGAACCTTCGGTCACATGACATTTGTCGATTTAGGCAAAAAGTGTTAGTGCTTTTGCGACAATTCCTAAAGCATTTGTGACGAGGTTTATCTTGCCCGCCAACGTCGTTAAATCCTTCAAAGCGTTATCGAGCGTATTCTGAGCAGCTTTCGCGGCATCAGCTATGTGCTGAACTTCATCATCATTCGCATTGATTAGTCCATTAAATGCCACCAGGAAATTTGTCAGTGCTTGATTTACTGCATTGACATATGCGGTACGTTGCTCCGAAGTGAATGGTGATTCGGCTGAAAAGACGTTATCGCGCTGTTCATTGAGGATGTCGAATTGTGACTTTAGTCTACTCAATAGATCGTCTGCATTTGTTGGCATACTGATTGTCCTTTATATGATCGAAAACAGTGTTTAGTTTCCTATGGTTTGCCTTAGCTTCTCATGGTCTCTTTGAAGGTTCTGGAGAGCGTCATCCATTGTATCTGCATTCTTAGCAGCCAATTCATTCAATTCTGCTTCTTCGACATTTGCATAAAATTGTGAGTTGTTTTTCGCATCGACCGTAGTTGGTGAGTGTGTTGCCGTTATTTTAAAAGGCATAACCGATGACTCAATGTCGTCCGCGGGTGTTGCTAAGCCTGCTTTGATTAATGTTTTTAACTGAGCCGATGATTGTTCTATATAGAATCGCGAGAGAATAATATAAAGTGGCTTTTCCGCATGAAACAGCTTTAGCTCAGCGACAACGATTTTACTGATCGCCGTATTGCCTCTCCTCGCATCTTTTAGTTTCTGTACATCTTGAGCGCCCGCAATTATTCCACCAATAGCATCGTTAATATCCTGGTCGGCAACTTGAACAGGGGAACCGCTGAACCCAGGAAGTGCGATGTGAAGTGGGTGATTGTCGATTTTCTCTACAGCCGACTTTAAATTACTGGCAGCAGTTTGAACGTCTCCAGGTTTGTTGGTCGCGATCTTGCCTAATGTGACATAAAGTGCGTCAAGCTTACTTGCGACCGCTTTGCGCGACTGTATGTCGCTTTCTGTCTTGTCAAACTGTTTTTGGAGTTCTGGTGCTATTGTCGTTTGATTGAACCGAATTTTAAAAACGTGCTCATATCTTTGATTCGAACTTTCCAATAGGTCGTAGTAGTCGGTGAGTGCACTTGCCGTTTCATGACCGCTTGCCGCTAAAGCTGCGACCTGATCGAGCTGTTTATGTTCTTTGCATCCAGAGAGCATGACTACGAGCGCAATGACTGCAATCGTACCTGCTCTCTTCGAGATAAAATTCAGCGCAGACGATTTCAAAAGAACCTCCCTTTGGCTTGTCACGGATGACGATACGGCAACCCCGCGCACTTACCGCTGCAACGATAACACAGTAGCTGGCGTTGTAATATAGGAGGTGAAGCCGAAAGTGTTACAGCTTGCTGGGACATTTTCTGTCGGCACAATGTCGGCAGTCGATTGACTCACAGGGATGTGGCTTACTTCGACGTCAATTGGCGAAGTATAAGCAACAACCTATCAGTGATTAATGAATGCAACTTTGTCGCGACGACGGCTGGCGAGAGGGCGGAACGCCCCAATCAAGAGCACAATCGCTGCCGCGTGGATCAGTAGATTTGCCCAGAAATGGGCCAAGTGGCCAATCTGCGGGGTTTCTGGATGTTAAGTGACCAACCGTCAACTCGTCGTGGAAAAGGCGCCATTTGGGGTAGCTGTGGCTGATGAATGATTTGATGGCGTTCAGCGAAGCGGAACATATCGGCCTTTGCGATGCCGCGTAGCTGACACGGACCATATGGAAATTGCCAGAAGCCTGGAATATGGTATCGCAGGGGATAAGTGCTTGGTGGAACTAATCCAGACGCAAGCCAAAGCTCACACATCTGAGGCGACATGTTACAGCAAGGGCATCGGTTGGGCCGTCGTGAGTCAGTCGGCGTTTGGATCGAGAGGATAGGTTGAGGCCTACTATCGTTCATGTATTTATTGGTGCAGCGTCACGGAATGTGAGAATGACTTGTGAACAATGTTATCCTCCCATTCTATAGCTACTCGCCGAGTCATACGATTTCCCTCGAACGAATACCCCCCTGGTCGATACAAACAACCCTTTAATTCTGGGATGCGAAGCGCTTCCTGTAGATCCTTCATTACCAGGGCGACTTCGATTGTTCCAAAACGAATGGTGATGTCTGACACGTCATTGGCTGTGCCAAATGGTTTGATTTCGGTTCATTCACGCTCAAAATTGAACGGCAGACCATTTGCGTACAGACCAAATGATGATGGCATCTGCTCAAGCCCGTACAGAATGCGCAGCCACTCAATAGGCGGCTTCCAATGCTTCATTACTGCCCCCAGAGCTATTGGTAGCACTTCCTGAAAAGACATATCCGATCAGCACTTTCAATGCCCAGAGTTCCAAGTCATGCACATTGACAATCCAAATCTTGTTCACCGCCTGAATTGTGTCACGATCAACAATATCAGCCTGCGCAGTGGCTATCGCCTTAAAGAAACTTAGTCCGACGTTATCAAGCGGCGAAAGAGCGTTATTGTGAGGTTCGCAAAGCTTGTCCAGACCAACCTTTAGAGTTCAGTTGAGCTCTGATTATTTGCGGCCGACCATACATCAAGGTGTGACTTTAGGAGGACATGCCTTCCAGTTTTGATCGCGCAGTCTTCAAGCGGTCATCACCCTTTTTCTTTATTTGCTCAAACATCACGATTGCGGCCTCAATGCATCTCCGCGCACCTGTCGCATCATGGATTGCTAACCTTGCCTCACCTTGATTCAATAGGCTATCTCCCATTCGAGATCGATCGTTTAGCGATTTGCTAATGAAGTAACATTGTTCAAAGTGTTGGCTAGCTAAATCGAATTGGTTCTGGTCCTTCGTATCGAAACCAAATTTCTCGATATTAGTGTACAATTTGGTCAACTGTGCCTGGCATTCTTTGACGTATACACTTACCTGACCTCGCAAATTGGGATCAATCATTTCATACATCGTGAGGGATTCGCGAAATCTGGCAGATGATTGCCACATCAGTCCTCGTGAGGACTCGAAGTAGCCCAGGGCGCGAAGCTTGTCCGATTTTGCTATTTTGTCATGAGAAGTTTCAAGTCCATCATTCACGCTAAAGCCTAAGCTTTGGTTAAGCAATCTGATAAGTTGTTCGAGTGAATCGATCGTACTTGGTATTTCGTATTTCGTCCCAGCATCCTCGTTGAGCTTCATATGCGCATCTTTGTAAAAATCTATGAGACGCAAGAACCATATGTGGCCTTCTTTATCGATTATTTTGTCACAGAACTCTTGGTAGCCAGCAACTCGGTCTGCTTGATTTCGCATCTGAATTCCAATGGAATCCTGGAGAGCTGGCCAAATCCCTGATGCGGTTCCAAGCGATCTGCGTACATCGTTTATATATGCGAAGCAAAGCTGTGCGTCTTTTGACGAGAACGCAGCTGATGGAAACTCGAAGCGTGCGTTTCGTGCATAGTAGAAGTACATTGCGGTTGAGTACAACGTTACCATGGCATTGTGCCCATTTGCGTTTACCCAGGCACGAAAGAATGGTAGGTCGTTACGATATCGTGACCAAGATTTTCCATCAGTTGGAAAAACGTCACTGATTCCATCACTTCCTTCACCTTTAATGAAATGCAAGTCCACCGTGAATTGAGCATAGCTGTAGCGGCCTGTATTGTCCAAAGGGAAACTGGGCACATCTTTTAGCTCCATAGACAAATCATTCAGTCGGCGATACAGATCTATAGCAGCTACCCGAAGTGGATCTAATTGCGTGAGGCGGACTCTGGATTTTTCCTTATCCCTGTCGGAGCGGCTTTGGCGCAACAGATTTCCCAGAGCAAACAGGCCTGCAATGGCTGCCGCGAGCGCTGGAGCGAACGCCGTACTCCACCAAGGAGTGCCATTGCCCGATGGCTTCACTGCTGCGGCTCCCTCGACCTGGATTTTGACGACGGTAGCCTGCCCTGCTGACACTGTCGGGGTGCTTTGCTGAGTCGGAGTCACAAGTGGCAGACGATTATTCTGGAGTTGGCCGCGTTGAAGAATATAGGCAAATGAGTATACAATTATACATATAACCACCGTTATGCCAATTTGTTTTAGTTTCATTTGTTTGACCCTTGAGCGTTGGCCGCGACTTCGTCATCTGGAATGCATTCTTCGAGATGGCGCTATATCTTGGAGCATAGCAGTGATGTGGCGATTAAAGATGGCCCCAGACGATAGGTGAGTCTGGTCTTGTCGACTACTTCGAGATAATCCATGGCAAGTACAAGGGCGGATCTCGACATTCTGTTATGGGCTTCCCAGGCGTGCTGGCAGCAGCTTCAATCAGCAATCGGCGGTTTGCCCGTAGCACGAAAGAATATCGGAAACTGACACTTAAATATAGATGATTGAGACGAGAGTGTTACACGCCTTATCAATGATTCTGGATTGCTCGTCTCTACCGTCGAGTGATAAGGTATGAAAGTAGGCTCGACTGGACGCTCTTAATCATGCTGACGAATCTTGTTGACGCAACCCATCCCGACGTGAGTACACATGCGGTGCGTCTGCCGCGGCGATTCTTGATATCATACGAAGGCGGAGTGGGAGTTCAAGAGCCTGAGATATGGAGTGGAGTTGGTGTGTGATCTCTGACGTGGAGCAACTGACTCCGTGCCGCAGCAGAGGGAATGAAGCCACGAAGGAAGCAACCAAGATCGGTTACTCTATTCTTGCGAATCCTCATGGAAACGACCTTCAATAAAATACTTCATTGACCGTTGTGCAATGGCGTCTGCCTGGTCCTCGCTCAGGCCCGCGAATGCTGCCATGTGAAATAGAGCTGGGCCCCATCGATTTGTAAGGAGCGCCTCAAGTTGTTGCGGGTGAAGGCGGGCTTTTGCTTTGTCCGTAAGGTGAGGAAGCAGAAAGCAGAACATTAAACACTGCAACCCGAGATGATATTTTGAGAGGAAGAACAACCAATATGGGAACTGCTCGTCGAGCTTGTGAACATAAGCTCGAATCTCATCAACTTCAAACAGTTCTCTTGGATCTTGGTCGTAGCCGTGAAAAGCGATATCCACCTTTTCCATAAACGTCTTTGCGGACGGCTGTGATGCCATGATCTGGCGCAATGTTGACAGGGCAGGTTCAACATTCAATTCGTCCACTTCTTTGCGAGACACTACAACGATCAATGGATCAAGAGGGGCTTGGTCAAATAAGTTTTCCAAATGTTATTCCTAAATGCACATATGGCGTCCATGTGCGGTAAACGGCTGATATTCGGCAAGATATCATCGGATAGGCGTTTCGGCTTAAAATTACAGTTATGAAACCCTGAAATGGGGATATTTAGGGTGTCATGCTTCCTCGGATATGGATGGAATGACGTAGCGGTGGTAGGCTTGAGTTGACATGCTAAAATAGTGTACCTAAAATTTCTTATAAAATGTGTGAAATCATGCATTTAAGATAATAATATGATACTTTGCTTGGTGTCAAATCAGTTGGTAAGTATGTCGGCTAAGAGCCAGCAATAGATGAAAAATCCAAATCCGCCACCACTTTCAAAACAAAGCGTTTGCGCCGAAGTCGAGCAACTCATCAGACGCTCAGGCGCGCTTGCCGATGAGAGCAATGAGGTGTGTAGCGAGCTGGATGTCATTGCCGATCTCCAAGCTCACCTGGTTGTGCTGGCAAGTGATCTAAACACCACGCTTCGATTTCAAACTGGCGCTCTATCAGGGCTGAAGCCTGCTTTCTACGCAAGCGTGCAATCCGCACATGTGCCTTGGGTTGTTGGCCCGTGTACATATTTCACGGCGTTGCACGAGCTTGGCCATGCAGCCCTCAACCGCCCTGGCGGTCAAAGTGACGAACAGGTACTGGACGAAGAAATTGATGCGTGGAAATGGGCGTTCGACAAAAGCATCGTCACGCCGACTCCGAGTGTCCATGAGTACATCGAAGCCCTATTGGACCAGTATCGCCACAAGGTCGCATGCCAAATCTGCGGAACCACGGTGGAAATAAGATATGAAGACGATCCTGAGGTATATGAAGCACATTGGAAGGCGATGCTTGGCTGAGATGCTTGTCAATAACACTATCGCAGTGTATTTGAAATGAAGTGCTCAAGGAATGGTATATGAACATACGAACAACTCTCGTCGCTACAGTGGTAATGATGTGTTATCCTGCCATTTCTCCGTCAGCTGCGCCCCATGAAGTAGATCAATCAACACCACGCTATTTGTCCTTTCGGATTGCGAATTTGGATATTCGTACACTTACTACAAAGAGTTCGATCAGCAAATATATTTTTGATCATAAAAAGCATTTCGGTTTGCGGATCGACCACAGTGAAGGCTTAAATGAATCAATGCAGATGCTACTCATGGGCGAACGCGAATTAATTGCATCTGATGCAGTCGGCAAAAAGAATCATGTTGTCTATGCGCAATTGTCGCCTCTTGGGACGGATCGCGGCATCAACATCGGTGATGGTCCACAAAAAGTGCTCCGTATATTAGGGCTCCCGACGTCTCACGACAACTCCACCGATGGAGATCCCGAGCGCACTGGCGAAGGTACATATCTATACTACTATCCAGGAGGACGGCTGAATGGCTGGAGCTATGAGGCATGGTACAGCTTTAAGCATAAGCGTTTGGATTCCATCAGTATCGCAATGCAACGTGGAAATGAAGTGGCTGGATGAGGCTTGCCATCTGGAGGTGAAGGGAAGTTTTAGCGTGAAGTCGTGCCGCTTGTACGCCTACGTTCACCAACTGCGTTTGAGTAAGACATTCAGCCCACGCGTTGAGAGTTTACTTAGCCTGCATTATGCATGAACGTTTATGTCTGTCTGCTTAGCACCTTGGAATAGGCTTGCTACGGACGGAAATTATGCCTCCATATTGCTGTGGCAGTTATCGGCGGCAATTGGATTGGTGATCTCC
>Ga0207671_10003009_pt1 | contig 17287 bp, 7 predicted proteins | sample KBSC24metaG_FD_184352 | JGI IMG/M metagenome (GOLD analysis project Ga0207671, IMG submission 184352) | Corn rhizosphere microbial communities from Kellogg Biological Station, Michigan, USA - KBS C2-4 metaG (SPAdes) (version 2) | ecosystem: Host-associated > Plants > Roots > Rhizosphere > Soil... | reverse complement strand
TGTTTGTGCACCTGAAATGATAACTGATTTATTGATTGGCAGGTGCTAATGTTACCCGCAGATTGGCGAAACTACCTGCTGAATTATTTCCGACCCAAAGACCAATGCCACCCCCGGTATTCTCAGTTAGTTTGTCAACTTCAAGCGAAGGTTGCTGCTGGTTGTTCACAAATACCGAAATGTGTTTTCCATTTACCACAATTTTTGCGTGAAACCAGTCATCCGGCCCTGGTGCAGGATCAATTTTATTTTCATATTTGCCGGGAAATTCAGCACGCAGTTTCTCCCAGTCATAGTTGGGCATGCTGATGTACTGAACGGCATGCGCACGGCTTACCGGGTCATCACTCTTAAAATTAAATGGCCTGAAATAAATGCCATCATAGGTTTTTTGGTCTTTGCCATGAAAACCTATGCCCACAAAACTTTGCTGCATCTTATTACTGCCTTTTATATCCATTTCAATAATGCCATTGGTAAAATTACCGGCTCTTAAGATCATCAGCCCGGCGCCGGGCGCTTCATTAAAACGAATCCCCTTTTTGTCATTTTCTATAAATGATTCCGCAGTCCGGTTTAACACCTGCCATTTGGAAGCATCCTGCAAATCGGGTGTTATTGTTTGGTTGTATGCATTGGTGCAGGTAAAAAAAACCGCAGCCAGTAAAAAAATTTTTATCATAGTCGGTTTGTTTTTGAAAACCAGCATTTATTTTCATGGCATCATCGTTGCGTCGCAATACGTTCATCGATCTGTTCTTTGTTGATCTTCAGGCTGCGGTTGTATTTGCCCGTATTGTTTTATCATTCATTATATTCATGTCTGATGTCTGATTTTATGATGTCTGATTTCTTTTGCCACGCCTCCGGGGTTACGCATATTCCGCCCTTTCAGGGCTGGTTTTATTGGTTTTATTCATTCCCGGGGTTGCACCCCGGGGCTCGGCATATGGCGGCCTTTCAGGCCTGCACAAAAAAACGACAAAATTCATAACTTGCGCTGCCAAAGATCATCTCACCACTCACCACTCACCACTCACCACTCACCACTCACCACTCACCACTCACCACTCACCACTCACCACTCACGCCTGACGTCTCACGTCTCACGTCTTCATTCGCTTCTCAAACTTTTCACCGGGTTGGCAAGCGCCGCTTTTATTGCCTGGAATGCCACTGTAGCCAGTGCAATCAGAATAGCAGCGGCACCGGCCACTAAAAATACCCACCAGGCAATATCCACCCTGTAAGAAAAGTCATCCAGCCAGTTGCGCATGGCCCACCATGCTACCGGAAATGAAATAAGCGCGGCAACAGCTACCAGCGCTACAAACTCTTTCGATAGCAGTTGCACAATTTGTATACCATTGGCGCCCATCACTTTTCGTATGCCGATTTCCTTCGTACGGCGCGTAACCGTTAGCGTTGCAAGACCAAACAGGCCCATGCATGCAATAAACACAGACAATGCGGCAGCCAGTTTTATAATGGTACTGCTTCTTTGTTCCTGTTTGTAGACAGCCGCCAGCGATTCATCCAGGAACTGGTATTCGAAATCCTGGTTGGGCATTATCTTCTTCCATGCCTGTTCAAGAATTTTGATGTTGGCGCCCATATTGCCTGCCTTCATGCGTACAGAAATTCTTGGCTGCGGTGAGTTCTGGAAAGAAACGTCTTCGGACTGGCGGAAAATAGTATCTGCTTTAAGTGAAAGCACCAAAGGTTTTATAGCGGTATGTAATGATTCAAAATTGAAATCCTTTACAACACCGATAATCTGCTGGGTATATTTCCCTATTCTTTTACCTACAGGATTTGTAATGCCATATTCTCTTACAAGTGCTTCGTTTACTACAATACTATTATTACTGTCTGATGTGTTGGCTGCATCAAACCACCGGCCCTGTTGCATTTGAATTTGCATCGCCTGCATAAATGACTGGTCAATTTCATTGTATTGAAATGAGTAATAAGTTTTTTTCTCATCGCTGAATCCGAGCGTAGCCCAGGGAATTTCGGCAAAACTAAAAACAGAGGAAGCAGCACTTGCTACTTCTGTGTGACTCATTAATTCTTCTTTGTACAGTTTGGCAAGCGCATAACCATCGGCTCTTTTTTTATTGGTGGGTACAATAATCACCTGTTCTTTATTATAGCCAAGATTTTTATGCTGCAGGTATTGCATCTGTCGGCTGATGATAATGGTAGAAATAATCATTATTATAGAAGCGGTAAACTGGCCCACTATCAATCCTTTCCGCAGCAAGCCTGCACTGATGCTGCTCATTTTTAGTTTACCTTTTAACACTTCAACCGGATTAAAGCCGGAAAGTATAACAGCAGGGTAGATACCTGCTATCAAAGTAATAACGATAACCAGGAGCAGACAGAATAAAACAAAAAGCCCGTCAATATGCAGCGTAAGATGGTGTTCAGTTAACCGGCCAAATGGCGTAAGAAGTATAACAGAGAGGAAAAGGCCAATTGCGAAGGCTATCAATGTCATTAAAAAAGATTCACCCCAAAATTGCCGCATCAGTTGTACTCTTTCCGCGCCCAATGTTTTCCGGACGCCTACTTCCATTGCACGTGTTGCAGACCGGCCAACTGACAAAGTAATAAAGTTAATACAGGCAACAAGCAGTATTAATACACCAATGGTAGCGAGTATATAAGAATATTTTGGATCGCTGACAGGGAAATTGCCCGCCGGCAATGTTGTGTTTAAATGAATATTGGTAATGGCCTGCAAATGCAGGTCATATTCTTCCTTACCATAATCTTCCCCCAACTGCTGTTTCAGCAAGGCCGGGATTTTTTTTTCAAGCGATGCAGTATTCACATCGTTGTGCAGCAACACATAGGTTTCATTAAATACATTGAACCAATTGTGAAACATCCGGGGCCGGAATAAATATTTTGCATTGTCGTAAGAGATAAGGCAATCATATTTTATGCTGGACGCTTCCGGAGATGCATTTGCAATACCTGTTACCATAAATAAAATCTTCTCATCACCCAGTTGCAGTTCAATACTTTTGCCGATGGCAGCGGCAGTTCCAAAATATTTTTTTGCCATGGCAGGCGTAAGAATAATGGAATTGGCCAAAGGAAATGGTTTTGTTCTGTCAGCCCCGGAAAGATCAAAGCTAAATATAGAAAAGAATGAAGGATCAACCAGGCTCACATTTTCATTAAACGAATTGGAGCTGGCCTTTGCAAGTGTTTTTATATTATATACCCTGCATGCAGCTGCCACTTCGGGGAAGGCTGCCTGTAATGCCGGGGCCGTCGGAATGGGTGTCACCGTGTTTATAAATTCTTTGCCCGCTGTCTTTTCCCGCAGCCATACGCGGTAAATATTTTTTGCATTGGCATGAAACCTATCATAGCTGAACTCGGTTCGTACAAAAGTCATGATCAGCAGGCAGCAGGTAATACCTACTGCAAGACCGAGTATGTTTATGGCAGAATATCCTTTGTGACGCAATAAATAGCGGAGTGCTACTTTGAAATAATTTCTGATCATAGATTAGCATTTAAGGAACAGAAATGGCTGATGTCTGATGTTACGATGTCTGATTTCCATTGCTACGCCCCGGATTACGCATATGACGCCCTTACAGGGCTGGTTTATTTGTTTTATTCATTCCCGGGGTTGCACCCCGGGCTAGCGTATGACGCCCTTTCAGGGCTGCGCGAACAAACAAAAAATACTATAACTTGTGCCGCCAAATAATTTCACGTCTCACGTCTCACGTCTCACGTCTCACGTCTCACGTCTCACGTCTCACGTCTCACGTCTCACGTCTCACGTCTCACGTCTCACGTCTCACGTCTCACTCACTTCTCAACGATTTCACCGGGTTGGCCGTTGCAGCTTTTATTGCCTGGAAACTGATGGTAACTATTGCAATGATACAGGCTATCAAACCAGCCACAACAAATATCCACCAGCTGATATTTACACGGTAAGCATAATCCTGCAGCCATTTGTACACAGCTAGCCATGCCAGCGGCCAGGCAATGATCGTGGCCATTAATACATACTTCAGAAAATCTTTTGATAACATGGTGGTAATATTCTGCACAGATGCACCCAGCACCTTGCGGATGCCGACCTCTTTTATCCTTCTTTCCGCAGAGTAGGACGCGAGACCGAACAAACCCAGACAGGAAATAATAATTGCCAGTGTTGCCAAAACAGCTACCACACTGCTCACCTGCGTGTCGGCGCGGTAAACTTCTGCAAAATGCTCGTCCAGGAACTGGTATTCAAAAGGATGATCCGGAAAATGATCTTTCCATACAGACTGAATAAACGGAATGGCATTGGCAGCCCTGGCACCATTGATCTTCACAGACATACTGCTGTAACCCCAGTCCTTCTGGTTGTAGATAAACATTGTCTCAATCTTGTAGTGCAGCGAGTTAAAATTAAAATCTTTCGCAATGCCAACAATCGTTCCCAGAGAGTCATATCCAAAATGTTTCCCCAGCAAAGAAGAAATGGAAGCTTTGGGGTAATCTTTCAACAGTTCCTTTGCCAGCGCTTCATTTATGATGTACTCTTTTCCATTTTGTGCAGGATCAGTTGAAAAGTTCTTCCCGAGTAAAACCTGTATTTTAAACATCGATAAGTAATCGTGGTCAACAATCAGCTGGGTAGATGTTAATTCTCTTTTCGGCCCATCGCCCCAGAATGAAATACCGGATTGATCCAGGTGACTGCCCAGTACATCCTGTGCACCGGTGACGCCCTGTACAAGCGTATTGGCAAGTAATTGTTGTTTTACAATGTCAAATTTTTTATAGGTAATGGCATCCAATGGAATGGTCATTACCTGTTCGCGGTTAAAGCCGGCATCATGCGCCTGCATAAAATTCAGTTGTCTTACTGTAAAGATGGTAGCAATCATAAGAAAGATAGCACTGGCAAACTGTCCTATTACCAGTATATTCCGGATCATTGATTTATTGCTGCTACCGCCGGCAGACGCTTTCAGTACTTTAACAGGAATAAAAGAAGAAAGATAGGCTGCGGGGTAGAGACCGGCCAATATACCAACTACAATTGTTCCGCCAACAATGATCATAAAAGTGCGGGCATCGGTAAAAAACGTAAATGCAAGTTGCCGCTGGCTCAGGCTATTGACAGAAGGCAAAAACAATTTCACCAGTACTACTGCCAGCAGTAAAGCAATAAGGGAAAGTATAACAGACTCGCTGATAAACTGGGCCGACAATTGCCAGCGTCTTGCGCCAATTGTTTTCCTGATGCCTACTTCTTTGGCCCTTTCTGCAGATCTCGCCGTAGAGAGGTTCATAAAATTGATGCAGGCAATCAGCAATACCACCAGGCCGATGGCAAAAAATATATTGGTGTATTTTTTATCAAATTTCTGGTAGTTGAGATAGTCAAGCCCTATATCTGTTGCTCCTGAATGCACCTCCCTGAGCGGCAACAAAAAGAGTTCATAAAATTTCCAGCCATCGGTATTGCCGGCGGCTGTCATATATTTTTTCAGGTAAGCCGGGAATTTCTTTTCAAGTGCGGCTGTATTTGTATTCGGGGCCAGTTCAAGATAGGTGTCCAGCCAGTTGCCTCCCCAGTTTGTAAACATCCATGGTTTATACACGCTGCTGAATGAAAACAATGCATCAAATTGTTGCTGCGAATTTTGCGGAATATCTTTCATGATGCCGGTAACAACAAAACTGGTAGTATCTCCCGCGTAGTGGGTAATTGTTTTTCCCATCGGGTCATTATTGCCAAACAACTTTTGTGCGGTAGCTTCTGTAAGAATAGCGCTATGTGGTTTTTCCAGCACGGTTGCCCTGTTGCCTTTTATTAAAGGGTAATCAAAAATTTTTAAAAAAGTAGAATCAACAAAATAGGTGTGCGAAAGGTAGATGCGTTTTTCCCCAAAGGTCAACTGGTATTTTTCCTGCCAGCGCACCCGGGTGAAATTTTTGACTTCGGGAAATTCATTTTTTAGTGTGGGCCCCATGGGAAACATCGACAAACCAACTTTTTGCGAAGCCACCATACCCGGGAATTTCTGCACTTCATTCAGCCGGTAGATATTTTTTGTATGCAGGTTATCGAAGCTTCGTTCATACAATACAAACAGCATTATCATAATGCAGGCAGCAATACCAATAGCCAGCCCGGCAATATTAATGGCAGAATACACTTTGTTTTTCCAAAGATTCCGCAAGGCGATTTTGAAATAGTTTTTTATCATGGCTGTTGTTTATGGCTGATGTCTGATTTTGGGATGTCTGATTTCTTTTGCTGCGCTCCGGGGCATTGACCATTGACCATTGACCGCTGACCGTTGACCATTGACAACTGATGACTGACCGCAGTCCACTCACCACTCACTACTCACTACTCACTATTCACTTCTCAAGCTTGTCACCGGGTTCGCGTTTGCCGCCTTAAATGTGCGCATACCCAGTATAACCAGAGCTGTTAAGAACATGATTAATCCGCCCGATATAAATATCCAGGCGCTGATGGTAGTTTTATAGGCAAAGTTTTCCAGCCATTTATGGGCGCCCCACCACGCGATGGGTACTGCAATAATAAACGCCGTTGCTATCAGCTTTAAAAAATCTTTTGACAATAACGCAACCAGTTGCATAACACTGGCGCCAATTACCTTTCTTACACCTATTTCTTTGGTTCGCTGATTAGTGATGTAGATAACAAGTCCCAGCAGACCCAGGCAGCTGATAAATATTGCAAGACCCGTTGCCCATACCAGCAGGCTTGAAATATGTTTTTCCGCGGTATAATATTTGGCAATGGTATCATCAAGAAATGAATATTCAAATTCGTCTGCAGGATAAACTTCTTTCCAGGCTTTTTCAATCCTGGCAATGCCAGATTTCCAGGTGGTGCCTGCTTCGTTTTGGGGCATTAGTGCAATACTGAAAGTCCGGCATTGTTTCTTATTGTTAAAAAACACCAGCGGTTTAATGATCTGGTGCAGCGAGTTCTGGTGAAAATCTGCAGCAACACCCACAACGGGAACCTGTTTGTTATTGTACTCAATGCTTTTGCCAATAGCTTGCTGCGGATTTGTAAACCCAAGTATTTTGCTGTAGGTTTCATTAATGATCAAGCCGGTAATGGTGTCGCTGTTGGAAAGATTGGCGCCTGCCAGCAGTTTCATTTTAAATAAAGAAAAATACCCGGTATCTATCATTTTAACCTGCACATCATTCTGTATCTCTTTTTTTCCGTCTTTATAGCTCATCGTGGTGGACCAGATATTGTTGGATGTGGGCGGGCTGGTAGATAAACTCGTCATGGCTATTTCGGGAATGGCTTTTAGTTTATCCAGCAACACATATTTTTTGCCCTGGTTGGTATCTCTCCAGTTGGCAGAAAAATAAAGGATGGCATCTTTTTTATAGCCGAGGTCTTTATTCAGGGTATAACCAATCTGCCTGCTTACCAGTAAAGTAGCAATGATAAATACCTGCGCAATTACAAACTGCGATACGGTTAGCGCCTTGCGCAAAAACACAGATCTTGTTTTACCCGTATTGCTGTAAGCCTGGTTTTTTAAAACCAGTACTGGTTTAAAGCCGGATAAAATCATCGCGGGGTAAAATCCAGATAATACAGTAACCACCATTACAAGTGCAAATAGGAAAATCAAAATGCCCGGTTGACTTGTTATATTAAAGTGCAGGTCTTGCGGGATAAAATCAGCAAATATTTTCAGCAGAAGGGGGGTAATAACAATAGAAAGCAGGGTAGCAATTACCGTTAGTAAGAATGTTTCACTAAGAAATTGGGTAACCAACTGCATTTTAGAACTGCCCATTGTTTTGCGAATGCCTATTTCTTTGGCCCGTTGTGATGCCTGTGCGGTGGTAAGGTTAATAAAATTGATACAACCCAGCAAAAGCAGGAAGCCCGCTACCGCCAATAAACCGTACAACGTGGGTTTATGGGCAAGGCGCTGATTGTCCATATTACCATATTTTTCATTGAAATGTATATCGTTCAATGGTTGCAGTCCATAGGTCGTCTTACTGTTGTCTCCCTTTTCCTTTTTATGATGTTTATCATAAATGGCAAGAATGGCCTTTTCTGTGGTAGTTGCTGAAGTGCCGGAAGACAATTTTACCAGCACTTGTGAAGCTGAATTGGTATTGTTCCATTCATCCCAGTCCTCGGGTTTCAGTTTGGTGTTTTCAAGCGTTGCACGGGAAATAAATGTGGTAAAACTAAAATCAGTGTTGTGTGGTATGTCTTTAACAATACCACTGATATTTGCCCGTACGGTATCATTGAAATAAATTTCATTACCAATGATATCAGTTGGATTCACCAACGGAAAATACTTTTTTGCCATTGTTTCTGTCAACACCACCTGGTAAGGTTGCTGCAATGCTGTTTTTGCAGAACCTGCCAGCCATTTGTAATCTATCAGCCTGAAATAAGCTTCGTCTGCAAAAACAATGTTCTTTTGTTTTTTATATTCCGCAGGCTGATTAACGCCCCTGGCGGGTATGCTCACTTTTGTATCCTCGTCTGCTGTGCGCAACGGAATAACCAATTCAAGACCCGTTGCTTCTTTACGTAGTGCATTTCCCATTGGGTAGGTAACACCTGAATTATAAAATGCTTCTCCTGAAAAGCTAAAATTGGAAACCACGCGGTAAATACGATCGCCGTCTTTGTGAAATTTATCGAAACTAAAATCATATTGCACAATCAGGTAAATAACCAGTGCTGCGCTGATACCAATGGCCAGACCAAAAATATTGATCAACGAAAATGTTTTGTTTCGCCAGAAATTCCTGAATGCAACGCTGAAATAGCTTTTTATCATAAAACAGTTTTTGCAGAAGTTTATCCGGCGCCGGAAACGCGGTTAACCCCTGAAAAAAATCAAAGGTTAACCAAGGCTCTTTTTAGTAAGGGCTTTGCCACCAACTGTATGACTTTCGTTTCTAACTAAACCGCCCGGGATTTTTTATCAATAAGGTTTGGAGAGGGAGAGACCAATAATGTGCCTTTTTGTAATGAACTGATTTGCAAACAGTAAAGAGGACAGAATGTACGAAGTAGTTCGTTAACGATACAGGCAGTGTCCGGTTTTGATACACTCTGGAATTTCTGATTTAATGATAGCGGGATTTTGTGATCCTCCCGGGGTTGCGCCCCGGGGTTACGCATATGACGCCCTTTCAGGGCTGGTTTTGTTTGTTTTATTCATTCCCGGGGATGCACCCCGGGCTCGGCATATGGCGGCCTTTCAGGCCTGCACAAGCAAACGACAAACGTCATCACCTGCGCCGCCAATTATCTCACCATTGACCATTGACCATTGACCGTTGACCGTTGACCATTGACCATTGACCATTGACCACTGACGCCTGACGCCTGACGCTTTCATTCGCTTCTTAAACTTTTCACCGGGTTCATTAATGCTGTCCTAATTGATTGAAAACTTACTGTCAGTAAGGTGATGACCAGCGCGCCGGTTCCTGCCATGGCAAATATCCACCACGACAATTCGACCCGGTACTGGTAATTCTGCAACCAGTTATGCATAAAATAATAAGCCAATGGCGTGGCAATAAAAAATGAAATAACGACCAGCGTGGCAAACTCTTTCGATAACAGGCCCCACAAATTAACTAATGATGCACCTAATATCTTTCGTACGCCAATTTCTTTGGTGCGTTGTTCGGCTACAAAAGATGCCAGTCCAAACAAGCCAAGACAGGAAATAAATATCGCCAGCACGGCAAAGCAACCAGCCAGTTTGCTGATGCGCTCTTCGGCTGCAAATTTCATGGCATAGTCCTGGTCGATAAATTTATAATCAAAGGGCGCTGCGGGAACCAGCTTTTTAAACACCGCTTCTATTTTGGGAAGTGCCTTATTCATGGACACGCCCGGGTTAACACGGATATTTATCACATTGGCACCGCCATTCAGCGCTTTTATAAAGTACAGCGTGGGTCCAATGGGTTCATAAGGCGATTCCATGAGCATATCTTTAATTACACCAACCACCTTGTAGGTTTTTTGCTGTTTGGTATTAAAAAATGTCCATGTAAGATCTTCACCCACTATATTTTTTACACCAATAAATTTTGCCGCCGATTCATTGATCACAACCGCCGCAGAGTCTGTTGCCATTGATCTCGAAAAATCACGGCCGTCTATAAACTGCCAGCCTACCGTCTTTCCATATTCATGTGATACTGCGATAGTGCCAAAATTGACTTCCTGGTTGGGGTCTTTTCCCCGCCATTCAAAACCGTTATTGTTGGAGGCAAGTTCCGTGGGTTTGCCCATCGATTCAGAAAATTCATTTACCACACCAGTATTCAGCAATTCTTTTCTGAAAATATCATACTTTCCGAAAAAATCGCCCGATTTCATATTAATCGCTATCAGGCCCTCACGGGTATAGCCAACCGGGCGTTCTTTTGCGAACTTCAATTGACGGTATACCACGATGGTGCAAATAATAAGGGTCACAGAGACCATAAATTGCATCACTACCAATATCTTTCTTGGCAGTGATGCCATTCTGCCTGCTCTGAAATTTCCTTTCAGTACTTTAACCGGCTTAAACGATGAAAGATAAAATGCAGGATAGCTACCGGCAAGCAAACCAGTAGCGGCAATAAACCCCATACAGGCCATCCAGAAATAAACATCATTCCATGGCACAACCATTTCTTTTGCGGCCAGGTTATTAAACCACGACAAAGAAACAACCACCAGCAAACAACCCAGGACAAATGAAATAATCACAACAAGAAAAGATTCACCCAGGAATTGCCACATCAATTGTTTCCGCATGGAGCCGATTGTTTTGCGAATGCCCACTTCCTTTGCCCTTTTTTCTGAGCGGGCAGTGCTGAGGTTCATGAAATTGATGCAGGCCAGCAGCAATACAAACATACCAACAATGCCCACCATCCAAACCATTCGAAGCGGTTTATCATCTGTTAAACCACCCCTCGCAAATGGGTGCAGGTGCCAGTTGCTCATCGGATACACAAATACATCACGATGCTGCGCCACCTGGTCTTTATAAGCATCAATACCCTTTATATTCTTCAGTTCAGCATGTTTTATGTTGTAGTTGACGGTTTGTATATCAATGCCAGGTTTTACCGCTCCATACAGCCTGATAAAATGATTGCTCCAGTCGTTTAATGCACGTGCCTTCACCCAATCATTCTGCGATTCCCAGAGTGCCCATGTTGAAATAAATTTATCGTCTTTGAAAGCTGTATTCTGCGGAAGGTCTTCATACACGCCGGTTACCTTTACATCCGTTTTATTACTCATGGTAATTGTCTTGTTGATGGGATCTGCATCTCCAAAAAACGCTTTGGCAACAGAAGCCGACAGCATAACAGCGTAAGGGTCTTTCAATCCACCCCAGTTACCTCTTAGCATTTTTAACGTAAGCATTTCCGGTGCACCATCATCCATAAATTGTCCCGTAACAGAAAATTTCTTTTCTCCTGCGGCAAGAATATATTCACTTTTCCAGGTTGCCCTTACCACCTGGCTAAAATTATTTTTATAGGTAGTTTTCATTTCGGTGGCCAGGGGGTATTGCACGCTACCGGTAATATAGGGGCCATGTTTGGGATCATTGCCTCTCACTGTTATCTGCACTATCCTGTCATAATTTTCGTGGTATTTGTTAAACGACAATTCATCAAAGATCCATAAACCGATCAGCATAGACACGGCAATACCCACTGACAGACCGCCAATATTGATAAAGGAAGACACCCTGTTCCTGGCCAGGCTGCGCAACGCGATTTTGAAATAGTTTTTTATCATGCCTTAATTTTTATCTGGTTTAGAATGTCTGATTTCTGATATGAGGATGTCTGATTTCTTTTGCTCCCGGGGTTGCACCCCCGGGCAATTCATATGACGCCCTTACAGGGCTGGTTTTATTGGTTTTATTTATTCCCGGGGTTGCACCCCCGGCTCAGCATATGGCGCCCTTTCAGGGCTGTGCAAACAAAGAATAAATATCATAGCTTGCGCCGCCAAATCGTCTCACTACTCACTACTCACTACTCACTACTCACTACTCACTACTCACTACTCACTACTCACTACTCACTTCTCAACGACTTCACCGGGTTAACCACCCCCGCCTTTATTGCCTGGTAAGAAATGGTTATCCCTGCAATGAGAAACGATGCCAGTATAGCCACCACAAATATGCCCGCATGAATGTTTACCTGGTAGGCAAAATTCTGCAGCCAGTTGTTCATGATAAAATACCCGAGTGGCGCAGCAATTAAAAATGCTATTACAATTAATACAATGAATTCTTTTGAAAACAGCATTACAATATTGCTGAGCGAAGCGCCCAGCACCTTGCGTATACCTACTTCTTTTGTTCTTTGTGCAGCAGCAAAAGCCACCAGTCCGTACAGACCAAGACAACAAATTAAAATAGCAATACCCGCAAATAATTTAAACGCTGTGTATTGTTTGTTTTCCTGACGGTACCATTTTGCAATATGCTCATCCAAAAATTCGTATTGAAAAATATCATCCGGAAATAATGCAGACCAGGATTTATCTATACGGGCAATGGTTTTTTGCATGCCTGCCGGCTGCAGTTTGATACAGGCAGTAAAGAAATTTCTTGAACGGTAAAGTAACGCACAGGGCCTTCTTTTTTTATGTTTTGATTCACTCTGAAAATCCTGTACTACGCCGGCAACAGTCGTGTACCAACCGTTCAACAGTATATGTTTGCCTATTATTTCGCGGGGGTCGGTAATATTCAGTCCCTGCATCAGCCTTTCATTTACGATGGCCTGGTGGGTAGTGTCAAGATCATTTTTTTTAGCAATATTTTCGCCGGCCAGCATTTTAAGGTTAAACATATGGATATAGTTTTCATCAATGCATTTCATCTCTGTTACATCCCCCTTTGTAATGCCCAGTTCAGGCGAACTAAAATCGCAATAAGAAAAACTATTTGCCGGTGTACCCGAGGCAAAACTTACCTCTTTTACCCCCGGGTTGCTTATCAATTGCTGTCTTAATACTTCCCGCTTTTCCTCGTTGGGAATACCAATGGAAACCACGGCATCTTTATCATAGCCGAGATCACGGTTTTTAAGAAAATCCATCTGGTAGGCAACTACCAGCGTACCAACAATCATTATCTGTGAAATAGCAAACTGAACTACTACCAGGCTCTTTCGCAATGTTAACCCTTTGGTGGAAACATCCGACTGGCTTTTTAATGATTGTACGGGGTTAAACGAAGATTGTATAAAGGCAGGGTACAGACCGGCCAATAAGATCATGGTAACCGTAATACCCACTATAACCCATAGCGTATTTGGCGCCGCCAGTTGCTGAACGGCAATTTTTATATCGAGCCATTGCGCAAGCTGTGGCAAAAACAAAGTGACTGCCAGCAGGCCAATGACCAATGCTATCAGCACCATAAAACTGGTTTCTCCCAGAAATTGTCGTATTAATTGTGACCGGCTTGAACCCAATACTTTTCTTACACCTATTTCCCTTGCACGGCGTATGGCCTGTGCCGTGGCCAGGTTTACAAAATTGATGCAGGCAATAATGATAATAAACACCGCTATTGCTGCAAGTGCAAAATAGCTGTCTTTAGACGTAGTGGGTGTTACATCCTGGTTTAAATAACGCTGATCAAAATGGATGTCTTTTAATGGCTGCAGCGGCAATCTCGCTTCTTTGGCAAGATCTTTTCCCCAGTATGTTTCAATAAATGCGGGGATTCTTTTTTGAATGTTTTCAATATTGTATTTTTCAGGCAAAAGAATATAGGTATTGCCCCCGGCTATTGCATAAAATTGGTTCATCATTCCCTTTACTTCATTTTTAATTGTTTCAAAAGAAACCAGGAATGTAAATGGGAAGCTGGTGTTGCCCGGCACATCTTTTATGACGCCGGTTACCTTTAGGTTGAATTGGTTGTCGAGATTAATGATTTGCCCAATAGCATTTGCATTGCCAAAATATTTTTTTGCAACCGTTTGCGTAAGCACTGTTGTATTGGGCTCTGCCAATGCGGTATGGGCATTACCGCTCAGCCACTCATAATCAAATATTCTTGCAAAATGTTCATCCGCATATGCGTAATTGTTTTCACTGTAGCGGGTTTGTCCTATCTTAACGATACCACCGCCCTGGTGCCATACCTGCGATACTTCCTGTATCTCCGGGAAATAAGTCCGTAATGCAGGGGCTATGGCCATGGAAACACTGGGATTAAAATCAATTGCATTTAATGTAACCCGATAGATGCGATCTTTCTTTTTATGAAAGCCATCGTAACCCAGTTCGTATTTAACAACAAGGAAAATAATAATGCAGGACGCAATGCCCAGTGCAAGTCCTAAAATATTAAGACTGCTGTACATTTTATGTCTGGCAATGGAGCGCCAGGCGGTTTTGAAATAGTTCTTTATCATGGCGGATGTCTGATTTTGGGATGTCTGATTTCTTTTGTTGCGTTTTATATTGCGCCCCTGCAGGGCGCCGTTTAATTTTTTTTATTCATTCCCGGGGTTGCACCCCGGGCTAGCGTATGACGCCCTTTCAGGGCTGCACAAACAAATAACAAATATCATAACTTGCGCTGCCAAATCATCTCACCACTCACCACTCACCACTCACCACTCACCACTCACCACTCACCACTCACCACTCACCACTCACCACTCACGCCCTTACTCGGTTCTTAACGACTTCACCGGGTTTGCCACCGCTGCCTTTATGGCCTGGAAACTAACCGTAGCAACAGTAATGATAATGGCTGCTGTACCCGCCGCGATAAACACAAACGGTGTAATGGTAATGCGGTAAGGATATTTTTGCAGCCAGCCGTGTAAAAAATAATAAGCAATGGGCGATGCAATCACGCAACTGATGGCTACCAATAGAATGAAATCTTTTGATAACAACAACCATACCTGCGGAACAGAGGCTCCCAGTATTTTCCGGATGCCGATTTCTTTGTTGCGTTGCGCAGCCATAAAAGCTGCCAGGCCAAACAAGCCCAAACAGGAAATGAAAATGGCCAGTGAGGCGAACAAGCCCGCCAGTTTGCCGATAAGCTCTTCAAAATTGAATTTAGCTGCATAGCTTTCGTCAACAAAGTGATACAGAAAAGGGTAGGAGGGATTGTATTTATTGAATATGCCGGTCAATTTTACAATGGCAGTTTGTGTACTCACTGTTGGGGACAACCGGTAACTGATAATATTTGACCAGCCCGGGGCATAAATAAAGATGGTGGGCTTGGCACCTGTAAAAGGGGAAGTCATTAATGCATTTTTCACCACACCAATCACAGTTACTTGCTGGGGAACATCGTGCCAGGTAAGCACCTGGTTCAGGGGATCTTTAAAACGCATCCTTTCAACGGCGGCCTCATTGATGATTACATTAAGTGAATCGCCGCCATTTGATACAAAATTTCTTCCCTCTTTAATCTGCATGCCAAGCGTTTTGAAATAATCGGCATCACACACGCCCACACAGGCAATATCCATTGTTTCATCTGGTTGTTTGTTTTGCCAGCGGTCAATCCGCTGGTTCGACCAAAGATCGGTAGCCGGTGTTGATGATTTGGTAATACTTGTAACCACACCACTTTGTAATAAATCATTTTTAAGCGCGGTATAATTGCGGCTGAGGTCGTTGCTCGCATCGGTCATCATTAAACGGTTCGAATCATAGCCCTTGGGCCTGTCTTTTGCATATTGTAATTGCTGGTAAACAATAATGGTGCTGATGATTAATGCAACAGAGCAACTGAATTGTACCACTACCAGTATCTTTCTTGGCAAAGTGGCCGACCTGCCGGTTTGTACAGCGCCCTTCAACACTTTTACAGGATTAAATGATGAAAGATAAAAAGCCGGCCGGCTGCCTGCCATTAAACCGGTAAAGAGTACATAACTTATCATCAGCAGCCAGAAAAAACCGTTATTCCAGGGAACAGTAATGGCAGAACCGGTAAGCGTATTGAAAGACGGCAATGCCAGTTCCACCAACAATAATGAGAACAGGAATGCCATACAGGTAATGGCCAGCGATTCAACCAGGAACTGAAAGATCAGATCTTTACGTTGTGAACCAATCGCTTTCCTGACGCCAACTTCCCTGGCCCTTTTTTCTGAATGCGCTGTGGAAAGATTCATAAAATTGATGCAGGCAATTACTAAAACAAGAAAGCCAATCAGGCTGAACATTTTTACATAGTCAATTAAGCCGCCCGCTTCAGCACCGTTTTTAAACTCCGTGTATAAATGCCAGTTCTTCATGGGTTGAAAAAACAGGCCTACCTGAAACATTTTATAATCTTCCGGGCTGTATTTTTTCATCAGCAATTGTAATGCCGGCTGCACCTGCGCATAACTAACATCGGGATCCAATGCCACAAAGGTTTGAAACGATTTATTGCGCCAGTTGGCAAACGCTTCTTTAACCCATCCCTCTGTTGTTTCAAGATAACTAAGGGGAATAATATAATTAAATTTCAGGGTGGAGTTAGCCGGTAAGTCTTTGAGAATACCCGTCACTGTTACATTATTACTGTTGTCAATACGGATAATTTTGTTCATTGGGTCTTCATTGCCAAATAAGGCCCTGGCAATCGACTCTGTCAGTACAATTGAATACGGGGCTTTCAATACTTCATCTGAATTTCCCTTCAGTAAAGGATATTGAAACACGTTCAGGAAATCCTGGCTGGCCATTGCGCCGCCGGGATATATTTTTTTATCACCGGTTACCAATGAATGCGGCCCCATCCAATCGGCCTGTGCCACGTATTTAACGCCCGGTATATCTCTCTTTAATGCTGCAGCCAGCGGGAGGGGTGTTGCGGGGCCTACGCCGATTTCGCCATTGTTATTAAACTTCAGCCGGGCGGTAAAGACATGCTGGTAGCCGGGTAAAAAACGGTCATAAGAAAATTGATACCAGACCCATAAGCCGATGATCAATGCAACGGCCATACCTGTAGCAAGGCCTGCAATATTAATTGCATTGTAGCCCTTGTTTCTTATCATATTGCGCCAGGCGGTTTTGAAATAGTTCTTTATCATAGCTGATGTCTGATTTTGGTATGTCTGATTTCTTTTGCTACGTTTTGTATTGCGCCCCTGCAGGGCGCCGTTTAATTTCGTTCATTCGGTCCCGGGGTTTCACCCCGGTCTGGCATATGACGCCCTTTCAGGGCTGCGCGAACAA
>Ga0207671_10003006_pt1 | contig 17292 bp, 20 predicted proteins | sample KBSC24metaG_FD_184352 | JGI IMG/M metagenome (GOLD analysis project Ga0207671, IMG submission 184352) | Corn rhizosphere microbial communities from Kellogg Biological Station, Michigan, USA - KBS C2-4 metaG (SPAdes) (version 2) | ecosystem: Host-associated > Plants > Roots > Rhizosphere > Soil... | reverse complement strand
CCAAAGCGGTACTTACTACATCGGCTTCAGCACTTGGATGAGCTAAGACGAAATCCTTACCACCGGTTTCGCCCACAATACGCGGGTAGGTTTTATATTTATGGATATTGGTACCGATGATCTTCCAGATATTTTGAAAAACCGCGGTTGACCCAGTAAAATGGATCCCTGCAAAATCAGGATGATGAAAAATAACATCACCAGCAACCGGGCCGTCAACATAGATCAGGTTGATCACGCCATCCGGCAAACCGGCTGCCTTGAAAACTTTCATGATCACATTAGCGGCATAGATCTGCGGGTACGCAGGTTTCCAAACTACTACGTTACCCATCATCGCTGCTGAAGCCGGTAAATTGCCTGCGATAGCCGTAAAGTTGAACGGCGTTAATGCAAATACAAAACCTTCCAGCGGGCGTTGTTCCACCCTGTTCCAAACACCTTTGCCGTTAACCGGCGGTTGCTGCTGGTAGATTTGCGTCATGTAAGTTACATTGAAACGCAGAAAGTCTATCAATTCACAAGCAGCATCGATCTCCGCCTGGTAGGCGTTTTTCGATTGTCCGAGCATAGTTGCCGCGTTGATTTCGGCACGATATGGCCCTGCAAGCAGGTCGGCGGCTTTCAGGAAGATGGCTGCACGTTGTTCCCATGGTAACTCTTCCCAGTTGGCTTTTGCGGCCAATGCTGCATCAATTGCAGCATTCACATGGCTGGCATCACCTTCTGAAAAAGTGGCCAATAAATGTTTATGATCATGCGGCGGACGGATCTCCAGCTTTTTACCGGTACGCACTTCCTTGCCGCCAATATACATCGGTATGTCTGTTTGTTTTGAACGGGCTTCGTTCAGGGCAGCTTTGAGTGCCGCGCGTTCCAAACTGCGCGGGCCGTAGTTTAAAACAGGCTCGTTTTGCGGTTCAGGAACGTTAAAAAATCCTTTAAGCATAGGTGTTTATTATTGAGTGCGCAAAGATAATTATTAATGTGCAGATGCGTGGGTAGGCGGATGTGCAAATTGATATTTGTGACAGTTGGGTTATAGTCGGGAAGTCGGAAAGTCCGGAAGACCGAAAGATGGAGATTATCCAGAGGCTTCAGTTGCAAACAGAAGCCAGATTTAGTATTATTATACATTAAAAAGAAGTTAAAAATTGAGATATGGATTTAATGGATAGCGCAACTAAAATAACTACAAAAGAAGATTTCATTATGTTTTTAAAACTGTTTTACGAGGATGTGGCTCGTAATAAAGGCAAATGGGAGAATTTAGATTTAGTTGATTTTTTATTTGCGATGGAAAGATTTTTATCGGATTCAACAGAACGGTCATTAGTTGTAATTGATTTTAAACCGACATGGGAATTATTTGCAAAAATACTTATCACCTCAGCAATTTATGAATGATCGTTTCATAGTGAGCGTAAGTTATAACTGAAGCAAGGTTGGTTTGATCTAACATATTGAAAATTCAATCTAATCTCTAATCACAAGCCTCCAATCACTAAACTAGCCTGTCGCAAACCATCCCTCATAATGTCGTTTTTACCTGTCACGGGGTGCTGTATTGCGCCGTATGTTTGTATTGTTAAACGAATCAAAATAAACATCAGACAATATGAGCACAACAGAAAAAACAAAAGTTACGATCGAAGCGACCGTAAATGCACCGGTAGAAAAAGTATGGAATACCTGGACAAAACCGGAAGACATTGTTAAATGGAATAGCCCATCAGACGACTGGCATACCACCCGCGCAGAAAATGACCTGCGTGTTGGTGGCGCATTCCTATCACGCATGGAAGCCAAAGATGGCAGCTTTGGATTTGACTTCGGCGGCGTTTATGATGAAGTAAAACAAAATGAGAGGATCGCTTACACAATAGGTGATGGCCGGGAGGTGGAAGTGATCTTTGAGGGTGATGGAAACTCAACCAAGATAACCTCGACCTTTGAAGCCGAAGACCAGAACCCCGTTGAAATGCAGCGCGGCGGCTGGCAGGCGATTTTGGATAATTTTAAAAAGTATACAGAGGCATTATAAGTAGACTAACGAGATAATATAAAGGCGATCCATAATTGAGATCGCCTTTTTTATTGGAGGGAATTTTTAACCTACCAATTAAATGTTTAAACATATTGTTGCAAGGTGTTGCGTTCTGTTGCAAAGTGTTGCTGTTGCAAAATGCAACAAAATGTTGCAACATGTATTATTTATGGCGTGCTAAAAGGTGCTTTTTAGGATTAAAAACGGATGATTAATGATGCAATATGGAGCATATTAGGGTGATTTATATGCCAATTAATGCAACATTATTGCTTAAAAATATTGATGAGCGCCCTATCCATTAAAACGTCGGCATGCACATTGTTATCGCCCCAGCGGCCAATGATTTTGCCTGAAGGGTCTATCAGTATTTTGGTGGGTACAAAATGGATGGCGTATTTATCGCCGATATCAGCTGAGCCTGTTCCGCGAAGTATATTGGGCCACAAGCCAATTCCGTCCTTTTTGATGGCTTTCTTCCAGGCATCCGTTGTATTGTCGTCAAAGGCAATGCTGATGATGGTGAGGTCTTTGCTTTTATATTTGTTATAGATATCCACCAGGTGCGAATTGGTTTGGCGGCATGGCCCGCACCAGCTCGCCCAAAAATCAAGCAGAACATATTTATCCTTATAATCAGACAGCGCAACAGGCTTGCCTACGGTATCTGCTCCTATAAAATTAACCGCCATATTTCCGGGCAGGGCGGTTTCCATTTTCTTAATCTCCCAGGCAATTCTTTGCCCCTGGTTACTCTGTTTCAATTCATCATTGAACGTTTTATAAATACGCCTGGCCGAATCGAGGCTAACCTGTGTAACGTATTCCTGCATCCGGTCGGCAGTGATATAGGAATTGGGGTGATTTAAAAAGAACCGGTAGTTAATGGCTTTTATCCTGTCCTGGTAAGGCTCGAGCCGGGTATTCATTTCGGCTGCCTTTTCAGGATCAGTTTCTTTCAATATCCGGTCAACCATCGGCTGCATCTCTGCAAATACCGGCGCGGTCAGGCTATTTAACGAATCCAGTACTAACTGTGTATGTGATCCCGTCAGTTTTAGTTCATTCAATTTCGAAGGATCACCGGTTAACTGAAGCAGTCCAGGTTCAAGATATATTTCCCTGGTATGCTTTTTAAAATCTGCGTTCCTGATCACCTCGCCAATACTTTTAAATAAAATGTACGCACGCACAGGCCTGTTGATGCTATCGCCTATAATAAAACGGTCGTTATATATCGGGCATGAAGTAAATATATTTTCGCCTGATGTATTTTGATAATAGAGAAATGCAGTGTCGACGTGCGTAATATTCAGGCGGCCCTTTAGTGTGAACAAAGTATCAAACTTGGTTGCCTGCGCAAACAATTGCTGTAGCGATAACAACAAAAGAAGGGTGCAAGCTATTTTTTTCAGGTTCATAGAATTCTAATGCGCCATTAATGGAAATATCCATTTTTTAGTATTTAAACGATGATTTTATGTGAGAAGTTATACACAATGTAAACTCTTATTACAATTGTTTGTTATGCTTTAAAAAAATATAATTTTTTGTATCCTTCTTAAAAAAACTTACGTATAAAGGGTATTAATACTTATTAACCTTGCCTCCTCTGGAGGTATTTCATAATTAGAATAAACGACATAAGTAAATGACGAATCCGGAAGATATCTACAAAGAGTACAGGGAACTTTTGTTGAAAAAAGTAAATGATAATACCAGCGGACAGGTATTCTCCTTTAATTTTACGTCCGCTAATGAGGGTACGTTTACGGTTACCAATAACGAAACCAAAGATATGTTTGGCGGTACAGTAAAACTTACCATCAATAATGACGGCCTGAATATTTTAATGGATTACAAAGGTTTCTATATTACCCAAACCTTAAAAATTGATAAGAAGGACGGTGACGGCTCTGTATTTAAACGTGAACCTAACAGCGGTAAAGTTTTCCTTACGGGACATAAACTGGACAATAAAAAATAATTAAAGCTTAATAAAATTTAACCCTTGTGTAGAAGCATCTACACAGTTTCTTGCTGAATTTTCCCAAAACGCCCATTCTTTTTCTAAAGGGCAATTTTTTTCGTTTAGCTTTAAGTGGCTGATAATTAATATAATTATCGTATCACTTAAATTAACTCCCCCGTGGATTGATTGTTGTATTATCCTTAGGGATGAAACGACTTATTATACTCTTTTTCTTGATCACTATATCGGCATCAGCCTTTGCACAGTTCCCACTGGGTAGTACTGCGGGCCAGATCAAAGCTTATTTCGGCGACAATGTTCAATATGCATCCTTGCAGGAATTTAAAACTAAAGACGGTGTGCAGGCGATATGCTTTACCAAGGTAAGAGTAGTTGGCGATTATACTTTCTATTTTGATGATTACGGCAAATGCTCATCTTACGTGGTAACCTATGATCTGAAGGACGAAGATGATGTGATCCATCGTTTTGATAACCAATTTTGCCGGATGGAAGCAGCCGAATGGGAAGCATTGGATAAAACCTTTAATGTTACACTGGCACCTAAAAAAGCCGGGGCTAATTACTTCAGTATCGTTTACAAACCAAGACCTGACGGTATGATGGCGGCTAATACGCTGGCATCTAATTAGGTCGCCCTTCAGAAAAAAACATAGAACCTGCATAATACTTTTAACAATAATCCTCCTAAATTAGCCTTGACCATGAATAAACATTTTTTCTATGAGCAAGGTAATTCCTATCCTCCGAATTTTTGATTACGATAAAGCTGTAGAGTTTTATGTAAACTGGCTTGGCTTTAAAATCGACTGGGAACACGAATTTGAAGCGGGCAAAACGCCCAAATACGTCCAGGTTTCTCTTCGCGACATCATTATCCACCTATCCGAACATCATGGCGATGCCAGTCCGGGCTCACATGTGCACATTGATGATTTCAAGGATCTGCGTGTGTATAACAAAGAGCTGAAAGACAAAAAATATAAATATGGCCGACCGGGCCTTGAGGTGCCTGAATGGGATAAGAAGGCGATCTACATGACCGTTCATGATCCTTTTGGTAACAGGATCACATTTGATGAGCGACCATAACCCGCTGAAAATAAATCTTACGCCAAAGCATGTTTTTTGATTTATTTACGTTGATTTAAATATCATTGCGAATATTGCCTTATGATAAATAAATACGCGTTAGTTATAGTTGCATGTTTGGTTACCGGTAAAGCCTTTTGCCAGGACACCGTTAAAGCCGAAAGGTATTACCAGTTAGGGGTGGCAGCTTACCTTAATCATGATTACCGGAACGCGAGAAAAAACCTTGATACCGCAATTGTACTCAATCCCAAATTTGCAGCAGCTTATGACCGGCGTGGCTATTTGAAATTTATGCTGGGCGATAGCCAAAGCGCTATAGAAGATTATGATAAGGCGATTGCCATAAATCCCAATGCGGTAAAACCTTACCTGGATCGCGGCGGGGCAAGGAACCGATTAGGCCAGTATAAGGAGGCGATTGCCGATTTTAATAAAGCTTTAACATTGAGTCCGCTTGATCCGGATATTCATCTTAACCTCGGGATATCAAAAGGCGCCCTCGATGACTATGAAGGTGCTATAAAAGCATTAACTGATGCCTTAAAACTAAAGCCGGATTACGAAAAAGCGCTGCTTTACCGTGGGGCGATCAAAGGCCTGGAAAATGACAGCAAAGGCGCCATCGCTGACCTGAACCGCTGTATCGAACTTAATCCCCGGAATGAAGATGCTTATATGAGCAGGGGAGGTATCAAGTTTGATTCTAACGACAAAGCCGGCGCCTGTGCCGATTGGAACAAAGCGCTGCAATTAGGCAATAAACAAGCACAGGAATTGATCAGTAAGAATTGCAAATAGTTGGATATCTGCATATTTTCAGATCAAAATCATTCGTTTAACATAAACTTATCCACCCCAGCTGAAGGCTTCCAGTCACTTTTTGGCTCGTAATAATGCCATAAGACGGCTGATACTTTTCTGATCAGTATATCCGCCTCGTTATCAGGCACCCAGCGCTGGTCTTTATTGTTATTCGTAATAATAGAAAATACATAATCGCCATGTGGAGCGTTGACCAATACGGTTTCTGATTTCGACTCATTCAATGCACCCTGCTTGCTTACGGTATGCACGTAGGGTGGTATTTGCGATAAAGCCTTATCGTCCCAATAAATTCGACCCAGGTTACGGTACATACGCTCACTAGCAGCCGGGCTAACGGCTTCTCCATTCCTGATCATGGTGAACAGTCGGCACATTTCAAACGGCGTGGTCACTCCCCAGCCATACTTTGAACGGATAGCTTCACGACCCTTTACCCTGGAGTTTACCCGCATTACTTTAAAGCCATTTTGGTCGAGCCAGTTGTTAATATATTCGCCCGTCACAATTTTTTGCAACCATGTGCTGGCCGTATTATCGCTCATAGTGATCATGAGCATAGCAACTTTGCTTACCTCTATCGTATCCTTATCTTTAAATGATCCCAAAATATCCTCGCCGGGGTATAACAATGAATCGCGGTAAATTAACTTTTGATTATATTTCAGTTCGCCTTTCTCTATCTTATCCATCACACCGCATTGTATACTCACCTTGATCATGCTGGCCGTTGGGAATAAGGTATCAGCGTTAATCGCTGCAGTTTTTCCTGTCTTTAAGTTTTTAACATAGATGCCCACCTGGCCATTAAAACCTTTTACTGCGTCTTGCAATTGGGCAGTCAGCTTATTATCTGTTTGGGCGAAAACGGAAGAAGTGAGGAACGAGAGAAATAAGAGTAATTTTAATTTCATGGCGGATGGTTTAAGAAACTAAGTTATAAAACTACTGACAAAATCCCTATCGATGCGTTTTCATATCTTTGTGTAGTATATGAAAAACCTTCGCTGGCTTTTGCTCCCCTTCTCCTTACTTTATGGCCTTGTGGTGATCATCCGCAACTGGTGCTATGATGCGGGGCTACTAAAAAGCCATGGTTTTGGTATCCCGGTAATCTCTGTGGGTAATCTTGATGTTGGTGGCGCGGGCAAAACCCCGATGACCGAATACCTGGTGCGCTTATTAAAAGACCACTATAAACTGGCAACCCTGAGCCGGGGATACGGCCGCGAAACCAGGGGCTTTTTTACCGCTACAGCCAATGCTTCGTCCAGGGAGATCGGCGATGAGCCCGCACAATTCAAACAAAAATTCCGGGAAATAACGGTAGCTGTTTGCGAGAAGAGGGTTGAAGGAATAAAGAGACTGCAAAAAGATCATAAACTGATCATCCTGGATGATGCCTATCAGCACAGGGCGGTAAAGCTGAGCCAGAGTATTTTATTATTTGATTATAACAGGATAAACGAACCGCACCTGCTGTTGCCTGCGGGTAACCTGCGCGAGCCATTTAGCAGTCGCCAGCGCGCTGACGTATTAGTGATCAGCAAATGCCCGGTTGAGCTGAGTGTTGATGAACAAGCGCGGATCACTGAGCGAATAAAACCTTTACCGTTCCAGGCGATGTTTTTTACATCTATCGCTTACCTGCCTTTACAGGATATAGACGGGCATAAAGTAAACACCACCATAGATACAAATACAACAGTTTTTTTGCTGACAGGCATCGCCAATCCAAACCCCTTGTTGCAGCACATCAAAAAATATACTGCCCATGTGATCCATCATAATTATCCCGATCATCACCAGTTTAGCTTAAAAAATATCACTAAACTTGCCGATGAATTTTCTGCCGCCGATACACAAAAAAAAGTGATCGTAACAACAGAAAAGGATGCACAGCGTTTAGTTGAACACGAACTGCAGGCCATCATAAAAACACTACCCATACTGGTTATGCCGATAGGGGTTCAGTTTTTAAATGACAGTCAGCAGCAGTTCGACCTATTAGTTACAAAACATGTTAGAGAACATACAGCAAACTACCGCATACATTAAAAACCGCATCGGCGATTTTGAACCCGAAGTTGGTATAATTTTAGGCACCGGCCTTGGAGGATTGGTCAGTGAGATCGAAGTTGAAAAACAGCTGATGTATTCCAATATTCCTGATTTTCCTATATCTACGCTGGAGTTCCATTCTGGTAAGTTGATATTTGGTATGCTGTCTGGAAAAAAGGTGGTAGCGATGCAGGGGCGATTGCATTACTATGAAGGATATAGCATGCAACAGATCACCTTCCCCGTCAGGGTGATGAAAATGTTGGGTATCAAAACACTTTGTGTATCCAATGCGAGCGGATCACTCAATCCAGCCTTTAAGAAGGGTGACCTAATGGTGATCGAGGATCATATCAACCTGCAGCATCTGAATCCGCTGATCGGGCGTAATGAGGAGCAGCTTGGCCCGCGTTTCCCGGACATGAGCGAACCTTATAAACGCGATTTTGTTGCCAAAGCCCTGGATATTGCTAAGGATAACAATATTACCTGCCATAAGGGAGTTTATGTAGCGGTAACGGGCCCAAACCTGGAAACCAGGGCCGAATACCGGTACCTGCGGATCATAGGCGGCGATGCGGTGGGGATGAGTACCGCGCCGGAGGTGATCGTGGCAAACCATATGGGCCTGCCCGTTTTTGCCATATCCGTATTAACTGATGAGGGTTTTCCTGAAGTTTTACACCCTGTTTCGCTGGAAGAGATCCTGGCAGTGGCGCATGAGGCTGAACCAAAAATGACATTGATACTTAAAAAACTGATTGCCGGCCTTTAATGCTTGATCGTTTAAAATACATACTGGTTTTGTTGCTGCTGATACCCGCAGGGCTTGCTTTTGCCCAATCGCCAACAAACCCCAATTACCAGACGCCACAGCAAAGAGCAAATTTTGGCAGGGATACGGCATCCACCAAATCGCAAAAAAACCTCACTGGCGATCAGGAGATCGATGAGATACGGAGGAAAGAAGAAGGCAGGCATGATTCGGTTGTTTTTAATTCGAAATTTATCAGGGTAACCAACGAGCGCTTGCTGACTGACAGCACGCAGGTATTCCCCCTGGATACGGGACTGGTTAATTTTGAGAACTATAGTCCGCTGAACCAGCCACGTAGTCCCAAGATTAGTTTGGGTAGTTTAGGGTTGGCTGAGCGCAGCTTATTGTTCGAACCCCGGAAAACCATCGGGTTTGATGTAGGGCAGCATTTTTTGGATGCTTACCTTTTCACCTTGCAGGATATTTTATATTACAAAGCGCGGGCGCCTTATACCAACTTATCATTGTTTTCAAGCGGTACCAAGGAGCAGACATTTAAAATAGTCCATACCCAAAACGTTAATCCCCAACTCAACATAGGATTTGATCTTAATTTTGGAGGTTCTCACGGGTTCTATCCGCAGCAAGCTGTGAGCGATCTGAACGCGGCGTTATTCAGCTGGTATGAATCCAAAAGCAAGCGTTATAATTTACTGGCCAACTTTATTTTTAACAACCTGAAAGCGCCCGAAAACGGTTCTATTAAGAATGATTCGGTTTTTACTGTTGCCCAAAACTCTTATACCACCTCGCAAAACGAAGCGGTACGTTTGTATAATTCCAGCGACAACATCCGCAATAACGGGTTTTACCTCAAGCAGTTTTATTATATCGGTAAGATCGATACCACACACACCGGAAATGATAAATCGAAAATACTGCCAACGCAACGGGTGGCTTATACCTTTTATTATAACACCAGCAAATACAAGTTCCTGCAGAATGAGCCGGACACCTATAATGTTTTTCCTGATTACTATTACAGCTCCACCTATTCACGGGATTCGCTCAGCGTATTTCATCTTCAAAATGCTTTCTCTTATAGTTTTTATTTAAGGGGAAAGTCCACAGGAGTCATTAAAAATGAAGTAAAGCTGGATTTAGGTATATCACAGGACCTGTACAACTATAAACAATATGTTTCTGATACAGTGACCAATAATACCTTCGGCCAGAAGTTGCTATCAGAAAAAAAGCAGGGCGCTTCATTCCAGGATATTACTTTGAAGGCTAAGGCAGGCTATCGTTTTAGCAATAAGATACTATTGGATGTTGATCTTCAGCAAATAGCCGCAGGGCGCGATTTTGGGGATTTCCTGTATGATGCCAAGCTGACTTTGGCCGGCAGTAACAAAGCCGGCAGGATCATTTTAGGGGCGTACTCGCAAAACAGTTCGCCGCCGTTGGTGTATACGGATTGGATATCCAACCACTATATTTTCCATAACAGTTTTCATAATCAAAAGACATCGAGTGTATCATTCAATTACATCAACAACCCTTTGGGGCTCGACCTGAAAGCGGAATACTTTTTAGTTACGGACTATCTTTATTTCACCGCCCAACCGAATGGCATTGATGCCACCCCGGCCCAGTTGAGCGCACCTATCAACCTGCTCAAAATAAGCGTGGGTAAAAACCTCACCTTTGGTAACTGGCACTTTGATAATTATGTGGTTTATCAAAAAACAGATTATCAAACCGTACTGCGTACCCCTGAATTGTATACCTATAGCAGCTTATCACACAGCCAGTTTCTGTTCAGCACATTGCACAGTAATGTTGGGATAAACGTGCGCTATAATACAGAGTATGTAGCGCCATCGTACGCAGTGGGTTTGGGACAGTTTTATAACAGCAGCCCGAATCTTACTTTTTCATCCTACCCGGTAGCCTCGGTATACTTTAAAGCGACACTGATCCGTACCAACATATTTGTGCAGTACGACTACGTAAACCAGGGTATCTGGAGCAAAGGATATTACATGGTGAACCGCTATCCCGGCCCAAACAGCCTGCTTAAATTAGGTGTTTCGTGGACGTTCTATAACTAAGTTAACAGCATACTGCAAACTGGAATCAGGTTTTCTGCTTCTTTTTCCTCGCAGCCGGGAATAATACATTGTTGAGTATTAACCGGTATCCCGGTGAATTTGGATGCAGCTTGAGGTCAGTAGGAGGGTCGCCGACCACGTGCTGGTAATCTTCCGGATCGTGGCCGCCGTAGAATGTCCATTGCCCTTTTCCGTATTCACCATGAATGTAGCGGGCTTCGCCTGCGGTTTTCATTTCGCCCATAATGGTTACGCCGGGTTTGATCATTTTTTCGTTGAAAGCGGTGGTCAGCCCCATAAAACCTTTGATCACTTTGTCGTGATTCTGTGTAAGCATGCTGGGTACCACGTCCCATTTAGCCGAGAAATCAAACAGGGTGAAAAAATCTCTTGAACGATCAATCTGCCGGGTGGTGGTCACATCGATATTGCTGAACGAGTGCGACATAGGATTCATATCCAGCGTATAATTTTGGAACGCGAAGGATTGGGTGAAATCCAGTTTGGTTTGGGCATCAGGGTCTGCGGCATCACCGTCGAACATGCTCTCGCAGATATCGGTATTGGATGCGGCCAAAGCAATATCAAAAGTATCCGTACCCGAGCACATGGCGAACAGGAAGCCACCACCCGCGCAAAAATCGCGGATATGTTCTGCCACAGCACGTTTCATTTCAGATACCTTTTTAAAACCCAGCTTATGCGCCGTGGCCTCCTGGAATTTTACATCATCATTATACCATTGTGCATACCGGAATGAGCCATAAAACTTGCTGTACTGTCCGGTAAAATCCTCGTGGTGCAAATGCAGCCAGTCATACTTAGGCAGGTCGCCACGAATTACTTCCTCGTCGTATACTACATCGTATGGTATTTCAGCATATTTTAAAACAAGCGTCACTGCATCATCCCAGGGCAGTTTGTTTTTTGGCGAATAAACAGCCATTTTGGGTGCTTTTTCAAGCTTTACAAGGTCCATATTGACAGATGGATCGCTAACCTCGGTAATGATCTGGTCGACCTTGGCATCAGGCAGTACTTCATAACTTACGCCGCGTATCTTACACTCATCTTCCACCGCTTTATTATATTTCAGCATAAAGCTGCCGCCGCGGTAATTCAGCAACCAGTCTACCTCTTCGCCGTTCTTTAATGTCCAAAAGGCGATACCATATGATTTCAGGTGATCCTTCTGTTGCTCATCCATCGGGATTAAAATCGAAGCGGCCCTTGTTATGATGGGTAGAAGGAAAAAGGCGAGGGGCAAAAGATATTTTGGAATGCGCTTCATCTTCAAATTTAACGAATTATTGCATCAGTTAGTCTTATTCATCAACTGCAAAAACTCTTTCGATTGCCGCTTTTCCACAGGTATCTTCTGGAACTCCTTATAGCAGAAATTCAGATATACGGTGAGGTTAAACTCTGGATTGGTAAAAGTCTCAACATCCGGTGTATAGAGGATGATAAAATTATTCATTTCCTGATCTTTTATCGGCAGGTAGTTCTGTAAGTTTTGTGCATCAAATACCCGGCTGATCTTGAGTCGGGTATCCTCATCCTTTGCTATACGGGCATCACGCTTTTTCTTGTTGGCCGCTGATTTTGAATCGAACATGTTCAGCGTTACTCCGCCGGTATAATTCCCGCTTTCATCGGTTTGGTAAACCAGCGTTTGTCCGCCAAATGGCGACAACGTCGGGGCGGCCTTTAAACTGCCGATCCTTGTTTCGGAGTTGGTTACTTTTACTTCGTTGAGCACGTTGCCTTTCAGGTCGAGAAATATCTCGATGAAATTGAGGTCTTTTACATAGAGGGTATCGGTTTTATAAGATAGCCCTGAGAAAGTAACGAGGTCGCCAATATGGGCACGGATAGAGAAAACCCCGTTTTTGTCGGACTGGCTGGTGAAATGAGATTTTAAATTCTCTATGGTGATCCCCGCCAAAGGAATCCTTGTTTTGTTCTCATAAATATGGCCTGTTAAACTGCCCTGGGCAAAAGTTATGTTGACCAGGAGTAACAAACCGAAAGAAATAAATAGCGCACGTATCATTAAGCGAAGGTAATGAGCAGATTTTGAAATTGTTTTAAAATAACGCATAATTGATAATGGTATTATAGTTTAGCTTTATCGCGAAATTACTTTGCATGAAAATAGCTGATAAATGAAACTTGAAAACAACTGGCAGCAAAAATCCTTACAACTTCTGGAGAAGAAAGATTATGGAACACCACCTTATGACTCACATGTTGTAACCAGAGTCTTTCAGCTTAGAAAAATCCCTTTAAATCAATTCACCAAAGAGGATATGAGGTTAATGATAGGTCAGCAAGAGGGATTGCCTTATCTTATCAGGTTGGCTATTGATATATTGAACGATGATCTTTTCGCTGAAGGTGATTTCTATCCTGGCGATTTACTGCAAAATGTACTTCGCGTTAAACCACCATTTTGGACAGCTAATAAGGATTTGTGGCAGCAGGTAGATAACTTAATTAAAAATAAAATTTTGCTTATTCATAAGCATAAAATATCACTCGATTCATTTTACAGCGGCGCGAATGATTAAGCTTTTTCCTTTCACCTTTCCGCTTTCTCCTTTTTTATTACCTTTGCAATCCTACAAAATATTCAAAAATGAATAAAACAATAATTAAAACTGAAAAGGGCGACATGACCGTAGAATTCTACGACAAAGACGCGCCTAATACAGTAGCGAACTTTCAAAAGCTAGCTAAATCAGGATTTTATGATAATGTAATTTTTCATAGAGTGATCCCTAACTTCATGGTGCAGGGCGGCGATCCGACAGGTACCGGTGCAGGTGGCGCAGGTTATAAAATCGACTGTGAGCTAACAGGCGACAACCAATATCATGACCGTGGCGTATTGTCAATGGCGCATGCAGGCCGCAATACCGGCAGCTCTCAATTCTTTATCTGCCATAACCGCGCTAATACCGCGCACCTGGACAGAAACCATACTGTGTTTGGTAAAGTGGTGGAGAACGTTGACGTAGTCGATGCCATTCGTGCAGGCGATAAAATTTTAGGAATAGAAGTAATTGAGGAATAGTGAGTAGTTGATTAAGTTGAGCGGTTGATTGAGTTAACATAATCAACCACTCAACTTAGTCAACTCAATCAACTTATAAATACAACATGAATCTACGTGGAATAGTATCGGTATCGGGAAAGCCGGGTTTATGGAAAGCGCTGGCGCAGAACAAAACCGGTTTTATTTTAGAAAGCCTCGATGCAAACAAAACCAAGCTGGTAGCCAATCTCCAGACCGCAAAAATTGCCGCACTGGATGAGATCACCCTTTTTGGTGAGGATGAGGACATCAGGCTGACCGACATCCTAGAGCGCATGAAAACTGCGAAAAGCGTACCCGATGCTAAAACAGACGGCAAAGCTTTAAGAGATTTTTTCCGCGAGGTAGCTCCTGATCATGATGAAGAGAAAGTTTACGCCTCTGATATGAAAAAGGTAGTTTCATGGTATCATATCATGAAAGATATGCCACTTTTCAGTGAAGAAGCACCGGATGAAGCCGCAGCTGAAGAAGTTATTGCTGAACCGGAACCAGCTAAACTTGCGAAGGAAGTTAAGGCTGCCAAAGCCCCAAAGGCAGCTGAACCAGTTACTGCAGAAACGGCAGCGCCTAAAAAAGCAAAAGCGAAGAAATAATATTAAATTGGGTCGTGCCGGCCGCTGGCTAGCGGATCGGCATCCCATATGCTTGGTCGACTTCATGCTGGCCACCTTTATGATGAGGTGCTGAAACAAGTTCAGCATGACTTTTTAGTGTAAGGAATTTTTTAATCACAATCCACATGCACACATTTCTCGTCGGCAAACTCCGGCTCGAAGGTGCTGTGAGTGATCGATAAATGCTCCAGACGGTGACGCAGATCATGCTTGATGCTATCGAATGTAATGGCGGTATTGTGATCGATCACCAGGTGTGCTGTAAGCGCATTTTCGGTAGTACTTAATGCCCACACGTGGATATGGTGCACATCAACCACACCCTTAGCTTTCATCAGTTCCAGCTTGATTTTATCAACGTCCATTTCTTTCGGCACGCCATCCATCTCAAGGCGCAGGCTATCAGTTAACAAGCTCCAGGTGCCTCTCAGAATTACAATAGCGACGATCAAACTTACAGCGCTGTCGATCCAGTAGATGTGAGTGAAATAAATGATCAGGCCTGATATCACCACACCGAATGATACGATGGCATCAACCGCCATGTGCAGGTAAGCGCCTTTAATGTTCAGGTCCTTATCTTTATCTTTTACAAAAAGATAGGCAGTTACCGCATTTATCCCAATACCAGCAAAAGCAACCCATGCCATCGTTCCGCCTTCAATGGTTTCGGGGTGGATGAAACGCATTACGGCTTCATATCCAATAAATCCGACTGCTATAAACAACACCAATGCATTGAAGAAAGACACGATAATGGTTGAACGCTTGTAGCCATAAGTATATTCGCTATTAGCGCTTACTTTGGTCAGCTTGAAAGCCAAGAGTGCCAGTGCAAGTCCCGCAACGTCGCTCAGGTTATGCCCGGCATCGGTCAATAATGAAAGTGAGTGGCTCCATAATCCCGCAATCACTTCAAGCACTACAAAAGCTGAGTTGAGAACGATGCCTACGATAAAGGCAGTATTCAGGTGGTCAAGCTTGGGGGTGTGATCATGGTGGTGGTGACCATGCCCGTGCGAATGATCATGAGAGTGCGAGTGTGCTGCCATGCAGCAAATTTAGCGATTAAAAATTAATTGGATGATCCATTTGAAGAACGCAAAGTATAAAATGATCAGCAGCAGGATATATTTTATCACATAGTACAACCTCCGGTTATACGCTTTGATGCGTTTACCAAGCAATCTTATGGAATAAATGTACCTGAACACTTTGTTGATATTGCCGGTTCTATCATCACCCATATTTGGCGATGCCGCGGCCTTCATAATAAACCATCCGAAAAACTTGTTCCATCCACGACCAAACGAGGTCTTTACAGGGCGCTCGATATCGCAGAACAATATGATGCGGTCGATGTCCGTTTTATTTTCAGCGTTGTGGATATAAGTTTCATCAAACAGTACATCGTCACCATCTTTCCAGGCGTAGCTTTGCCCGTCGACTATAATATGACACTTTTCAGAATTAGGAGTGATCAAACCCAGGTGATAACGCAGCGAACCGGCATAAGGGTCGCGGTGCTGCAAAAGTTCGCTTCCGGCAGGTAGTACTGCAAACATGGCTGCCTTTACGGATGGCACAGCCTGTATCAGCTCAATGGTTTTTGGGCAATATTTTTTTGCCGATGGATGAAAATCATCATACCATTTTAGATAGAAGCGTTTCCACCCGCGCCTGAAAAATGAGTTAAAACCCACGTCATTTAATTGATTTGAGCCCTTGATCAGTTCTTCCCGTTCCAGTTGCAACGCTTCATCGCGTATGGTTTCCCAGTTATTTTTTAGCAGGATGAGTTGTGGAAAATTGGCGGTGCTGATGTAGGGCTTGTTCTCTACTCCCGACAAGGCGTACATCGGGATGTTGATAGGCGCCATAAAGGTGGAGTGGTCTGTCAGCTGCCTGAAAAACTTATAGCGGACCTTTCCCCTGTAATGAACAATGATGGTGGAAATTACGAGCGTATAAAGAATAATAAATTTGACCGAGATTAATTCAGTAAGAACTTGATGCATATCATAGGGGCTTTATCCAAATTTAGGAAACTCCTAAGTGGGAAATGCCTTTATTTCAATACAGGTGATGCTTTTTTACAAAATACTGACGAATTTTAACATTTGGTCAGGAGTGGTGATAGGGCTCTCCTTTGATGATGGTGAATGCCCGGTATAGCTGTTCCACAAAAAACAAGCGTACCATTTGATGCGAGAATGTCATTTTTGAGAGGGACAATTTATCGTTAGCCCGCTGGTAAACAGATTCATCAAACCCATAAGGCCCGCCTACAACGAAAACAAGATTACTTACCGAACTAACCGCCTTTTTATCAATGTAAGCGGCAAATTGAGTTGATGAAAGCAGCGTTCCCTGTTCATCCAGCAGAATCACATGATCGGTAGCCATCAATCTTTTTAATATTAACTCAGCCTCCTTCGCTTTTTGCTGTTCCGGTGTGAGGGCTTTTGTGTTTTTTAGTTCAGCTATTTCGATGATATCTACCTTGTTGTAATGTTTTAACCTTTTCAGGTACTTATCAATGCCCTCCTTTAAATAAGCATCCTCTGTTTTGCCAACTATGATTAAGGTTATTTTCATGTAATGTGGTCGAAATGTTGTAAAGTTGTAAAATTGAAATGTTGTGAAACCGATCAATTCAAAAACCCTGCAACTTTACAACATTTCA
>Ga0207671_10003004_pt1 | contig 17297 bp, 11 predicted proteins | sample KBSC24metaG_FD_184352 | JGI IMG/M metagenome (GOLD analysis project Ga0207671, IMG submission 184352) | Corn rhizosphere microbial communities from Kellogg Biological Station, Michigan, USA - KBS C2-4 metaG (SPAdes) (version 2) | ecosystem: Host-associated > Plants > Roots > Rhizosphere > Soil... | reverse complement strand
GGGTGGCGCTGGCGGCTGGCGGTCTTCGCGACCACGACCGCGCATGGGTCCGAGTCACTGCGCACGCGTCGGGTGGGCGGCTGGCGGGCGCGTGTGGGGGCGCCTGAAAGTCAAAATCATGGTGAAGAGCCGGCGCCTCCGGCGGGCCTCTGCAACGGTGGGCGGGGCGGGGTCGGGTTGTCTGCTGGCGGTTGCTGCTTGTGGTCGCGTCTGTCCCGGATCCCTCGTCGCTGTCGTCGCCTCACGGAAGCAGGCCGGTCCGGTGGTATCAAGCCGGATCGCTATTGCTGGCCTGCGGAAACGCTCGGCTTGACACCACCGGCCCGACCAGCTTGGCTACGCCCGCCGACAGCGACGAGGGATCCGGGACAACACCCCTGTGGTGTGAACAGGGTCCACTTCGCGACGTACACGCGGCGGCAGGGTATGCACATCGGGTGGTGACGGGACAGGTCAAGGTGCGGGGATCCTTCCCACAGGTGGGGTTGTCCCGGATCCCCCGTCGCTGTCGGCGGTGCTTGCACAACCAGCCCGGCTGGCCGGTGTCCAGCCGGACGGAACCGGACCACAGCAGCGTGTGATCCGGCTTGATACCGGCCAGACGGGATGGTTCCGTTTACGGCGCCGACAGCGACGGGGGATCCGGGACAGACGCGACCACAACTCAGACCGCCGCCGAACCGCCAGACCCCGCCCCACCCCCGTTGCAGAGCGCCCGCCGGAGGCCCTGCTCTTGATCTTCGGTGCCCCCCGAACGCGGCCGCCAGCCGCCCACCCAACGCATGCGCAGTGACTCGGACCCATGCGCGGTCGTGTCAGCACTCAACCGCCGCCCGCCGACGCAACCCCCGGCATACCACCGAACTGCGCCACCCAGCGAATCCTTCTTAAACCAGTGCGAAGCCGTAAGAGCGCGAGGGGCTAACCCCCGAGTTGTAGACACCTTGATACTTGGATCCGAGGTGGATCCTACCCCATCGACCCGACGGAAACCCTTTCCAGCTGAGCCACATCCTCGCCCTGACCGCGGCCCCGGCCCCGATCCCGCCCCAGACTCAGGAACGCCAGACACAAACCAACCAGCGTCAGCGCCAGCCCTGCCCAAGCCGCCGAAAGGTATCCGAACCCCGCCCCGATGACCGCGCCGCCGATAGCCGCGCCGGCGGCGTTGGCGACGTTCATCGCCGACTGGTTGACCGCGGCGCCCATCAACTGCGCTCCGGGCGCTGCCAGTATCAGCTGTGCCTGCAACGGCGGTGCGATGAACAGGGCCGCGGTTCCCACCAGGAAGGCGCTGACGAACAGCCCCACGGGGTTGTGCGCCACGAGCGCGAAGAGCAGCGCCGCCGCGGCCACTCCCGTGAAGCCGAACAATATGCTGCGTCGCAGGTTCCGGTCCGCGGCGATTCCGCCGAGCGCGTTGCCGAGCGTCATCCCGACCCCCATCACCGCCAGCACCCACGGCACCGCGGAGGCCGACAGCCCCGCGACATGGGTCGTGACCGGCGCGATGTAGCTGTTCACCGCGAAGAAGCCGCTGGAGCCGATCGCGACGAACGCCGCCACGAGCCACACCTTCGGCAGCCGGAAGGCGGCCAGTTCCGCCCTCGGCGAGCCGCCCGGCGCCGCGGGCATCTCCGGGACCACCGCGACCACGGCGAGCAGCGTCGCCGCGAACAGTCCCGCGACGGCCAGGTACGCCGCGCGCCAGCCGGCCGCCTGGCCGAGCACCGTGATGAGCGGCACGCCGAAGATGTTCGCCGTGGTCAGCCCGCCCAGGACGACCGCGAAGCCGCGCCCCTCGTTGCCCGGCCCGAGCAGGGCCGAGGCCAGCAGGCCGGCCGCGCCGAAGTACGCGCCGTGCGCCAGCGCCGCCACGAAGCGGGCGGCGATCAGCAGGCCGAAGGACGGCGCCAGCGCCGAGGCCGTGGTCCCGACCACGAACAGCGCCAGCAGCCCCACGACGAGCCGCCGGCGCGGGACGCGGGCGGTCGACGCGGCGATGGTCGGCGCGCCGACGACCACGCCGAGCGCGTAGCTCGTGATCATCCAGCCCGCCTTGGAGATCGCGTCCGGCGAGGAGCGCGCGTAGTCGCCGGGCAGCAGGTCGTGCGCCACGTCCGGCAGCAGCCCCATGGCCACGAACTCGGTCAGCCCCAGGCAGAAGCCGCCGAGGGCGAGCGCGAGCAGGGCCATCCGGCGGCGGCTGGGACTGATCATAAGAAGCTCCACGTCACGACACTATAGAACGTTCTAGTAAACCTGCCTAGAACGTTCTAGGAAGGGCGATAGGCTTCCGGCATGCAGTCAGGGGAGCGTCGGCCGACCCTCGCGGACGTCGCGGCCGAGGCGGGAGTCTCGGTCGCGCTGGTCTCGATCGTGATGCGCGGGGTGCCGGGCGCGAGTGAGGCGACACGGCAGCGGGTGCGGGAGGTGGCCGCACGGCTCGGGTACCAACCCGACAGCCGGGCCCGGCGCCTGCGCAGCGGCGAGAGCCGGCTGCTGGGGGTCGTGTTCGACGTCAGACACCCCTTCCACCACGACATGCTCACCGGCTTGTATGAGGCCGCTGCGAAGGTCGACTACGAGCTGGCCCTCAGCGCGGTCACACCGCGGCGCGACGAACGCGCCGCGATCGAGGATCTGCTGCGCGACCGGTGCGCGGCCCTGATCCCCCTCGGCCCCCAGATCTCGGCGGGGGAGCTGGACGCCCTCACCGCCCGGCTGCCGGTCGTCGTCATGTTCCGCCACGTCCACAAGCGCACCGTGGACGTGGTGCGCACCGACGACGAAGGAGGGCTGCGCCTGGCCGTCGACCATCTCGCCGGGCTGGGCCACCGGCGCATCGTGCACGTCGACGGCGGCCGGACCGCGGCGTCGGCCGAGCGGCGGCGCGGGTATCAGGACGCGATGCGGCAGCATGGTCTTCAGGCGTATGCGCGAGTCCTCTCCGGCGGATCCGGCGAAGAGGACGGCGCCCGCGCGGCCAGGGAACTGCTCGCCGGTCCGGCGTCCACGATGCCCACGGCGGTCGCCATGTTCAACGACCTGAGCGCGGCCGGCATGCTCGACGTGCTCCGCCGCAGCGGCTTGAGCGTCCCCGGCGAGGTCAGCGTCGTGGGCTACGACGACGCCAGTTTCAGCCGCCTGGGCCACATCGACCTCACCACGGTCGCCCAGGACGTCGAGACGCTGGCCACGCTCGCTGTCGCGCGGGCCGTGGAGCGTCTCGAAGGCGCCGTCGTGACCCAGCGCGAAATCACCATCGAACCGCACTTGATCGCGCGCGGGACCAGCGGGCCGCCTGCGACGGGGAACCGCTAGACAACGTTGTCAGGGGCGTCAAGGGCGAATCTCCCCGGACCCGCGGGGAATCAGCCGCGTCGGCACCTGCAGCCGCTGCACCGCGCCCTGCTCGCCGCGCATGCGCCGGAACAACAGCTCGGCCGCCATCCGTCCGAGCAGCACCGGGTCCTGGGCCACGACCGTCACCGGGACCGGGAGCATGTCGGCGAGTTCGAAGTCGTCGAAACCGACGACGGCCGTGCGCCGGTCGCCCGAACCGCCTGAGCCGGCCGGACCGCCCGACCTACCTGACCCACCCGATCCACCTGAGCCACCCGACCCGTCCGCCGCCAGCACGCGCAGCACCGCGACGGTGATCCGGCTGTTGCCGCACATCAGGGCGCTGACCGGCTCCGGGCCCGACCGCATGCGGTCCAGCGCCAGCCTGATGCCCACCGGGTCCGGCTTGCCCATCTCGACCCAGCCTTCCCGCACCGGGTAGCCGGCCTCGGCCATGGCCTGCCGGTATCCGGCCAGCCGCTCGGCGGCGGTGTAGATGTCCGGGGAGTCCCCGAGGTAGCCGATCCGCCGGTGGCCCTGGCGGATCAGGTGGCCGACCCCGTCGGCGGCGCCGCCGAGGTTGTCGGACAGCACGGTGTCCACGTCCAGGCCGGTCGCGGGGCGGTCGACGCTCACCATCTCCGTGCCCGCGGCCAGTTCCGGGGCCAGCCAGCCGTGGTCGGCGGCCGTGGGGACGACGATCAGCCCGTCCACCCGGCGGGCGCAGAAGTCCAGCGTGAGCTCCCGCTCGCGGCGGGGGTCCTCGTCGGAGGACCCGGTGAGCAACAGCGAGCCCTGAGACCGGGCTACCTCCTCCACGGCCCTGCTCAGCAGCGCGTAGAACGGATCGGCCAGATCCTCCAGAATCAACCCCACGCTGCTGGTGCGGCTGCCCTGGCGCAGCATCCGGGCGCCGTCGTTGCGGCGGAACCCGAGCTGCTCGATGGCCTCGCGGACCCGCGCGGCCGTGGTCTCGGTGACTCCGGGCTCGTCGTTGACCACCCGCGAGACCGTCTTGAGCCCGACCCCGGCGGCCGTCGCGACATCCTTCATCGTGGGCCGCGCCGTCGGCGCCGGCAGTGGCTGCCGCACCTTGATCACTCCCTCCAGCGTTCGGTGGCGTCACCAGGGTAACCGCACGGCTCCGATAACGTTGCCATACCGCTTCCGAACCCCGCCGCGGTGTGCGATGGCTCGAAATCATTCGTTCACGTCGGAGAATATGCATGTCGGAGCCTTGATGGTAAGCGATCGGCGCGGCAAGACACCCTTGACACCGAACTCGGCGCGCGAGTTAAATCCCGTCCCAAACGACAACGTTGTCATTGGTCGACCGACAGCGCGGGCCTGGGAATCGCGGCCGAACCGTCCGGCGGCCTCTCGACGAGAATGGACGTACGACACATGGCACGACCAGCGGATCAGTCCTCATATTCCTCGCGTCGCAGTGTCATCGCCACCGGATCGACGCTGCTGGCCGGCTTCGCTTTGGACATCGCCCTGCCCGGCCTCGGATTCGCGGCCGCTGAGCCGGCGGGCGCGAGCGCGGCGGCGGCCGGCCGCCCCTCGCAGCAGGGCGAGCTGGCCGGGTACCGGCCCGTCGAGGTCTCCTCGACCGACTACGCGGCCACCCCCGCCGAGTTCGCCGTCGACAAGGTGACCGCTCCCGGAGTCCGGGGCACCGGCTGGCGCGCGGCCGCCGGCGACCCGCAGTGGATCTCGGTGGACCTGCAGGCGGTCTGCCCGGTGACTTCTGTGCACCTGACCTTCGAGGCGAAGGCCGGCGACCCGGTGTTCGTCAAGGCGGCCTCGGGCAACCCGTGGGACGGCACCACCGGCCAGGAGAACCTGTCCAGCTACGCGGTCGCCTTCACCGTCGAGGTCTCGACCGACAAGAAGTCGTGGACCAGCGTGTATCAGACCACGTCGGGCACCGGCGGCGCGGTCGTGATCGACCTGCCCGCCCCGGTCTCGGCCCGCTGGGTGCGCATGACCTCGACCAAGCGCTCCGACGCGAATCCGGTCGGTCTGAACGGTTTCGAGGTCTACGGCACCGCGCCCGGCCCGCGTCCCGCCGTCACCGGCTGGACCGACTGGGGCACGCACGACCACCAGCCGCCCGCCCTCACCGCGGCCGCGGACGGCACCGTGCCGCTGGAGTCCGGCTGGGTCCTGACGCTCGACGACTGGGCCCCCGACGGCGGCGACGGGACCGCGTTGTCCCGTCCGACCGTCGACACCAGCGCCTGGCTGCCGGCCACGGTCCCCGGCACCGTCCTCGCCTCCCTGGTCGAGCAGGGCCACCTGCCGGATCCCGTGGTGGGCCTCAACAACCTGCACATCCCTGAAGCGCTTTCGCGCCATTCCTGGTGGTACAAGCGCGACTTCACGCTGCCCCGCTCCCTGCCGACCGGCTCGGGCCGCCGCATATGGCTGGAGTTCGACGGCGTCAACCACCACGCCGACGTGTTCCTCAACGGCGCGCAGGTCGGCAGTCTCACCTATCCGTTCGCCCGCGCGGCGATCGACGTGACCGCGCACCTCGTCGGTGTCCCCAACATCTCCGGCGCGCAGTCGCTCGCCGTGAAGATCACCCCGATGCCGATCCCGGGCAGCCCCGGCGACAAGGGCCCGGCCGGGCAGTCGTGGGTGGACGCCGGCGCGCAGATGATGAACCAGAACTCGCCGACCTACCTGGCGGCCTCGGGCTGGGACTGGATGCCGGCCGTGCGCGACCGGGTCAGCGGCATCTGGAACCACGTGCGGCTGCGCTCGACCGGGGACGTGGTGATCGGCGACCCGCGCGTCGACACGGCGCTGCCGAAGCTGCCCGACACCTCCGTTGCCGCGTTGACGATCGTGGTGCCGGTGCGCAACGCCGCGTCGAGCGATCGCAGTGCGACGGTGACAGCATCCTTCGACAACGTGCGGGTCACGCAGAGCGTGACCGTCCCCGCTGGCCGGAGCCTTGATGTCGTCTTCACCCCCGCGCAGTTCGCGCAGCTGAACGTGAGCAATCCCCAGCTGTGGTGGCCGAACGGCTACGGCGAGGCGCGCCTGCACGACCTGAATCTGGCCGTCACCGTCGGCGGTCAGAGCAGCGACAAGCGCACCACGCGCTTCGGCATCCGGCAGTTCGACTACGAATACAAGACACCGCTGCCCTTCGTCGCGACGGCCGACGCGTACACCCAGACGGTCGACGTCGGTGCGCGGCAGGCGCGATACGTCCGGATCAACTGCCAGACGCGCGCCACCGGATGGGGCTTCTCGCTCTGGACGCTGTCCGTCACCGACAGCGCCGCACCCGGTACCGACCTGGCCTTGCATCAGCCGACCACGGCCTCGACGCAAGACCCTTCCAACCCGGCCGTCAACGCCACAGACGGCGACAGCGGTACGCGCTGGTCCTCCGACTACGCGGACGACCAGTGGATCCAGGTCGACCTCGGTGCGTCAGCGTCCTTCGACAAGGTCGCGATCACCTGGGAGCAGGCCTACGCGAGCACGTACACCGTGCAGGTCTCCGCCGACGGCTCGACGTGGACCGACGCGGCCAGTGTTGACAACTCCGCGATCCCGTTGCCGTTCAACGGGGGAGACGCGAGCCTGGACGTCGAGACGTTCCCCGCCGTCTCCGGCCGCTACGTGCGGATCAACTGCGGCGTGCGCGAGACCAGCTGGGGCAACTCGCTGTGGACCCTGTCGGTCATCGACAGCGCCACACCGAATACCGACCTGGCCCTGCACCAGCCGACCACCGCCTCGACGCAGGACCCGTCCAACCCGGCGGTCAACGCCACCGACGGCAACAGCGGGACGCGCTGGTCCTCCGACTACGCCGACAACCAGTGGATCCAGGTCGACCTCGGATCGACGCACTCGTTCGACAAGGTCGCGATCCTGTGGGAGCAGGCCTACCCGAAGACCTACGTGATTCAGGTCTCCGACGACGGCTCGGCCTGGACGGACGTGAAGACCGTCGGCCTGGCCCCCGAGTCGCTGAAGATCAGCGTCAACGGTGTCAGGGTCCTGTGCCGCGGCGGCAACTGGGGCTGGGACGAGCTCTTGCGCCGCATGTCCCCTGAGCGGATGGACGCCGCGCTGCGGATGCACCGGGACATGAACTTCACGATGGTCCGCAACTGGGTCGCGGCCAGCAACCGCGAGGAGTTCTACGCGGCCTGCGACGAGTTCGGGCTGCTGGTCTGGAACGACTTCCCCAACGCCTGGGGCATGGACCCGCCGGACCACGCCGCGTTCAACACGCTCGCCGCCGACACCGTCCTGCGCTACCGCATCCACCCGAGCATCGTGATCTGGTGTGGCGCGAACGAGGGGAACCCGCCCCAGGCGATCGACGACGGCATGCGCACCGCCGTGACGACCGGTGCGCCCGGGACGCTCTACCAGAGCAACTCGGCCGGCGGGAACATCACCGGCGGCGGCCCCTACTACTGGGTCGAGCCGACGAGCTACTTCGACCCGGCGACGTACGGCAGCCACAGCTTCGGCTTCCACACCGAGATCGGCATGCCGGTGGTCTCCACGGCGCTGAGCCTGCGGGCCATGGCCGGCGACCAGCCCGCGTGGCCGATCGGCGGCCCCTGGTTCTACCACGACTGGAGCGAGCACGGGAACCAGTCGCCGTCGGCCTACCAGGGCGCCATCGAGGCCCGGTTGCAGGCCTCTGACACGCTGGAGGACTTCGCGCGCAAGGCGCAGTTCGTCAACTTCGAGAACGCGCGCGCGATGTTCGAGGCGTGGAACGCGAACCTGTGGGCGGACGCCAGCGGCCTGATGCTGTGGATGTCGCACCCGGCCTGGCACAGCACGGTGTGGCAGACGTACGACTACGACTTCGACGTCAACGGGATGTACTACGGCGCGCGCACGGCGTGCGAGCCGGTGCACGTCCAGGCCGACCCGGTGAACTGGCAGGTCGTCGCGCTCAACCACACGCCCAAGGCGCTGACCGGCGTGACGGTGTCGGCGCGGCTGGTCGACCTGTCGGGCAAGCAGATCGGCGGGGTCCAGAACGCCACGATCGACGTCGCCGCGGCCCAGAGCACGAAGGCCTTCGCCGTGGCGTGGACCGACGCGCTGCCCGATCTGCATCTGCTGCGCCTGACGCTTCGGGACGCCGTCGGCCACATACTGTCTGAGAACACGTACTGGCGCTACCGTGCTCCGTCGGCGATGCAGGCGCTGAACAAGGTGCCGCAGACGCGGATCTCGGCTTCGCTCGGGAGCGTGTCCGGCAGCGACGGTTCCGGTCGGCGGCAGGGCACGGCCACGGTGGGCAACCGGGGCTCGGCGGTCGCGGTCATGGTGCGCCTGTCGCTGCTGGACCGCGATTCGGGCGACCGGATCCTGCCGACGATTTATGGCGATAATTACCTGTGGCTGCTTCCCGGCGAGACTCGGACGCTCAACGTCTCGTTCCCGGCTTCCGCCTTGCCCGACGGGACTCCGGAACTTCACGTCGAGGGGTACAACACGGCGCGAGTCATCGCGAACTGACATCGATCAGGAGGCCGCCGCTCTTGTGGAGCGGCGGCCTCCGCGACGCGCTACCGATCATAGGACAGAGTCATGAGAACAAAGCACTGATATGACTGATCGGGTGAGGGATGACAGTGAGGCCGCGCCCGATCCGGCACAAGCCCGGGATGTGGCGGAGTTCGTCGAGACGCTCCGGCAACTGAGGCTGTGGGCCGGCGGCCCGCCCTTCCGGGTGTTGGCCAAGCGGGTCGGGCCGATGATGAGGCCGCCGCGCGAGCTGACGCACAGTACGCTGTCCGACCTGTTCCGGGCCGATCGGCGCCGGCTGGATCTGGACATGGTGATCGCGACCGTGCGGGCTCTCGGCGTGGCCGAGGCGGACGTGGCGGCGTGGCGCGCGGCTTGCGTGCGGGTGCAGAGCGCGATGGGGCTCGGCGGACCCGCGGACGCGGCCGCGGTGCGGCGGTTGCCGCCGGACCTGGCCACGTTCACCGGCCGCGAGGTCGAGGTGGACGCGCTGGTGCGCACGGTGGACCGCGCCGGGGGCGGCGCGACTGTCGTCGTATCAGCCATCGAAGGTATGGGCGGCGTGGGGAAGACGCGGCTCGCTGTGCACGTCGCGCACGAGTTGGTGCGGTCCGGACGCTTCGCCGACGTGCAGTTGTACGTGAACCTGCGCGGTTTCGACCCTGATCACGAGCCGGCGGATCCCGCTGACGTCCTGGAGTCGCTGCTGCGGCAACTGGGGGTCACAGCCGCCGGCATCCCCGCCGACACCGCCGAGCGCGCCGGGCTGTTCCGGGACCGGATGCACGGCCGTGACGCCGTGCTCATCCTGGACAACGCGGCCGACGCGCGGCAGGTGCGGCATCTGATCCCGGCATCGCCGACCTGCTTGGTGCTGATCACCAGCCGGCGGACTTTGACAGAGCTCGAAGACGCGGCGTGGCACCAGCTCGGGGTTTTCAGCCGGGACGAGGCGCTGGCGCTGCTGGGCAGGATCGCCGGTGAGGAGCGGGTCGCCGCGGAACCCGAGGCGGCGCTGCGGATCGTGGAGCGGTGCGGGATGCTGCCGCTGGCGGTCTCGGTAGCCGCGTCCCGGCTTCGGTCTCGGCCCGCATGGCGCTTGGCGGATCTGGCCGAGCGTTTGGGGCGTGGGGATGCCGCGACGTCGGAGATCGGGGGAGCGACGTTCGACTTCTCCTATCGGGATCTGCCTGAGCGGGCCAAAGGAGTCTTTCGGCTCCTAGGGATCCATCCGGGGCTCGATTTCACGGCGGCCTCGGTGGCTGTGCCGGCGGGTCTGACTCCGGCCGAGGCTGAGCGGACGCTGGAGTTGCTGTTGGACGAGAACCTGCTGCAGCAGTCTGTGGCCGGGCGCTATGAGATCCACGACCTGTTGCGTGCCTATGCCGCCGAACGTGCCGAGGCGGAGATGACGGACGCCGAGCGGCGGTCCGTCGTTCAGGCGGCGCTGCGCTGGCAGGTCGCAGTCGTGACGCTGACCGCTTTGGCGGTGAGTCCTGACCGGAGCATGCCGCCGATCGACCCGGCTGTGGCCGCGGTTTCCCAGCCGCAGGCCGACAGCGCCGGTGACGCGGTGCTCTGGTACGGGCGTGAGCGGGCGAACTTGATGCAGGCCATCTTCGTCGCCGGGCGTCTGGGCTTCGACTCGCTCGCTTGGCGGCTGCCGATCGCGATGGCGTATTTCGAGGAGCTCGCTCAGAACTACCGCGAGCTGGAACGCATGATGTCCACGGCGCTGCCGCATGCCCGGGTCGACACCGATCCCGACGCCGAGACGGACGTCGTGCGGTGGCTGACGTTCGCGCTCACCGCCCAGAAACGGCCGGCCGAGGCGATCGGGCCGTTGAACCGTGTTCTGGAGGCCCGCCGTGCCGCGGGCGACGAGCTGCGGACCGGGCGCATTCTGGGCTCTCTGGCCGATGCCTATAGCAGCGTCGGCGATGCCGTCCGGGGCTACGAGCTCGTGACCGAGGCGATCGAGACGCTCCAGAAGATCGGGGGTCCGGTTCCGAGCTCGTTGTTGACCATCGCCTCGGTCAGCCTCATGAAGCAGAACCGCCGGCTGGAGGCCCAGGAATACCAGATGGCGTTCGTGGAGCGGGCCCGCAAAGTCGGTGATCCGCGGGCCGTGGCGCTCGGGCAGCACAATGTCGGCGACAACCTGCTGCTCCAGGGGCGGATGGAGGAGGCTGCCGAGGCGTTCCAGGAGGGCGTCGCGGTGGCGGCCGAGGTCGGGGACCGGTATGTGCAGGCCGACTGCTTGAACGGGCTGGCGCTGACGTTGAAGGCCAGAGGGAGGGTCGAGGAGGCCCGGGCCCGGCACCGCGAGGCGGTGGCGGTGTTCGACGATCTGCCCGAGGAGGAGGCGGCACGGTATTTCGCGCAGCTGGATGCTTCGTCGCTGCGGTATGTGGAGTGAGGTGCCGCCACAAGCCTGAGTTGTGGCGGTGATCAGGACTCTTTGTTTCCGCCGCGGGCGCCCTGTCTCGGATCATCGAAACGCGTTCAGTTTCCACGAAACGAAAGGCAGCGATGATGACGACTTCCTCCCCGACAGCGGTCCGGGATCTTGAAGGAAAGGTGGCGCTGATCGTCGGCGGCACCAGGAACCAGGGAGCCGCGTACGCCGAGATGATCGCCTCGCGCGGGGCCACCACCGTGATCAGCTACGCGAACGCGGACGAGGCCGCGCAGCAGACCTTGGTGGCGCTGGAGAAGTACGCGGTCACCGCCGAGGCGATCCGGTCCGACGCGACGGTTTCCGCCGATGTGGACTCGTTGTTCGAGGGGGTCGTGGCGCGGCACGGGAAGCTGGACATCGTCGTGCACATGCCCGGTGCGGTGATGAAGAAGCCGCTGGTCGAGTTCAGCGATGCCGACTTCGACCATGTCATCGACCAGAACACGCGCAGTGCGTTCAATACGCTGCGAGCGGCCTGCCGTCACCTGTCGGACAACGGCCGGTACGTCGTGATGTCGACGACCCTGACGTCGGTCATGACCGGTCCGTACGGTCTGTACTCGGGCTCGAAGGCCGCGGTGGAGCGCATGGTGTTGTCCGTCGCGAAGGAGCTCGGGCCGCGCGGGATCACGGTCAACTGCGTGGCGCCCGGGCCGGTGGACAACGACTTCTTCCGGGGCGCCGAGACTCCGGAGTCGATTCTGGCTGCGGCCGGCCACAACCCGCGCAACCGGCTCGGGCACTCCGAGGACATCGGGCCGGTGGTCGGGTTTCTCATCTCTGAGGCGGCGGGGTGGGTGTCGGGGCAGACGGTGCGTGCGAACGGGGCCATGTTCTGAGGCGGCCTAAGCATGGCCTAAGCAGCCACCTGCGCCTGGTACCCGGTGACCACCCGCACCTGCGCGATCATGCGTGCGATGAGCGCGTCAGGCGCCCGGTCCGTCCAGACGATCGCGAGGTCGAAGGGACCGGCGTCGGTGACCGGGATCCAGCGCAGATTGCCTGCGGGGACCAGCCTGCTGAGGGGTTCGGGGGCCATCCAGACGCCCCGGCCGCGGGCGACTTCCAGTAGGCAGTCCTCCATACTCGCCACGGAGCGTGCGCGGGGTGCCGCCACTCCGCCCGGCCGCGGATCCACGACCCAGAACCGCTCGGCCTCGGCACCGGTGAGGACATCCGGGCGTACGACCGGATCCTCCGCGAGGTCTGCGATGCTCACCGCCGTCCGCTCGGCCAGCCTGTGGTCGGCGGGCACCGCGACCACGCGGGGATCCGTGCGGATCACCGCGTGGCGCAGGCCGACCTCGCCGAGGGGCAGCCACATGAAGGCGGCGTCGGCGCGTCCGTCGGCGAGCTTCTCCAGCTCCTGTTTCGGGCTCGGGACGCTGATCAGCGAGACGTCGAGGCCGGGGACCGCGGCCTCCATGGCGTCGGCCACCTCGACGGCGAACAGGTTGGTCGCGTAAGGGCAGCACGCCAGGCGCACCAGCCCGTTGTCCTCGGCGGCGACCGCGCGCACCCGATCGGCCAACCCCGCCAGGTCGCCGACGATCGCCCGCCCTCCGGCCGCCAACTCCTGACCCGCGGCCGTCAGCAGCACTCCGCGCGAGGTGCGGACGAGCAGCACCACCTTCAGCGCACGCTCCAGCTGCTGAATGTGCGTCGAGACCGCCTGCTGCGTCATGTGCAGCCGCGCCGCCGCCCGCGTGACGTTGAGCTCCTCGGCGACGATCAGGAAGGACTGGAGGTAGCGAACTTCGATCTCGACCACGGCAGAACCCTAGAGCGACGGCGCGGTCTATGCCGGTGTCGGCAGGGGAGGGCTCTTTGGTTTACGCAGGGCTCGGTCATGGTCTTCGATCGTCCGATCATGATTGGTCTTGGACAGCGCGATTGTGAATGGTCTTGGACCGCCCGATCATGACTCGCCGCCGTTTCCGTCAGTCTCCACCAGCCCGGTGCGGTAGGCGAGGATGACCAGTTGGACACGGTCGCGTGCGCCGAGCTTGGCCAGCAGATTCCGCACGTGCGTCTTGGCGGTGCCCAGGCCGATGTAGAGCCGGCGGGCGATCTCGTGGTTGGTCAGCCCCTGCGCGACGAGTCCGAGGACCTCGCGTTCGCGGTCGGTCAGGTTCTCCAAGCCTTTCGGGACCGATGCGGCGGGGAGAGGGTGGAGTGCGGTGAATCTGGCGATCAGCCGTTTGGTGATCGCGGGAGCGAGCAGTGTGTCGCCGGTGGCCACGGTGCGCACGGCTTCCATCAGTTGCCGCGGCGGGGTGTCCTTGAGCAGGAAGCCGCTCGCGCCGGCGCGCAGTGCTTCGTAGACGTAGGCGTCGAGGTCGAACGTGGTCAGGATCAGGATCTTGGCATCGGGTGCGGCGGCGATGATGCGGTGGGTGGCCTCGATGCCGTCGAGCTGGGGCATGCGGATGTCCATGAGGGTCACGTCCGGGCGGTGGGTGCCCGCGAGTTCGACGGCCTGGTGGCCGTCGCCGGCTTCGGCGATGACCTGGATATCCGGTGCGGCGTTGAGGATTCCGGCGATGCCGGCGCGCAGGAGGTGCTGGTCGTCGGCCACCAGGACGCGCAGGTTCACCGCGCCCCCTCGTCGGGGTCGGGATCGGGATCGGGACCGGGGTCGGAACTCTGGCCGGCGGGTGCGGTCGACGCCGCTGCCGAGCTGAGTATCGGAGGGAGGGGCAGGCGGGCACGGACGTGATAGCCACCCTCGCCGGTGGGGCCGGCCTGAAGCTCTCCACCGTAGAGTGCTGCACGCTCGCGCATCCCGGTCGTGCCGCGGCCGGGGCTGCGCACGGCGTCCCGGGTGAGCCCGAGTCCGGACCTCGCAGCTCCGTTGGTCACCTGGATCTCGAGGTGCTCCCCGCCGAAGTGAAGACGCAGCGCGGCTTCATCGCAGCCGCCGTGCTTGATCACGTTGGTCAGCGCCTCCTGCACGATCCGGTAGGCCGCCAGATCCTCACCCGGCGGCAGCGCCCGCTCGACCCCTGCCGTGGTGACTGCCACGCGCACCCCGGCATGCGCAGCCAGCTCGATGAGGCGCGGCAGATCGCCCATCCCCGGCGCGGGCACATGCTCCGGTGCGGCATCCGCCGGATCCTCGGGCTCGGTCTGCAGCACCTCGACCATCCGGCGCATCTCCTCGAGCACTTGGCGGCCGGTGTTCTCGATCACCGCGAGCGCGCCCCGGGCGAGCACCGTGTCAGAGGCTGTCTCGCCGGGCGCGGCCCCGCCGTCCTCGAGCAGCAGTCCGCCATAGCCCGCTTGGACCGTGATCACGCTCATGTGGTGAGCCAAGACGTCGTGCAGTTCCCGGGCGACGTCCATGCGCTGCCGGACAAGCTCCTGGCGGGCCCGTTCCACTTGGGTGTTCGCCATTTCGGCCTGCGTGTGCAGGGCGAGGGCGGTGTAGCGACGGTGCATTCCGACCGCGAAACCGATCGTCCAGAGCACAAGGTAGAGCGAGCCGAACACGACCATGCCACCGGCATGTCTGAAGTCGGGCAGTGCTGTCGTCGCGGCCGCAGCCAGCGCAGTGCAGAGTGCGGCGACGGCTCCGGAAAGCCTGGCGCGCGAGGCCAGGGTGTACAGCGTGAGGCCGAGCGGGACCAGTCCGGCAGCTGCCGAGCGCGGCTGCCATGCGGCGACGGCCCCCAGCGCAGCGAGCGAGACCAGGAATGCGGCGACCGGCCGCCGGGAACGCGCCGCGATCGGCCAGGCCACCGCGACAGCGCCGGCGAGCGCTGCGAGCAAGGGCAGCGCGTCATCTGCGTGTTTGGCCAGCAAGAGTCCTGCTACCGCGCCGTAAAGCACCGCCGCCGCGCGGTCGGCGGACTGCCACCAGCCGGTGCGCACCCGCGTCAGCAGTGGCGGGGCCGCGGGAAGATCCATGCTCGTCAGCGTAGGCACGCACGGTCGCGCCGGCATCGCTCTACCGGCGTATGCCCAGGGGTATAGGCGAAACCAGGCCGCGGGCAGATGTGCCGGGGCGGGCCGGCATGGACCGTTGAGTACATGAACCTCTCCAGCACGGCACCTCCGATCGAAGTCGACGCCTTGACCCGGCGGTTCGGCCGGGAGAAGGCCGTTGACGACCTGAGCTTCCGGATCGCGCCGGGTAAGATCACCGGCTTCCTCGGCCCGAACGGCGCGGGCAAGTCCACGACGCTGCGCATGATCCTGGGCCTGGACACGCCCGACGCCGGCCGGGCGCTGGTGCAGGGACGTCGCTTCCGCGACCTGCCCTATCCGCTGCGCGAGGTCGGTGCACTTCTGGACGCCGGTGCCGTCCACCCCGGCCGGCGCGCGGGCGACCACCTCGCGTGGCTGGCGGCGAGTAACCGTCTGCCGGTAGCGCGCATCGCATACGTTCTCGAGCTCACCGGACTTGCTGGCGCGGCGGGCAAACGAGTCGGGACCTTCTCCTTGGGCATGCGCCAACGCCTGGGCATTGCCGCCGCGCTGCTTGGCGACCCCGGCGTGCTGTTGCTGGACGAACCGGTCAACGGGTTGGACCCCGAAGGGGTGTTGTGGATCCGCACGCTGATGAAGTCGCTGGCTGCTGAGGGGCGCACGGTGCTTGTCTCCAGCCACTTGATCAGCGAGATGGCGCAGACTGCGGACCACTTGATCGTCATCGGCCGTGGTCGGCTTCTCGCCGACACCGAGGTCTCGCGGCTGCTTGCGGAGGCCGGGCCGGGCGCAACGCTTGAGGACGCTTATATGCGGTTGACCGCCTCATCTACGCAGTACCGCGCGTACTCGTAGGCCCCGATACTCCTGGGTCCCGGTACTCCTGGGCCCCGACACTTGCGAGGAGAACATCATGACCAGCCTTACCGCTTCCAGCTCCGGTCAAGATCGCCGCACGGCAGCCCGGCCGGCGTTGGTCGCGCTGCTCAACGCGGAGTGGATCAAGCTGCGCACCACTCGCTCGACCTATTGCGCCGTGGCAGCCGCACTCGTCCTCGGTCTGGGGGTCGGCCTGATGGACGTCATCTCGATCACCGGCCATTGGGCCGCCATGAACGCCTCTGATCGGGCTCAGGCTCAGTTCGACCCGGTTGGGGATTCGCTTAGCGGATTTCAGCTCGGCGAACTCGCTCTGGGCGCCTTGGGTGTTCTGGCCGTTACCAGCGAATACAGCACTGGAATGATTCGCACTACGCTCACCGCTACCCCGCGGCGATCGCGGGTCTATCTCGCTAAAGCGGTGACTCTCGGCGCGTTCGCCCTGGTCGTCTCGCAGCTTCTTGCTTTCAGTGCCTTTTTGCTCGGCCAACTGGTGCTGCGTCGCCAGCATTTGGAGGTCTCTGTCACCGATACTCATGCGCTGCGCGCGGTGACCTGCGCCGGGCTTTACATGACGCTGGTCACGATGGTCGGATTCGGTCTCGGCGCGCTGCTGCGCCATACCGCCGGTGCGCTGGCCGCTGTCTTCGGCTTGGTCTTCCTCACTTATCCGATCGCGCGAGCCTTCGAGGGAAGTACCTACCTGCCCGACCACCTCACCTTGACGAACGCGGCCGACAGCCTCGCCACGCTCAAGCCGCCCGGCGGCCCGCACGCCGCGCGGATCCCCTCGCTCGGCTTCGCTCTGTTCGACCTGGGGCTGTACCTGGTCGTGTTCGTGGGGGCCGGGGCCTGGCGCGCCAGGCGTGATGCCTGAGTAAGCGCCGTCGTCCGGCGAGTACGCCACGGCAAGCATTTTCTTATGGCTTCGCGCACGGTTCGATGGCCTCGCGGGTGGCGCAGTTCGATGGTGCGCCACCCGCAGCGTTGGCGGCTGGCGGTGTTGGTGGGCAAGAGCGCGCACGGGTCCGAGTCGCTGCGCATGCGCTTTGTTGGCGGCTGGCGGTCGGCTTGTGGCGGCGCGTCGGTCCGAGTCACTGCGCACGCGTTTGGGCGGGCGGCTGGCGGCCGCGTTTGGTGGGTGCCTAAG
>Ga0207671_10002996_pt1 | contig 17314 bp, 10 predicted proteins | sample KBSC24metaG_FD_184352 | JGI IMG/M metagenome (GOLD analysis project Ga0207671, IMG submission 184352) | Corn rhizosphere microbial communities from Kellogg Biological Station, Michigan, USA - KBS C2-4 metaG (SPAdes) (version 2) | ecosystem: Host-associated > Plants > Roots > Rhizosphere > Soil... | reverse complement strand
CTTGCTGTTCAAATAATAATCAAGCGTTGGAGAGAATGTGATTTCTTTGCTACCTGATGTAGCGAAATTATTATCAAGATCAAGTTGGCTATTAGCTGTAACATTATCCTGTATTTTAAAATCAAAGATGCGGCAGAAGCCCTCTCAAAAAACGAAAGTCAGGTGTCGGCCGATCCACAAGTATGGGCAAGCATCACCGAAAAATACAACAGAGAAGAAAAAACAGATAAAAAAGCAATAAAATTTCCAAAACCATGGAGGTATGCCGCTGCCATAATACTCCTGGCCGGTGCAGCCCTGTTGTATTCCAGGCAATACAACCCTACAACATGGATTACCGTACAGGTGGCGAAGAATGAGACCATGAAAAAGGTACTCCTGCCCGATCATTCCCAGGTCTGGTTAAAACCGGGAAGTTCCATTCATTACCCTTCAAATTTTGAGCAGGTAAGCCGGATCATCGATTTAAAAGGAGATGGCTTTTTTGAGGTTGCCAAGCAATTGGATAGCCATGGAAACAGGAAAGCTTTTACCATTAAAACGGCTGCATTGAGCATCAGCGTATTGGGAACCTCCTTTAATGTACAGCAGCACGGAGAAGAAGAAGGCGTAGTGGTCAACACAGGTGTAGTCAGGGTAGAAAGTAAGAACCAGGTAACCACCTTACATCCAGGCAACAGGGCTTTATTTAAAAATAAGCAGTTAATCGCTTCAACAGTAAATGCCAGCCTCTATAAAGGCTGGATGACTGGAAACTATGAATTTAACGATACCAGTATTGAAGAAATACGGGAATTACTGGAGCTGACCTATAACGTTACCGTAAAAATTGACCAGCCCGAACAATTTAAAAATATCCGCCTCTCGGGCAGAGTGGTGGCCAAAACAGAGCAGGAATTCCTGGAACTGCTCAAACCAATGTTATCGGCCTCTATTATCAAACAGCAAAATACCATTACCATAAAACCGAACCGCCTATGATGAAACGCATGAATTAAAAAAACGCTTTCCGACAAACAAAAAAAAATCCAACCAAAACCAACTAAATGAAGATAAGACCTTTACTCTTTGTAACAGGAATGGTATCCCTATGGCTAAACAATAGCTACGCAGGTAGTACATTCCAGAAAATGCCGGTATTGGCAGACGGCAACTACGCACACCAGTCTGCTCCGGCAAAAAAAAATCACCCTGCACGTTTAAACTTTAAAGATGCAGTAGAGGTGCTGTTCAATAAATATCAGATGAATGTGGTGAGCAACCAACCTGAAGTAAACAGCCTTCAGATCGATGCAGCCCTGTTGAACACGCCAAAAGACCAGATCGAAACGGCCATCAGGAACTTTTTATCAAAATCGAATTACGAATTCAAAAAAGTTTCTGCAAATCAATTTATGATTTCAAAAAAGGAAACGGTAAAACCTGCTCAGGAAAAAGAAAAAAGATTTTATAAAGTATCCGGTACGGTGAAAGACGAGCTTTCAAAACCAATACCCGGTGTATCCGTACACGTGGCCGGTACCAGTAAAACAACAGTAACCAATGAAAATGGTAAATATTCTATTGACGTAGAACCAACCGATAATTTAGAATTCTCCTTTATTGGTTACAAAAAGCAATCTGTTCCGGTAAGAAACAAGGTTGATATCAATATTACTCTAGAACCTGAAGATGGAAGTTTACAGGAAATTGCTATTGTTGCCTATGGAAAACAGAAGAAAACCAGTCTGGTTGGTGCGCAGGTAACCATAAAGCCCGAGGAATTAAAACTTCCTGTCCGGGATCTTTCCTCCGCCATCGCCGGCCGTATGGCAGGTGTGGTGGCCTATACCAGAAGTGGAGCTCCGGGAGCCGATGCAACATCCATTTTTATCCGGGGCATCGGAACATTCGCCTCCAGCCCGCAGGCGCCTCTTTTAGTGGTAGACGGTGTGCCAGACCGGAGCATCAACAACATTGACCCGGAAGATGTGGAAAGTTTTACGATCTTAAAAGATGCGGCTTCCACAGCCATATACGGTACCCGTGGTGCCAATGGCGTGATCATCATCAATACAAAAAAGGGTAAAGCCGGCAAACCTCAAATTAACGCTGAGCTGAACCAGGCCATCAATAAATTCACAGATCTTCCTAAATTTATTGATGGGCCAAATTTTATGCAGCTGTATAATGAAGGCTTAACCATGCGTGGAAGAACTCCATTGTACACGCAGACACAGATCGATAAAACAGCAAGTGGGGTCGATCCTGATTTATACCCTAATGTAAACTGGTACGACGTCTTATTCAACAAATATGGACAGAATAAACGTGCAACACTAAACGTGAACGGCGGCTCCGAGAGTTCTACCTATTATATTTCTGTGGGGTATTTTGGAGAAACTGGTTTATTTAAAACAGATAACGTCCAGAGTTACGATGCCAAATTATCCTACGACCGGTTCAATTTTACCAGTAACGTGGATGTCAATGTAACCAAAACCACCAAACTGGCCTTGGGAATTAACGGCTATGTAGGCACCAGGAACCAACCAAACTACGGCACCGACGAAATTTTTGCGCTCGCAACCGCATCAGCTCCACACGTAATACCTGCGCGTTATTCCAACGGACAATGGCCGCAGCTGGCGGGTACTTTGTTTAGTCCTTATATGGCGCTTACCCAATCGGGTATCACCAATAATTCGACCAGTACCATCCGTTCCAACATCAAAGCCGCACAAGATTTAAGCATGATCGTAAAAGGCTTAAACTTTTCCACCATGTTTGCTTTTGATTTAAACAATTACATCAATTACACCCGTGCCCGCGTATTGCAAACCTATTGGGCAACCGGACGCGATGCCAACGGAAATTTAATTACCCAAATTACCACTCCGGGCACAAACGATCTGGCTTTCGGCACATCGCGATATGGAGATAAAAGGTTTTATACAGAAAGTTCCTTAAACTACTCCAATAAATTTGGCGATCACGATATAGGTGGATTGTTATTATTTAACCAGTCAAACTATACAGACGCTACATCCAATGTTGAAAATTACGGATACAAGGCAGCCATCCCTTACCGTCAGCGAAATTTTAACGGCCGGGTAAGTTATGGTTATAAAGACAGGTACTTTGCCGAGGTAAGTGCCTCTTATTCGGGTTCTGATGCCTTTATTCCCAGCAGAAGATATGGATTTTTTCCTGCTATAGGTGCAGGCTGGATTGTTTCCAATGAGAAATGGTTCGAGCCGCTTAAAGATGTGGTTTCCTATTTCAAACTGCGCTACAGTTACGGTGCTTCCGGAAACGCAGCGGTGAACAACGCTAATTTCAGATTCCTTTACCTCACCACCTTAGGTTCTTCAGGTTCCTACTCCTTTGGAGAACCGGGCTCCATACAAAGCGGGACCGGCTACAACGAATCGCGTATAGGCGGAGATGTTAAATGGGAAAGCTCTTACCGCAACAACCTGGGTATAGAACTGAACTTTTTAAAGAACGACCTGCAATTAATCGTAGAACTGTTCAAAGAAAGACGTGAAGGAATTCTGTTACCAAACTATGTTATCCCTTATAACTCCGGTTTTACCATTGGCAATATTCCTTATAACAACATCGGTAAAACGAACAACAAGGGGATCGATCTGACCTTGAACTACACCAAGAACTTTAGAGACGAGAGCTTTTTCAGTTTCAGAGGAACCTTCAATTACAATAAAAACCTTGCACTTTATGATGGTCAACCGCCTTGGAGATACGATTATCTCAACCGTATCGGGCAACCCATCAGCCAAAGATTTGGATATATTGCCATGGGTTTATTCAAAAGTCAGGATGAAATCGATAACGCTGCTGTACAATCGGGCGATGTCAGAGTGGGAGACATCCGCTATAAAGACTTAAATGGCGACGGCATCATCAACAGTAATGACCAAACCGCTATCGGTTATGGCGCTACACCACGTATTATTTACGGATTAAACTTTGGCGGTGGTTTTAAGGGTTTTGATATCGCCTTATTTTTCCAGGGAGCGGCCTTAGTTGATTTCAATTATGCCAGTGGTTTTGGTACCACTCCATTCTCTCAGGGCTCCAGCTATGGCAACATGTATACCCAGATACTGGACAGGTGGACGCCCGACAATCCAAACCCACGACCTTTTTATCCACGTTTATCGACCAATCAGGATGCCACGACCAATTATTACACCAGCACCTGGTGGATCCAGAGAGCCGATTATCTTCGTTTGAAAAGTGCGGAGCTTGGTTATACACTCAAAGGAGAATGGATGAAGAAAGCAGCTATTAAGAAAATCAGGATTTTCACGAACGGAACCAATCTGCTTACATTTTCGAAGTGGAAGTTCTGGGATCCGGAACTTGGCGATGGCCGGGGCGCTACCTATCCCAACATCACCACTTACAATTTAGGTCTACGTGTTAATTTTCAATAGTAAGAAATCATGAAAACGATTAAGATAAAACTAACGGTACTGACTGCATTATGCCTGGTGCTTCTGCTTCCAACCAGTTGTAAAAAAGGCTTTTTTGATGCCGTTCCAGATAACCTGGTTACCGTTGACGGGGTATTTCAAAACAGGGCACAAACAGAAAAATGGTTAACCGGCTTATATGCATCTATTCCGGATCCCTGGGATATGCCCTATAATTTTACCAGCGCGATTACCTGTGATGAAATGGATGCGAGCAACTGGACCAACCCCGCTTTAAACAGCGGTGCGATCAATGCGGATGCAAATCCTTCAGGTCAGAATGCGTATTATGAAAAAATAAGGTTGTGCACCATTTTCTTAGAAAATGTAGACCACAATGAAGAAATAAAAGCATTGGTAAATGGCGCTGACCTGATCAAACAATACAAAGGCGAAGCACAGTTTTTAAGAGCCTATTATTACTGGTTGCTTATGAAACAAGTGGGTCCGGTGGTTATTTCACCACTAAAATCCGCCACGCCAGAAGATAATTTTCAAATTCCAAGAAGCTCCTGGGATGAATGCGTAGCCTTTGTTCTGGCTCAGATTACAGAAGCAGAGAATAATTTACCGCTCAACAACTACATCACCGGAAGTACGACCGATCTGGATGTAACAAAAGCAGGCCGCATCAATAAGATCATTGTAGGTGCGGTAAGATCCCAGATCTTATTGTACCATGCCAGTCCTTTGTTTAACGGAAATACTGAACTATCCGACTTTAGAAACCTGGACGGCAAACAACTCTTCAACCAAACCTACAATGCGGCAAGATGGAAAAATGCAGCCGACGCAGCCAAAGCAGCGATTGATCTGGCCGAAGCCAATGGAAAATCCTTGTACAAAGCCACTGATGCCAATCCCTTTAAAGCCGCATTCTTATCCTGCAGAGATTTATTCTGGAATGGCTGGAAAGCAGAAGGCATATGGTTGAGGTCTTCTACCGCCATCTCCGGTTCCTGGGAGTCTTCAGCAGCCCCACGCTCTACACAAGGAACCGCTTACAACGGCCTTGGTGTGGTACAAAGCCTGGTAGATGATTTCCGGATGGCCGATGGATCAAATATCAATTCAAGTGCAGCCTATAAAGAAAACACCTACACTTCTACCGCTACCGATTATTACGTAGCAGGTACCAATACGATGTACACCAACCGCGAGCCCCGTTTTTATGCCGATGTGACCTTTAACGGAGCCGTAAATCCAGGGATAGCGAAAACCGGTGCGAGTAATGCCCGGGTAGAGTTCTTTAATTCAGGAACATCAGGTAAAGCCGGTGCACCCCGCGACTGGCCGAAAACAGGTTACACCGCCAGAAAAAACATCCATCCAACGTTTAGCATGAGCCCTTCGGTTACAGTTACAAGACCTGCCATGTTGATCAGGCTGGCAGAATTGTACTTGAACTATGCTGAGGCCTTAAATGAGAGCGATCCTGGAAATTCAGATGTATTGAAATACCTGAATCTGGTTCGGAGCAGAGCCGGTTTACCTGCCCTGACCAGTGATTTAGGACAATCAGATCTGCGCACACAAATCCGGCTAGAAAGAAGGATAGAATTGTGTTACGAAGGTGGGCACAGATTTTATGATGTTCGCCGCTGGAAGATCCCAAATCAAGCCGGGTCAAATCAAGGCGGGGCTTTTTATGGGATGAATATGGATGCAGGTACCAGCTTATCCGATCCAAATTTCCATGTGCGTACTGTTGCCTTTACCAGAGCCGCATGGCAGCGTAAATTCTATTTCCTTCCTTACGGACAAAATGAAATGGACAGAAATAAACAACTTGTTCAATTTCCTGGATACTAACCCTTTAATATAAAACTCCATGTATATTAAAAATATAAAGAACCGCTTTTTAATTTGGCCGGTATTCCTTTTAGCCTTCTCTGCCTGTAAAAAGAATACTTCCTATTTAGAAGAAACTGATTCAAAATCAAATGCAGCGATTTTTGTTGCCAGAGCAAATTCGGGCTTGCAGAATCTGAACATCTTCCCTTACTCAGATGATGCCAGAACATTTAAATTTAACGCACAATATGGTGCCTTAGGCTTACCTGCTAACGCTATAAATGTAACTTTTGAGGTAGATAACCGTGCTTTTGACAGTTTGAATGTGATCCGGAAAAACAACGGATTGGCTTTATACGAGAAATTCCCTACCGATGCTTACACATTGGACAATCTAAATGTGAGTATTCCCAAAGGAGATGTCTCTTCTAATTTTGTAACCTTAAAATATTTCTCCAGAAAATTTGATTCCGCTAAAGATTACCTGCTGCCCATCAGCATCAAAAATGCTTCTGGTTATACCATTAATCCCACAGTAAAAACGGTATTAATTGTAGCACCAAAACTTTCCGAAACGCTGGCTTCAAAAACCGGCTGGACGGCAACCGCAGATACGGAGGAGTTGACAGGTGAAGGTGCAGTGAACGGCAGGGCCGGAGCGGCAGTTGATGGCGACATCAGCACTTACTGGCATTCCATGTGGTCTGGTTCTGAACCTCCTTATCCACATTGGCTGATCATCGATATGAAAAAGGAGAATTTTGTTACCCGGATTGATCTTGCACCGAGACAAAACAACAGCAATGGTTTTATCCGGTTTGATCTGGAGGGCAGCACCGATAACAGCAACTGGGTATCTTTAGGAAAAAACCTGACCATGGACCCTGTTGTAAAAACATTTCAACGCTATCCGATCAGCCCGGCATCCTACAGGTACATCAGAATTACCATGCTTGAGGCCAGAACTGCCGCTGCAAAATCTACCCACCTGGCCGAAGTGAATGTCTATAAATACTAATCAAATATACCTATGAAGAAAATTGTTAGTTTATTATTGATGAGCAGTCTGGCGGTTTCCGCTTGTAAAAAGGAAATTGTTCAGTCTGCTCCCAATGCAGTTAAGGCCGAAAGCACGGCCACAGGCCCCTCAGTGTCTGGACCAACGCCAGGAACATTTACATCGGATAAGGCCAGGAACCTGAACCTCGTGTATTTTGTGCCAAATGATGTAAGCCCGGTTGCCAATTATCAAAGCCGTTTAAGTGCCTTGATGATCTGGACCCAGGACTGGTACAAAAATCAAATGAACCTAAATGGTTATTCCAATAAAACTTTTGGAATGTATGTGGATGCCAACAGAACAAACGTCAAAATTATTACGATTTATGGTACTAAAGGCAAAGCGGATTACTCTTACGATACAGGTGCGAATAATGTGAAGAGCGAAGTCAATAGTTACTTTTCTGCGCACCCGGAGGATAAAACCAGCGATCACTTCTTAATTATTTTACCCCGTTACCTGATTAAATCTGATGGCAACCCAAGTGGTGGTCCCTTTTTTGGTACGGGTACCTGGTGTTATGCACTGGATTATGAAGAAATGGACGTTGCCAATTTGGGTAAAACAGATGCTTTGGGAAATCGCTTTAGCGTTTGGTTCGGCGGAATGGTACACGAACTTGGACATGGATTGAATTTGCCGCACAATTGCCAGAAAGTTTCTGAAAATAACGATCCAAATAAAGGGATGGCACTCATGTGGGCTGGAAATGGAACTTTAGGTAAGTCTCCTACTTTTTTAACCGCAGCTGATGCAGCCACCTTAAATGCAAACCAGATTTTCAATAACGACAGTAAAACCTATTATGGAGCTGTAAACGCCGGCATAACGAAGATACATGCGCAATACTCCTCTTCTAAACAGGCCATTGTGCTTTCGGGGCGATTTAAAACAGACACCAAAGTGAACAGCATTTTGTACTATAATGATCCTGATGTGAATAACGAAGGAAGAGGCGTAAACCACGATTACAATGCGGTCACCTGGGAGTCTAAGACCATAGGAACGGATAGCTTTTATGTAGAAATGCCTGTGAGTGAATTTAAATACAAAGATGGCAATCCCTACGAATTAAGGATCCGCCTGGTGCATGAAAACGGAACAATTAGTCAGAGTTCCTACGACTACGCGTTTGTAAATAGTATCCCGGTGCTCAACTTTTCCAGCAGAAATGAACTGAGCAAATTGGGTTGGACGGTTGCTTCATTCAGCTCGGAGGAAACCTCGGGCGAAGGGCCGGTCAGCGGCAGGGCGAATGCCGTCATTGATGACAATCCATCTACCTACTGGCACTCCCGCTGGTCTGGAACAGCGGCCTCCTACCCTCATGAAATTGTTATTGACATGGCAGCTCAAAAGACTTTACAAGGAATCAGTTTAACACAAAGAAGCGGTTTACAGAGAGCGGTTAAAGATTTTGAAATATTAACGAGTACAAATGGAACGGCCTTTACCTCCGAAGGTAATTTTGTTGCCGCAAACTCCAATGGTCCTCAATATTTTAACTTCACAAGCTCGAAAACCGTACGTTATTTTAAGATCATTGCCAAGTCTGCCTATGATGGATTGCAATTTGCATCCCTGGCAGAACTAGGCGCTTTTTAATTGCAATGCCCCCGAAAAGTTAGACAATTCGGGGGCATTTTTATAATTAAGGTTTCTTTCCATACTGTTGTTCAACCGGGATCTGAACCGTATTCTTCGTCGTCATCGCACTCGGTGCCATATAAGTACAGTTCAATTTAAAATCCGGGTTTTTATGGAAATATTCTATCCGGAACGGATAAAATCCTTTTGACATAGGTACAATACAAGAATAATCCCTCTTGGTATATCCTCCATCCCAGGTGATCATCAACTTGTTGTCTATATAAAGCTTTGAACCGGTGTCAGCCGTAAAGAAAAACAGGTAATAGCCCTCTTCTTTACTTTCGAACATCCCATCAATAACCAGGGCATAATTGTTTTGACGAGGGAGCTTGTCAGGATCAAAATTTTTGTCTGTAATTCCTGTTTTTACCGGTTTTAAGTTTTTGAGATCCGGCATCTTCTCCCAATTGCCTTCATAATACGCATAGTTAAAACCTCCTTGCTGCAAATTACCCGGATTGGAACTGGCCACACGCATCTTTTCTGTCGTAAAAATCCCTTTCGTCAGCTGATCATACCGGCTCCGGTTGCCAAAGGACTTATAACTCACTGCTGCAGGTCCGGTTACTTTAATTTCAAAATGAGATTTTGGCGAAGCCAAGGTAGGCACCGTTCCGTCAACCGTATAATGTACCTGGTTTGTATCGCCTAAAAATATAATAGGAAAAGGTTTATTTTTCAGCACAATACCACTCATCGGATGGATCTGGAGATTGCTGGTCAGACCCTCATAAGTAAACCTCAAGCCATCATAGCTGCTTTTCATCCGTACAGAACTGTGGGTTTCACCGGTATATACATTCAGTTTCCATTTGAGGCTTGCAGGTGCTGCCTTTTTCAAAATCGTTTCCAGTGTATCAATTCTCATATCCCTAAGCGCGTCCTGCCGTCCGGCGATAAAAAGCGTCCTGTTTTGATCAGATAAGGCAGGCAGTTTGTTCACCGCCATTTTAGCTACATAAGAATTGTCCCACCACATGCTGGGATCAACCGCGATATAAGATTTAAAAAGATCGGGTTCGTTCAATAGCGTATACACCACAAACATCGCGCTCAGAGAATGCCCCCAAAGCGTATTATCCCCATTGGAAGGATAATTTTTATTGACATAAGGAATCAGCTCATTTTTGATAAAACCCAAAAACTTAATCCCGTCTCCAGACCCTTTCCAGCTGTCTAGATGCGTAGGCGTCAGTTCCTTATTCCGGTCTATCCCCATCACACTCACAATAATCGTTGATGGCATAAAGCCCTCTCCTTCTACAAACTTCTGTACGTTTTTGATCAAACCGGTATTCCAGTCGCCCCCGTCCAGCACATACAGAACATCATACTTATCCGCACTACCCGGTTTATAATCCGCAGGCAAAAACACCTGTATCATCCGTTCCTGGTTCAGTATCGTTGAATGTAAAGAATCCAGCTTACTCTTGGGGCCCATATTTAGCACAGTATCCTGCGCATGGGCAACAGAAACGAAACAAAGCGCAATAAGGCAAAAAGCAATAAGAAAACGGAAACCTTTCTTCATTTGACCAGGATTTAAATAAGTTATGACTATAAAACAGTTCTGACTATAAACAAGCATCAACTAAATCTATACCCGCCCATATGACGCCGCATTACCCCGGTATGTTACACGCTATCAACATAACGTCATGCTGAATTTATTTCAGCACCCCGGAAGCGCTATTCCACCTTCAAGTACGGAGATGCTGAAATAAATTCAGCATGACGACCGCCTTAGAAACCAAACCATCAAAACAATTTATTAGAAGTTCGTACCGAGCGTATAAAGAAAGAAGATTCTAATAACTCTATATAGTTACCTCATAAAGAAAACCTCTTATCACCAATCGGAATCCGGATAAAAAGAACTTTAAACATCTGGCCAACAATTTCGTCAGATAATTCCAGTTGGCCAGAAAGAAACAGGTTTATCCGCTCTTCACCCCCATCTATAGCGGGTAAATCTGTAGGTTTCATTTTAAACATCTCCAGCCTGTCTTTAACGATTTCAAAATTATGGAGCACAGGAAACTTCAGTTTGTGATTTTCAAATTCCCTGATCAACGGAAGTAAAACCAACAACTCCTCAAATTCAGGGGTACCTGGTTCTGCAGCAAAAATCTCTGAAGCCCTCGACAGTGCCTGTTCATACTCCTCTTCGCTTTGAAACCCCTCTCCTGCAGGTAATGCAGGAACTGCATAAATACCAACAGGATCTCGCTTTTTTTCCCTCACCGTTGAAATTCCACCTGTTATAGTCGTAAAGGTAAATGAATCCATTTCCGGATCTGCATAGGGCTCTGGCGTTGGCGGAGGCACGACTACCGTCTCCGTAACAGACACTGTTTTGGTTACAGCATTTGGATATTTTTTTAACATCTGTTTAAACTCATGATCCGTCTCTATTTTACGTTCCGCTTCATTTCCTACCCATTTTATCCAGTAGGTTTTCGCATCGTAATTCACCAAATGTTTAACCCAATATTCTCCAGTCCCAACCCCAAATCCACCCTCACCACAGCCATGAAGAGGTTTTCCATCATGATCAAGAGAATCCCTTCTCGCTTGCTGGTATGGAAATTCTTTGAGCCAGGTTAACAAGGGTATCCGGGCTTCAGGGTGTTGTTCTATATAACTGGCTATTTTATTTGTTGCGATCAGATTCATAAGCGTTAATTAAATTATCACCAATTTATGAAATCATATCCAGGAAATAGATATTTATAAACCCTTTGCAAAGTGCATTAAAATCGCCTCTTCAAACAAAACGTATCACAGAAGAAACACTTTTACTAGATTTTTGCACCTTCTGTGATACACTGGAATCTTACTTATCTAATTATAAACGAGTTGTCGGGGAATTATTGACAAGTCAAAATGCATGCTCTTGCTTCTTTCTATATGCCGTCGGCGACACCCCCATCAAACGGGTAAACATTCTGGTAAAATAATAAGGATCATGAATGCCCAGCGTGATGGCTACTTGTTTCACAGACATGTCTGTAAACGACAAATACTGACAGGCATGCTGGATCTTTAAATGATTAAAATACTCTATGGGCGAGTAACCCGTTTTAGTCTTAAATATCGAAGAAAAATGAGAAACCGATAGTCTCGAAAACTCTGCAAGCTCAGATAGCGTAACAGAAGTCTGGATCCTCTCTTTCATAAACCCCACACTGCACTCCACAATATCCTCTTCAGCTTTATGATCGGGGCTAATGAATTTCCGCTCGTACATCAAAGAAGATAAAAAATGGGAAAAAGTCATACTGACATAACGCAAGGCATCACTGCTGTATCCCATTTCAAGCGTATGATAAATATCATCAAACAAGGCAATCCGCTCTTCGTTATAAGCCAGTTTGGGCTGAAAATTAGCTACATTTTTTAAAATGAGTTCAACGATATATGCTGCCAGCTCACCTTTGAAGTGAATCCAATAAATTGTCCATGGTTTATGCTCGCTTGCCCCGTACCTGTGAGAAGAGTTTTTAGGGATCACTACAAATTCAGAAGGTCCTATTTCTATTCTTTTTTTATTTATTTCCACCCAGCCATACCCTTCAAGGCAATAAATAAGGATGTGTTGCCCTATACCTGCATTGCGCTCAGCATAGTGAAACCGGGCTTTTGGATAATAGCCAATATCTGTAATGTGTAGTTGCCTGGTAATGGCATCATTGTTTAAAAAGTCATTGATAATCTTTTTGGGAAGCACAATAAGCTTCTGGCCATTAAATCCCTCCCTTTTCCTAAAATCATTTGCTTTCATAACACAAACTTATAAGAATCAGAATAAAATCCATCATCTTCATAAAAACGGCTATTTTTTTTGAACCGGTTTTGAGATAGGTTTACATTAACCAAGTATCCAGGTATGAACAGAAATGATGGTCAACAATAAAATCACGTATAAACACTGGGGAAACCATATCGGAAAGGATGTTTTTCTTTTTAAAATACAAAACCCAAATGGCGCCTTCATTGAACTTACTAATTATGGGGCCACACTGGTTTCCATTGTAGTTCCTGATGCTTCCGGAAAACTGGGGAATGTCATTTTAGGTTTTGACAGTTTCGAGGCTTATCTGGAAGATCGTTGTTATATCGGTTCCACGATAGGGCGCTTTGCCAACCGCATTGCAAATGCGCGTTTTGATATCGATGGAAAGGTCTTTAATCTGGAAAAGAATGATGGCGAAAATACAAACCACAGCGGGGCACACGGTTTCCACAACAGGGTATTCGATTTTAGTATCCAGAATGATGAACTTCATTTGCATTTAACCAGTCCGGATGGCGAGGGCGGTTATCCTGGCAATTTGAGCTTCGGTGTGGCTTACTCTTTTTCTGAAGACAACCAGATCCAGATTCATTATACTGCAGAAACAGATCAAAAGACCTTTGTCAATTTCACCAATCATGCCTATTTCAATTTAAACAATGAAGCATCCGGAATATTTGACCACCAGTTAAAAATTGCCTCGAATGAAGTTTTAGAAAGTACAGCAGATTATATTCCAACGGGTCAGATCATTCCTTCAGGCCCTGTAACTTTCAATGGCCAAACGATTGGAAATTGCCTGGTTGACGCCAAGCTGAAGGGTTTCAATACCTTTTATGTGTTTGACCATTCCAGACAAGACAGTACAGTAGCGGTATTATCACATGCTGGTTCTGGCCGCCGGATGGAAATAAGTACTTCCTATCCGGGGCTCATGCTCTATACCGGTGATTACCTGGAACATTCCTATAAACCTTTTGATGGCTTGTGCCTGGAATGCCAGTTTTTCCCGGATAGCCCCAACCATCAACATTTTCCCTCCACCATACTTCAACCAGGAGAACAGTATAAACAATATATTCATCTCAAATTTGACACCCAAGACCAACCCATATGAGCGAAAAATCCATCACATTTAACAGCCGGTATATTATTGGCATCTCCTTCATATCTGCACTTGGTGGATATCTGTTCGGATTTGATTTTGCAGTAATCTCTGGCGCCCTCCCCTTTTTGCGGCCCCAATTTATGCTCGATTCCTTATGGGAAGGATTTCTGACAGGTTCTCTTGCCCTTGGTTGCATTGTGGGTTGCCTGATCGCCGGTAAACTTGCCGATAAATATGGAAGGAGGCCGGGTTTAATGCTTGCCGCTGTAATATTTGCCGTATCCTCTGTTGGAATTGCTTTGTCCTTTGGCCTATCTTTTTTTATCATAATGAGGTTTATCGCAGGGATTGGAGTGGGCATGGCCTCCATGTTATGTCCCATGTATATCGCAGAAGTTTCTCCTGCAAAAGTTAGAGGAAGAAACGTCGCGATCAATCAGCTAACGGTAGTGATTGGAATATTGGTGACCAATATGGTCAATTATTTCCTGGCCGATACCGGCCCTGATGCCTGGAGATGGATGTTTGGTCTCGGGGCAATTCCTTCCACCATTTTTCTTGTGGGGGTAATCTGGTTGCCCGAAAGCCCAAGATGGCTATTGAAAGATGGCCAGCAGGAAAAAGCCAAACAGGTGTTAAATAAGATTGGTTCGACCTCTTTTGTAGAAACCACCTTAACGGCCATTCATAAATCACTGGAAGGCAGCCCTAAAAAACAAAATTACAAAGACGTGTTTGAGAAAAGTGTACGTCCGGCCGTAGTGGTTGGGGTTATTCTCGCCATATTTCAACAATTCTGCGGAATCAATGTGGTCTTCAATTATACCTCTACAATATTCGAATCCGTAGGCGCTGATTTAAACCGCCAGCTTTTTGAAACCATTTCCATTGGTGCGGTTAACCTCGTATTTACACTGTTGGCGATGTGGCAGGTCGATAAACTTGGCCGCAGACCTTTAATGCTTTTTGGCTCGCTGGGTTTGTCTGTGGTCTATATTATCCTGGCCTTTCTTCTTCAAAATCATTATCCTGCCGGAATGGTCTCCATTTTTGTATTACTGGCCATTAGCATGTATGCCATTTCCTTAGCACCGGTAACCTGGGTATTGATCTCTGAGATCTTTCCGAATAAAATCCGCGGTGTCGCCTCATCGGTAGCTATTGTTTCCCTCTGGGGAGCCTATTTTATCCTGGTATTTACTTTCCCTATACTGGCTGAAAAACTAGGCGCCTATGGTCCCTTTTATCTATATGCAGTGATTTGTTTCCTGGGCTTCCTGTTCATCAAAAAAAGGGTAAAGGAAACCAAAGGCCAGACCCTGGAAGAACTCGAAGACAACCTGATCAGACACTAAAGGCAAAACATCAACACAGAACAATTCTTACACAAATAAGATACACAAGGAATGGAACAATTATATGTAAACGTTTGGGAAGAAAAGGTAAGCATACCCACTTACGGCATTGGCAAACCGGAGAAAAACCCTATGTTTTTTGAGAAACGAATTTATCAGGGCAGCAGTGGTGCGGTGTATCCAAATCCGGTTATTGAAAAGATTTTTGACGAAAAAGCGGATAAGGAGTATACGGGCTTGTTCTTAGAGAACGAGTATCTTAAAATTATGATCTTACCTGAACTTGGCGGACGGATACAAATGGCCTACGATAAGATCAAACAAAGGCATTTTATCTATTATAACCAGGTCATTAAACCCGCATTGGTGGGTTTAACAGGCCCCTGGATCTCAGGAGGCATAGAATTCAACTGGCCGCAGCACCACCGGCCCAGTACATTTGATCCGATAGACTACAAAATCGAAGAGAATGCCGATGGCAGCAAGACGGTTTGGGTAAACGAACTGGAGCAAATGTTCCATACCAAGGGCATGGCCGGCTTTACCCTGTATCCCGACAAGGCCTATATCGAAATCAAAGCAAAGTTATTCAACAAGTCAAATCTGCCGCAAACTTTTCTATGGTGGGCAAACCCTGCAGTAAAAGTAAATGATGATTATCAATCGGTTTTTCCGCCAGATGTAAATGCTGTTTTTGATCACGGTAAACGCGATGTGTCTACCTTTCCAATTGCAACAGGTACGTACTATAAAGTAGATTATGCACCGGGTACAGACATTTCCAGGTATAAGAATATTCCCGTGCCGACATCCTACATGGCGATAAATTCTGAATATGATTTTGTTGGTGGATACGAACACGACAGCCAAGCCGGATTACTACACGTGGCCAATCACCATGTTTCACCAGGTAAAAAACAATGGACATGGGGCCACAGTGACTTTGGCCAAGCCTGGGACAGGAACCTGACCGATGAAGATGGCCCATACATAGAGTTAATGACGGGTATGTTTACCGACAACCAGCCTGATTTTACCTGGCTGATGCCAAATGAACAAAAGCAGTTTACCCAGTATTTTATGCCGTACCGGGAGCTGGGCGTGGTTAAAAATGCCAGCAAAGATATTCTCCTGGCCATTGACAAAAGCGGGGATAAAGCAACGCTTAAATTATATGTCACCTCGGTTCAGGAAGACATTGATATTCGCCTGATTCATCATGGGACAAGTTTGTTCAATGAACGGTCAAATCTTGACCCTAAAGCGGTCTATCTTAGAGAAATTGCAATCGCCCCTTCCATAAAAGAAGAGGAACTTTTAGTTGTACTGACGTCAAAGCAAGGCAAGGAATTACTCCGTTATGAACCTGCAAAGAACAAGAAAAATGAAATACCTGAAGCCGCAAGGCCGGCGCTTCTTCCAGAGGAAATAGACAGCAATGAGCAGCTTTTCTTAACCGGCCAACATCTGGAACAGTACCGCCATGCCACCTACAGCCCAGTTCCGTACTATGAAAAAGCGATTGAAAGAGATCCTAAAGACATCCGCAGCAACAATGCGCTTGGTTTATGGTATTTAAGAAGGGGTCAGTTTGCCAAAAGCGAGACTTATTTTAGACGGGCAATTGAAACCAGTACGCAGCGCAATCCTAATCCATACGATAGTGAGCCACACTACAATCTTGGGCTTTGTTTAAAATATATGGGCAATCTGGAGGAGGCTTATAAATATTTTTATAAGTCTACCTGGAGCAATGCCTGGAAAGATACCGGCTATTTTTCTGTGGCCCAGATTGATCTACTCAGAAATGAACTGGAGCTTGCACTGGAACATATTCAGCAGGCCATTGACCATAATGCCAACAACAGCAAAGCTTATGTTTTAAAAGCGGCTATTCTCCGTAAAAAAGGCGATTTTGAACGGGTACTGTCTGTATGTACGGATGCTTTAAAAAGAGATCCTTTTAACCTGGGGATATTGTATGAGAAAACGCTATTGCACCAAAAGTTACACCAGGATACAGAAGCCGCCGCAACATTAACTGAACTTGTAACCCTCTCCAGAGGATCG
>Ga0207671_10002991_pt1 | contig 17324 bp, 6 predicted proteins | sample KBSC24metaG_FD_184352 | JGI IMG/M metagenome (GOLD analysis project Ga0207671, IMG submission 184352) | Corn rhizosphere microbial communities from Kellogg Biological Station, Michigan, USA - KBS C2-4 metaG (SPAdes) (version 2) | ecosystem: Host-associated > Plants > Roots > Rhizosphere > Soil... | reverse complement strand
GTACTGTAAGAGAAACCTACGATTCACCCGGTAACCATTTCTCCTCATCAATCACCGCTTCAATAGCCATGCCGACCTTCTCCTTATACTCGGTGGAAGCCTTCTTCGCTGCGCTTTCCACTTTCCTTTTATCTTCTTTTTTACACCTCAACGCAATCTTCTTCTCACACAGCATATACATCCCTTCCAAAATTAACCCCTTCAATACCTCCTCGTAACCTGTGCAGTTCTTTCCGGCATCCAACAACCCCCCCCTCGCTCGGTCGAACAACTTATCCACCAAATCCTGCCTTGCGCTGAGGACCTTCATCCTCGTCTTATTAGCGATTGTCGATTTTGTGATCTGCTGTGACATAGATGCCTGCTTGAACTTCTTCTCATATTGGGAATCGATAGCGGCGATTCCTTCGCAGACCAATTTGGACTTTTCAATCGCAAATTCCTCGTCGGCTCTCAGGTGGATTTCGCGGGCCTTTTCAAGGGCCTCTTGGTGAATGAATGCAGTCATTTTCCCCAGCTCGAATACGACCTGGGATGATAACGGGCGAAGTTGTTAGGAGTCGGTGATTCTTGATTGTGAGGTCTTGGATTGGTGAGGGCTTACCTGGTAGTCCGCAAGAGGTTGCGACGACATGCTTGCAATCGGCGCGATTATTGGGTTCTCTAAGGGTGCAGAAGACTAAAGGTACAGCTCTCGACAATGGGTGTGAACCGCAAGAATGAATTGCACGGAGCCCGATATACCTTTCGCCAAGGAGGAAATGCCTGACCTCTGTTGTCCTTAATTCGCCCTAGTTGGTTAGCTTGAAGGTATCGACTAGTTATAGAAAGGTCGATTTCGTAGTTTCCGAAAGTCAAGTGAACTCTACTACAACACCTGTATCCAGATCGAGACGAGTGTAGGGGAAATGCAGTCAGAAGGGAAATCTCGCCCAATTACAGGGTGATTGCCACGGCGTTTCTGCAATCAGAATCGGCTGAGGAGATATCTCATTTTTTCGTCAAGAGACCTCATGGACAATCATGAAGGGGCGTCATGTTGCGGGGTAGTACTCGAGGTAGCTAGGCTAAATCAGGACAGGCTGGCATTCCAGTCCCCTTCAGTTCCGGGCGGGGTAGTTTGGTTCTGGGTTTGCTCACTGTCATTGGCGGGATTTAAAGCCGACACCACTGGTTGACCCTCCGCTCTGATCTCGTGGGGCAACCCTCGAGGGACTGTTGACGACGGTGTGGATCCTGCTGCCAATTGCATGCTATCAGTCTCTAATGATTGTGAAGGGGCCCTTGTGGGAACCAATTAGTCTAGGCTAGACTGAACAAGCAAAATCGTGGCTGTATGGGTTGTATTGTCATCTTAACGGCGCATCCCGCGCGCTGTGCGGTCACAGCACCTAGCTGTTGCTCATAGCCTCAGGATCGTTAGGGCCGTCTGGAATAAGGTTTGGGGTTGGGGGAACTTGGGTCTATGTAGAAGTGCAATATCCTACAGACTTCCATAGAGAAAAATGTCAACTACCACGTTGCAAAAGTCCTTGAGAAAGGTCAACAGCTGGAGGTTGCCGTTGTTGTTTTGTGAGGCTCAACCACTTTATCGCAAGATACATATGGGGCCTCATCGAATCATTCCCGTGCTTTGAAATTGTGGGAAGATTCTAGTCTACGAAGGGAACACCATCAGTACTCGCAGATGCTCTCAGCCTGATAAATCACAGCGACAATACATCTTTGCTTAAAGTCAGTCGTCACCCTCGACTCATTCACTTCTTAAAGCCCGTCATGCTCCTAATGCATGCCGTCTGTCATATTTCGATGGTGCTCAGCTCAACCATATTCTTGTCTGTTACTTCCCCCTCTCCTACCCCAAATCTCGAGTCTCGGTGTGAAATTCCGAAAACCAACAACAAAACCGTATGTTTGTCTGATGTTCTCTCTCAGGTGTGGCTCGCTGACAATTCCCATGAAAGTGTTTCCCTTCTCACCTAAGTAAAGGCTATTTTCAATAAATGGCAAGTCGACCACCTCCGCTGCTCTGGTTCCTCTGCGGAATCTAATTCCTACCTTGGTCCCTTTCATATCCCACCCTCGTCTCACTGTTCCCATTGCGATATTGACTCCTCCCAGGCTCGGACTCGGCCCTCCGCTTGTGATCTTTCCGATCACCTCCTGCGGATCATCTAGATCCACGATCTGTGCCCCTTCTCGCGCCGCAAGGCCCGCCTCCACAACCAAGCCAACTCGCTGGGCAGAGATCGTATCTGGCGTAGAGAGCTGGGAGATTATACGTGCATGGCCATTAAATGCTGGCAAATGATATAATCGACGGTCTTCGGGTATCATCCAACTGAGCCCGGCTTGAGGCGGCGTAGTAGCTGGGTCGATATCATGCCCATACAGACACAATCCGGCCTCAAGACGCAGAGAATCTCTCGCCATCAACCCTGCCCAGCGGCACGCCTGAGGATCGGAAGTAAGGGCGTTAGCAACGGATGTAACTAGTGCGTCACCGGAGCCGCTTCCGGGTGGAATGGATATCTCAAATCCATCTTCACCGGTGTATCCCGTACGTGATACCAAAAGAGAAGGGGTGGTAAACCCTTCCATACGGAGGTGAAGCTGAAGCCAGCGTGACTGGCCGAAATACAGGGTTGAAAGGGACGGGTCGAGATCCGGATCATCGTCGTCAGCAAAGATCATGGATTGGAGCATGGCAGATGATAATGGTCCTTCTATGGCAAGAAGGGAGTAGTTTTCAAGCACATTCCAAACGAGAGCCTTCTCGGGTGCGCACTTCGAGGAGATGAATTGGTAAAGCTGGGCTTTTAGGAAAAATAGGTCAGAATCACGGTAGCTGGCGTTCGTCACTAAGTAGAAGGACGCGTTGCCGAGCCGCGTGACGACGATGTCGTCGACTATACCGCCCTCTAAGGAGAGGAGGCAAGTCAATATGGAGGAGTGTTTGGCCAGGTTATTGATCCCACCAGGGGTGACAGTCATGAGGAATTCTTCAGCTAAGGGCCCGGAGATGGTATGTTGGACCATGTGCGAGACATCGAAGAGGGAAGCATGTGAGCGGGTCCATTTGTGCGATTCTGAATGACTTTGATCCGGATATTCAGCAGGCATGGAGTAGTTGGCGTAAGGAATCATTTTAGCGCCTAGTTTCCTGTGTACATCGTGTAGAGGCGTTGGCTTTACCGCGGACGTGCTTGAGGCCCTCTGTAGAGGCAGACACTGACGTCGTATTGACAAACTCACCAGAGATAAGAAGCGACTTGATGCCAGGTATTTGCTCATATTTCAGGCAAAAGCGCTCATACGCTCCTTAGTCGCTGACTGAGGCTTGACGCCATAGCCAACAACGGCGTTGTTGCCCAGATACTGACGTCCTGGATGGGGCTATATTTTTGATCAGGGCGCCAATTATGTTCTTTGGCCTTGCACAGGGAGACATGGAGAGATGTCAATCATCAAGAAGGTCCCCAGTTGAGGTGGAACAGTCCGCAGTAGCCTTCAGTAATAAGGGCGGGAGTTAGCAGCAATGACTCACCAGCTTCAGAGAGGACCAGTGCCTGAGACCAAATCTTGCGCAGCTGATCTTTCGTGCCTAGATGCTAGATCAAGAAGTCGCACATCAGGTCACCGGCAGTTTTCCTTAGCGTTGTTCTGCCACGCTAACTCAGACGAGTTCAACTCCAAGGTCGAGGTCGAAGCATGAAAATGGCCCAGGTTTGGGCTTCCCGCTTTTAGCCCGTTCTAGACTCAAGCGGCGTGATCGATTCTTGCGTAATCAGCTGATGGACAACCTGACAACGAGTCCACTCACAGCCAATGTAGGCACCCTAACCCTAAAAAATCCTAAAAATCCCTAAAACCCCAAAAAAGGATCTGGGGAGTCTAGACCCGGTATTATTAGCTCAAGCAGGGCTTGGGGTGTAGGTTCACCACTTAGGCCTCTTGCCCGTTGTTGCCTAGAAAGCGGCAAGGACCTTAGCAACCAACTGAGAATCAAGACCTACACATTTCCTCTTCCGCACCCTTCAGGGTCAATCTGCTTTCCCACATTAGCTCGAACACCGACCCTCACTTTTAGGACTCGCTGCTTAGTCACGTGGAATTGTCCACGAGAATATCTAAACACTAACGCGAAGTGCATAAAGATATATCTATTAAAGAAACAACCACTATTCTGTCCTTCCCCGAACTCTAACCGAAGCTCGGCACTGGTTTCGAGCGAAAGAAGAATCTAGAGCAACATAAGCGCCGACGACACTTGGATGCCATATCGATAGCTCGACACCCGATGTAATATTGAAATGGCTTGCAGTCATCCGCAACGCCGCAGGGTTAGTCTGTGTAGGGAAAGGGTGTGAAAAGCGCGACTTTGTGGATGAAACCGCGGCGGCTGCAGGAGCACCGAAATTTAGTAGAGGCTCAGTGGGATGTGCCATCACGGCTAAGGCCAATTATTGTCGGTTTGAGAGCAACGATAGCAATAGAGCGGTATAAGGACATGGAAAGTTGGGGAGGGGTAGATTCCGGGGAATAAAACTATTGCGGCTCCGCCACAGCAAAGGTCGGATAAGGCAGCCATTATCCGTTTCAGGTTAGATGCGAACCTCGCCCAACAATCGATTACGTCGATGCCTTTCCGCTGCCTAGACGGTCAAGTCCCTCTGCCATGCACGACTGAGTAGTCAACTGATACTTTTCATCCTACCTATTTCTTCTCCTCGACTCGGCTTACCTGCCTTGTCAGACAAGTTTGTGGTGTCTAGAACCACGGGCTTCCATCCTTATAACTTATAACTAATAATCAAGAACCTTTTTGTCGCCATCATTCACTGGCCCCACCACACCTGAGGCGCTTCCCGATATTCGGTTAACTCAACTTTATTCCGGCACAACGACTGTAGCCGACATTGTTCTCATCTGCCACCATAATACCTGCTAAGCCACCGCCGCTCTATCGACCTTCTTGTCCATCATCATGTCTTCCAGGACACAACGCGACAGCTCCTACTTGCGCCATATTTCTAGTGAAAGCAAAAATTGGCTATTTGGAAAACGAAAATCCAACCCACCGAAACCAGAGGATTCGCCCGATTCCGGCCGTACACAGCCACAGGACACTCAACAGCGACTCATTAAGTCTGAGCCTGATATGGAAATTCCTTTGGATCAATGCCCCAGGTACATTAGTCCTTCATCCATTAGTTGATTATGACCACTTTAGCTGATTCCATTTGCTTATCTAGGATCGAGCTTAGGTACGCAGGTCAACTGCGGTCGTCTCATCGTCTAAGTCAGAACCCTCATGAACCTTCATGCATTCAACTTCAGCTGAGCGTGATTAAGCAGGAGACAGCCTCGTTTAAGAAACTCTCTCTGGACGATCAAAGCAAAGCTCGCGACACTCACGTTTCGGACCCCACGAGGCATTCCATCAAGCGCCCTCATCATGATCGGGACCGGTACCCCAACAAGATTGGAACTAGGCAGGATACCATGGGTCGTGGCTCGGCATCACCTTTTTCCGCTTCGTGTCACAGCCATGATCAGTCCGACTCAATTCATACTCATTCTCCCTCTGCTGGATTACGATCCGCCCAGGGGACAACGCAGTCTTCTCCGCACCTGGTCTCGTCTCAACCAGCTACAATTCAGATACAGCAAACACGCCATTCGTTACAGTCATCCAGTCATATAAGCTTTGCCGCTCTTCAAGATGCCGAGAAAAAATCACTCAGCCGCCCCCCCCCAGGCACATCACTCTATGAGATCCCTGCCGACCAAGAGATCAAGATGTTCCACCAACCTGAGAACAGGCCTATCAGCCAAGAGCAATTGGTAAACGAAGTTAAGGGGATCTATGCCGGCCTTGTCGTGGTAGAGAAGAAATGCGTCGAGATATGTGCTTCCCAATCTCAGACGACCAACAAGCTCTCGAATGAACAGTATCAAGATCTAATCGCCGTGCATCGCACGCTACTCTACGAACATCATGACTTTTTTCTTGCAAGCCAGCATCCAACTGCATCACCAGCATTACGTCGCCTGCCAACAAAGTACGCGATGCCAGCTCGCATGTGGCGTCACGGCATTCACTCGTTCCTCGAGTTGCTACGGCATCGTCTCCCCTACTCGCTGGAGCACATGCTGAGTTTTGTCTACTTTGCTTACCAAATGATGGGCCTTCTTATGGAGTCGGTGCCTGCATTTTATGAGACGTGGATTGAGTGCCTCGGTGATCTAGCGCGATATCGTATGGCTATTGAAGAGGCCGATATGAGAGATCGAGAAAACTGGTCAAATGTTGCTCGCATGTGGTACAATCGTGCTGCTGACCGCTCGCCCTCTACAGGCCGTATACAACACCATTTGGCTGTCCTAGCTCGACCAAACATTGTTCGACAATTATTTTATTACTCAAAGGCACTGATTAGTATCAACACTTTCATTAATGCTCGGGATTCAATTATGCTGCTCTTTAGCCCACTGCTAGACTCCGACTCCAACAGTCAAAAGTATACCGAAGTCCAAAGGTGCCTCGTAACCGCTGCGGGCATTATATTCACTCGGGGATCGATCCATCTCTATATTGTTAACATTACGCAGTATATCTCGGACTTGGATAGCCAGATAACCAGATCCGGGTCTAATTTCAAAGTCATGGGACCCGAAATTGCCTCTTCGTTGTCGGCGCTTATCTACGATTTTGGAAATGACGATAACTTCCTCTGGAAGTCCTCGCGTGCTAACTATAACAAGATTAGGGGGATCTCTAATAACAAGCCTCAACCCCTCCCATCCGATCCTGTCCCTGTTGAGGACCCCGTACTCAGAGAGAACATCCATCGGAAGTTCTGGCGAAATGGCCCAGTCAATGAGAAGGAATTCCTTCAAGTCCAACCCCACGGAGGTGACAGGCTCGGCGCGAAGTTCGAATCGTCCGACCAGATAACTTCCTATATCATTCCTGCCTGGTTTTCGTCCATTTCCGTTGTGGCGCAAAGGGTCGGGGATCGCAACATCCTTCCTTTCATGCATGTTACGCTCGCATTTATCTGGAGTTTATCCTATGTTCCGGGGGCTTTGATTTACCTAGAAAATTACGTTCCATGGGCTGGGCTAGTGCTATCTCTAAATACTTTAAGTAGAGCTGGAGTGTCTGATAACAGGGTCGAGGCTGAAGAATTTCCTCAGCAGCAAAGTGGCACTGGCCGCCAACTTCCTGAGGACTTCCACATCCGTGGGCTGGTCTGGTCCCCCTATTACTTTCCCGCCGACTTCTTTGATGGCCAAGTGGTGGATGAAGACGAACGCACTCTTGAAATGCAAAGTCATGCGGCGCCTAGAGCGGAGCGATACTTGTGGTTAGGTCATAAGCTGGCATCGGTGAGATTCATTGTCGTTATTTATTTGTGCATCTGCTGATTTTGGATCTTTTAGTTGAATCGCTACATGACATATGACGCTAAGACAAGGCAATTCGCAACAACTGATCTTGCTTTGTCTATGGCTTCTGTGGCCGCTGCTTATCCGTTGCGTGTTCAACCGCAAACGGATACAAAATATGCTGATGTGAAGGAGAGTATCTCGATGCCCAGTATCAGAACCGTATTATGAAGGAGACCTACCAGAGCCTGGAATAGGTGCCAGAGGTCACGAGGGAATTATTGTCCTACAAGTCAAGGTCTCATCTACGCAGGTAACGATCCGGACAATGACACAGGTGTTGATGAAGATCACCTAGAGGAGCAAACGACAAAGGGTTCTTCACCTGCTGCTAGCATGTGCCTATAGTCGCACCTGCAGTTATGTTTGGTACAATTTTGACATTGCAGGAAGTTCTCATCGCAAATGAATGTACCTTTTCTTACAAGTTTAGCAACCTTTCCCTGACTTTGTGTGCCTTTTTCTCGGTGACCCACCTTTAGGCCTAGCCGTCTTTCGCACCGGATTTGAGACTAAATATGGAGAGGGCATTAGCTTAAACTCCTCTCTGAGAGATCAAACACGTCACAGGTGAATATTGAATGGGACCACGAGGGTATTAAAGCAATAGGGTGAGACACAGATGGTCCCAACTTTTTGGAGATGCACCAATCCAAGCCAATAAGAGATGGCCCGGGTTGTAGCCTCCCCCGCCTCAACATGCTATGATGAAAGTGACGAGCACCGAAATATCGGAATAAGCTACAGAAATTTACAGTCCGCGGCAGATTCTTCCCCGGCCATCCATGCTAGCCAATCTACAACGCTTGTTCCAATGTTCTGTGCTTTTTGAACTTCTTCCTTGTATGTGATCCCCTGGGGCGGTCATCTCCTATGCGTTCACCTTCGTGCCGCTAGCTTTTCTATTGATGGACACTCCAAGAGCGGCGTGAATAACGAATAGTTCACTCTAATGCTTGACATGTGAAATTTTGAAGAACTAAAACACACCGTCAACCCTACCCTCTCGTTTGAACACGAGGCAGGGATTTAGGAGTCCAGACAAGGGTGGCGAGCAAGAGGGCATTGGCCACCTTGATGGAAAAGCAAATTACCCTACGAGAAACATGCACACGGTCTATTTGACTCCCCTCAAAGGCGCTGTCATAGACTTGCCCGGGGCCAGACAACGGCGCAACGGCGATGTGTAGTGTGCAGGACGTGGTGGCCCTCGAAGTACTGGGGGTTTATTCACCACACAGGGCGTTTCACTAAGCTAGGATGCCGACTATTCACTAGATGCGTATGCAAAACTACAAACCGTTCTTCGTCCCAGGATCGATGGATTTCCGAATTCGAAGTGATCGCGATTCAAGAACCATGGCGCAATCCACTCATCGCTACGTCTTATCACCCCCTGAAAGCACATTTCCAGCTAGCATATCTCAATGACAAGAACACTAGGGTCTGTTTCTACATCAATAAGCAGATCGATGCCAGCACGTGGAGCGTGTCCTTCATCACCAAAGATATCGTCGTCCTGGAGATCATTCACCCTGTTCTACACCATAAAGTCTCTATAGTCAACGTCTACAATGAGTTAGGCACCAGCACACTAGAGGACCTGAGACAGACCCTCACCACACTAACCACTGACACCGAGGTCATTGTTCTGGGTGACTTCAATCTGCATCATCCCCTCTGGTCAACGGTCCATCGCTATGCTAATCAGGGAATTGCAGCCACACAACCCTTGCTCACCATCATTGAAGACTTCCAGCTTCGGTTGCTGACCGTACCAGGCACCACCACCCACAGGTGGAGGACGGGAGAAACGACAATCGACTTGACATTTGGCACGGAGGGTGTGGCATCCCGCACGATCTACTGCCGAGTGGACACTAGTCGAGATTGTGACTCTGACCACCTTCCCATTGCTACCGCCATCGCGTGGGATTGGCAACCAGCGACGGTGGTCAGGAAGCGGGTATGGAATAAAACGAACCTCGCACGGCTTCGACAAATCGTCAAGGACCAGCTTCCTCCCTATTTTAATGCCTCAGAGCTTGGGACCATAGAACGCATTGATAAACATGTCAACTCGATCATCAATGCGCTCCAACGTGGCATTGATGCGTCCACCCCATGGTCCAACCCGTCACCACGATCCATACCGGGTTTTGGCCCGGAATGCAAGGAGATCTGCCACGAGGTCCAGCAGTTGCGACGAAGGTGGCAGCGGACCAAACTCGATGACGACTATGAGGCCTATCGAAAGGCCCGGAACAGAAAGGGAGGAAAGATTCACAAGAGTCTCCGCAACACCCACCGAGAGCGCGTGGAAGAGGCATCAAGCTCGAAATCTGGTCTCTGGAAACTGGTTAAGTGGGCTAAAAACAGACACATGGTACCCCCTACATGCACACCCACGCTTTTAAAGCCAGAAGGAGGATTTGCCCGCCGAGCCCAAGACAAGGCAGAAGCCCTACGACAAACGTTCTTTCCACCACCGCTGAAAGCCAATCTGTCAGATATCGATGGATTCCAGTATCCCCAATCCATTGATTGTCCAGAGATTACCCCATCTGAAATCGAGAAAGCGATCCGCAAAGCTGCACCTAACAAGGCCCCAGGCACCGATGGCATACCAAACCTTATTCTCCACCAGACGCTTGATGTCATTTTACCGACCCTTCACGGCCTCTTCAACGCCTGTCTTCAGCAAGGATACTGCCCTGCACACTTCAGACAGAGTATCACGGTGGTTCTCAGAAAACCCGATAAAGACGACTACACACAGCCCAAGTCGTACCGGCCAATCGCTCTCCTCAACACGCTCGGAAAGGCGCTGGAAGCTATCGTCGCCAGTCGGCTAGCTTATCTAGCAGACACCTACCATTTGCTCCCCAGGCAACATACTGGAGGGAGAAAGCTGGTGTCGACCGACCACGCCATCCACCTTCTTCTCCAACGCATTCATCGCGCGTGGTCGGAAGGGGAGATGGCATCGCTGCTGCTGCTCGACGTGTCCGGAGCCTTTGACAATGTCTCTCGACCAAGACTGTTGCACAACCTCAGGAAACGACGGGTTGACCACACACTGGTGCGATGGATTGACTCCTTTCTTCGTGATCGATCGACGATACTCAAGCTTCAAGAGTATACGGCACCATCGACACCCATTGAGACTGGCATTCCTCAGGGAGTTGTTTCTGAACAGCACGTGACGAGGTAGCGTGTATGCCTACTAGGCATATACGCCACGATGAAGTCTGTGGCTTGGCTGCCTGTCTAGGCAGACCAAGCCTACAAGTATATAAGTACCCAGAAGCTCATAGATTAATAGGATACACTTGAAGAATCACATTTACAAGTGGTTATGAGCCCGGTTGTGCTGCTGCACCCGGTCAGTGATAGTCCGAATTCGGTCTTCAAGAAGTCAAACATTTGCAGCCATGGCTAGCATCAAACTCACCAACGAATCCGTTGAAGCACGGGTCGAAGTACTTCAAGGCCAGGAAAATTACCTTGCATGGAAGCGCGACCTGAAGTTCATCGCCGAGGCAAATAATGTCTGGAACATCCTCACCGGAGAAGAGATTATCCAAGACAAGCCAACGCGACCAACCCTTTCTGGCGTTTCGACTCAAGCCAAACCCGCTAAGAAGTCGAACGGCAAAGACGCTGACCTAATCGGCAGCAGTGTGGAGGCTCAAACAAGCGATCAGCTGAGTCTTATCATCCAGTTCTACAAGCTCGATCTTGACGAATACGAAAAACAGCAGAAGCGTCTTCGATATGCACGAGGCCTCCTCTCCACCACCATCAACACAGCTCTTCGAGGATGCATCAAGGATGAAGAGAATCCACAGCTGGCAATGGAGAAGCTCAAGGGACTCTGCAAGATGAATGACGCTCGCGCCCTGGACATGACTCTAGGAAAAATCGAACAACTCAAGTTCAAGGGATCAGTATCTGATCTTATCAACACTCTCAAAACCCTGCAACAAGACATCATCGACCTCGACGGCACTTTCAGTGACGAACAACTCATGTCAAAGGTCGTACGCTCCCTGCCGAACCGTTTCAACAGATTCCTAGATACCTGGAATCTCTTGGCCGGAACCGCTGCTCTTCCACGCGACCTGGTAACTCTCCACGGACATCTTCTAGGAGTGGAGGCACAGCTGGCATCAGAAAAGGACAACAAAGAGAGTGATACGAAGAACAAGGGAAGAGAGAAGAAAGACCGCCAACTCTGTGAAGGATGCAACAAGTGGGGCACCCACAACGAATCAGAGTGCTGGATCGCGCACCCCGAACTCAGGGAGAGCAAATTCAACAAACACGAGGAAACCTCGAAACAGTTCAAAGGACAGGTTAATACCGTCAAAAATACGGGATCCAAGGATCACCCCAAGCCTCAGTCGCGACATGACCCCAAGCACCCAGGCAGAGTTGTGGCCACTGCCATACTCCACCGCAGCAAGTGGGAGGCAACATGTGCAAATGCCGGACCAAGCGACAAGATAACGAAACTGGACAAATATACCTCCAGGAAGGACGAAACCAACGTCCCGGAATACAACAGTCCAGATGACTCTCTGTATCCAAGAAGGCCACAACTCATGGATGGTCTCAATCCACAAACGATGATGCTGCTCAAGGATGACGCAGGGGAACGAAGCTCCAAGTGGATAGTTGACTCAGGTGCAAATGTTTGCATCGCAAATGACAAAGCATGGTTTTCTGAATTCCAGAAAATCACATACACCGTTGGAACTGCAAATAACGGTGGCCTGCATATCGAAGGAGCTGGAACCGTACTTCTCCTGCTGGCTACCGATGGCAGTAAACCGGTCGAGCTAGAGCTGCACAATGTGGCCTACGCTCAAGACGCCAGATGCAACATCCTGTCACTCTCTTGGATCGCTGAAAAGGCAAAACTCACCGGAGTCTGGGGGATCAAAGGAATATCCATCAGAACTGCCGAAGGTTTTGAAATTGGCCATGCCAGCCTGATTGATGGACTCTTTCACCTACAAATCGACCCACCAGAACACCCCAATGACCTCCAACCGAGTCAAGGGGGCCCAATCTTACTACAAGCGAACAGCACACGAGATGCTGAAGCAGTGGGAGAAGACTCTACGCGAACTCCGGACCAACAACTTCCACCAGGAGTTCAGCCACCTTTCGTTGTGTCTCTACTTGATTACGACGACCCAGTCTGGAAATGGCACAGACGAATGGGACACCTCGGTGTTCAGAGCTTGAGGGATCTCCTCAAAGTAAGCAATGGCCTTGATCTGACTGACAAACAATTACAGGCAAAATTGGGTACCATCTGTCCTGTCTGCGCTACCACCAGAGCAGTAAACAGAATCCCTAGAGATCCGGCAACTCGACGAGCCACGAATCCCGGAGAAATAATGCACGCAGATGCCTGGGGACCATATCCCATTGGCGCGTGGGATGGCACCACATATATTTTGGCCATGACCGATGATGCAACTCGTTTCACCTGGTCAGCGAGATATGCAACCAAGGACAAGATTCCGGAAGTTTTCCGACATCTTCATCGGACTATTGAGAAACGAAACAACATGACAATTCGCGCATACCGACTCGACAACGAATTTCCACTATATGGAGAACTTCGAGACTGGTTCCAGCGACATGCAATCTCTCTGGAAAACTCAGTACCCTACACGCACCATATGAACGGTGTTGCCGAAAGAGGTTTCCGTACAGACAGAGAACGAGCATCAGCGATGTTGCAAGAAGCAACAAACAGCGTCTCATCAACAATTTCCAAGATACTTGGTACACGCACAGAAGAAGCAATGAGGAACGTTTCCCTGTCAGAAACGCTGTGGGTTGAAGCTTTCTCACATGCAATCTGGATCAAAAATAGGTCACCATCACGGGCCCTCGAGGGAAAAATAACGCCGTGGGAGGCGTTCTACAAACTCAAACCAAACCTCGACGTCGAACGGATCTTCGGCAGTCGGGTCTATGTCACCTATCCACCAGAGCATAGACAAAAAACCCTTCTCCAACCACGAGGATGGATTGGGTACTTCGTCGGTTTCGAAACTGAAGCTGTACTGAGAGTCTGGCACCCAGATAAGAAACGTGTCGTACGCATTACTGCACCACGTGTCGACGATGGGCAAGGCCAGACCGACAACCATGGCGACGAAACCCTCTCTGATCGAATTCCAATCGGTGACATAGCCTTGGATGACGATGCTTCAGACGAGAGCTCAGACAACGAGTCGATTTTCGAAACACCCCCCCGACCCCCCGCAAGTAGCCTGGGAAGCTTTCGCAACTCCACACAAACCGGTTCAAAAGCCCCTCGCTACTCAACTCGAAGTGTTTCCAAAACCTCTCCCTACTTCGCACAGATTGATCACAATAATGTGCGCCACCATGAGGAGGACAGTAATGGCCAGGTATCTCCATATTCAGACGGTCTATCTGAGACCCAAAGCCAGTCTTCAAGTACTCCTTCGGACATCGAACCAGAAAACAACCAAGAAGAAGCACGTGAAATGGGCCCCATACGTACAGCGTTTTCAGAAGCTGGCATTGACTATGATACATGGGACGATGCTTACGCCGTTTACGACTCCCGAAATAGAGTTATGCCGCAAGTGAACATACTCACAAGGCAGGGCACACGCACATCTAATGATAGCACTCATGTGCGACATGTAAAACCAAGCACATCACTGCCACCGAGGAAAAAGAAAAGATACCCGCGAGGCCAACCGCCACAAGACAAGTGCGAACGCTGTCGTAAGAACGGTTATGTTTGTAAACGATCCGATCCTACGTCGAGGTGCGATCACTGCAACACATACGGCCTCATCTGCTCTTTTGCGCCAGATGACGACAGGCGAAAGGGACAACCACTAGAAGACAAATGCGACCAATGTCGACAAGTAAGAGCCGTCTGCAGACGATCCAATCCCGACTCCAGATGTGATAAGTGCCAGTCGGTGAGCCGAGTTTGCTCTTTCGTGCCCGAGGACAACAAGGTACCAAGATGGTCAGACACATATCTGCCAATGGAGCAGAAATGCTACGCATGTACCAAAGAACGCCGTCGGTGCTACCTTACAGACGACCCCAATACTTGCAGGAGCTGCCCGATGAGAGGGTACAGATGCTCCTTTAGTGGAAATGTCCCACGGGGTACACAAGATCCAAAGAATAAATGCAAGCAGTGCAGAAAAGCGAAGAGATGGTGTGAAGGGGGCTCAGCGGAGACAAGATGCATTCCCTGCCAAAAACGCGGATTCAGGTGCTCCATGCTGGCTCCTCTAAATGATCCGGAGTGTGTTGCCTGTCAGGGGAGCCGAAGATGGGGAAGTGCCAGAAGATGTCAGGCAATACCATGCTTACACTGCCGAACGTCCGGAAGAACATCCTGCAGTTTCCGCGTCAATCCGAATACTGCGGTGTATCACCCAATACGGCAAAACCTTCACCCTAAATCAATGTGGCACAGAATTGATGATCTTGGTATTCAGTATGAGTGCTGTGCCCGCTGCGCCGAACTTGGCCAAAACATTGACGTCGTCCTTCATTCGGACAACGAGTTCCCATGCAACATATGTATCGCAAAGCAGGAGCTCCTCGGAACGAAGGAAGGTACGACGTGTCTTCAGTTCAATGACGATGGAGGATATAAACGATTTTTCTTTCGAGGCATTCCGCGGGGCCCTCCACCGCAACGTCTGAGATCACCACCACCAATGACAGAGGCAGGCACGACGATGGGGGAAGACGAAGAAGATTGGATAACGTTGGATGACTCTTTTGACGAAGATCTCGAAATCGAGGATGGCGAAATGCTCATCGACCCTGCGCTATTGGAGCCACAAGCCAATCTCGCCATTGTATCCAGCCTCAACAAAGGAAATCATTCTCTGTCGCCTTTGCGTCTCCACAGACAAGTCTATGACCTTCAACAAGCTCCCGCTCGTTTTCGACAAGAACTCCAAGCTATGGAAAATGGACGGGAAATTAACAGGAGCAGTAGCTCAACAACCTCCACGTTTTCGTCGCCCGTCTCCCTTCGGGAAACGGTCGACAAGGGGAAGATCACCGTGGAAGAAGCCAGCATGCCAACCATCTGTATGATGTCAGTCTCAGCCAACTCATTTGGTCCTGAACCACACAATAGGAAGGATGCTTTGGCCTCCACTGAATGGAATCAGTGGGAGCAAGCCATGCAAGAAGAGTACAACAGCTTGCTGGAAAACAAAACATGGGAAGTGGTGGATCGACCAACCAACCGCAAAGTGCTCACCGGTCGGTGGGTCTTCAAGCGGAAACTTGGCTCAGATGGAGAAGTTGCTCGACACAAGGCAAGATTTGTCGTGCGAGGCTTCTCACAGATATATGGCCTTGATTTCGATGAGACGTACGCCTCTGTCGTCAAGTCAGCATCTTACCGAATACTCTTTGCACTTCAAGCTCGATATGGCTGGAAGTGCCACCAAATGGATATCAAGACAGCATTTCTCAATGGCGACCTTGAACACGAAATCTTTGTTGAACCACCAGAGGGGTACCCCGAAACAGGTGATCAGGTCCTCAAGCTATGCAAATCATTATATGGGTTGAAGCAGGCCCCCAGACAGTGGTACTTCAAACTCAGGGCATTTCTCGAAGAAAATGGGTGGAGAGTCTCAAACTTCGATCCTTCAATCTTTATCAAAGACGACGAGAACCTGATCATGGAAGTTTATGTCGATGACATTAACATCTTCGGCCAAAATGAAGATCTTATCATAGCCATGAAACGTCAATTGGCTTCACGCTTTAACATGACAGACCTTGGCCTCTGTGCTTACTACCTGGGGATGCACGTACATCAAGAGGCCAATGGGGATGTTCACCTGCATCAGGAATCATACATCCAGCAGATCCTCAATCGCTATGGGCTACAGGACATTCACCCACGAAAGACGCCCATGCGAACAAGCCCGAAACTAATCAAAAATGATGGTCCACCAAGAGCTCTTGACTTTCAACGGCGATACCAATCAAAAGTTGGAGCACTCAATTACGCAATGGTGGTCACGCGACCGGACATTGCAGAAGCAGTGGGAGTTGTCTCCAGATTCTGTGCAAACCCAACCGAAGAGCATATGAAAGCCGTCGATGATATCTATGCGTATCTCAAAAATACACCCAAACTCGGACTCCATTTCAAAAGGAACTGTGCCGATCGAGAACTGCATGCATATGTTGATGCCGACTGGGCCGGATGTCCAGACACTCGACGTTCTACTACCGGCTACGTTGTCAAACTTGCAGGGAGCCCTGTATCATGGTCGTCCAGAAGACAAAGGACTGTGGCAATGTCAACCTGCGAAGCTGAATACGTGGCTGGATACAAGGCCACTCAGGAGATCATTTGGATCCAGAACATGATCAATGACCTTCGCATCAAAAATCTTGAAGTTGCGTCAACTTCACTTCTAATCGACAACAATGCTGCACTCAAGCTGACACGGAATCCGGAACTGCATGATCGCACAAAACATATCGATCTCAAATATCACTTTCTGCGAGAAATGACACTCAGGGGGAGAATCAATACCCAACGGGTTAGCAGCAAGGATAACCTAGCTGACCTGCTCACCAAGCCGCTTCCCAGAGACGCCTTCGAGAATCTAATAAAAGGACTTGGGATGGACAAGAGCTCCTGCACTAACCCCGTCACCCGCAGCTAGTGGGAGAGTTGTTTCTGAACAGCACGTGACGAGGTAGCGTGTATGCCTACTAGGCATATACGCCACGATGAAGTCTGTGGCTTGGCTGCCTGTCTAGGCAGACCAAGCCTACAAGTATATAAGTACCCAGAA
>Ga0207671_10002980_pt1 | contig 17367 bp, 17 predicted proteins | sample KBSC24metaG_FD_184352 | JGI IMG/M metagenome (GOLD analysis project Ga0207671, IMG submission 184352) | Corn rhizosphere microbial communities from Kellogg Biological Station, Michigan, USA - KBS C2-4 metaG (SPAdes) (version 2) | ecosystem: Host-associated > Plants > Roots > Rhizosphere > Soil... | reverse complement strand
GATGTATATGAATGTGGAATGTTTAAGACAGATACAAAATCGGCACTTAACAATTGTTTTGACGTTGCCTTCTTAGCATATGAAAACACTTGCTTTATTGTTGACCATCAATTCAATTTTTCATTCTTCATAAGTTATTATGATGATGATCATATGGATTTTAAAAATGAGTTCGATATCCAAAGAAGAATTATAAGACTTAAAAATAGATTATAATATATGACAACAAATAAACCGGAAATCAGGGTAGCGATACTTGACTTGTATGATGGGATAGCTAATGAGGGAATGCGTGGTTTCCAGGAGATTTTGAACAGATATAAAGCTCAGCACGAGCTTAATTTAAGTTACCAGATATTTGATGTGCGCCGGCGCTGTGAAATGCCGGGCACCAATTTCGACATCTATATTTCAAGCGGTGGCCCCGGCGACCCGCTGATATCAGAAGGTACCGAGTGGGAAAAAAAGTATTTCAGGCTGATAGAAAAACTGGAAGACCATAACCTTTCAAACACTACCGATAAAAAGCATACGCTGTTTGTGTGCCACTCTTTTCAATTGATGTGCCGCCATTATAAACTGGGCGATATCAACATGCGGCGCTCACCGTCATTTGGTGTGCTGCCGGTTAATCAAACCCCGGCCGGCGCCCATGAACCTATTTTTGAAGGTTTGGGCGATCCTTTCTATGCGGTCGACTCCCGCAGCTGGCAGGTGATCAACCCCAATGAAAAACGTTTCCAGGAATTGGGTATGCAATTGGTAGCCATTGAAAAAGAACGCCCGCATGTGGAGTTTCCACGGGCCATGATGGCCATCCGTTATAACGATTACTTTTTCGCCACCCAGTTTCACCCGGAGGCTGACGCCGGCGGCATGAAAGCCATGTTGCTACGGGAAGAGAAAAAGCAGGAAGTGATTAACGAGCATGGCGAAGTAAAATACCGAGAAATGCTTGACCGCCTGGATGATCCCGACAAAATAACCCATACCCAGCGTACGCTGATCCCCAATTTTCTTGACCAGGCAGTGATGAGCCTGCAGGGTGTAGTGTAAAAAACGCACCTCCAATCCCTCAACGTCATTGCGAGGTACGAAGCAATCTCTATACTATACAGAGCGAACATACATGGTTAATCTGCCCAAGTAGAGATTGCTTCGTACCTCGCAATGACGTAATTTTTATAATCTTAAGCAAAACCCTCCCTCTTCCCTCTATCATATCAATGTCATAAACACAATTAAACATCTGATGTTTTAATAAAATCATCATACCTTTACATATCAAACCATCAGCGATATGGATAAGAAAGAAACCCTCGGCAGCCGCGTCATCAGCCAGATCAGAAATGATATAGCGCAAGGCAAATTCAAGCTCAACGAAAAAATACCCGCCGAGCCCGAATTGATGCAACTATACGGTGTTGGTCGCTCCACCATCCGGGAAGCCATTAAAACCCTGGCCACAGCCGGCATCCTCAAAGTTCAGCAAGGTTCCGGAACGTTTGTAAACTCATTTGTAAGTGAGCAAACCATCGAACAGCGTTTAAAAAATGCCGACTTTGATCAGATCAATGCGGTACGGATATTACTGGAAGGTGAGATAGTAAGACTGGCGGCCCAAAACCGAACCGAAACGCATATAGATCAAATTGAGCAATCACTGGAAAGAAGAAAGCAGGCTATCCAATCAGAACAGCGCCAGGCCTGTGTTGATGCCGATATCGCCTTTCATATGGCCATAGCTCAGGCCTCGCTCAATAATGTACTCGCCGACCTTTACGAAAGCTTCACCCTCATCATCCGCGATTTCTTTTCCAAACGCGAAGCACAGGGCATCAGTCATTTTGCCATGAGTCATCACTTACATGAACAGCTGTTTAAGGCCATCAAGGCTCAAAAGGTTAAACAAGCAGAGCAGTTGATACAGCAAATTTTAAATAATAATTATTAATACCATATATCATGACCATCATAACATTCACCCTGATCTTATTGGCAGGAGCCTACCTGGCCGGCCTGGTTGGATCGCTCACCGGCTTAGGCGGCGGCGTAGTGGTAATCCCATTACTAACACTCGTATTTCATGTCGACATCCGCTACGCCATTGGCGCGGCTTTACTGGCATCTATCGCCAACTCATCGGGCGCTGCAAGCGCTTATATTAAAGAGGGCATCACCAATATCCGTTTAGGGATGTTCCTGGAAATAGCCACCACGGTGGGAGCCGTTTGCGGCGCTATCATCGCAGTATACACACCGACCAATACTATCGCTATTCTTTTCGGCGCCATCTTGTTATTTTCCGCAGCTATGACGCTCCGGAAAAAGAACATGGAAGCCCTGACCGAAGGCAGCGCACTATCCTATAAACTAAAGCTCAACAACAGTTATCCCACCAAAGATGGAGAGGTAGAATACAAATTAAAAAACGTAGGCGCGGGTTTCTCTATCATGACCCTGGCAGGTGTTTTATCCGGGCTGTTAGGTATCGGCTCAGGAGCCTTAAAAGTGTTGGCTATGGATTCTACCATGCATATACCATTTAAGGTAAGTACCACAACCAGTAATTTCATGATCGGCGTTACCGCCGCTGCCAGCGCGGTGGTGTACCTGCAAAGGGGTTATATGGATCCGGGTATCGCCTTCCCGGTGATGCTGGGTGTATTAGGTGGCGCGTTTACCGGCTCCAAATTGCTTACCCGTATGGATCCCAAAGTGCTGAAATACATCTTCTGTGTGGCTATAACCTTTGTTGCCGCCGAAATGATCTTTAACGGTTATAACCACAAATTCTAAAGAACAAGATCATGAAAAAGATACTTTCAAAAAGCTTTAACGCTGATCAGGATATAGAAAAACTGATCGGTTATTTATTGAGATACGGGGTTATCACCGCAAGTCTCATTGTTTTTATCGGCGGCATTATCTATCTGCACCAATATCAACACAGCAGCATACCAGCCTATCACACATTTGTGGGTGAGCAGGCAGGCTTTACCACTATTAGTCAGATCATGAGCGGGGTTGGTTCGTTTAATGCCAAAGGGATCATACAACTGGGTGTACTGATTTTGATCGCCACGCCTATTTTACGAATCTTTTTTTCGTTGATAGGTTTCATATTGGAAAAAGACAGGCTTTATATCCTCATCACCTTTGTGGTTTTGAGTGTGATGATGTTCAGCATTTTTGGTGGTTTAAAAGTTTAAGCCCCATTGATATTTAACAAAAAGGGCTGCTTCAAAAATTTGAAGCAGCCCTTTTTCATGATTTTATTTCTGACCGGAATTACTTGTTATCAGTATTAAATAGTTTTGATTTATCAACCTTTTGAACGGTCATGCCGTCTGCTAATGTTTTTGATATGGCTGCGTATGGTGCCGATACTACTTCTTCACCTCCTTTTAAGCCAGACAGGACCTGGATATAAGTATCATTCTGAATACCAGTTGTTACCTGCACTTGTTTTAACTTGCCCGGGGCTGAGTAAACAAACACATACTCTTTAGCCGGAGCACTAATCTGTGGCTTATTATCATCTTTTGATGCTGCAGGTGTAGCACTTGCATCCTTTTTCTCTTCACGGGTAGTTACCGACTGGATCGGAACCGACAGGAATTTCACGTGATTGGTATTAATATCAACCGTAGCGGTTAATCCCGGCCGGAAAGGTGATGGGTTATCCACTGTCTTTTTAAGCAAAGCCTGGTAGGAGCCCGCATCAATACGTACTTTAACGGTAAAGTTGGTCACCTGATCGGCAGTAGTACCTACCACGTTTGCAGAGCTTCCAATTTCAATTACCGAGCCTGTAAACTTTTTACCGGAAAACGCGTCGATCTCAATATTTGCAGGATCATTTATGGTTATGCGGTTAATATCATTTTCGTTCACGTCAACATTCACGTCCATCTTGCTCAGATCAGATATGGTCATGATCTCGGTACCGGCAAATTGCTGGGTACCCAAAACACGCTCGCCTTTTTGAATCACCAATTTGGAGATCACTCCATCAACCGGCGAATAAAGACTGGTTTTAGCCAGGTTATCCTGTGCTTCTTTAACAGAGGCTGATTGTTGTTGGAGGCCGTATTGTGCGCCAACCAGGTTTTGTTTAGCCGCCTCTAAACTGGCTTTAGCTCCATCGTAACTGGCTTTAGCGTTATCATATTCAGATACAGTAAGTACTTTACTTTCATAAAGCGTTTTACTGCGTTTGAAAATAGCTTCTTGGTTTACAAAAGTAGCCTCTGCCTGTTTAAGCAGTTGCGCCATATTACCTATAGTTGCTTTTTGTGTACTGTAGCTTGCCACTGCGCGATCATATCCCGATTTTAATATATCCGGACGTACACGGCAAACCAGCTGACCTTTTTTAACTACGTCACCTTCTTTAACAGGCAATTCCACAATCTCTCCGGAAACTTCTGAGGTTATTTTTACTTCAACATGCGGTTTTATTTTCCCGCTGGCAGATACCGTTTCGTTAATTTCACGCACGTCAGCTTTTTCGGTGGCTACCTGGGTTAAAGGCGGCTTACCGATGATGCCGGTCACCTTTGCTAAAATAAGCAATACAATTATTGCCCCCAGAGCTATCAAAATATATTTAGTAGTTTTTCCCATGACTATGCGTTTGGATATTTTTTATGTGTTTTAAGATTAAAGCGTTATAGGGTTGCCCAGATAATAATCGATCACCTTGCTCCTGAAAATGAGCTGGTACTGCGCCTCGATCATATCAAATTGTGATTTATTAAGATTAGTCAGGGAGGTATTATAGTCCAGCGAGTTTACTAAACCAACTGTATACCGTTGCTGTGTAATATTAAAGGCATCTTTATTGGCCTTGTAAGTTTGCGTGGTTGACATAAATTTCTTTTCGGCAGCGCGCAGGTCCCAAACCGCCTGATAAATAACTTTGCTCAGGTTGTTACGGGCCAGTTGTGAAGTCACTTCGGCGTTTTGAGCCTGGATCTTTGCTTTGCGTACGGAAGTACGTGCTGAGAACCGGTTAAAAATAGGTATCTGTAAGCTTATGGCTACAGCCTGGTTAAAGTTGTTACTTATTTGAGTAAAAAATGGATTGCTTTTATATGTTTGAGTAAAGCCCGGCTGTACAACAACTTGTTGCGTATTTTGCACAAAACCTATAGGTGTAAACGTACCGGTAGATATGACCTGGTCAAGTGTATTTTTTGCATTTGAATAGTTAGAACCAGCCTGCCCAACCAGGGTTACGGTAGGGTAATAATTGCCTTTGGCTACTTTTATGGCCTGTTCATATGATTTTTGCTGAACCTCGGCAAGCAATACATCCGGATTTACGTTTAACGCGGTTTTTAATATATCCTGCGGGTCATATATGGTTTTAATATCACTAAGCTTTCCAATATCCGGTTTTTGTACCTCAATCTCTGTAGCCGGGTTCATCTCCATATATTGCTTTAGGGTAAGCATTGACGATTCCAACTGGTTTTGTGCGTTGGTATTGTCAAGCTCCGAGGTCGAAAGCTGGGCTTTGGCCTGTGAAAGATCGGCAAGTGTTTGGTTGCCTACATTATAGTTTTGCTGAGCCCTATCCAGCGTTAGCTTTGATATTTCAATTTGCTGTTTCGACGCTTTTACCAGATCCTGGTTAGTTAATACCTGTAAAAAAGTAGTAACCACATTTAGTATCAGATCGTTTTTAACTTTTGCCGTGGCGGTTTTATTAGCATCAACCAATATCCGATTCTGGATGATCTGGTTACGCAATTGTCCACCCTGGAATAAGGTAACCTGTGTAGAGAATTGGCCATAAACCTGCAAAATACGCTGATTAATGAACTGATAGGTTGATTGGTCGATATTACGGCCAAAGTTGAACCCGCCTTGTGGCGCCGCGGTAAGATTGGGTAATTGATTAAATTTCGACTGTTTCAGATCCTCTTCAGATATTGCCTCAGTAAACTGCGATTGTTTAATGGTTAAATTTCGCTCAAGGGTAAGGTCAATCGCTTTTTGTAAAGTAATTACTTCCTGCGCTTTAGCTTGAAAACCAAGTGCCGAAAATATGATAGCACCTATAAGAGTTGTTTTAATGGGTAGTGACAATGTTGGTTTCATAAGTTTTTATATGCAATTGTAAGCAACGGATGCTTACCTTGCATGTTCATTTTTGTTTATTTTTTAAATAAAACATATAAGGCCTGTTTTGTATATGTATTTGATTAAAACACCCTGGTTGCTCAAAAAGCTATACCCCGAACTCATTTGGAATAAAAACCAACCCAATCGTTGCATTTATCTCACTTTTGACGATGGGCCTATACCAATTGTTACAACACATATATTAAATATTTTAAAACAGTATAATGCTAAAGCCACCTTTTTCTGTATCGGGGATAATGTAGCAAAACATCCTGATATTTTCAAGCAGGTGACCGATGATGGTCACGCCATTGGCAACCATACCTACAATCACCTAAAAGGATGGAAGACGGATAATAAAACTTATCTGGATAATTTTTTACAGGCCGATAAAATATTGGACACTCCTCTTTTTCGCCCGCCATACGGCAGGATCAAAAAACAACAGATCCGTGATTTACAGGCTGCCCGCCCAGATATCAAAATTATCATGTGGGATGTATTAAGCGGCGATTTCGATATCAACTTAAAACCTGAAGCTTGCCTGAACAATGTGCTGAAACATAACGAAGCCGGATCTATCGTTGTTTTTCATGACAGCCTGAAAGCGTATGACCGGGTGAAATACGCACTGCCTAGAGCCCTGGAAGTTTGGAGCAAGGCGGGGTATGAGTTTTGCCCCCTGATCCCCTGAAGGGGAATGCAGCGAGGTTGTTGTCTCCTTTCCTGATACTTGATTATATGGGATAATTCATATTAGTTTTCTTAAAATTGTAAAATTAAGATATCGTATCTTCATGGAGAAGCTCTCTGATTTTCAATTATATGCCCTTACAATAAACCGAGACCTACGGTATGATCTAAAAGAACAAGCTTTGACGGAATTTAAAGCCAGGGGCATCTTGCCTGAGCGTATTGATCAATTGGCACTGGAATATGATGAAATTATTCCGGTGATAAATAGTAGTTATACTGTTTGGGAGAGGGTCGGTATCATGGCCTTCCCATTTATTATACCATTACAGGCAATTTTAGCAAACAGGCAAATATCGGCAGGAAATCTTAAAAAATGGAAACAGCACTGGAAGTTCGTTACTATTGGCCTGCTTATCTGGTTGGTTGTTTTTATTGTACTACTTTTTTTGTTAAAGTATTAAACGGTTGATACTATACTTTATACCACTTAATGGCCTTTTGTTGTATCTGCTTCACAAAATCGTTCTTGGCATCGTTATAGGCTATCATATGCTCAAAGTTGCTTTTGGATAATTCTTTTTTGAGGCGACAATAGGCGTCGCGTTCATTGGGGTGAGCCTCCAGATAATCGCGGAATGCGATATGCCTGATCCAATCTTCAGTATCTTTTACAAAAACATGGATATGGGTTAAAGATGTTAAACCTTGTTTGAAAGGTGCAGCATCATGAATATCAATAATAGAAGGTATTGACTTACCCGTTTCACTTTTGTAGCGGCAATAATAACGTCTGGCTGGCCAGTCGGGTTCAAACATTTTAACATAGGCATAGTCTTGCTGCATCGGCTCAATGGTTCTATCCAGATCATCGGCACTTTTTAATCCTACCTGTATATCAATTACCGGCTTGGCGCAAAGCCCGGGTACTGATGTGCTACCGATGTGAACAATAACCGGGTTTAAAAAGCCCAATATATCATTGATCTTTTTCTTTTCCTCAGCAAATAAGGTTGCCCAGCTATCCTGATAATCAGTTATCGTTATTTTCATAGTTTAGCTGTGTTAACCCGATAGATGCTTTTGCTTTTCATCATGGAATGACAAATATATCGCATCCAAACTTACCTTCATAGCAACGCACCTACGCCTCTGCAAACTGCCAACTGCAAACTCCCCCACCGCCCCCTATTTAGAATATCTCCAAATAACATTTACACAATTGACTGACAGCTTTTAGTAGTAATTTTTGTAAATTCGCCGCACTGAGCCCAGGTACTGGGTTTGGTATCAATTCGTTTACTTTTCACCTAAAAATCAAATACAAATGGCTTTTGATTTAGATATGATCAAAAAAGTTTACGATCGCTACAGCACCCGTGTGGATGCTGCCCGTAAAGCGACCGGTAAACATCTAACCTTAACCGAGAAAATTTTATATGCCCACCTTTCTGAAGGCGATGCTCAAAAAGCATTTGGCCGCGGAGTGGATTATGTTGATTTTGCACCAGACCGTGTAGCTATGCAGGATGCTACTGCCCAAATGGCCCTTTTGCAGTTTATGCAAGCTGGCCGTCCGCAGGTTGCTGTTCCTTCTACCGTACATTGTGATCACCTGATACAAGCAAAAGTTGGCGCTGTTGCCGATTTAAATACTGCTGTTGACGTAAACCGCGAGGTTTATGATTTCCTGGCCTCTGTTTCTGACAAGTATGGTATTGGTTTCTGGAAAGCCGGCGCTGGTATCATTCACCAGGTTGTTTTAGAGAATTACGCTTTTCCGGGTGGTATGATGATCGGTACCGACTCACATACGCCTAACGCGGGTGGTTTAGGTATGATTGCTATTGGTGTTGGTGGTGCTGATGCTTGTGATGTAATGGCAGGTTTACCATGGGAGCTTAAATTCCCTAAACTGATAGGTGTTAAATTAACCGGAAAACTTTCTGGCTGGACATCAGCAAAAGACGTGATATTAAAAGTGGCTGGTATATTGACTGTAAAAGGTGGTACCGGTGCTATCGTTGAGTATTTTGGCGAAGGTGCGCGTTCACTGTCTGCCACAGGTAAAGGTACTATTTGTAACATGGGTGCCGAAATTGGCGCTACTACGTCTATCTTCGGATATGACGAAAAATCTGCCGCTTATCTGAAAGGCACCAAACGTGCCGACATTGCTGAGCTGGCTGATGCTATCGCTGAGCACTTAACCGGCGACGAAGAAGTTTACGCTAACCCAGAGCAATATTTTGACCAGGTTATCGAGATCAACCTGAGCGAATTGGAACCACATGTAAACGGTCCCTTCACTCCGGATTTGGCATGGCCTATCTCTAAATTCGCTACCGCGGTTAAAGAAAACAACTGGCCTACCAAATTAGAAGTTGGTTTGATTGGTTCTTGTACCAACTCATCTTATGAAGATATTACCCGTTCTGCATCTATCGCAAAACAGGCTATCGATAAAAAATTAAAAACCAAGGCTGAGTTTACCATTACCCCAGGATCTGAACTGGTGCGTTACACAGTTGACCGTGATGGTTACCTGGATACCTTTGCTCAAATGGGCGGTGTGGTATTGGCTAATGCCTGTGGTCCGTGTATTGGTCAGTGGGCCCGTCATACTGACGACCCTACCCGCAAAAACTCTATCATCACTTCGTTTAACCGTAACTTCGCTAAACGCCAGGATGGTAACCCTAATACCCACGCTTTTGTAGCTTCACCAGAAATTGTTACCGCGTTTGCTATCGCGGGCGACTTAACCTTTAACCCATTAACCGATACCTTGACCAATGAAAACGGTGAGCAGGTAAAATTTGATGAGCCACAAGGTATTGAAATGCCGGTAAAAGGTTACGCGGTTGAAGATGCAGGCTACCAGGCACCAGCCGAAGATGGCAGCAAAGTATCTGTTATTGTTGATCCAAAATCATCACGTCTGCAATTGCTGGAGCCGTTTAAAGCATGGGAAGGTACCGACCTGAAAGGCTTGAAATTACTGATCAAAGCTAAAGGCAAATGTACTACCGATCATATCTCTATGGCTGGTCCATGGTTAAAGTTCCGTGGTCACCTGGACAACATATCTAACAATATGCTTATCGGTGCTATCAACTATTTTAACAATACAGCCGATAGCGTTAAAAACGAACTGACTGGCGAATACGGTCCGGTACCGGCTACCCAACGCGATTACAAAGCAAATGGGATTGGCACCGTAGTAGTAGGCGACGAAAACTATGGCGAAGGTTCATCACGTGAGCACGCGGCCATGGAGCCACGTCACCTGGGCGTACGTGCCATACTGGTAAAATCATTTGCCCGTATCCACGAAACCAACCTTAAAAAACAAGGTATGTTAGGTATCACTTTTGCTGATACTAACGACTATGATAAAATACAGGAAGACGATACTATCGATATCGACGGTTTAACAACTTTTGCCCCTGGCAAACAGTTAACCGTTGTATTACACCACAAAGATGGATCTGTTGATTCGTTCCCGGTAAATCATACCTACAACGATCAGCAAATTGAATGGTTTAAAGCCGGCGGTGCACTGAACATCATCCGCAAGCAAATGGCATCATAAGCTGAAGGCCGAAAGGTTAAAGCTGAAAGCTAATATAAAAGGCCTCCCTTTCCGGGAGGCTTTTTTGTTTCAAAGGGCGTTATTACAGTGGTCGACTAGCCTTGGTTCTGCCGAACCACTCCTCCAGGCAGAATTATTAAAATCCGCTCTCTAATATTTATGTTTGTACTATATGGGATTATTTAATACCAAATACAATTTTGAAACTTTACTAAAAAAGGCTGTTACCAAACCTGCTTACCAGGCCGAATTTTACAAAAGGCTATTGACGGAAAAACTGATTGTTCTAACTAAAACCAACATCGTTCCAACTGGCACTTATACCACTACGGAAAACACACCAATAGACGTTTTGACGCTGAGTGATCTGCGAATTCCCGTTTTTACTTCTACAGATAGAATCTTTGATAATGGTGTTATTAAAAACCAGGTAAATTTTGTAGAGTTAGAAGGGCAGGTACTTCTAAAAATGTTATCAAATAAAACCATATTGATCAACCCGTACTCGGATTATGGTAAAGAACTTATTCCGTCCGAAATCGAAAACATCCTCAGAGATGACATATAGATAAGCTAAGGCCTTGTAAAGTGCAAATTTTAATTACTAAGCGTTTTATAGCCCGAACCCTTCTTTAATAGCAAGCATGTTCTTAATAATCTCACACGCATACTTGCTGGAAACATTTTGTATAAAATCAGGGAAGTCAATGGAGGAATTTTCATTGCATTCGTCGGAAATTATCCTTAAAATCACAAAAGGAATCTCATATTCATAACAAACCTGGGCTACTGCGGCTCCTTCCATCTCTACACAAAGGGTATCTGGAAGGGCTGAGTGCAATAACTCTTTATCAGCTTGCCTCGCAAAAAACTGATCACCGCTAGCTATCGCCCCGGTAAACACCCGGGTTTTATGCAATAAAAAGCGCTCAATTTCATGTTCATCAATAAACGAATGGATATGATCACCAATGATGGCATCAATGGCCTTTTTCGCTATGGTGATATAATCAGGGTCGCTTTCGAAATAAGTTATCCCCAGCAACGGAATTTCGTGCCGCGGCATCAATGGGCGGGCATCCATATCATGTTGAACAAGTCGGTCAGCAATAACTACATCACCTATTTTCAGTTCAGTGTTGATAGCTCCTGCTACGCCAATAAATATCAGATCGGTAATATTAAACCTGGTGATCAGACTGGTTACTGTAGTAGCAGCCGCAACTTTGCCCCATCTGGAAAAAACCACCACCGTTTTGATGTTGTTGATAGTTCCGGTATAATACGTTCTTCTGCCATAGGAAACCTCTTCAACACCCGCCATCAAATGAAGGATGCTGTTAATTTCCTCGTGCATGGCACCCATGATGCCTATTACTCTTTCGTTCATATGGTAGATGATAGGTGTTACTAATTAAAAATGGAGATTATCTGCAAAGACGGCTAAATAACTCGCCAAACTGCGGATATACGGCGGTCAGCTCTTCTTTAACCGCCATTTCAAATTCACTGAAATCAAACCCTGGGGCCACGGCACAACTTACCAAACTAAAGCCTTCTTTGGATGGTATTTCGGATGCAAACCAGGCACCACCCGGTATGATGACAGAAAGACTCCCCGTATCTGATGCCGAAAGTTCCTGCAGAAAATAATTTCCGGAGGCATCAATTATATGAATATAGAGCGGCGAGCCTGCATGAAAATACCAAAGTTCGTCAGATACCAATCGATGAAAACCTGAGAAATCTTCTCCTTCCAGCAAATAATAGATGGATGTACAGGCTTGTTTAATAGCTGTTTCGCCGATCCGGTTTACTTGTTGTTCCGACCGGAATACCTCTTTATAATATCCGCCTTCGGGATGGGGCTGCAACGTTAGTCGTTCAACCCAATAAGCTGCATTTTGTGTATTCATGTAGTAGATGATATGTTATACAATTCCCCTTTCATGAGATTAGGGGGCTTTCCTCACTCGCTTAAGTACCAATAGATTTTGCCCGTTCAGACTATAACCACTGATATTATTCTGATACAGGTTAACCAACTTATCATAATATAGCACCACCACCGGCGATTGTTCCATTACCAAATTATCCATTTGCTGATATAGGGTATAGCGGGCAGCATCATTTTTTTCATGATAGGTTTGCTCAAACAGCGCGTCAAATTTTTTATTGTTAAAGCCAGTGTAATTGGGGCCAAATGGGATCTTGTTTTTTGAATAAAATACCGATAGATAATTTTCACCATCGGGATAATCAGCTATCCATTGACCGTAAAAAAAGTTGATCCCATTTTTTGATACCAGCTCCCTCAGGCTGGCACCCTGGGTGATCTCTACGTTGGTTTTAATACCTATCCTATCTAACTGTCCCTGTACATATTCTATCAAGCTACGATAGCCTACAGTGGTAGCCAGCGAAATCTCCGGCAGATTTTTACCGTCAGGGAAACCGGCTTCGGCCAATAACTGCCGCGCCTTTTCAGGATCATAAGTATATCCTTTTACATTTTTGCTGAAACCGGGCATACCCTCCGGAATGAAGCCTGCATAACCAGGAGTACCCATACTATTACGCAGGTATTTCATCATTTTTTGTCGGTCAATAGCATAATTAATGGCCTGCCTTACTTTCAATATTTTGAGCGGCGACTTTTTGACTATAGCCAAATTGGTATCCACCAATATACCCAGGTACATCGTATTAAGGTATGGTGCTGTATTTAAAACAAATTTGCCTTTATACTTTTGCGTTACTTTACCCGATTTGGTCAGAATATCATCGCGATAGCTGCCATCAATATCATTTAAAAAATCAAGGTCCTTTTTGATGAACTCCAGGAACGAGGTTTGTTTATCGGCAATAAAGCTGGCCTTAACAGCGTCCAGGTAAGGCAAACGGTTACCTTTATTATCTTTCTCCCAGTATTTTTCATTTTTGAGCAGCACCAACACCTCCCCTTCTTTCCAGTATTTAAACTTGAAAGGGCCAGTGCCTATAGGGTGACTCCTGAAATCTTTACCGTAAAACTCCACCACTTCTTTAGGTACCACCGAACAGTATTGTGCCGTAAGCATACTTAAAAAAGGTGCGAACGGCTGTTTAAGCCTGATGTTGAAAGTACTGTCGTTAGGTGCGGTAAAAGAATCTTTGCCCTCCACTTTATCACTAAAGATCCAGGAACCGGACGAAGCTACTTTAGGGTCAATCAATCGCCCAAAACTGTAAACAAAGTCGGATGCTACAACCTTGCGCCCCACACCGCCTGCAAAATGCGGATCATCATGAAAATATACATCATTACGCAAATGAAAGGTATACAAAAGACCATCGGCAGATACATCCCAGCTTTTGGCTATACATGGGATTACCTTCAAACTATCATTGATCTGTACCAGGCCATTAAAAACCTGGTTATCCATCCAAATGGTATAGTGGTTACGACAGAAAGCCGGGTCAAGCGAAGTAAGGCCTTCTTCCAGGTTAATGTTAAAAACGGTTTTACCCGAATCAGGGGCCGTATTATGGCAGGCGCTCAACTGAATGAACAGTACAAAAAATAATAATAAGCCCCATTTATTCATGTAGAGCTAAATATATTAATTATTGAATTAGTGATTTAAGGAATTAGTGATTTATTACTTGTGGATGAAGATAATCTGAGTAGATCAATCAATGTGTTTGTCATCCTGAACTTGTTTCAGAATCCCACAGGACAGGCTATCCCGGTGCCGAGCCGTTCTTGTGGGGTGCCGAAATAAATTCGGCATGACCATGCGGAGTTGGGAAACAAAAAAGCCTCCTCAAATGAGAAGGCCTTTCAATATCAGTGAAATCACACCTAAATCGGTGAAATCCCCAAAGCTTATTCTTCAACCAAACTTTCGCCGGTAACGGTTTCTTTAATTTTGGTTTCCAGTTCTTCTTGTAGTTCAGGATTGTCAAGGATCAGTTGTTTAACAGCATCGCGACCCTGGCCCAGGCGTGTTTCGCCATAACTGAACCATGAACCTGCTTTTTTGATGATGTTGTATTCAACACCCAGGTCAATAATCTCACCGGCTTTTGAAATACCTTCACCAAACATAATATCAAACTCTGCCACACGGAATGGAGGAGCTACTTTATTTTTAACGATCTTCACTTTAACACGGTTACCGGATACTTCGTCGGTATCTTTTATTTGTGATATACGGCGTACATCCAAACGTACCGAAGCATAAAATTTAAGAGCGTTACCACCGGTAGTAGTTTCCGGGTTACCAAACATAACACCGATCTTATCACGCAACTGGTTGATAAATATACAGCAACAGCCGGTTTTGCTGATGGTACCGGTTAGTTTACGCAAGGCCTGCGACATTAAACGCGCGTGCAGCCCCATCTTCGAGTCGCCCATTTCGCCTTCAATTTCAGCCTTAGGAACCAGTGCAGCCACAGAGTCAATCACCAGAATATCAATAGCACCAGAGCGGATCAGGTTATCGGCAATTTCCAATGCCTGCTCACCATTATCCGGTTGAGAGATCAACAAGTTCTCTACATCAACGCCTAATTTTTTAGCATAGAAACGATCAAAGGCGTGCTCCGCATCAATAAACGCGGCAATACCGCCTTTTTTCTGCGATTCCGCAATGGCATGTATAGCCAATGTGGTTTTACCAGACGATTCAGGTCCGTATATTTCAATAACTCTTCCTTTGGGTAAGCCGCCAACTCCTAAAGCGATATCCAGCCCTAAAGAGCCTGTTGATATTACTTCTGTAGGTTCAATAACGGAATCACCCAACTTCATGATGGTACCTTTTCCGTATGATTTTTCCAGCTTATCTAATGTAAGCTGTAGTGCCTTCAATTTGTCTGAATTATTTTTATCTGTGCTCATCTTAAAATTTTCTTCAACAAATATAAAATGTTTTATTTTAAAATACTAATTTTTTTAGTAATTTATTACCGCCTTGTCATGCTGAGCTTGTCGAAGCATGGTGGACAGGCCTCTACGCGCTATCCTTCGACAAGCTCAGGATGACAGGCGTTTTCAAGCATAAAACCTAACTAACAAACTTAATCAACCAAACAAACTCAATCAACTATTCCATCAAATATCTTTATCCACACTTCGCTTCTTAAGCTCCTTGCTCATAGTATTTAATGCTTTTTTCTTTTTGGCTTCTTTGGCCTTTTTGATCTTAGCTGCTTCGGCTTTTAGCAAGGCGGTTTCAGTATTATTATGTTCGTAGTACTTACAGAACCAGGTTAGCGGGCATATCTCACATTTAGGGCTCCGCGCCAAACAAATATAGCGGCCATGCAGTATGAGCCAGTGATGGGCAACACCTATATATTCTTTCGGGATGTGTTTGATCAATTGTTTTTCAACAGCCAGGGGTGTGGTTGCATTATGGGTAAGACCAATACGGTTAGCCACCCTAAACACATGCGTATCAACAGCCATGGCCGGTTCTTCAAAAATTACGGATGCGATAACATTGGCGGTTTTTCGTCCTACGCCAGGCATTTTTTGAAGGTTCTCGATACCTGCAGGCACCTCACTGTTAAAAACATCTACCAGCATTTTACCCATGCCTACTAAATGTTTGGCTTTGTTATTAGGATAGCTCACACTTCGGATGTAAGTAAAAACCTCTTCGGGGGTTGATGCGGCCAGATCCTCAGGCGTCGGAAAGCGTTCAAACAGCTTGGGTGTAACCTGGTTAATGCGCTTATCGGTACATTGGGCCGACAGGATCACGGCTACCAATAATTGAAAAGGATTATCGTAATGCAGTTCGGTAACGGGATTGGGTTGGTTTTTTGAAAAATATTCAACAAAATGGCGGTAACGTTCGGCCTTCAGCATTTTTAAAATTAAGAAAATTTTTATAGGTAACGGATCATGCCCTCATAAATAATACATATATTATAATATGTATTAAACTATAAAATTAATTACACGATCTATATAAAATAGAAAGGTTCATAAATCACGCTGCATTTTGGTTTCAGTTTTATCAAACATCCGCCTCAATCAACAATTATGATCTATGAACCAGCAAGTTCGGAATACTTAGCGCAAGCTTTTAGAGTAGTCAAGTATCTGGTGTATAGTTTGTACCTTGGGTTTTTTGTTCAAAAGGTCCAAATCAGCACGAATTGAATTGTAAAATATCAAATCGTCGGCACCCAGATTTTCTTGTGCATTCTCGTCCATCAGAGCCTGGTTAGCAATTCCATTTAACGTTGTTGTAAAAGTTTCATCCATAAGCTTATTTTGTTGTAAATTTTATATGATTTATAACGGCGACTTAAAGATAATATTTTACTAAATGAAAATTAAATGAAATTTTTTTTATGGGTTAATTTTTATCACATTTAAGTGAATAAGTTAAGCTATTGATCATAAAAACCATTGGGTTATTGATAAGCTTTGCTATTTAACTAACAATACCCTACCCAATAACCCAATGGTTTCTGATTAATTTTTTAAACTTAACTCTTTACTCTGCATCATTTTGCGGAGATTATTGAGGGCGTAACGCATACGGCCCAGGGCTGTGTTGATGCTTACTTCGGTAATATCGGCAATTTCTTTAAAGCTCATATCGCCAAAGTGGCGCATGATCAATACTTCTTTTTGCTCCGAAGGTAATAGTTGTATCAGTGATTTAAGGTCCTTATGTGTTTGTTCACGCACCATACGGTCCTCCGTGCTTTCATCATAATTACCCAGTACCTCAAAAATATCAAAATCGTCGCCATTACTGATCATAGGGGCGCGCTTTTCACGACGGAAGTGGTCAATAACCAAATTATGGGCAATACGGGTTACCCAAGGTAAAAACTTACCTTCTTCGTTATACTTTCCAGCTTTCAGTGTATTGATAACTTTTATAAAGGTATCCTGAAAAATATCCTCGGCCAGATACTCGTCTTTTACAAGC
>Ga0207671_10002976_pt1 | contig 17384 bp, 15 predicted proteins | sample KBSC24metaG_FD_184352 | JGI IMG/M metagenome (GOLD analysis project Ga0207671, IMG submission 184352) | Corn rhizosphere microbial communities from Kellogg Biological Station, Michigan, USA - KBS C2-4 metaG (SPAdes) (version 2) | ecosystem: Host-associated > Plants > Roots > Rhizosphere > Soil... | reverse complement strand
GCGAGAAGTTCGGCCGTCTGGCCAGCTGACGAAGACCCTACGCGGCTGTCGCGCCCGGCCCGGAGCGGTGTGCGCTGGGCTCGTGGTCGGCCTGCACGGCAAGTCCGTCGCGGTGCATCGAAGTCATGAACTCGTCGAGCTGCTCGCGCGCAAAGCGGCGCTGGCCGCCGGGCGTGCGGTAGCAGCTGACATATCCCGCGTCTGTCCAGCGGCGGACGGTCGCGAGCGACACGCCGAGATAGCGGGCGGCCTGTGAGCTCGTGAACACGAGCTGGTGCTTGTTGCGGGGAAGGGTGGCGCTTGCGGTCATTGGGTTTCGCCTCGTGGTCGCGGTCGCTGGCGGCGCGATCTTCCGCGCCTGAGAGTGCTTCGGCAAAAGGCGCCGCAAGGTTTAGCCCCGCGCACGTTTGTGGACGTTTCGTCTGCCGATCGCCGCCGCCGCCGGCTCGCCCGGCGTTTCGATCGGGGCGGCGAGGGCCGCTGCTTGCGCTCGGCGCGCATGGCGCAGGGGGGCCGACTGTCCTGCTAGTGCAAGCAATCCTGCACAATCCACCGCAAGCTGGACATTTCCGGCGATCCCGGTACTATCCTGTGCGAACCTAATCAAACGTAGCGGTCCTGTGGATGGAGACAAACGGGTGCCGCCTCGCGAAAGGCCGACAGGCCACGGCGAAGGAGACTAACCGTGCGTTACAACAAATAAGCTCTCTTTAAGGGAGGCCGAATGACGGTCTCTGGTGGGGGCGTCGCGCCCCAAGGCGCGGCGCCCTCAGTCGTTCCTAAGCGGTCGCTGGGACCGAGCTACCTGGTCGCTGGCGCGGCGATCTGGCGCGCGCGTCGCTCGAATGCGAGCTCGGCCTCGAAGTCCGCGTCGTCGCCATGGACGAACGTGAGCGATCCCTCGCGTTCGAGCATGGCGATGAAGCTCTCGACCAGGTCGGCGTCCAGCTGGCGACCTGCAACACGGCGAAGCTCGGTCATCGCGTCCTGCGGAGTCATCGGGGTGCGGTAGGTTTCGCGCGCCGTCAGCGTGTCGTAGGTGCTGCAGATGGCGACGATGCGCGACGCCAGCGGGATCTCGTTGCCGATGAGTCCCGCCGGGTAGCCCCCGCCATCCACGCGCTCGTGGTGGTAGAGGATCGCCTCGGCGACCGGACCGTAGCCGTCCAGGCGTCCGACGAGCGTCGCCCCGTCCTGCGGGTGGCGCCGGATCACCGCCCAGTCCTCGTCGGACAGGACCTCTGCGTTGAGGATCCGATCGGGGAGCGCGAACTTGCCGATGTCGTGCAGCAGGCCGGCGGTGTGGATGAGATCTTGGTCGGACTCCGAGCAGCTGATCTCTTTCGCCAGGGCGCGCGCGTAGCGTGCGACGGCGGCTGCGTGGCGCGCGGTCATGCGGTCACGCAGGGCGAGCGTCTCGACGAGCGTCGTGAGGACGCCGAGCTGCAGCGAGGCCAGGTGTACGGTGCGCGCTTCGAGCTGGTCGGCGCGATCCTCAGAGCGCAGCAGGGCGACGAGCAGGTACTGGAAGATCGCCACCACGAGCACCGACGCAAAGACGACAGGCAGGCCTAGATTGGTGTAGGCGACGGCGAGCATTCCGGTGAGCGCCGCCGCGGCGGTCTGTCCCGGCAGCATCGGCGTGAACGTCTCGCGGATCTGTGCGATCAGCGGCTGGTTTTCGAGGAACAGGTTGTCGAGCGCGATGACGATGAAGTTGACCGCGTTGGCGACGAGGAACACCGCAAAGACGACGAGCGCGAACACGGGGCCCTGGGCCAGTGCGTTGGCCGGGTCGTGGACGTTGCCGATCAGCGCCTGCGCAAGCACGCCGCCGACCAGTGGGAACACGGCGAAAGAGGCGACATTGTTCAGCCACGCCGTCGGACGCAGTTCGCGTCTGACGGAGATCAGGATCCCCACGAGGACTGACATTGCAACCGCGGGCGCCGGTCCGAGCACGGCCATCGCCAGAACCTGCGCCACCAGGCCCGGCGCCACGCGTTGACCGCGGATCGTGATGAACCAGACGCGTCGCCCTCCAAGCGAGAGCGCAAAGAGGACGATGATCAGCACCGGCGACTGCCATTCCTCGGCCTTGGACAGCCAGCACGACACCCCGATCGAGACAACGACCAGAAGCACCTCGAAGGCGCAGAAGATCCTGATGTGCCACTTGGACATCCTCACGTCCTACTTAACGGCCGTTCGCGCGTCGTCCTTAAGGGGCACGCGCGTACGCTGGACTTGCGGTGCCGTGGCCCGAAAGCGATCAGTTGCGCGCGCTGGTGCGCTCGGTGGCGCCATCGGCGTGCGAGGGACGCTCGGCGCCGACGTTGGGCAGGCGCTCGACCTGCGGCGCGGTGTCGTCGTGCGGCGGGGTCCACATTGGCCTGGCGTCCGGCTCCGCGCGCGCGGAGCCGCGGTCGTCGAAAGTCTCCGCGCCGCTTGAGTCGACGCTGGCCGCGGCGAGCGGGATCTGCATGAAGGCGACCGTGCACACGGTCACGCCGATGCCCGCTACGAGCAGCGCGATGCGCGGTGATGCGAGCGCCGTAATCGCGCTCCCGAGCACATAGCCGAAGGCCGGAAAGATCGCCCCGAGCGATTCGACGGCGCCCATCAGCCGGCCCTGAAGGTGATCGGGCGTCAGGCGCTGCACTGCGCTGATGACGGCCGCCCACTGCACGCCGTTGCCGATGCCGCCGACGAACCCGGCGGCTGAGGCGAGCGCCAACGTCGGCGCCAGCCACCAACCGAGATAGGCGAAGCCCACCGCGAACGTCGATGCCGCCAGCAGGATCTTCAGCGAGCGATCGATCGAACGCGCGAACACGATGCTGCCGGCAGCAACGCCGAGGCCCCAGACGCCGAGCAGCACGCCGTAGCCTTCGTCGCCGGCGTGCAGCGAGACCTTCGCGTAGGCGACCTCGATCGGCGGCGAGAACTCGAAGAAGATGAACGCGACCGCCTGGGTGATCAGCAGAAGGCGCAGCGTGGAGAACTCGTTGATGTAGCGCCATGCAACCTTGAGGCGAGCTCGCACCGGTTCGGCGTCCTGCGCCTGTGGTCTGACGTCGATCAACAGCGCGCCGCAGATCACGAAGGAGACGACGTCCATCGCCAATGCCGCCGACGCTCCGAGAGTGGGCACGACGATGCCCGCGAGCGCCGGACCGAGCGTGAAGGTCACGGCGAAGCCTATGTTCATGGCGGCATTGGCTCGCCGTTCGGCGGTCGCCGACAGCTCGTCCAGCGCGCCGCCATCGCTCGCCGGGCCCTGAGCGTTGGCCGGCGCCGTCCCCACGTGGTCCACGGCCGCCTGAGCCATGCCGATCTCGGCCGCCTGCGCAGTCGCTGGCGCGGAGGTCGGCTGGCTCATGCGCACCCAATCGCGCGCGCTGCGCGCGGCGGCCGCACGGAGCAGGGAACTGGCCGTCAGTGCGGCCGTGCCGTCGAGCGCGAGCAGCAGCAGGATCGCCGGCAGCGAGAACTGCCACAGCACGAGTGCGATCAGCCCCGACGTCGTCACGGCCTCGAACAGGTAAAGGCGGCTGAGCTCGCCACGGCGGGTCGACTTCTCGATCCGGGCGACGAGCGCGGGCACGATCAGGGCAGGCAGCACCTGGCTGGCGAGCAGCAGCGAGGCGACGGCGAGCGTACTGCGGGTGTGGTCGAAGACGACGACCGCCAGCGCAATGAAGCCGAACCAGGTGCCCAGGCGGTTGACGGTGTAGCCCGCGACGATGCGCCGCAGCTCGGAATGGCGCAGGGGCGAGGTGGCCGGAGCCTCAGACATCGCGATGCAACGCTACACGCTGTCACGGCGCCCGAGCACGGCTTGCAAGATGTATCCCCAACCCGCTCAACGGGTCGCGTCAGCGTGCTGCGCGGCGACGCGCCCGAGCCGCCGCCGTGGCGTCGCTAGGCCGTGCGAATCTGTCTCGAGCGCCCGATCTCGCCTGGATCGGCGGCGTCCAGGCATACGACGGCGAGGCCCGGGTGGCGGTGGGCGAGCATCTGCATGACCGACTCGGCCGGGATGTCCTCCAGCTCACCGCCGAGGATCACCATGCTGGCCTCGGGGGCTCGCACGAGCACCTCCCAGACCGCGCCCGCCTGCTCGAAGGTCGTGCTCTGCGGCATCGTCCTGGCGAGGTCCCGCTGCACCGCCGCGCGGGCGCCGGTGTCGCCTCCGGCCAGCAGGATCGGCTTCTCGGCCGGCGCCGGCCCGGTCAGCAGCCGAAGCGGCTGGCGGTCGGGCGCGACGTCGCGCTTGGCCGACTTGCCCTTTTTGGGCAGCAGTCGCAGCTTCGGCGCCTGCGCGAATGCGTGGCTCGGTACGGCAACGGTCGTCATGCCATACATGATGCGTCCTCAAGGAGCATTTGTCTGTCGTCTGAACGGTGCCGATCGTGTCGTCCCAAAAGGGCAGTCTTGTGTCGTCCCGCCGGACCGTCACGATCGGTCGGACGCAGTCGCTACGGTGTGGCGATGGAGGCCGGCAGCCCAGAGGTCGATCGACCGCTGACCGTGATCATCGCCGACGATCACACGGTGGTGCGCGATGGCATCCGCGCGGTTCTCGAGCGCGAGAAGGACGAGTTTCGGGTCGTCGCCGAAGCCGCCGACGTGCCTTCGACGATCCGCGAAGTCCGCGAGCACAAGCCCGACCTGCTGACGCTCGACCTGACCATGCCCGGCGGTTCGAGCCTGGCGGCGCTGCCGGCCTGCTTCATCGCGCATCCCACGCTCGCCGTGGCGATCCTGACGATGCGCGAGGACCCCGAGTACGCGCGTCAGGCGCTGCGCGCCGGCGCGCGCAGCTACGTGCTCAAGGAGGCCGAGCCGGCGGAGCTCCTGCAGGCCTTTCGGCTCGCCGTCTCGGGCGGCAACTACCTGCATCCGCGCCTGGGCGCGCTGATGGCCACCGGCGAGGAGTCCGCCTCCGACGGCGTCGTGCTCTCAGAGCGCGAGCGCGAGGTCGTGCGGCTGATCGCCAACGGCTACACGAACCCGCAGATCGCCGAGCAGCTGCACGTCGCCGAGCGCACCGTCAAGACCTACCGCGCTCGCGCCATCGAGAAGCTCGGCTTCTCCTCGCGTGCGGAGATCACCGCGTACGTGAGGCGGATCGGCCTCGTCGAGTAGCTCCCCGGCCGCTCAGCGGGCGAGTGCCTTGACCGCAGGAGCCCGCCGGGCGGTCGCCGCCTCTTCCTGCGCCGAGGGACGACCGGCCAGCGGCACGGTCAGGCGAACGGTCGTGCCTTTGCCCGGCGCCGGACCGAACTCGAGCTCGCCGCCGACCAGCTCGGCGCGCTCGCGCATCCCGCCCATCCCGAAGCCGCCCTCCAGCCCGTCGCCGCGCGGGCCGAGCCGGTCGACGTTGGGCAGCCCCTTGCCGTCGTCGGTGACCGAGGCGCGCACGAAGCCGTCGCGCTCGGTGATGCTCACGACGGCGCTCGTGGCTTCGGCATGGCGGCTGACGTTCGTCAGCGCCTCCTGGACGATGCGGTAGATCGTGCTCTCCAGCTCGGCGTCCAGGCGGCGCCCGTCTTCCTGGCCCAGCTCGATCTCGGTGCGCACCTCCAGGCCATCGATCGCCTGCGCGCGCCTTGCGAGCGCCTCCGTCGCCGCGGCCAGGCCGAGGTCGTCAAGCGCCGCCGGGCGAAGCTCTGTGATCAGGTGGCGCAGGCCGTCGATCTCGTTGCCGAGGCCGTCCAGCACGACGTCCACCGCCTCGCGCAGCGCCTGCGGATCGTCGACGTCGCGCGCGTTGGCCAGGCGCAGGCGCAGCGCGCCCATGCCCTGAATGCTCTCGTCGTGGATCTCGCGCGCCCAGCGCGTGCGCTCGCGCTCGCGCGCCTCCATGCCGTAGCGCAGCCGTTCGATCTCCACCGAGCGCTCCGCCACCAGCCGCTGGGCGACGCTCGTCGCGAAAGCCTGCAGCGCGTCGCGATCGGGCCCGCGAAACCCGCCGTTGGTGCGCAGCGCGATGACCATGCCGCCGCCCTGGTTCTCCAGGCTCAGCGGCTCCACCAGCACCGAGCGCACTTCGACGCCCAGTTCGTGCAGCCACGACGCGTCCTTGCCGCGGGGCCGATCGAGCGCCTGCGCCTTGCCCGACAGATACAGCTCGCCGAGCGCGCTGCCGTCCACGGGAACGATGCGCACGCGCATCGTCGAGGATCCCGCCGAGGCGGCTACGCGCAGCTCGCCGCGCTCCTCGATCACGATCAGCAGGGTGTCGGCGTCAAGCAGCGCAAGGCCGCGGTCGGCCATCAGGCGAAGCAGCCACAACTCTGATCCGGAGAGCACGAATCTGATTATGCAGGTCCGTGCGGCCGCCCAAGCACGGGGGGAGAGGGGCTGGCGAGCGCCGAGGCGTTCTCCGCGCCGTTGCCGCGGCGCGCGGCGGCGCGCGCCCGCTCCAGCAGCTCCTCGCCGCCGACGTCCTCCTGCCACGCCGCAAGGCCGACCGAGATGCGCAGCGGCCGGCGCGTCCCGTCCGATTCCACCTTGATCGTGCGCAGCCGCTCGAGCACACGCCTGGCGACCATCTCCCCGCGCGGCCCGTCGGCTCCGGGCAGCACGAGCAGCAGCTCGAAGTCGCTGGGGCGCCCGACGCGGTCAAAGCCGCGCACCTGGGCGGCGAGCACGGCGGCGACGTAGCCCAGCGTCTGCTCGGAGAGCTCCTCGCCGTGCTCGCGCGCAAGCTCCTCGAGGTTGCCGATGGTCACCAGCAGGCAGCTCAGCGGCGTGCCATGGCGCCCGGCGCGGTTGACCTCCTCGGCCAGGCGCTGCTGCAGCGCGCCTGCCGTCAGGCAGGGGACGCCGCCGGTGACGGACCGGTCGGAAGCTGGATTTCGGTCGCTGGCAGCCATGCCTTTTGGCGGACGAGTGTGCGCAGGGTCGCGGTCGCCGGTCGCAGGCTCCGCCGCCCCGTCGCCACAGGTTACGTCCCTTATCGTCAGGCCGGGGCGACGGCTACAGTTCCGCAGCGCGCCTCCCGCCGCGCGGCGCCGAGCCCGCTGCCATACGGGCCGTCGCCGCGAGCCGTCCGGCGCCTGCGGCGAGCGCAATCCGTCGGCGTGCGCTGCTAGACCTGCGGACATGTTGTCTGAGCTGCGCGTCGAGAACCTGCTGCTGATCGAGCGCGCCGAGTTGCGCTTGGCGCCCGGCCTGAACGTGCTGACGGGGGAGACGGGGGCGGGCAAGACGGTGCTCGCGCACGCGCTCGACCTGCTGCTCGGCGGCCGGGCGCGGTCGGGAATCGTCAGGCCCGGCGCGCAGGAGGCTTACGTCGAGGGGGTCTTCGAGCTCCCGGAGTCGCTGCCCGACGAGCTGCGCGAGCGCCTGGCGCCCGACAGCGAGGAGATCGTGCTCTCGCGGCGTGTCAGCGTCGACGGGCGCACGCGGGCCTATCTGAACGGCCGTTCGGCAAGCGTCGCCGACCTGCGCGACGTGGGCGCTCGCTTGATGTCCTTCTATGGACAGCACGAGCACCGCAAGCTGACGATCGCCGGCAAGCAGCTGGCGCTGCTGGACGAGCTGTGCGGCCCCGAGCAGCACCTGCGCCTGCGCGCCTGCGCGGAGGCGTTCGCCCAGGTGCGGGCGTTCAGAAAGCGAATGCAGGAGCTGCGCGAGCTGGCAGGCGCTCGCGAGCGAGAGCTCGACCTGCTCGAGTTCGAGCTCTCAGAGATCGACGCCGCGGCGCCCGATCAGGGCGAGCACGACGAGCTGCTGCGCTCGCGCGAGCGCATGCGCCGTCTGGACGCTCTGCGTTCGGCCGCCGCAGCCGGCGCCGACGCGCTGGACCCCGACGACCCCGATCGCTCCGGAGTCACGACCATGCTGGCAGGCGCCAACACGCAGTTGCAGGCGCTGGAGGGAGTCGACCCTCGCCTGGACGCGCTGTCTGAGCGGCTGCGCGCTCTGGCGATCGAGGCGGGCGACCTCGCCACGGAGCTGCGCTGCTACGGCGAGTCGCCCGAGCTCGGCCTGGCCGACGATCGCGCGCTTACGCTCGACGGCGTCGAAGAGCGCCTGGCGGCCGTCGAGCGGCTGATGCGCAAGCACGGCGGCAGCATCGCCGGCGTGCTCGAGCACGCGGCCACGGCGCGCGAGCGCCGCGACGAGCTGGCCGGCGCCGATGTGGCGCTGGAGGCTGTCGGCGAGAGCTTGCAAACGGCCGAGGCGAGCTTGCAGGAGCACGTCGTCGCGCTGCGTGGCGCCCGCCAAGCGGCGGTCGGGCCGCTGCAGCGAGAGGTCTGCGAGCAGCTTGCCTCGCTTGCCATGCCCGACGCGACCTTCGAGGTCGCGCTGAGCGATCGCGAGGTCGGTCCGTCGGGCGGGGATGCGGTCGAGTTCCTGATCGCGCCCAACCCCGGCGTGGCGCCCGGGCCGCTGCGCGAGATCGCATCCGGCGGCGAGCTTTCGCGGATCATGCTCGCGCTGATCACGGCGTGCCGTCGCACCGCGCCCGCGGGGGCGTCTGCGTCGGGGCGCAAGGCGGCGCGCGCCAGGCGCGATGCTCCTAGCGCACGCGCCGCCGGCGGCGCGACCGAGACGCTGGTGTTCGACGAGATCGACGCGGGCATCGGCGGTCATGCCGCGAACGCGGTCGGCGCGCGACTGCGCGAGCTGGGCGAGTCCACGCAGCTGCTGTGCATCACCCACCTGCCGCAGATCGCCTCGCTCGGCGACCGTCATTTCTCGATCGTCAAGGAGACCGCGGACGAGCTGGCGCGCACGACCGTCGTGCAGCTGGCCGAGTGCGATGTCGTCTCCGAGCTGGTGCGCATGCTCGGCGCCGACGCCGAGGACACGGTCGCGCGCAGGCACGCACGGGACCTGCGACGCGCCGCCTGAGCACGTTCCAGCGCGTGCGCGCGACGCCCGCGGGCGTTACTCTCGCTGCGATGGCCGCGACACGACCGAGCCCGTCGGCGCCCAGCCCAGCCAAGGACGCGCCCCCGTCCGCGCCTGGCCGGATCGTCCCGCCGCAGCGACGGATGGTGCAGCAAACCGTCAGCGGCCCCGTGCGCGCCGGCCGGCGTACGAAGCTGCTGGTCAAGCACCTCGTGCGCGGCGACATAGCGCTGATCGATCACGAGGATCTCGACAGGGTCTCCGCCGAGGAGCTGGTCGCGGCGGGCGTGGCTGCGGTGCTCAACTGCGGCGCGTCCTCGTCGGGCTCCTACCCGAACATGGGCCCGCAGCTGCTCGTCGAAGCGGGAATCCTGCTCGTCGACCTGCCCGACGACGAGCTGTTCGACCTGCTCTCAGACGGAGACCCGCTCGTCGTCGTGGCCGAAGGGCCGGCCGAGCGGACGCTCGGGGAGGTGCTGCGCCGCGGTGAGCTGCTTGCCAGCGGCGACGTGCTCGGACTCGAGCGCGTCAGAGCCGAAACGGAGGCTCGACGCAGCGAGATCGGCCAGGCGCTGGAGCGCTTCGCGCACAACACGATCGAGCACATGCGCGAGGAGCGCGAACTGCTGGCCGGGGGAATCGAGCTGCCGCGCTTCGCCACCGACTTTCGCGATCGCTCGACGCTGGTCGTCGTGCGCGGGGTCGAACACCAGCGCGACCTGCGCGCGCTGCGCCCGTTCATCCGCGACATGCGCCCGGTGATCGTCGCCGTCGACGGCGGTGCCGAGGCGCTGCTGGAAGCGGGGCTGACGCCGGACATGATCGTCGGCGACATGGACTCGGCGGGCGAGGCGGCGCTGCGCTGCGGCGCCGAGCTCGTCGTGCACAGCTATCCCGACGGGCGCGCGCCGGGCCGGCAGCGCCTGCAGGAGATGGGCGTCAGCTTCAAGCTCGTTCCCGCTCCCGGCACCAGCCAGGACGTGGCGATGCTGCTCGCCGCAGAGAAGGGCGCGCGGCTGATCGTGTCGGTCGGCTCGCAGTTCAACCTCGTGGAGTTCCTCGACCGCAACCGCAAAGGCATGTCCTCGACCTTCCTGACGCGGCTGCGCATCGGCGAGATCCTCGTCGACGCAAAGGGGGTAAGCCGGCTGTACCGTCCGCGGCCCGGGCTCACGCCGCTGCTGGTCGTGATCGCCGCAGGGCTCGTCGCGATGATCGCCGTCGTCTGGATGACGCCGGCGCTGCGCGACGTCGTCAACCTGCTCTGGCTGAAGCTGCAGCTGCTGCTGGGCGGCTGAGCCCGCCCTCGGACCCGCCGTGTTCGACTTTCGCTACCACGCGCTCTCGCTGGCGGCCGTCCTGCTGGCGCTCGCCGTGGGCGTGGTCATCGGCGTGGCGATCGGCGACTCCGACCTGGTCTCCTCGGCCAAGAGCGGCATCGTGCACGACCTCAAAGAAGAAGTCCGCGGCGAACAGCGCCACGCCAGCCAGCTCAGCGCGCAGCTCAGCAGCGAAGAAACGTTCGCCAACGATCTCTACCCGATCGCCGTGCACGGCCTGCTCAGCGGCCAGGGGATCGGCCTGGTGTTCCTCGGCGCGCCGTCCAACCACATCAACGCCCTCGTGCGCGACGCGGTCACACAGGCCGGCGGCGATCTGGCGACGGTCGTCGCCGTGCGCGAGCCGCTGGATCTGGCCGGGATCGGTCGTGCGGCCGAAGGCACGCGCTACGCGGCGCTGGCGGGCACGACGCCAACCGTGCCGGCGACCGGCGAAGGCGAAACGACCGGTCGGGAAGCGCAGGCGGGCGAAGTCTCCAGCGAGCTCGTCGAACGCTTCGGCACGATTGTCGCCAAGCAGCTCGTCAGCGGCGGCCAGAACGTCGAACGCGAGCTGATCAGCCGTGTGCGCGGGAGCCTGCTGACGGCCTTCGACGGACAGCTCGGCCGCCTGCAGGGCCTGGTGATCGTGCGCAACGACCCGACCGCCGAGACTCCCGAACAGTCCAAGGCGACGGCGGCCTTCGAGGCGGGTTTCCTGGACGGAGTCGCGGCGATCGGAACGCCGATCGTCGGAGTCGAGCTGAGCCGCACCGAACCGTCGCAGATCCCCTGGTATCAGGGCAAGGACATCTCGAGCGTCGACGACCTGGACGCGACCGCGGGTCAGGCCGCGCTGATCTATGCGCTCACCGGCTCACACGGCGCATACGGCACCAAGGCCACCGCCGACTCGCTGCTGCCGAACGTCGCCGGCGGCTCGCCGCAGCCTTGACGCATCGGTTGCCCGGAACGACCGATTTTGCGCTCGCTGTCCCATCCGCATTCGTCGCTAGCTTGCAGGAATGCACGCCCTCCCTTTCCTGATCGCGCTCGTCAGCGCCGCGATCCTCGCGCCGGGAGTGCTGCGGATGCTCGCCGACGCCGGCCATACGAAGGCCAACTACCGCGCGCGCATGCTTCCCTTTCCCTTCGGCGTTCTCTCGCTCGTCGCGGCGCTGCTGGCGCTGATCCCGCTGATGCTCCTGCAGGCGCTCGCCTCGGCGGAGATCTTTCACCCCGAGGTCTTCCCGATCGCCGTCTATGCCCTGGGCGTGGCGGCGCTCGGCCTGATCGACGACACGCTCGGCGAGCGCCCCGCGCCTGACCGGCGCGAGGGCCGCCCGGCGCCTCGCGGCTGGCGCGGGCACGGCGGCGCGCTGCTGCGCGGCGAGATCTCCACCGGCGTGCTGAAGGCCGCCGGCTCGGCCGGCCTGGCGCTGCTGGCGATGAGCTGGCTGAGCCTGTCCGACGGGCGCTGGCTGCTGGCGGCGGCGGTGCTCGTGCTCGCCACGAACGTCTTCAATTTGCTCGACCTGCGTCCCGGGCGATCGAGCAAGGCCTTCGTCGCGCTGGGCGTCGGCCTCGGTCTCGGCTCGGGCGAAGTGCGCCCGCTGTGGGCGATCGGGCTGTTCGTCGCGCCGGCGCTCGTCGCGGGCTTGTTCGACCTGCGCGAGCGGGCGATGCTCGGCGACACCGGCGCCAACCTGCTCGGTGCGCTGGCGGGGCTGTGGCTGGTGCTCACGCTCTCGGGGACCGGCCAGCTGGTGGCGCTGGCGCTGCTTGGCGCGATCACCGTATACGGGGAGCTGCGCTCGATCTCGGCGCTCGTCGAAAGGACTCCGTTGCTGCGCCAACTAGACTGCCTTGGCAGGCCCGCATGACCTCGCAATACTCCGACCGACACGCCCAGGTTCCGCGCGACACGCGCTTCATCTTCGTGACCGGCGGCGTGGTCTCCTCGCTGGGCAAGGGAATCGCGGCCGCTTCGATCGGACGCCTGCTCGTCTCACGCGGCCTGACCGTCGGCCTGCAGAAGTTCGACCCCTACATCAACGTCGACCCCGGCACGATGTCGCCCTACCAGCACGGCGAGGTGTTCGTCACCGAGGACGGCGCCGAGACGGACCTCGACCTGGGCCACTACGAGCGCTTCACCGACGCCAACACCAGCCGCGCCTCCAACGTCACCGCGGGAGGGATCTACGACACGGTGATCCGCCGCGAGCGTCGCGGCGACTACCTCGGCGGCACCGTGCAGGTCGTCCCGCACATCACCGACGAGATCAAGCAGCGGATCGCGCTGATCGCCGAGTCCAGCGACGTCGACTTCGTGATCACCGAGATCGGCGGCACGGTCGGCGACATCGAGTCGCTGCCGTTCCTGGAGGCGATCCGCCAGTTCCCGGTCGACGTGGGACGCCGGCGCTGCCTGTTCATCCACCTGACGCTCGTCCCCTACATCGGCCACGCGGGCGAGCTGAAGACCAAGCCGACGCAGCACTCCGTCAACGAGCTGCGCCGCATCGGCATCGCGCCAGACATGCTGATGTGCCGCTCCGAGGGCGCGCTGTCGAGCGAGATCCGCAAGAAGATCGCGCTGTTCGCCAGCCTGCCGATGGAGGCGATCGTCTCCGCGCGCGACGTCGACGACATCTACAAGGTGCCGCTGACCTTCCGCGAGCAGGGCGTCGACGACTTCATCCTCGAGCACTTCGCGCTGGAGGCGCCCGCGCCGGACCTGACCAACTGGAAGGAGTCGATCGAGCGCTCCGAACGCGCGTCGCGCAGCGTGCGCATCGCGCTCGTGGGCAAGTACGTCCAGCTCGAGGACGCCTACCTGTCGGTGTCCGAGGCGCTGCGTCATGCGGCCTCGCTGAAGGGCGCGACCGTGGAGATCGACTGGATCGACTCCGAGCGAATCGAGAGCGGCGACGGCCAGGACGTGCGCGAACGCCTGGAGCGCGCCGACGGGATCCTCATCCCGGGCGGCTTCGGCGGTCGCGGGATCGAGGGCAAGATCGCCGCCGCGCGTGTCGCGCGCGAGCAGCGCATCCCCTACCTGGGCATCTGCCTGGGCATGCACGTGGCGGTCGCCGAGTTCGCCCGCCACGTCGCCGGCATGGACGGGGCGAACTCGACGGAGATGGACGTCGAGACGCCGTTTCCCGTGATCGACCTGCTGCCCGAGCAGAAGGAGGTCGCCAACCTCGGCGGCACGATGCGCCTGGGCGCCGACCCGATCAAGCTGCACGCCGGCTCGCGGGTGCGCGAGATCTACGCCGAGGCCGTCGTCTACGAGCGCCACCGCCACCGCTACGAGGTCAACAATTTGCTGCGCAAGCGCTTGGAGGCGGCGGGCCTGCGCACGTCGGGCACGTCGCCGGACGAGCGGTTGGTCGAGGCGATCGAGCTCGACGATCACCCCTTCTTCGTCGCCTCGCAGTTTCACCCCGAGTTCAAGTCGCGCCCGGAGCGCCCGGCGCCGCTGTTCCGTGACTTCATCGCCGCGGCGCTCGAGCAGGCCGACGAGCGCGACGCGGAAGAGGACCGCGTCGAGCGGTCGGAGATCGAGGACACTCGCTCTGCCGGACTGGGTCGCGCCGATGTGCTGTGACGCCGGACGCCCGGCGGTCGCGGGTCAGCTCGCTTGAGCGTCGCTATCTGAGCGGCACGTTCGCCGAGCTGTGCCGGATCGAGAGCCCGTCCGGGCATGAGCGCGCGTGCGCCGACAGGGTGATCGCGGAGCTGCGCGCGCTCGGCGTGAGCGCACATGAGGACGACGCCGGCGCGCGCGTGGGCTCTGACTGCGGCAACCTGCTCGCGCGAATCCCCGCGCGCCGGGCGACGAGCGCCGGCCCGGGCGCAGCCGATCGACCGCTCGCAGGCGGCGAGCCGGTTGAGCCTGCACGCCCAGCGCGCGTCCTGCTGTGCGCGCATCTGGACACGGTTCCGCTGCTCGCGCCGGTGGAGCCGGTGCTCGTGGACGGCTATTGGCAGAACGCCAACGAAGGCGTGCTGGGCGCCGACAACAAGGCGGCGCTGGCGGTCATGCTGGCGCTCGCGCGCCACGTCTGCGGCGAGGGCTCGCCGGTGGACATGGAGCTGCTGTTCACGGTCTGTGAGGAGACGGCGCTGGCGGGGGCGCGGGCGTTTGACGCGAGCCGCCTGTCAAGCGACTTCGGCTACGTCTTCGACCACGCGTCGCCGATCGGCGAGGTGGTGCTCGACTCGCCGACGCACTTTCGCATCGAAGCGAACTTCCACGGCGCCGCGGCGCACGCCGGCATCCGCCCCGAGCAGGGCCGCAGCGCGATCCTCGCGGCCGCGCACGCGATCGCCGCGATGCGCGTGGGCCGCCTCGACGAGCAGACGACGGTCAACGTCGGCACGATCGCCGGCGGCAGCGCGATGAACGTCGTGCCCGAGCGCTGCTGCGTGGTGGCGGAGGCGCGAAGCCTCGACGAGTCGCGAGCCGAGGCGGCGGTGGCCGAGGTGGTCGATCGCATGCACGAGGCCGCCAACCTGGCGCAGTGCGAGTGCGACGTGGACATCGCCGTGCAGCGGACCTTCTCGGGCTTTCACCTGACGCCGAGCAGGCCGGCGGTGCGCGTCGCCGAGCAGGCGCTGCGGGCCTGCGGCCACGAGCCCGTGCGGATCGTCAGCGGCGGCGCCTCGGACGCCAACGCGCTGCTCGCCGACGGCGTGGAGGTCGTCAACCTGGCCAACGGCACCGAGCGAAACCACGAGCCGGGCGAGCGCGTCAGCGTGGCGGCCTTGGAGCAGATGCTCGACGTCGCGCTCGCGCTGCTGGACGCGGCAGCCGAGCCCGCGCCGAGCGCGGCGCGCTAGGTTGCAGAATCGATGCTGAAGCTTCGTCGCGCGACCGTCGCCGGCGCCGATCCGGCGCCTGGAGCCGAGCAGAGCCTGTTCGTGGAGCTCGCCGACGCGCCCGGCGTGCGGCGCGCGGCGATCGCTGACGTCGGGCTGGTCGGGCGCGCGGAGGTGGGCGACGAGCTGATCGTCAACGTGCAGGCGCTTGACCTCGGGCTCGGCTCGGGCGGCTTCGACGTCGTGCACGTCAACCTCACGCGAGGTCTGGCGGCGCCGGGCGCGCGCGACGCGCATGTCATGAAGCTCAACTACACAAGCCTGCAGCACGCCGTGGCGCCGGTGGACGACGCCGAGCTGCACCTTCCGCTGGAGCGCCCCGCCGCCGTGCTCGCGCTGCACGGCCAGCTCGCCGCCGTGGCCTGGGCGTTTGCGCAGGGCGCGCCCGGCGCGAAGCTCGGCTTCGTGCAGAGCGAGGGCGGAGCGCTGCCCGGCGGGCACTCGCGCACCGTCGCGCAACTGCGCCAGCGCGGACTGCTCGCCGGGCACCTGACCGCCGGCGCGGCGTTCGGCGGCGAGGGCGAGGCGATCACGCTTGCCGGCGCGCTGCACCACGGGCTGTGCACGCTCGGCTGGGACGCGGCCGTCTGCGGGCCGGGTCCCGGGATCGTCGGCTCGGCGTCGGCGCTCGGCCACGGCGGCATGGCGGCGCTTGACTGCGCGCACGCGGCGCTGGCGCTCGGCGCGCCGACGCTGCTCGTCGCGCGCATGTCATCCGGCGATCAGCGCGAACGCCATCGCGGCATCTCCCATCACACGCTGACCGTGCTCGACCTGCTGCTTGCGCCCGTGGCGGTGGCGCTGCCCGCGGGCATGCGCTCGCCGGTCGGCGCCGACCTGCGCGCCGGGCTGGGCGCAGTGTTCGCCGGCGCCGGCGCCGGCGCCAAGCGCCCGGCCATGGCGCTGGAGGCCGAGCGGGCGATCACAGAGCGTCCGGCGCGCATCGCCCGCCACGACTGGCGCCGCGCGAGCGTCGACCTGCCCGGCTATGCCGCGTGCGGCCTGCCGGCTAGCACGATGGGACGCACGATCGCGCAGGACCCGCTGTTCTTCGGCGCGGCGCTGGCCGGCGGCGGCGCGCTGGCCGAGATGGCCCGGCGCCGGTCCAGCGGCCAGGCGGGCGCGGCGGCCCGTGCGCGCGGCGGCGCCGGCGAGGCCGCATGAGCGCGCAGCGAGACGAGGCCGGAGCGCACGGGCGCTTTCAGGCGCTCGGCGGCGAGACGGTCTACGACGGCAGCATCGTCGACGTGCGCATCGAGCGCTTTCGCCACGCCGACGGCGAAGAGGTCACGCGCGAGATCGTGCGCCACCGGGGCGCGGTGGCCGTCGTGGCGCAGGACGAGGCCGACGTGTGGCTGGTGCGCCAGCCGCGCGAGGCGGTGGACGAGGGCGCGCTGCTGGAGATCCCCGCCGGTCGCCTGGACGTAGCCGGCGAGCAGCCGCTGCAGAGCGCCCAGCGAGAGCTCGCCGAGGAGATCGGGCGCGGCGCCGACGCCTGGCATCCGATCGTCACCTACTACACCGGCGCCGGCTTCACCGACGAGCGCGTTCACCTGTTCCATGCCACAGAGCTGTATCCGGCGCACGCCGAAAGCCACGAGAACGAGCGCATCGAGATCGTGCGCTGGCCGCTGGCGCGCCTGGACGACGCGATCGCGCAGTGCCGCGACGCCAAGACGTTGATCGGCCTGCTCTGGCTGGCGCGCCGGCTGAACGCCTGATTGCACCGCCAAGGAGCCGCCCGTGCGGAGGCGAATCCTCAACGGTGAGCGCCAACGCAGTCGTCAAGTCGCCGCGGCAGGCCACGATGGAGTCGCTGACGCTCGACTTCCTCGCCTACCTGGAGCTGGAGCGCGGGCTGTCGCGCAACACGCTGGAGGCCTACCGCTCGGACCTGGCGCAGTTCGGCAGGTTCATGCAGCGCCGCGGCGTCAGCGTGACGGCGGCGCAGCACGGCGACCTGGCGGCGTTCTTGTCAGAGCTGGCCGGCACGGCGCCAGGCGCCGCGCCGGGCGAAATCGTCGCCGGCGACCTGGCCGGCGACCTGGCCGGCGCCAACGGCTCGCCGCGCCCGCCGGCGGCCGCTGCGACGCTCGGTCGCAAGGTCGCCTGCCTGCGCTCGTTCTACCGACACCTGCGCCGCGACGGGCTGATCGACCACGATCCCGCGGCCGAGCTGCACGGGCCGCGCAAGACGCAGCGCCTGCCGCGCGTGCTGACGCGCCAGGAGGTCGCGCGGCTGCTGCGCGAGCCGAAGGGCAGCGAGCCGCTGGCGCTGCGCGACCGGGCGCTGCTCGAGGTGAT